>Ga0126381_100001477_pt1 | contig 25232 bp, 22 predicted proteins | sample PanSoiMetPlot_28_FD_96465 | JGI IMG/M metagenome (GOLD analysis project Ga0126381, IMG submission 96465) | Tropical forest soil microbial communities from Panama - MetaG Plot_28 | ecosystem: Environmental > Terrestrial > Soil > Tropical forest > Bulk soil | place: Panama | collected 2016-02-17 | reverse complement strand
GTCGAGCAGGGCGGCGCTATCGGCACGCACAGTTTCTAGTGCAGTACGCGTAGCAATGCTTCCTGACATAGCATCGTTCCTGAACATAGCAACACTATGTCACCGCGCGCCGATCTGTGCAACAGGCCGGCTTTGAGCTAGACAGTGCACATGACCGATGAGCAGCCCTCGCTGCGGTCCGAGCAGGTGGCCCAGACGCGCGCCGCCCTGGTGGCTGCGGGCCGGCGGCTGTTCGGGGCCAGCGGTTTCGCGGCGACCTCCGTGGAGGACATCGCCCGCGAGGCGCGGGTAACCACCGGCGCCCTCTACCACCACTTCCCGACTAAGGCCGCAGTGTTCGAGGCCGTGTTCGAGCAGTTGCACGCGGAGCTGCTGGCTGCCTCCATGTCAGCAGGGGAGGACGGCAGCGACATTGTCGACTTGCTCATCGCCGGGTTCGGCGTATTCCTGGACAAGGTGCTCGAGCCCGAGGTCCAGCGGATTTTGCTGACGGACGCGCCGGCCGTGCTCGGCCTTGAACGCTTCATCGAGCTCGACGAGCGCTACGCGTTCCCCGCCACCGTGGCGGCGCTAACAGCGGCCAACAAGGCCGGGATATTGCGCGTTGACGATCCGCCCACGCTGGCCAGGCTGCTCCTCGGTGCTCTTACCCGGGCTGGCCTGCTCATCGCCGGCTCCGCCGACCCTGCCGCGACCAGGGACGCCGTGGCTGTCACGCTGCGCGCACTCATCACCGGCTTCGCCTCAAGGCCGGGCGATTCTCGCTAGCACTGGCACTGCGGCTGCGCTGGGTCATCCGGGCACCGCGGCGACGGCAGACCAGTCGAATTCGTCGCCGATGCGGTGCAGCAAGTCGCGGGTCGGTTCGTCGCAGAGGACACCGCGCAGTCCCGCCAGGTAGCAGGTTCGCGGATCGACGCCGAGGCTGGCGGCTGCCGCGTAATCGGCAGACAGGTCGGTGCCGAACATCGCCGGGTCATCCGTGGAAACCGAGCAGCTCACGCCCGCCGCAACGAGCTCAGGAAGCGGATGTTCGGCAAGCGAGGCCACCGCGCGGGTCCGCACGTTGGAGATCGGGCAGACGTCGAGGACAACGCCGCGTGCAGCGATCTCCTGCATCAGGTTCAGGTCACCGGCAGCTGCGATACCGTGCCTGATCCGGTCTGCGGACAGCAGATCGAGCGCAGTCCGCACCGCTTCAGAAGCACCCAGCTCACCCGCGTGCGGGACAGAGCCGAGGCCGCCGCCGCGGGCCAGGGCGAACGCCGGGGCGTACGGCTCGGCGGGGTAGAGCTTCTCGCTGCCGCCGAGGCCGACGCCTACCACGCCGCGGTCACGATAGGCGAGCGCGTAGCGCGTGGTCTCAAGCGCTGCCTCCAGCGGATACCCGCGGGTGATCTCTGGTGTCAGCCTGACCTGGACGCCGTGCTTTTCGCCGGCCTCCCGCGCGCCGTCGCAGTAGCCAGCGAAGACCTCCTCCCACCTGGCGCCCTGGCGGACCCGCTCGGCTGGCGAGAAGATGCCCTCGAGATATACCGCGCCGTGGCTGGCTGCCTCTGCCGCGTAATCGACAACTACCTGGCGGAAGTCGTCAGCTGTCCGCAGCGCACACGTTGTCAGCTCCCAGACCTCGAGGAAATGCCGGAAGTCGCGGAACTCGTAGAGGCCAGCCAGCCCTTCGACGGAGTCAGCCGGAAGTGACACGCCGTTGCGCCGGGCGATCTGCAGCAAGGTTTCCGCCCGAACGGTGCCCTCGAGATGAACATGCAGCTCGATCTTCGGAAAGGTCACAGATCCGAGTATCCCGTGCGCCGCCGAATGATCGTGACAGGCGGCTGAGCCTGGTGCTGCCGTACGGGCGGAAGCAGCCGGATGTACATACTTGGTCCTACGCTGGCGGGCTTGAGATGGAGGTGGTGGCCCAGGCCGCCTAGCCACGCACTAACCGGAGACACGAGCCCGGTGCAGGGGTCATTCAGGCCCCGGCCGGGCTCTCTCGTGTGTCACGGTCGCCCCAGCGGCGGACACCCGAGTTGGGTCAAGTTAGTGCGCGCGTTCGCTGGCCCGGCGGGTGGGAGTTTTCGCTGAAGCTACGGCAACGAGCGAGAATCGGCTTGTGGAGACGATACCGCTGGCCGAAGGAGACCCGGCCTGGGTCTTTCCTGAGGAGTCGGTTACTCCGGCGTTGATGGCGTCGCTGGCGGCGTCGAGCGAGCGCCTGGTGGAGATCGCTGGCCTGCTGCCCGGCGGTCGGGCGGGCTGGTCGGGTTCGGGTCTGGAGTACAACGTGTTTCCGTCGGGGAAGTGCTCCCTGTACGGCTGGGCCGAAAGCCCTGACCCTGATGCGACCTTTGTGGTTGAGATGGCACCGCCGGGCTATTGGGGCACGGATTCGGTGGGCTGGGAGGTGACGGCGGACATCAGCGTCAGGTGTGATGCAAGGTATGACGCTGCCTGCGGCATGCACGTTATGGAGGAGTTCACGGCAAACGTCTATGCCACGCCTGAGGAGGCCGTTGCGGCAGTCGACCGGGCTACTTCCTGGCTGCTCGACCGGTGCCGGGCGGTTCCTCCCGAAGATTGGCGCGCACGCGATCCACTGGAGCCGTGCCGGGGCCAGGGCTGAGCTGCAGCGGCGGACTTGCGTCCGACTGCAAGCTGCCGAACGTACATCCTTGCTCAATCGAAGCGTGACCTCCACGCCGTAGAGTCATAACGCTTCGCTGTAAGTGCGAGACCACAGGACGTCTCCGGTCAGCGCCGGCACAACTGCCGGTGCGCCTGGCATACAGCGCCCAGGCATCACCCCTGCTTGGCACGTTGCCGTCGGTACCTGTCCGACTCGCGCTCCGCACGGTTCGGTGCGGTCATTCGGGACGCCGCCGACGGGAGGTAGGGTGCACGCACGCTTTGCGCTGCCGGTCGCACCTGCCTGGCCGCGATGAGCGGGTCGGCGATCGCGTGGGCGGCTGGCGGAGCGGCGCTGGCGCTTCTGGCTGTCTTGCTGCTGATCCGGCAGGCCCGGCAGGGAGACGTGACCTGTCGCTGGCTCGCCGCCGTGGCCGTGGCCTGGGGCGCCGCCTTCGCGACCCAGGAGGCAAGCGCCGGGGACATAACCGCGGCGGTGATCCAGCTCACCCTCACCGACTTGCTGGCGCTCTGTGGTCTGCCCCTGCTGATTGTCGCCGTGTTCAAGATGGCGCCGGCCGGTGCCCGCCGTTCGGGCTGGATTGCCGACGGCGGCCTGCTGGCGCTCGGCGTGTTCGCCGTCGGCTGGATCGCGGTGCTGCGCCACGCCTACGCCGCGACCGGCGTCGGACCTGGGTTCTTTACTGTCGACCTCATTCACCCAGTCGCGGACCTCGTCGTGCTCGCCGCGGTCCTCTGGCCGGCCGTCCGGGCGGGGCGCCCCGGACTCCTCCTGTACGGCGCGCTGTTCGCGACCACCGTCGGGGACTTCCTTGCGGTGCAGGCGAGGGCGAGCGGCGTGCATCCCGGCACCTGGCCGCAGCTGGCCTGGCTGGCTGCGATCTGCCTGCTGGGCAGCCTCGGCCTGTCGGAGACCAGCCCGACTCGGCCACGGCTGCCCCTCGCTGCCGGTCTCGCGCTCACGGCTGCCGGAGCAGGCGGCCTCGTTACCCTCGTCTTCGCCCTGGTGAGTTGGCAGCACAGCGGTTCGCTTCCGCTGCTCGCCGGCGCGGTGCTGGTCCTTGCCCTGGTCGTCCGCGTCGCCGGGCTGCTCCGCCAGACGACCGCGGCGTCGGCCCTCCTCGAGCAGGCCGCTAGTCAGTTTCATCAGCTCGCCGACCGGACCAGCGACGTCGTGCTGCTGTGCGACCAGGCAGGCGTGATCCAGTACGCGAGCAAGGCCGTGGCGCACTTCGGGTACGCGCCGGAACTCCTGATCGGGACCCGGCTGCCGGACCTCGTGCATCCGGACGACCTTGCCGCCGTGCCGCAGGCGGCGACGGCCGGCCGCCTGGCGTGCCGGGTAAGGGCTGCCGACGGGACCTGGCGGCACGTGGAGGGGAGCCTGTCGCCATACCCGCAACCCGGCGACCCGGACCTGCTGCTTGTCACCGGCCGGGATATGAGCGACCAGGTGGCGCTGCGCCAGCAGGTCACCCAGCTCACCTTCCACGACGGCCTGACCGGCCTGCCCAACCGGTCCTATGTTGAGGAACGGGCCAAGGACCAGTACCCGGCGGCGGCCATTTTCGTGGATCTTGACGGGTTCACTGCTATCAACGACTCAATCGGCCACGGGGCTGGTGACCTGGTGCTGGCCCAGGCTGGGCGGAGGATCCGGGGCCTCGTCCCAGCGCCCGACACCGTCGGGCGCTGGGGTGGCGACGAATTCGCGGTCCTGATCGAGAGCGCGACGAGCCCGCAGGAAATCGTGGACACCGCCGAGCGGGTGGCGGCGGCCATCGCGGCCGAGCCGTTCGAGGCGGCCGGCCGTCAGATCTCCATCACTGCCAGTGTCGGCGTGGCGTTCGCCAACCCCGATCTCGCCGGGCACCTGCTGCGCAACGCCGACCTTGCCATGGCACGGGCCAAGGACGCGGGCGGTGGGCGGGTGGAGCTGTTCGCCGCGCAAATGCACGCCGATGTGATCCGCCGGATCGAGCTGGCCTCCGCGCTGCGCACCGCGATCGAGGACGAGAGCCTGAGCCTTGAGTACCAGCCGGTGGTCGAGCTGTCCACCTCGAGAGTCGCCAGCGTCGAGGCGCTGGTCCGCTGGCTCCGTGCAGACGAGCACGTCGAGCCGGCCGACTTCCTTGACGTCGCTGAGGACTCCGGGCTCATTGTTCCGCTAGGCGCCTGGGTACTCGGCCAGGCCTGTCACCAGGTCGTCGCCTGGCGGCAGGCCGGCTGGCTCGTTGGGCTGTCGGTCAACTTCTCACTTCGCCAGGTCAGCGCGCCGGACTTCGCCGAGATGGTGCTGACAGCCCTGGACGCTAGCGGCCTGCCCCGGTCCGCGTTGACACTGGAAGTCACCGAGCGGGTGCTGATCGAGGTCGATTCGCCGATCATGGACGGACTTGCCCGGCTCCGTGCCCTAGGCGTGCGGCTCGCGATTGACGACTTCGGTACCGGCTATGCGTCCCTGGCGTACCTGCGCGAGCTCCCGGTGGACATCATCAAGATCGATCCGTCGTTCGTGGCTGGTCTCGGCACCGACGGGACGCTGGCGATGCTGACCCGCACGATCGTCCAGATCGGCCACGACCTTGGCATCGAGATCGTGGCCGAGGGCCTCGAGCGACCCGAGCAGCTCGAGTTGCTGCGGGCGATGGGCTGCGGCCTCGGCCAGGGGTACCTGGTCGCGCGGCCGATGACCGCACAGCGGATCGAGGCGCTGGCAGTGAACGGCGGCAGCGGAGCTGGGGCCTCGCTGCGTCCGGCAGCGCCGGCGGCGCCAGGCCCGGCCCCCGCGCATGCGCCGACCCCCGCCCAGGTGCCCGCAGCGGCCCAGGCGCCCGCCCAGACGCCCGCCCAGACGCCCGCGCCGGCAGTGGCGCCCGCGCCGGCAGCGGCGCCCGCGTCGGCAGCGGCGCCCGCGCCGGCAGCAGCGCCCGCGCCGGCAGCGGCGCCCGTGTCGGCACCCGCCCAGGCGCCGGCTCAGGCCAAGGGTTTGTGAAGGGCTTCACAAGACCGGCCGGTAGACTCAGAGGCCCCTAACGCCTTCCCATCCGGAGGAAACGTGCCCGCACCCGTCGTGCTCGTGGCCGAAGAGCTGTCGCCGGCCGGGATAGCGTTGCTGGAGTCCTCGTTCGAGGTCCGCTATACCGACGGCGCGGACCGGAGTCAGCTCCTTCCGGCCCTGAGGGACGTCGACGCCGTGATCGTCCGCAGCGCCACCCAGATCGATGCGGAGGCCATTGCGGCCGGCCGTCGTCTGCGCGTCGTGGCGCGGGCCGGGGTTGGCCTGGACAACGTCGATGTAGATGCCGCGACGAAGGCCGGCGTCATGGTCGTGAACGCCCCCGCCTCCAATGTCGTCAGCGCCGCCGAGCACGCGGTAGCGCTGCTGCTTGCCGTGGCGCGCAACGTGCCGCAGGCTAACGCCTCGCTCAGGGGTGGCCAGTGGAAGCGGTCCGCGTACACGGGCGTGGAGCTGCAGGACAAGGTGGCCGGCATCCTCGGGCTCGGCCGGATCGGCGCCCTGGTCGCACAGCGCCTGCTGGCGTTCGGGATGACTGTGGTCGCGTGCGATCCCTACGCCCCGCCCGCCACCTCTACGCAGCTCGGCGTCCGAATGGTGTCGCTCGAGGAGTTGCTGGCGATGTCCGACTTCATTAGCGTGCACCTGCCGAAGAACGCCGAGACCGTGGGCCTTATCGGCGACCGCGAGCTGCACCTGGTCAAGCCAAGTGTCCGGATCATCAACGCGGCGAGGGGCGGCATAATCGACGAGGCAGCGCTGGTCGCTGCCCTCCGCGACGGCCGGGTGGCCGGCGCGGGTATCGACGTGTACGCCAGGGAACCCTGCACAGACAGTCCGCTGTTCTCCTTTGAGAACGTCGTGGCGACGCCCCACCTGGGCGCGAGCACCTCGGAGGCCCAGGAGAAGGCTGGCACCCAGGTTGCCAGGTCTGTTCGGCTCGCATTGGATGGCGAGTTCGTGCCCGACGCCGTCAACGTGCAGGGCGGCGCCGTGGCTGAGGACCTGCGGCCGTGGCTACCGCTCGTCGAGAAGCTCGGCCGGATCTTCGCGGCCCTGGCCGGCGGAACGACGGCGTCGGTGGCCGTCGAGGCCAAGGGCGAGATTGCGGGGCTCGATGTCAGCGTGCTGGAGCTGGCGGCTATGAAGGGCCTGTTCTCCGACGTGACCGAGGAGCCTGTCACCTACGTGAACGCCCCGCTGGTAGCCAAGGAGCGCGGCGTCGAGGTCACTATCAGCGCTGCGACGGTCAGCAAGGACTGGCGCAACCTGCTGACCATCCGCGGCACGGCGCCGGACGGCGAGCTGGTCTCGGTGGGCGGCACGCTGACCGGGTTGCGGCTCGCGGAGCGCCTCGTCGAGGTGAACGGCCTTGACGCGGAGATCGCTCCGGCTGAGCACATGATCTTCCTCGGCTACGTCGACCGACCCGGCGTCGTGGGCGCCGTGGGTCAGATCCTGGGCAGCCACCAGATCAACATTGGCGGCATGCAGGTGTGCCGCCGGGCCCAGGGCGGGGACGCCATGCTGGTGCTGTCCGCCGACTCGGCCGTCTCGCTCGAGTTGCTCGGCGAGATCGCCGACGCAACCGGCGCGCGCCTGGCCAGGGTCGTCGACCTGGACGAGGACTGACAACGACTGACGTGGACTGAGGTCGCTGTTGTCGTACCGGGCGGCCCAGTATCGTAGCGGGGTGGCTCAACGAAGCATCCGGCTCGCAGTGATCGGTGGCGACGGCATCGGACCAGAAGTCGTCGGCGAGGCCATCAAGGTTCTCCGCGCCCTCGGTACGGTCGCCATCGAGCCGACCAGCTATGACCTCGGCGCGGAGCGCTGGAAGCGAACCGGCGAGGTGCTGCCGGACAGCGTGCTCAGCGAGATCAGCCGGCACGACGCGATCCTGTTCGGTGCCGTCGGCGACCCGAGCGTGCCGAGCGGCGTGCTGGAGCGTGGCCTGGTACTGCGGTTGCGGTTCGAGTTCGACCAGTACGTCACGCTGCGCCCGGTTCGGCTGTATCCCGGCGTCGCGTCACCGCTGTCCGGCGTGCGATCCGAGCAGATAGACATGGTCATCGTCCGGGAGGGCACCGAAGGTCCGTACATCGAGGCCGGCGGGATCATGCGGAAGGGCACGCCCGCGGAGGTGGCCACTCAGGACAGCGTCAGCACCGCATTCGGGGTCGGCCGGGTGGCCAGGTACGCACTCCAGCGCGCGGTCGAGCGGCCCCGACGCAGGCTGACTCTCGTTCACAAGAGCAACGTGCTGACCTACGCCGGTGATTTGTGGCGGCGCATCGTGACGGAAGCCGCTGCCGACTACCCGGACGTGACCACGGAGTACTGCCACATGGACGCCGCTGCGGTGTATTTCGTCGCCCAGCCCGAGCGGTTCGACGTCGTCCTCACCGACAACATGTTCGGTGACATCCTGACGTCGCTGGGCGCCGCGGTCGCCGGGGGAGTGGGGCTGGCGGCGAGTGCGAGCATCAATCCCACCCGCACGCTGCCGAGCATGTTCGAGCCGGTGCACGGCAGCGCGCCGGACCTGGCAGGCAAGCAGAAGGCCGACCCGACCGCCGCAATCCTGTCCGCCGCTCTGCTCTGCGAGCACCTCGGCTTGTCGGCTGAGGCAGCCCGGATCGACCAGGCTGTGTCGGATGACCTGCTGGAACGGCAGGGCGCGTGGTCACCGCGATCGACTCCGGAGATCGGAGAAGATATCGCCGAGCGGGTGGCGGGCTAGCACTGGCCAGCATCCCGCGCGAGTTGCGGCGCGCCCGCGTCGCAGTCGTCATCTACTTCGCCCTGCTCGGCGTTGCCAACGGCGTCTGGCTGGCGAGGATCCCGGCGATCAAGCACAGCCTCCACCTGACCGACGGCGTGCTCGGCGTGGCGCTGCTGTCGGCTCCGGCTGGCCTGGTGGTCGTCGTACTGGTCGCGAGCCGGATCGTGCACCGGACGGGCAGCCGACGGTCCACCATGATCGCCGGAATCTGCGTGCCGCTGCTGCCGGTTGCGCTCGGTCTGGCGCCGAGCCTGGCCGCACTCATGGCAGCCCTGTTCGCCTTCGGCCTGGCCACAGGGATGCTCGACGTCAGCATGAACTCGCAGGCCGTGCTCGTAGAGCGCGCTGCCGGCCGCCCGTTGATGACCTCCTTCCACGCCTGCTACAGCTTCGGCGGCCTGGCGGGGGCCCTGCTCGGCGGCCTGTTCGCGACCGTCGGGATCAGCCCGGCGGTCACCTTCGCCACCGTAGGCGTCCCGCTCGCGTGCGCTGCCGCCCTGGCAGGCCCGTGGCTGGTTGCTGATTCGGACCGGAACGGGACCGCTCCGCCCGCGGCCGTCGCCCCGGTCGCGGTCGGGCGGGGCCAGGCGTTCCTGCGATCCTGGACGCCCGCGCTGCTGCTCATGGCCGTCCTGGCGGCCTGCTCGCTCCTCGGCGAGGGCTCAGCTGAGGGGTGGAGCGCCGTCTACCTGCACGACAATCTGGGCACGTCGGCGGGGCTCGCGACGCTCGGGTATGCGGGATTCAGCGTCGCGATGGCCTTCGGCAGGCTCGCGGGGGACCGGCTGAACATCCGACTCGGGCCCGCGCTGCTCATGCGCGGCTGCGGCCTGCTCGCCGCTGCAGGCCTGGGCCTGAGCCTGCTGAGTCACCAGCCGGCGGCTGTCATTCTCGGCTTCACCGCATTCGGAGCCGGTCTGTCCTGCACATTCCCGCTACTGGTGTCTGCGGCTGGCCGGGTCGACCCGGACCGGCCGGCGAGCGGGATTGCCAGGGTCGCCGGGGCGGGATACGCGGGCATGCTCGCCGGTCCGCCGCTCATCGGCGGCCTCGCCTCAGTGGCCGGCCTGCGGTGGGCACTGGTGCTGCCACTCGGGCTGGCGCTCGCGATTGCGGCGGGTGCTGGCGTTTCCGGGGCCCGCGCCGGAGCTCAGCTAACCGCTCGCGCGGACAGCTAGCAGGGCCTTCATCCCGAGTACGAGCAGGTCCATGCCGAGCTCGAAGTCCGCGTCCGGGTCGGCTTGGGCCAGTTCCGCCGCGAGGCTGGTGATCTGCGGGAACTCGCCGGGCCTCAGGCGTGGGCGACGATCGTCGCGGTCCAACCCAGGACTAAGCCCGGCCGAGCCGCCGACCTCGCGCACCAGGGAGCCGGTGAGGTACGCGGCTGCCGCGCGGACGATTCGCACGGCGTCCTGGCCGCAAAAGCCCGCTGTCCGCAACGTGGCCAGGGCATGCTCGGCCGGCCGGAGCATGGCAGCGGTTGCGGGCTCGCGGCCGGCCACCGCCAGGCTGCACTGCGGGTAGGCCAGGGCAGCCTGCCGGATCGCCCGCGCCTGCGCTCGCATCTGGTCAGGCCAGCCTGCGCCGGGCGCTGACGCGGGAGCGGCGTCCGGGCCGGCCATGATCGTGGCGGCGATGCCGTCGAGCAGAGCCGCTGTCGACGGCACACGGCTGTACAGAGGTATCAGGCCGCAGCCGAGCTCGGTAGCGAGGCGAGTCATGGACACTGCCTGCGGTCCCTCGGCCTCGATCAGAGCCATCGCGGCCATGATGATGCGGTTACGGGTGAGCGGCACCCCGTCACGGTAGGCCGCTCCATGTGACTCAGCTGTGACAGTGTTGGCCGGGGGACGAACCCCCGTAACCCCTGCGGTGCTGGCCCGGGGGACGACTCCCGTAACCCCCCGCGGTGCTGGCCCGGGGGACGACCCCGTAACCCCCCCGCAGGGCCCAGGTCAGATGATCCCGTCCTGGATGGCCCGCCGGATCCATGGGATCACCTCGTCGAGCATGGCCGAGAGCGAGGTCGTGGGCTCGAAGCCGAGGATCCGCTTGGCCTTGTCCGTGCTCGGCACCCGGCGCTGCACGTCGTACTCGAACGGCGCGTCATGCACGACGCGAAGGGGCACGCCCGCGCCCTTGATCTTCTGCCAGATGGCCGTGGCGAGCTCGAGCACCGTCGTGGACTGCGCGGTTGAGAGGTTGAAGTCTTCGTTCAGCGCATCCGGATGCTCGATCGCGTCAGCGATGCCGCGGGCGAGATCGCCGCCATAGGTGTAATGCCGGATCTGGGTACCGTCACCGAGGATGTGCAGCGGGTCCTGCCCCTTCAGCACCTTCTGCACGAGGTCCGGCACGACGTGGCTCATGGCGAGCTTGACGTTGCCCGACATGATCTCCTCGTCGCCGAGCGCGCGGCTCTCGCCGATGCCGACGCAGTTGAAGGGGCGGACGATCGTGAACGGCAGCTTGTACTGGTCGTACGCGGCGCGGGCGAAGTACTCCACCGCAAGCTTCTGGAAGCCATACGACGACAGCGGCGGCGGGCACTCGCGCTCCTGGCCCTCGTACGACGGCCACGCCTCCGCGGACTCGAAAACCATCGAGGACGACATGTAGGTGACCTTCTTCAGCCGCCCGGCTCGGTGCGCCGCGATGGCTGCGTCGCAGCTGGCCGCGATGATCCGCTCGTTGGTGGCCAGCAGATCGTAGGCGTAGGCGTGGAAGTAGGAGATACCGCCGATCATCGCGGCCCCGGCGACGAAGTGATCGCAGTCGGAGAGCAGGCTGGTCATCAGGTCGGTGTCGCGGGCGTCGCCTTCAACGAGGCGGTAGTTCGGGTGGTCGTCGTAGGTCTTGCGAACCTGTCCGTATTTGGAGAAATTGTCCACGCCGATCACGCTGTAGCCGCGGCTGAGCAGCTCCTCGACCAGGTACCCGCCGATGAAGCCGGCGGAACCAGTGACCAGTATCTTCTGCATCGCTACCTTGTCTTCTCGGTTGTACGCTTCCGCAGTGCCTCCAGGGTGAGCCGGCGGCCGAAGGCGAGCCGGTACCAGCGGAGGTACTTCGGGATCCAGGACGCCACCTGGAAGTTCGACACGCCATGCTGGCGTTCGAGCCAGATCGTCGGGATCTCGGCGATCGGCAGCCGGAGCCGGCGGGCCTTAGCGGTCAGCTCGAGGCCGATCTCGAAGCCGTCGCGGCTCTGGATCCCGACCGCCTGGACGAAAGTGGCCGAGTAGGCCTTGAAGGAGTTGGTGGCGTCCCTGGTGCCCACCCGGGCGATCAGGTGAAGGCTGCGCCCGGCAAGGGATGACAGCATGCCCTTGAGCAGCGGCCCGCCGACCTGCTGGCCGCCGGCCATGTAGCGAGAGGCCGCGGCCACTACAACGCCGCGCTCGACCAGCCGGACTAGGTCATCAATCTGCCGCGCGTCGTCGCAGCCGTCGGCCATGGTCACGACCACGACGGGGGTCGATGCGTGGTCGATGCCATACCTGATGGCATTGGCTGGGCCGCGGCCGTACACATTAACCAGGCAGCGCAGCCGGGGCTCGGTCTCGGCCATCCGGAGAACCACCGGCCGGGTCGTGTCTTCCTCGAAGTCGACGACGACGAGCGCCTCGCAGGGCAGCAGGACGGACTCGAAGATCCGCTCCAGCACCGGGACGATGGCCTCGCCCTCGTTGTAGGCCGGTATCACGACCGAGACCCGCAGCGCTCCTGGCGGAGCGGTCACCGCCAGCCGGGCAATGTCGGCAACTGCGGTGTCAGGGCTCGACGCGCGGCTCCTGGCCATCAGATCTGCACGCCCCCGTCCCGGATGCCCCAGATGTCGATGACCGGCTTCGTGGTAGCCAGCGTGGCGTACTCCGGGTGCGGGGCCGCGATAATCAGCAGGTCGCTGGACTCGACCACCTCGTCGAGCGGAAGCAGCGAGTGGTCGACTGTGACGTAGGGGTCGGTGCAGCGCACCGCGGCGGCGGCGGGCGCCAGCACCCGCTTGAGCTTGTAGGCGAGGCTGGAGCGGATATCATCCGAGCCGCCCTTGAACGCCATTCCCAAGATGCCCACCGCCATGGACTCCAGGTCGTACCGCCGCTTGAGCCGGTCCACCAGGTACAGCGGCATCCCCTCGTTGATGGTCATCGCCGTGTGCCCGAGCGCGAAGTTGTTGTTGTTGAAAGCCGCCAGCTGCATGGTGTCCTTGAGCAGGCACGGTCCGGCCGCGAAGCCCGGCCCTGGCATGTCGGCGGCGCGCGGGTAGTCGAGCATCAGGCCCTGCCGGATCCGCTCAAAGTCGAGCCCCCGGTCGTTGGCGATCATGTAGAGCTGGTTGGCGGTGGCGAACTTGATATACCGCCAGACGTTCGTGAACAGCTTGGCCAGCTCGGCTTCTTCCGGCGTCATCCGCACCTGGTGCTCGGTTAGCAGTCCAAAGAGGGCAGCAGCCCGGTCGCCGGCCTCGTCCCGCCGCGCGGACACGATCTGGGGCAGGTCGAACAACTCCGTCATCGCCTTTCCCTCGGCGATGCGCTCCGGACAGAAGGCCACATCGATCGCGTGACCCAGCCGCGCAACGAGCTTCTCCACCAGCGCGGTGACACCCGGGTAGACAGTGCTGCGCAGGATCAGCAGCTGGCCGTCCCGCAGGTACTCAGCGCAGGCTGCCAGGGCTCGCGGGACCGCCTGCTGGTCAGGATTGAGGTGCTCGTCTACCGGCGTGCCGACTACGACGATCACGTGCGCGGCAGTCCGCACGATTGCCGGGTCAGCAGAAGCCACCAGCCGCCCATTCGCGACGGCTTGCTCGAGCATCGGCGCTGCCCCGCGCTCCTGGAACGGCATCTGGCCGCTGCTGACTAGGCCAACCGCGACCGGGTCGATGTCGTAGACCGCGACCTGAGCACCCCGGTCGGCGAACGCTATCGCCAGTGGCAGCCCTACATGACCGCATCCGCCGACGACGACCACGTCGCGCTCGAACGACTCATTGCGCTGAAGCGTCACCGCTACCTCATCCTGCATTGTCGTCTATGTCCGAATACTATCGGGACCCGAGCGCCACCGGGCTGCGGCCGTCGTCATTTCAGCTCAGGTTGGCAACTGCCGAGTGACCAGCGCTTCCGGCAGGCGCGCGACGACGACCTGGCCGCGCGCGACGTGCTGATCGAGGTTGTAGAACCAGAACGTCGTTCCGGTTTGGAGCTCCGCCGGACTGCAGACGGACTGCGCCCGGAACAGGACCCCCCACCTGGCTGGTCCGACGACGCACGCTCGGCGGCCGATTCGGTCGCCGTACGCCACGACGCCTACCGCGTCAAACCAGGCTCCCTCGTTAATGCGGATCACGATCGGCCGGCCGCCGGACTCGGCTGACATGGTCCGCACGAGCTGCGGCAGTTGCGGTACACCCAGGTACTTCGCTGGCGGGTCAAAATGATCGTCCTGGCGTTGCGGCACAACTGTGGCCGCCACCGCCCCGGCGGCGACCGCGGCGATCAGGGGGAGCACGACCGTGCGCCCTTCCCGCAGGTGGACCACTGCCCCCGCGGCGATCACCAGAACCACGATAAGGGGTGCGGCCCAGGTGAAGTAGCCGAGGTAGGACTGGTGGGTGATATTGCTGTCGGAGATGGCGGTCTGGGCGTAGTACACGAAGATCAGCGTCATGACGCCGGCCATCGCAAGGGACCACAGCAGGAACCGGCGGAGGCCGGGCACGGGGCAGCGGATGGCGAGGGTCACGGCGGCGACGGCCAGGACTAGGGCGATGACTGCACCAGGGAAGGCGGCATACACAGTCGACGGCCTGCCGGGCCACCAGAACCGCATTGTGTAGCTGACCGAAGCGATCAGATTGTGGTGGATGCCATTTTTACCAACATGACGGCGGTATGCCAGGTACTGGCCAAACTCTCCCGGCCAGTGCTGCGCCGTATAGATGGAGATCGGTAGCGCGAAGAGCACGGAAACGACAGCGGCGCCGATCCAGTGCCACGCGGTACCGAACAATCTGGTCTGGCTTTTCCGTCGCGTCCAAAAGTGCCCGGCAAGCGCGACGATCACGATCAGCGGCGCGAACACCAGAAATTCGGCCTGGCCGTGAATGCAGAGCCACGCGGAGAGCGCGAGAACTGGCAGGGCGAAGGTCTCACCGGTGGCGACGGATGCCGCCGAGACCAGCATCAGCAGAGCCGGGGCACAGTAGAGGTAGGGGAACCACGGTGAGTTGACCATCAGCGGGTGCAGGGCGAAGAAGAAGAGCACCAGCGCCGCACAGACGAGGGTCACCTTGATCGAGCCCGTGTGGCGGGCGACCACGGCGAGGGCCGCGGCGGCGAGCGCGGCATTCAGCAGCAGGATGGCCAGGAACTGGCCGTTCCACGGGGTGGGCACGAGGTGCAGCGCGTCGTGGAACAGCGATTCGCCCGCCGCCATCACATAGAGGAATGCCGGCCCTGGGTGATAGAAGTTTTCCTTGGAGTAGTTGCCCAGAAGCAACTGGAAGTGCTTGGCCTGCAAGACCGCGATCGTGTTGGCGGCGTAGTCCTGGTTCTCGTAGATCTTCGTCGAGAATAGGTAGGCATTGCGGACCAGCAGCACCGCCGTGAACCCGAGGAAGGACCAGAGGCCGACCGCGGCGTGGAGCCGTCCGTGCCACCAGCGCCGCGCCACAGGCGCCTCCGCGGAGGTCGCGGGACCTGGCCGTACCGGCGCGGTCACGCGGTCCTGGGGGGAGGCCTCCACGCTCTTCTCCTTCGGTGCGATACGCCCACGTGGCCTGCGGTCGGGCAGATGCTACCAGCCATGATGCGCGGCATGCTCCTGTTCGAGCCGGGGGCCCGGGCAGCCAGGGGCTGCCCGTTGAGTACACCGTCCCCGGCGGCGAGATGATGCAATAGAACCCATGATCCAGCGGGGCGGCTCGGTCGCGGGTGTGGGGCACGCAGTCGTGCCTGGCGTAGAGGTCCCACCGGATCACCGGGCCAGTTCGCGGCCACAGTGGCGAACAGTTCTCCTGTTGTCGCTCTGCGTGATCGTAGCCTTCGTGTGCTATCTGCGCCTGGGCACTACTCGCGCTGTCGACTCAGACGGGGCAGCGCAAGCGCTCCAGGCCTGGGACATGCTGCACGGCAACCCGTTGCTGCGCGGCTGGGCGCTGTCGGACGTCTCCTTCTACACGACCGAACTGCCGCAGTACATGGTCGTGGAACTGGTGCGCGGGCTCGGCGCGAACGTCGTGCAGATAGCAGCGGCGATGACGTTCACGCTGGTGCTCGTGCTGGCGGCCCTGGTGGCCAAGGGCACAGCGACCGGCGCGTCGGCCGTCGCGCGAGTGCTGATCACGACCGGGATCATGGTCGCACCCCAGCTATCGGCCGGTGTAAAGATCTTCATCTCCTCGCCGGATCACATCGGGACCACTGTACCGGTGCTGCTGGTCTGGCTGATTCTGGACCGGGCCCCGCGGCGCTGGTTCGTCCCGGTGATCGTGGTCGTGCTGCTCAGCTTGGCCGTGGTCGCCGATGTGCTGGTGCTGTACATCGGGGTGCTGCCGGTCGTCCTGGTCTGCGCGGCTCGCCTCGGCCACGCTGTCGTGGCCAAACGCGAACCGGTGCGCTCGCAGTGGTATGAGATCACTCTCGCTGTCGGCGCGGCTGTTGCGGTAGTACTGGCGAAGGCGGTGCTACGGGCGATCACAGCTGCCGGGGGCTTTGTCGTCCAGGCTCCCATCGCTCACGTGCACGGCGTTTCCGAGCTACCGCATGCTCTCAATGTCACAGGCCGGGGCCTGCTTCTGCTGGCCGGGGCCGATTTCTTCGGCGCGGGCTCGGCGGGCGCGGAGCCCGCCTTCATCTGGCTCCATCTGGCGGGAGCGGCGGCCGCCGGTCTTGGCATCGTCCTGGCGATGCGCAGGTACCTGCGGGACCGGGGAATCGTCGACCAGGTTCTCGTGGCGGCCATCCTGATCAACCTGGCGGCCTACGTCTTCAGCACCCAGTCCGCCTCGATCCTGGCCAGCCGGGAGATCGTGGCCGTGCTGCCGTTCGGCGCCGTGCTCGCCGGGCGGATGCTGGCCGACCGCGTGCTGGCAGTCAGATGGGCCCCGATGGTGCTGCTCGTTATCCTGGCGGGCTATCTCGGCGGCCTCGGTTACGCCCTCGCGCAGCCGTCAGCACCGCCCGGCAATCAGCAGCTGACGTCGTGGCTGGCGGCACACCGCCTGCGCTCGGGCCTGGCCGGCTACTGGCAGGCGAACGTGGTCACCCTGGCGAGCGGGGAACATACCCGGCTTCGTCCGATCACAGCGGCCGGAGCGCGCGTCGTCCCGTACCAGTGGGAGTCCAGCTCCAGCTGGTACGACGCGCGTCAGGGGTCGGCGAACTTCGTGGTATTGACCGCAGGCACGGCCGAATACCCGGGCTTCGCCGCCGAGGCCGCAGTTTTGGCGACGTTCGGCAGGCCGGCGCACAGCTACCACGTCGGCTCCTATGAGGTGCTGGTCTGGCACAAGAACCTGCTCCGCGATCTCGGCAGGCCCTCCGCGTATTAGTCCGGTAATCTCTGCCGCGTGACAGCAAGCAGCGAGTCCCTTACTGGCGCCCCCGGCGGCGCAGGGCGTCCCGGAGCAGGGGGATCGCCTGCACAGCCGGATGTCCGACGGCGCTGGCTGGCCGCCGGGCTCTGGGTGCTCGGAGCGGTGCTGGCGTTCGTGTGCTACCTGCGACTCGCGGAGACCAGGGCGGTCAACTCCGATGGCGCTGCCCAGGCACTGCAGGCCTGGGACATGTGGCACGGCAACCTGCTGCTCCACGGCTGGTCGCTGTCGGACGTGTCGTTCTACACGACCGAGCTGCCTGAGTACGTGCTCGTGGAGATGGTCCGGGGCCTGCACGCTGATGTCGTGCACGTGGCCGCGGCGCTGACCTACACGCTGGCTGTCCTGCTGGCCGCGATCCTCGCTAAGGGCACGGCGACCGGGCGAGCGGCGGCGGCGAGGGTGCTCGTTGCTGCTGGCATCATGCTTGCGCCGCAGCTTGTGCAGGGGATCAACGTCCTCATCTCCTCGCCCGATCACATCGGCACGAGCGTCCCGGTACTGGTCGCCTTCGTGATCCTCGACCGGGCACGGCCCCGGTGGTACGTGCCTCTGGCGGTGGCGGTCGTGCTCGGCTGCGCTGCAGTCGGTGATTCGCTGGCCCTGGTCGTCGGCGTCCTGCCGGTCGTGCTCGTCTGCGGGGTGCGGGTCGCCAAGGCGGTCTTGGCCGACCGGCAGCCACTGCGAGACCAGTGGTATGACTTCTGGCTGGCGGCCGGAGCACTGGTCGCGGGTGGCGCTTCCGTAGTGATGCTGCGGCTGCTACAGGCCGACGGCGGATTCCATCTCCGGCCTAACACCGGGCATGTCATCCATAACGCCGGCGTCTTGCCGCACAACCTGGGGATCGCCGGGCAGGGCGTCCTGCTGCTGGGGGGCGCGGACTTCATCGGACTGAAGCTGACCGCGAGCACGGTATTCCTCGCACTGCACCTGGCTGGCGTGGCTCTCATCGCTCTTGGCGTGCTGGTGGCCGTGCGGCGATTTGCAGGTGGCCTGGACGTCGTTAGCCAGGTACTCGTGACTGCCATTGTGCTCAACCTCGCCGCGTACGTGCTGAGCACGCTGCCGCAGGCGGTGTTCTTCACCAGAGAGATCGCCCCAGTCCTGCCGCTGAGCGCAGTGCTGGCCGGGCGGGTGCTGGCAGACCGGGTGCTCGCGATCAAATTTGCGCCGACGGTCCTGCTCGTTGTGCTGGCTGGCTACGTGGCAGGGCTGGGCTACGAGCTGAGCCAGCCGGTCGTTCCGCCGCAGAAGCAGCAGCTGACGTCCTGGCTCGAGTCCCGGCACCTCAGTCACGGCCTGTCGGGCTACTGGGAGTCGAACATCGTGACCCTTAGCAGCAGCGGGCGGGTGCACATAAGTGCGCTCTACTCCACTGGTGCAAGCGTGCTTCCGTACAAGTGGGAGGCCGACCTCAGGTCGTACAACGCGCAGCAATCGACGGCGGATTTTGTGGTTCTGGCGCCGCAGACGGCCGAGTACTACGGATTCAACGACCCTGCGCCGGTGCTGGCGACGTTTGGCCCGCCGGCGCATACCTACCGCGTCGGTCCGTACCGAGTGCTCGTCTGGAATAAGAATCTGCTCGATGACCTTCACTGAAGGCCCTGAACAAGCTCGCTGATCCGGGCGTGCCCCGCTGGGCCTAGCAGGGCACGGCGATGCGAGGATTGGCTGCGGTCAACCGAGGAGGATGCTCGATGGACGATAAGGAAATCTTCCGCACCATCGACGATCTCATTAACACCGAGCATGATCTGCGTGCCCGCCTGTCGACAGGCGAGCTGACGAGCGACCAGGAGCGAGAGCAGCTCCGGGTGGTCGAGGAGCAGCTGGACCAGTGCTGGGACCTGCTGCGGCAGCGCCGCGCCCGCCGCGAGTTCGGCGAGGACCCGAGCGGCTCAACGGCCCGGCCGACCAGCGAGGTCGAAGGTTACCTGCAGTAGCACGAGCTTGCGCTGGACCGGGAGCACAGGATGCGCATAGCGAGGTTCGCCGCTGGAGACGAGGTTCGGTACGGAGTTGTCGACGGTGAGTCAGCTCAGGCCAGCGAACAGCGAAACGGGGCCAGCGCCGCAGCCCTGACGGTGGCGGAGGTGTCTGGCCACCCGTTCGGACCTGGCGCCGAGGTAACGCTCACCGGTACCCGGTATCCCCTCCCCGATGTGCGGCTTCTCGCCCCGGTGCTGCCGAGCAAGGTCGTGGCTATCGGCCGCAACTATCTCGAGCACGCCAGGGAGCTAGGCAACGAGCCGCCATCCGAGCCGCTGATCTTCCTCAAGCCGTCGACCGCGGTGATCGGTCCGGCGGACGCGATCGTCCGGCCTGACCGGCTGTCCAGACGGGTCGACTATGAGGGCGAGCTGGCAATCGTCTTCGGCCGGCTTTGCCGGGACGTGCCGCGTGAGCGGGTTCCCGAGGTGATCTTCGGCTACACCTGCGCTAACGACGTCACCGCCCGGGACCTGCAGGCCTCCGACGGGCAGTGGAGCCGGGCCAAGGGCTTCGACACGTTTTGCCCGCTCGGGCCATGGATCGAGACCGAACTAGACGCAGCTGATCTCCAGCTGACGACAGCAGTGAACGACGACATCAAGCAGGATTCCCGCACGTCGCTGCTGATCCACGACATCCCGACGCTGGTGAGCTACGTCACCTCGGCGATGACGATGTTGCCGGGTGACGTGCTGCTGACCGGGACGCCGGCCGGGGTCGGTCCACTCGTCGCGGGCGACACGGTCTCGGTCTCAATCGAGGGCATTGGCACGCTTTCCAACCGGGTTGTGGACAGCAGCTGAAGAGGGTGTGCGCGCGTTGGCCGGCGCGTCCGGGTTCGGCTACACTGCACAGGCTGGACCGCGCCGCTGACGGGTTTGGCCGTTGCAGGCGCGATCCGATGGGGTATGGGGTAATTGGCAGCCCGACGGGTTCTGGCCCCGTTAGTCTAGGTTCGAGTCCTGGTACCCCAGCTTTTAGAAACGGCGCCGGCCGCGCTCGGCGCCGGTGGCGCGCAGGATCAGCAGAACCACGACGGCGCCGATTACCGAACCGATGATGCCCACGCCGCGGAAATGGTTCGTCTCGATCTGGTGGTACTGGATGAGCTCCCACAGGAAGCCGCCGACGAACGAGCCCACGATGCCGAGCAGGGTCGTGCCGATGAAGCCGATCCTGTCCCTGCCAGGGACGAGCAGCCGGGCGATCGCGCCGACGATGAAGCCGATGACGATCAGGACGATGATGAAGGCAACCATGCCCCGCAAGTACCAGGGAACGGGCCGGTTATGCGTCCGGTGGCCGTCGGTTGCGGCCGCCGGTTTGGCGCGGGCCCGGGCCGTGCGCTAGCCTGATGGCCGCTTAGCAGCCTGGCCCCGTCGTCTAGCGGCCCAGGACGCCGCCCTCTCAAGGCGGTAGCGCCGGTTCAAATCCGGTCGGGGCTACAACATATGACCGCACGTCAGCTCGGACACGCCAGAAGGCAGCGCGCAACGCCGAGAGCACGCTGGCATGGACTGCAGCTAGGGCAGCTTGATCCCGCAAGCCGTGGGAGTGGTTCTATCGTCGCGATAGCAGCAGCGAAGCCGCTCTCATTCGGGGCCGTGGACCTAACGGGTGGCATTTCCTACTGAGGTCGGCGGAGCCTGGCGGCATTCAGCGGCGGGGCCGGCAGCGGGTCGCCCTGGTAGCCGCCGACCGGGCCAAACTCGCCCACCTGCCACGCGGTGGTCGCCGCGACGATCTCCTCCGGCGTGCGCGCCACGAAATTCCACCACATGAGCAGCGGCTCGCCGAGCGGCTCGCCACCGAGCAGCATGAGCGTGCTGCCGGCTGACGCGGCGAGCATCGCCTCGGGCCGGCCAGTGGGCACATAGAGCAGCTGGCCGACGGCCAGGTGGACGCCATCCACCCTCGCCTGCCCGGCGGCGACGAACACGACGTGCTCGAAGTCCGGGCGCAGCGGCAGCAGGCAGCTCGCCGCTGGCTCAGCAGCCGTCAGTTCGGCGCCGACGATCGGGGAGAACACGGTCGCCGGTGAGCCCGTGCCGGCTAGCTCGCCCATGAGCACCGTGATGGCGAATCCGCCGAGGCCGGCTTGCGGGAGACTGGCGTGGTGCTCGAAGGCGGGCGGCACGTGGCGGCTGGCGTCCCGGAGCGCGACCCAGAGCTGGACTCCGTGCAGCGTCGGGTCATGGCTGGCAGGTGACTCCTCAGCATGGGCGATACCTCGCCCGGCCGTCATGAGGTTGAGCTGGCCCGGCCGGATCAGCTGCTCGCTGCCAAGGCTGTCCCGGTGCAGCACGTCGCCGGCGAGCAGCCAGGTCACCGTCTGCAGCCCGATGTGCGGATGCGGCGGGACGTTCATGCCGGTGACGCCGTCGACGTCCGTTGGGCCGTAGTGGTCGACGAAGCACCACGGGCCGACGCTGCGGCGCAGCCGGAGGGGCAGCAGTCGGCGGACCGTGATGGCACCGACGCGGGCGTCTCGCGCCGCGGTCAGCTCAAGATCATTAGCTTCGGTAACGGGGTTGCTGGCGACCTCGGTGTTTGCTTCGACGGTGCTCATGGGGGACTTCCCAGACCGGCTTTGACCTGCCGGGTTCGCTCGTCGGCGAGGACTTCGGTCGAGTTGTCCACCAGAGCCTGCATGGTTTGCTCGGCGACGCTGGCCGGAGTGATCTTCGGCGCGTCGAACCGGGCGCTCAGGTCCGTTTCAACAAAGCCTGCGTGTACCCCGACCACCAAGGTGCCCTGGTCGCGCAAGCCCTGCCGCAGAGACTGCGTCAACGACCACTGAGCTGCTTTGGAGGCAGCGTATCCGGGCAGCGCCGACTCGCCGATCCAGGATGCCACCGACAGCATGTTCACCAGCGCGCCACCGCCGTTCCGGGCCAGAACCGGAGCAAACGCCCGCGAAACAGCCCAGGTACCGAAATAATTCACTTCCATAGCCCGGCGCGCGTCGTCAAATGAGCCGTCAAGCAGCTTCGTGCCTTCGCTGTCGACTGCGGCATTGTTGATCACGATCGTGACATCATCAGCGGCGACAGTCGCCGCCCTAATCTCCGCGGGATTGGTGATATCCAGCTGCAGCGGGGTAACGCCCGGATCGGCCACCGTCGCCAGATCACGGACACCGGCGTAGACCTTCGCCGCGCCGTGATCAACCAGCGCGCGGACGAACGCGTGGCCGATGCCGCGGTTGGCGCCCGTTACCAGGGCGACTGAGTCTTTGATTTCCATGATGCTCCCTTCGCGCGCAGGCGGCTATGAGCGCTCCGCCCTCATCCAAGGGGATCTTCAACTGCTGCCATGCCCGGCGGCTGGTAGACACTCTCCGTAGTCTTGGCGAGAGCTACCACCGAGCGAAGCTGATCCTGAGTGAGCAGCTCAGAGACTTCCACATCCTTGAAGGCGCCCGTCCTGGTAGTAGCGGTAAGTGCCGCTGCCGCGCTGAGAGAGTCCGGAAGGTCGCAAATGACGTAGCCCGACGCATTCTCGACGTCCCAATAAATACATTCCAGCCTGCCGCCAAGGCTTCCCAGCAGCGCGGATACCGCTGAGGCTCGGTCGTCGCTTACTGCCAGCATGCGTGCCCATGACGCGCTCGAATATTTGAAGTGGATCATGAACTTGAGCATCGTCGCCCCCACGGCTCCTGCTCCTCAAACGATAGCCCGCGTCGAAACAGGTGCCTGTCCGGGCATGACGTGCGGCTTCATGGACTTACAGGTCCCGCTAGCCGGACAGGCCGAGCCCCTGTGTCGGCCCGTCCGGCTGCCGCTGGGCGCTACGCCTAGCCTGCTCGCGATCGGCATCAACGCGACCACTGACGCAACCCCAATGAAGTTCGCCTCGGCGGTCAGCCCGCTGAAGTGCGTTCGTCGTCGTCCCGGATCGAACCAGATCAGCGCGCTGCCTGGGTTTGATACTGCAGACCCGCCCCGGCTACCTCAAGGGAAGGCCTCCCCATCTGGGGAGCATCCCCAGATGGGGAGGCCGATGCGTCGTCGGCAGGTCATACTGGGCACAGGTCGATTCGGACGGGTTTGCATGCTGCTGATCGTGATGTTCGAGACGGGTACATGGCGTGTGCCGTCGACACAGCGGTGTACTTTCGGGCGGGCTCCGACGTGCGACGTCGTGCTGCCGAACGAGGATCGCGGGGTGTCACGCAACGCCGGCAGCTTCGACTTCCGGCATGGCACCTGGTGGCTGACCAACGCGAGCGCGTCGTCCATGCTTTACGTGATCGGAGACCTCGGCTTTCGGGCCGACCTGCCGCCCGGCATGCTGCTTCCGCTGCAGCAGTGGCACGCCAAGGTCCGGCTCGACGGTGTGATCGCGAGTTATGTGCTGCGCCTGCGGATACCCGATCTGGACGACGACACCGACGCCGGCCGCGTCGGCGACGAGCCGGATTCTGTTTCTGAGCCGGAGCGGATCGTTACCTCGCCGGAGCGGATGGTCACGAGTACCAAGCTGCGCGCTCCGCTCAACGCCTCTGACCGGCTGGTGCTGGCCGCCCGGTTCGAGGAGTACCTGACCTGGAAGCACTCCGGGGCGGCGGCTCCGCGCAGCGCGAGGGAGGCGGCTGACCGGATCGGTTGGGAGCCGCATGCTGTCGCGAAGAGATGCGAGAACATCCGCAACCGCTACCTCCGCATCGGCGTCCCTGGCTTGCGCGGACCGCGTGCACTCGAGGAACTCGCCGCGCTGCTGATCTCCACGGGCGAGCTGACCCCAGACGATCTGCGTCGGCTGCCGGCTAAGGCGCCGGAGACCCCTTGACCTGCTGTCCGCCGCTCCAGACGCCCACCACGCTGGCCTGGTCGGTCAGCACCATGATGTCGGCGAGCGGATCAGCGGAGACCGTGATCACGTCGGCGTCATAGCCAGCCACGAGCTGGCCCGACCGCGGCGCCTGCGGGCCGAGCGTCCGCGGCGCGATCGCAGTGGCTGCCTCGATGGCCTCCAGCGGCGTCAGGCCGAGCTGAACCAGGTGGGCCAGCTCGGCACCGTTTGTTCCCCACGAGGCCGGGGCGCCGGGCGCGCTGACCAAGATGTCGGTGCCCATCGCCATCGTGACGCCGCGCTCGTGCGCGCGGGCGACCGCCTCGGCATGGATCGCGGCGATCGCCTCAAGCTTGGCATAGGCGTAGTCCGGCACAGCCGCCTTGTTAGCCATCATGTCAGCGATGATCGTGCGGGTAGGTACCAGAATCGCGCTGGACTCGCGCATGGCCTCGCAGCACTCGTCGTCGAGGTAGGTGCCGTGCTCGATCGTCGCGACCCCCGCCTCCAGGGCGGCCATAATCCCCGGTTTGCCATGGCAGTGCGCGGCGACGACGCGCTCGGCAAGACCGGCGACCTCCACGATGGTGCGCAGCTCAGCCACTGTGAACTGCTGGTGGACCGGGTCGTCGACCTCCGACAGCACGCCGCCGGAGGCACACACCTTGATGAGTCGGGCACCCAGCCGAAGCTGCTCACGGACTGCCCGGGCGCACTCGCCCGGCCCGTCGGCGAGCCGCCCGATGCCCATCACGCCGCGGCCGACCCAGTCCAGCGGATACGAGTGGAGGTCTGCGTGGCCGGCTGTAGTCGACAGGATTGCGCCGGCACCGTAGATCGTCGGGCCAGCGAGCGAGCCCTCGGCTACTGCGCGGGCAAGGTGGACGCCGAGACCGCCGACCTCGCGCACCGAGGTGACCCCGGCATCGAGCGCAGCGCGCATGTCACGAGCGCACCGGACGGCGCGTAACGCTAGCGGCTCCAGCGGGGCCCTGGTGATATCGAGCGTCCGGCTGCCCATGAAGTGTGCGTGGCAGTCCCACAGCCCCGGCATGACGGCGGCTGCCCGGTGGATCACCGCGCCGGGCGTGCCCGGTGCTGTGGCCGCCGGTCCGGCGTAGCTGATCCGGTCTGAGTCGAGCAGTACGACGCCGTCGCGGATGGGATCCCCCTCGCCGGGGATGAGCACGTCCGCCTCGATCCGCTCCATGTGCGTTCCTCGGTGTTATCAGCCCACGAGCGTCTTGACCGCGGCTGCCAGTTCCGTGAGCGCTTTCTTGGCGTCGGCGAAGTACATGCTCGTCTTGGGATCGACGTACAGCTCGTTGTCGATGCCCGCGTAGCCGTGGCCCATCGACCGCTTGATGACGATGATGCTG
>Ga0126381_100001475_pt1 | contig 25253 bp, 14 predicted proteins | sample PanSoiMetPlot_28_FD_96465 | JGI IMG/M metagenome (GOLD analysis project Ga0126381, IMG submission 96465) | Tropical forest soil microbial communities from Panama - MetaG Plot_28 | ecosystem: Environmental > Terrestrial > Soil > Tropical forest > Bulk soil | place: Panama | collected 2016-02-17 | reverse complement strand
TACCGGACCTCGAAGAGGGTCGGTTACTTTCCCGACCAACGCAAGCGCGCGAAAATCGCGGCTGCCCCGGAAATCGCGAGCACCAGGGTAGACGGCTCAGGCGCAGGCGGAGGCGACGGGGGAGGAGGCGGCCCCGGCGGCGGTGGTGGCGGCGGAGAGTGCTGGCAGTTCTTGGCCGTGCTCTTCGGAGGACAATTGCCGCCGCCGGGAGGCGGAGTGACTCCGCCGCCGCCGCCGCCGATTGGCGGAGGCACATTGACTCCCGGTCCGGCTGGGAACCCGCCTCCACCCGGCGTGGAAGGTCCGAGTGGCAGGATGGGGTCGACGTGTAGCAGGTCGGAGCTTAAAGCCGAAGGCTGCTCGATGCCGCTGGCCAGGGCGTCCGGACGATCGAGCTCTGCCATGGTGGGCTCTTCGGGCGAAGTCTCGGTGTGCGGCAGAGTTGAAACCTGGTTACCGCACCGGGATCGTGCGGTGATGTGACCGTCGGTGATGAGCTTTTCGCCGATGTTCAGGCTGGCTTGCTTGCGCGTCCAGTAAATTTGTTGTCCCCGCCGGTAGGAAAGGTAAACCAGTTGAGGCTGCACGACTTCGGTGACGCGCGCACGCTCGAAATCAAAGCCGGCATAGTGCTTGGCAACCACGGGATCGTGCGCGGTTGCGTCCCGCAACTCGGCGGCGGAACGGACTCCGCCGGGAACTACTGAATAAGGGTAGACGAGCCGTTGATTGCGACTCTGGATTTGTGGCTCGGGCAAACCGGCAAGAACCGTCAGGCTGGGACCCGAAGAGGAGTTATCGAGAATGCCGGCAATGCCCGAGCGGTGGAATCCATCGCGAGCCCACTGGACGCCCAAAACGCTAGCTGCGAGCAGGAAGAGGAACGCCAACGAGCGAATGACCGCCCCGGCAACTTGCGGTCTGCGGGCGCGCCGCCGACTTCTACCCCGAACACGCGAATGCTTCAAAACGCTCTCCTCGAGACACCACAGCCCCAAAAGTGGGAGGGGGAGCGACTACACCTTTTGTTGCAGTTGCCGTACCAGACGACAGCTTGCCGCGCAAAGGTAAGTACCTCAAATGTTTAATGTTTATGGATACCGACAACGCCCTAGCCTGCGATGCTAGCAGAGTAGCAAAACCTTGCACAAAAATATTCTGTTGATCAAAGGGATTCCGTTCGTGGCACGCCGCCTCAAGAAGCCTCATTCGAGCAACTTAGGCGGAGGAAATCTTGTGAATATACTCATTCCGATTGGAACCGCGCCCGCAGCCTCGGGCTCGACAGGTTATATTGAAGCCGATGCCCAAACCATCCACTTCGGCACCCGACCGCAATTCGCATCGAGCGACTGCCATCGCCGTCATGGCCGCCGGAAAAGGCACCCGGCTGAAATCCAAGCATCCCAAAGTGCTGCATGAGGTGGGGGGAAAGCCGTTGCTCGCGTATGTGGTCGCCGCCGCCTTGAAAATTGTGCCCGCGCGAGACATTTACGTCATCATCGGCCACGAGGCGGACCAAGTTCGCGCGGCGGTCCAAGATACCGGAGTGCAGTTCGTTTTACAGCAACCTCAGCGTGGCACTGGCCACGCCATCCTGTGTGCCCGCGCTGCCCTGGCCGGTTATCAAGATGTGATCGTCCTCTCCGGCGATGCGCCGCTGATCACGGCTCGAACCGTTACCCGGCTTCTCGATTTCCACCTTCGCTCCAAAGCGGCGATGACCATCCTGAGCGCGCGGCTCCAAGACCCAACCGGTTACGGTCGCCTCATCCGCAAGCGTAAAGGCGACGAGGTTCAGCAAGTGGTGGAGGAGAAGTCCGCTACCCCGAAACAGCGCAAGATTCGCGAAATCAATTCCGGTTTTTATGTTTTCTCGGTGCCGCCACTGTTTCAGTTCATCGAACGGCTGGAGACCGACAATCCTCACGGCGAGTACTACCTCACGGACATGGCCGCGGTCTTCGGTCATGCGAAACAGAAGGTGGTCGCAGTCGGCACCGAGGATGCCTCGGAGATTCTCGGCAGCAACACCCGCGCCGAACTGGTGGAGCTGGATCGAAAGATACGGCGGGAAAAATGTCAGCACCTGATGGCCGACGGCGTGACCATCTTCTATCCCGAGACTTGCGTGATCGATTCCGACGTCGCAGTTGGACCGGATACCACGATCGAGCCCTTTGTTCAGCTTCTTGGGAAAACCCAGGTGGGTGCCGATTGCCGCATCCGCTCGTACTCGGTCATTCACAATTCGGTCCTCGGGGATAACGTGCTGGTGCGGCCGGGCTGCGTTCTCGACGACGCCCGGGTGGCCCGCGGAGCATTGCTCGGCCCCTTTTCGCACCTGCGGCCGGGCAGCGAAATTGGCGAAGGCGCGCATGTCGGAAATTTCGTCGAGACCAAGAAAGCGCGACTGGGTAAGAGCTCGAAGGCGAATCATTTGACCTATCTGGGGGACGCGGAAATCGGCGAGGGAGTCAATATCGGTGCCGGCACCATCACCTGCAACTACGATGGTGCGCACAAACACACGACCGTGATCGAGGACGGCGTGTTCGTCGGCAGCGATGCGACTCTGGTGGCGCCGGTGAAGCTCGGCAAAGGCGCTTACGTCGGTGCGGCGTCTTGCATCACGGACGACGTTCCCGCCGATTCTCTTGCCCTGGGGCGCTCGCGGCAAATCGTGAAACCGGGCTGGGCCAAGCAGAAGAAGGTGAAGAAATCTAGCGCCGGATAAACCGGTTTCGCCCTGGAGTTCGCGGAGGACTCGCCCCGCTGGAGAAGAAATTCTTCTTTGGCTCAGCTCGGCGACCCCCGCGTTCGAAAGGCTTGCGGTTTATTTCTCCCCAAGAAATTCCTTCAACCGCGCCAGCCCCGCCCGGCTCACCGGCAGCCGCGTACCGTCGTTCAGAATCACGATGTGCGTATCTTTCCCGTATGGCTCGAGCCGCGCCACTCGTTCCAGATTCACCAGGCCGGAACGATGTACGCGAATGAAACTCTTCGGATCGAGGGAGGCCTCGAGACTCGAAATCGTCTGCTGCTTCAAGTACTTCTTCCCCTGGCTGGCGAGGGAAACGTAGTCATCTTGAGCTTCGGCGTAATCCAGTCTTGAGACGGGAATGATGTGCACACGGGTCCCGTCTTTTACCACGATGCGCTCGGCATATTGTCCAGGTTCGCGGGCGGCAGCGGCGAGCTGGTCGGCGCTCGCTCTCTGATTCTTCCCCATCCGCTGCTTGGCCCGCTCGAGCGCGGCTTCCAAGCGCTCCGCCCGAAACGGCTTTAGCACGTAGTCAACCGCGTTCACCTCAAAGGCGCGCAGCGCGTGCTCGTCATAGGCGGTCACAAAAATCACCGCGACTTCGCCGCCGATCAGTTCGAGCACTTCGAAGCCGTCGAGCTTGGGCATCTGGATATCGAGAAAGACGAGATCCGGCTTGAGCTCCGATACCGTCTTGACGGCTTCAAATCCGTTGGCGCATTCGCCGACGATCTCCATCTCGGCGTGCGGCTCGAGCATCTCGCGGATGATCTGCCGCGCCAGATCTTCATCGTCGACGATTACCACGCGAATTTTCCGGTTCGCTTTCATGCCTGTGGGGCGGCCGCTTCCGCCCTCTCCGCGGGAAGCTCCATCGCAATCTGAAAATGTCCTGGGGTGCTCTCGACATCCATGCGGGCGCGGCTGCCGTAGGTCGTATCCACGCGCTGGCGTACGTTCTTGAGGCCGATTCCGGCGCCCTTTCGCCGCGGTGCATCGCCATCAAAGTTGTTTTCAATCCTGATCGAGAGCGTCTGGGCGGCGCTGGTCTTGATCTCCATCCGCACCCAGCCCCCATCCGTCAGAGTCGCCACGCCATGCCGGATGGCGTTCTCGAGGAGCGGCTGCAAAAGCAACGGAGGAACCACATACTTCATCGCCTCCGGATCCGTGTTCTCTTCAAATTTCAAGCGCGGGCCGAAGCGAATCTGCTCAACCGACAGATAGGCGTGCATGAGATCCAATTCTTCTCCCAGCGGGATGCGCGCCTTCTCGCTGAGTCCGAGGGTCTTGCGCAGAAATTCCGCGAGGCGCACGCACATTTCGCGCGCGGTCGCGGGATTGGTCGAGGTCAGCGCGCTGATCGAATTCAGACAATTAAAGATGAAGTGGGGATTGACCTGGGTCTTGAGTGCCTTCAACTCCGAGTCGCGAGCCAGCACGCGCGCTTCCACCTCGCGCTTGGCAGCTTCGTGTGCGGCCTCGTTGGACAGCAAAACATAATGCAGGGCGACCGCGAGCACATACAACAACACGCCGCTCCCGAACAGCAGCGGATAGGCGAGCCCCATCTGTTGATCGAGCCCGGCGAAGGTATGGGAACTCGACAAGGCAATCGCCAGGCCTTTGGCAACGCCGATCCAGAGGACGCTCGCGACCAGCGCGGCCGCGAAATGCGCCAGCCACGATCCGGAATTGTCGAGGGGGGTGTTCCGGCAGGAATACCATGCCGACAAGCATACAAACGCGTACACCAGGCACAGCGGGAGGGCCAGCGCGGTGGCACGTCCCCAGCTTAGCCCGGTCAGAGAAACAAACAGATACACCAGGATGGCCGAGATCGGTCCCCAAGCTGCGAGGTAGAGTACCAAGCGGCGGAAGTGACCAAGAATTGGGTGCATGGCTCAGGGATCAATTCTTGATTTCAATGCCGCCGAACACCGCCATTCCCCGCACGAACAGAGTCTTGGTGGGCTTCGAGGGATCGGGCTGGAAATGCCGGGTTTTATCCTCATAGGCGCCAAAAACCCCGACGCCTTGCATGACGATCAACCAGTTTTCAGGAACAATAATCTCGCCTCCGCCGAAAACCGCAAAAGCCTCGATCACGGCTTGCGTTCCATCGATGTCCGCATGCCTGAGGTCGATCTTGTAGCCTCCGAAAACCGAAAGCAGGCGCGCGTTCTTGAAGTCTTTGGTGTTAACATGGCGCTCCCCGCCTCCAAAAATGTAGAAGCCGTCGAGCTCAGGTCGGCATGCGGTAGGCGCCCCTTTCTGAGTCATTGCCTGCCACAGCATGGCCAGCCCGGCGATGATGAGGAACACCGGCCAGAGTTCCCAGAAATTCATGCGAACCAGGCCCAGCTCGTGCAGCTGGAGGAAAACTCCGACTGCGATGAAGGCTGCGCCCACCGGCTTTGCGCCGGGGAAGATGATCTTGATGATGCCAATCAAGATGAAGATCGAGGGCCAGAAGTGGAAGATGAGACCGGAGGGGAGGTAACCCAGTTTGTCCAACAACAGGAAGGTGCCGACAACGATGAAGATCACACCCCCGATCAGCGGCCCGCGATCGATCTTAGCTCCGGTCTCTGGATTCATGAGCCCCTCCCAAACCAGCCTCCCACGATGAATCTTTGCGCGCTCTCCGGCTGACAATGTGCGCCAGCCAGAAAGCGACGCCGCCAACAATCAACAGCGCCGGCCACCACTGGAGCAACGGCCACTCGAGCAATTTGTGCATCCAGTGCAGGTTAATCCGCGAAACCGCCGGGAACAGTTTACTCTGTAGCATCGCCATGCCCGCGAAGCCCAGCGCGGTTGCGGTGACTGCGTCCTGATCCCAGAATGGCCCTTGATTAGTTGCCGCCATGTTCGATCTCCTTCGCTCAACCTGATCGCAACATAGCCCGGCGCGCTCATGAGGGCTGGGAGTTTTCGGCGAACGCCGCGCTTTTACCGGCGAATGACGGAGCCCCGGCTGCGGGCAAGAGACGAGGACAGCAGGGAGAGAATAGCGCTCCCGGAAGAGCCGGAAACGTCGTTGAGGGGCGCTAGCCCCGTTTCAGGCACTACTCGAGCGACGAAAAACGTCGCGAGGCTGGGCAATTCCAGCGAAGGCAGCTGCCACAACCGAGTCGGTCCCATCGGGCGCAGTCGCCCGCCGAAGGAGGAAATCGCTGACAGTTTCGAGCTGAACCGTCACCCCTCCACGCGCTGGTACAGCCGGTACTTCTCCGACATGATCGCCATGAACGGGCGCATGGTCACGAGGCCGCTGTCGGTTTTTACCGTCCAATCGTCCGAGGTTGATGCAACCGGCGTTGCCCCGAGCAACTGTTGCCGCGTGATGCGCGAGGGAATGTCGCCCACCGCGAACAGCGCCAGCGGTCCTTTCATCAGTGCGACACTCCTCGGGCTCTCGGGTTCCACGGGTTCCAGGCGCAGCGGCATTTCGAACTCGACCTCGATTCGGTCGCCGTCTTTCCAGGTGCGCTTCAGCGCCAGAAATTTCCCTGGCTCGAGCGCTTCGTCGGCGCGCCTGCCGTTGATCGCAACTGTCGTCTTCGCGCCCGCCCAGGCGGGAATGCGAAGGTAAGTGGTGAACGTCTCTGGCCGTGACAAACCAAACTCGAGCTCGGTCGAGTTCGCGCGTGGATACTCCGTCGTTTGCGTCAATGTGACGGGAGTACGGTTCTCGGACCAGGACAGCTTCGAGGGGATGAAAAGATTCACGTAGACCCCATCCTGGCCGCGATAATACGCGCTGATCGAGTAGTCCGCGGTAAGTTGGGGAAAGGTTCCCGAGCAGCATGGCCACTTATCGCGATAGTGGACCTTTCGGCCTTCGTAGTTGTAATCGGAATAATAGAAGCTGGTGCCGTCGGCGAGAATGGGCGTGGCTCCCGCGATGGTGTTATAGAGCACGCGCTCCATGCTGTCGCCGTAACGCGAGTCCCGAGTAACCCGCAGGAGGTAGCGCGTGATCTTGAAATGCCCATAGCAGCCGCACGGCGTCTCGAAGCTGGCGTGGGTGGTTCCCAGGCTGGCATCGAGCAATCCTTTGCCCGGCACCACGAAGGCCTCATCCGGTCCCCAGCCGCCGGTAGCGTAGCTCTGCTCCTCTACCATTCGCAAACCGTTGCGCGCGGCGCGCAGATACTTTTCGTCGCCGAGCACGAGATAGGACTTGATCGCCGAGCTCAGAGCATTCACGTGACTGTAAGCGTGCTCGCCCGGAAGCACGTTCTGATCTTCCGACAGCGGACCAAAGTAGTCCTGCTCGATAAACCGAACCGCCAAGTCGCGATATTCCGTCTTGCCGCTGCGCTCGTAGGCAAGAAAGAAGTTTTCCGGCAAAGTGTAGGTCTCGTCCCAGGTGTCGGCGACCATGTTGTGGGAACGCGCCCGCTGCTCCGCGCGGCTGAGCGCCTTCTCGGGAAGATACGGCAGCACCGCCTGGGTGGCGCGCCAGTGCACATCCATTGCATCCGGACACTTCGCGAATTCGTGCGCATCAATCAGACCGCAGCTGGTTTTGTCATAGGTGTAAGCGGGAAGGTGATAGCCAACGTAAAACTTCCCCGCGGGCTCAACCGTCTCTCCGAACGCGCGCACCAGCCGGTGCACCTTCTCCTGTGTGGCCTGGTTGCCCGTCACCGCGTAGGCGCGGGCGAGACCAGAAAGATACTGTCCAAAGCTGTGGCCGGGAATGAACGCGTGAAACTCGTCGGGCGGGTTGAAATCGTCCGCATTGTCGTACCAGCCCCCCATGTCAGGACCGGGTGCAGGCATGCCTTCGCGTTCCCGGAAGGGTTTCAGGAGCGCATCTTCATTCAGGTGGAGGAAGAGATCATGATTATGGACGAACTGCTCATGGAGCGGCCCGCTGAGTAACTGAACTTGGGAATATTCGAATTGCGAAAGCGGCGCAGTGATCGCCATCGTGACCCCTGGCCAAGACCACAACCGCGAAGGACCAACAGCCATGGCCGATCCCGCCACCATCGAACCGGTTTTGAGAAACTGGCGCCGAGTCGCTTTCATGAAGCCCTCCCTATCCTCGAATGACGCATGTTAGCTGAGTAAGCGTTAACTGGAGCTTATACTGCGGAAGCTCTCGCGCGTCAAGGGTGGGGAACCCGGTTTGTTCGAGCCGGGGATTTGATTTTCATGGCGCGACTCTCGATTCGAAGCGCGATCCGCTTCGTGGGGAAGGGGGGAGCCCCGATCGGGTCCGTGCCGGGAGGCTCCGAGGTCTAGACTTTAATGTTTTCCGGCACTTACATCGACTTACTCAAGACCAGTCGTCCACTTTCAACCACATCGTTCGGGCCGGGTGAGCCTATAGATCGAGTTATACCCGAGCCTAATACTTAATACCAAACCATTAGATTTCTCTTGACTATTGTATACAACATGCGATAGCGTACGGGGCCATCAGAAAACGCTTACTCTTACCTAGCAGCAAAAGTTCGCGTGCTGAGGGAAATTTGCCTTATTCGTGAGCTGCTCGGGAGCCCGTGGGATCTCCCGCAAGGCGGTGGAACTCCAAGAGGAGGACGTATGATCACCAAGGCATTTACGCGGGTTGGTTTTTTCTTCGTGTGGGGATTGGTGTTGTTTGGCGCAGCACTCTGCCACGCGCAATTCACCAGTAACTTGCAAGGTGTCGTCGAGGACTCGTCCGGGGCGGTGGTCGCGAAAGCCGCCGTTACGCTGGTTAACGTCGCGACGCAAGCGACCCATAGCACCACCACCGACGAAAACGGAAATTATCGCTTTGTGAGCCTGGCGCCAGGCGCGTACACCTTGACGGTCGAGGCTTCTGGATATTCTAAGTCCGCAGCCGACGTCACCTTGCTCACGGAACAGAATCTCAACCTTCCCGTCACTCTCAAGGTAGGTAAAGTGACCGAGGAGGTCACAGTCACGGCATCGAGCCCGGTGGTTGACACCGCCGACAGCCGGACGCAAATGACGCTCGAGAACCAGGCGGTGGCGCAATTGCCAATCATCGGACGAAACCTGGTCACTCTCGTCACCTTGGCTCCCGGAGTTTCCGGACTCGGCACCAGTCCCTCGGGCAGCCCCGCCTCGGGTCAGGACAACTTCTCCACCGAAGAACAGGTGGATGCCAGCGCCAACGGCCAAGGACAGAACAACAATCAGTACGTGGTGGATGGCCTTGACGTTACCAGCGGAATTCGCCAGGGCGTGCTGAACCTCACACCCCAGCCTGAGGCTGTTCAAGAAACCAGCATTCAGGTCAACACCTTCAGCAGCCAATACAGCCGAGCGGCGGGATTACAAACCGTGTTTACGACGAGATCGGGCACGGACAGATTCCACGGCTCGGCGTCGGACTATTTCAACTATCAGGGCATGTTCGCCAATCAGCACTTCGTCAGTTGTACGAGTAACTGCGGGGGCAAACCGTTTCCATACAAGCCGTTCCATACGAACAACATGGACTTTGCCGTGGGTGGCCCGATCATTCCGCACCACAACAGCTTCTTCTACTTTGCGGTGGAACCACTGCGTTCCTCGCAGGGGGCTGGCGGAGCGGTGACCTTCGTGGATCCGCAATTCATAACCTTTGCGCAAAACAATTACGCGGGCAATGTAGGAGAAACAATTCTGACCAAATACCTGCCGTCGGGCGTCGGCGGGGCGAAGGTCACTTCCACTGCACAAACTGCTCTTCCCCCGGGGCAATGCGGCACCGGGGCTAAGCCGGTGCCCTGCACTATGCCCATGATTGACACGGGATCTTTCGGCGCCGTTGCCATACGAAACGGCACCCAGTACTTTGCCCGTATCGACCAGGGCTTCAAAAACGACCGGGTGTACGCCAGTCTTTTCCGCACGCTTCTGCTGGATGGCGTACCTTCCCCTATGACGCAGTTCTCGGCCTTGAACAACACCTGGCAGGTGGCGGGCCAACTTTCCTGGACTCACACGTTCTCTCCGACCACCATGAACGAGGCCACGGCAGGCCTGAGTCGGGTCGAAGGCGTCCTTGGCTCCGGGGCCAAGGATTACACGGTCCCCGACATAAGTGTTAACGGGATCAATGTCGATGGCGGCATGGCCTACGGCGTCGGCTTCGCCCAGGGAGATTTCATTCAGCACAATTACCACTGGCGCGACGTATTGACGCACGTCCGTGGCACGCACACATTAAAGTTCGGGTATGAAGGCTGGTATGGCGACGATGTTGAGCCCTTCCAGGGGCCGTGGTCTACGCCAAAATTCTCGTTCAACAATTTGTTGGAGTTGGCGCAGGACAATCCTGTGAACGAGAACGGCATCATGTACAACCCGGCCACTGGAACTCAGCAACTGTGGTTCTGGGACGCGGCCTCAAAAACTTTCGGACTTTTCGCCGAAGATACCTGGAAGGCGAAGAGGAATTTGACGTTGACCTTGGGCCTGCGCTACGACGATAGCGGCAACCCATGGTCGAAGAATGCCTCCACAGTTTTTGGAAACTTCTACCGTGGGACTGGTTCAACCGAGCAGCAGCAGGTGATAAACGGTTTCGCCAAGCCGACGCACAATGCCCTGCTCAGTTCGCCGAGTCATCTTTTCAGCCCGCGTGCAGGTTTCGCCTGGGACCCGACAGAAAAAGGCGAGTGGGTGGTGCGGGGCGGGTTTGGCCTCTACAACAACTGGCTGACCTCGGCTAACGTCCAGGAAGAATTCCGTGGCAATCCTCCGGGACTGATTACACCGAACTTTGTCCGGGGCGGGACGCCGACCGCGCAAGGTCCCATTTTCGCCCTCGGAACCAGCAGCAAACCTCCGTTTGGGTTCACATTCCCGACTTTCACGGGCGGACTCAATGCGCAAGGTGGAGAGGTCGGCATCAGCGCTAATATCGGCGGCATCAACCCACACCTGAAGTCGCCGGAGGCCGACGTCTGGTCTCTGTCGGTGGAGCGGAAACTGGGAGAGCACCTTGCCGCGAGTGTCGGATACAGCGGTTCCCATTCGTATAACATTGTCGCCAATGGCAACGCGATTGGGCTGGTCTCCTATGGCACCGACATTAATGCCGTTCCTGGCGACATGATCACTCAAGAGAACACCAGCGCAACCCGGCTCGCTAATCCGAGCCCGATTCGACTGAATCCCAGCTTTGGACAGATCAACTACGCCGACAATGACCGGTACGGTAATTACGAAAGCATTTACTTCGACGTCAAAGGGCGCTTTGCGCGCGGGTACGTGGAGGGTTCTTACACACGTTCGAGTTCAAAGGACGACGCATTGAGGTACCCGGATTCCGAGTTGTTGAATCCTCAGAAGTATTACGGCCCCTCGGTCACGGACGCGCCCAACCGCTTCTCGCTCAGCTTCAACTATTCGCTAAGAGGGCTGAATAATGGAGCGGGTGCCATAGGTCTTCTGACTGGGGGCTGGGGTGTCAGCGGCACAAGTATTTTCCAAACGGGCTACCCCGTAACCGCCATCAACAACCATGGATTTGTGGGCGTCTGTCAAAACAGCACGCAGTTAAACCCGGAGTTCACTAACACCACAGGCTGCTCGGCGTCTGATCCGGTCGTCGCTTACGCCCCGGGGAGCGGTGACTACACCGCAAATGGCGATAACCTTGCTTACCTTGACGCTGTGAGTTACGGGCAGTCAACCAACAACCGGTCCTGGCTCACGGGAGCGATTCCCGCGAGCGACTTCGCGGTTCCAACCTTCGGTCAACAGGGGAACGAGAAGGCACAACAGTTCCGCGGACCAAACTTTATTGACACCGACATCAACTTCTACAAGGACACTCACATTTCGGAGCGCGTCGTTTTCCAGCTCCGGTTTGAGTTTTTCAACCTCTTCAACCGTCCGAACTATTCCAACCCTGATGTAAACGTCCCGGATACAAGCTTCGGGCACGCGACGAGTTCCCACGGTCCCAGGTTCTGGCAGTTGGGGGGACGGTTGTCGTTCTGAATTCCGAAAAGCCTCCTTATTCCAGCCTGCTTGCGGCTCAAGCAGGCTGGTTTTTTTTGCGTACGAGAGGCGAAATGGATGTGACACACTGGTAGGATGCAGAACCGTCAGCGGCGAAACCGATGAAACTCAGAGGTGTAGGGACAGGTGTCGCCTTGCTGCTTGCTCTCGCGCGCTTGCCGGCTTACGCTCAGAACGCTCCAAGCGCAATCGGCGGCGTCGCGTCGGCGCTCCAGAATGATGACTATGAGGCGGCTCTTGAACTGCTTCGCCCCGCGCTCCAAGCGTCACCACACGATCCGCAGTTATGGACGATGCAAGGGGTGGCGTATTTAGGAGAGCGCCGCAAGGATAAAGCTCTCCGATCTTTCCGCGAGGCGCTCGCCTTCGCTCCCGACTATCTTCCCGCGTTGCATCAGCAAGCGCAGTTGGAATATGAAGCGGGCAGCCTGGCCGCGGTTCCCGTTCTCGAGCACATCCTCGAGCTTCAGCCCGGCGATCCCACCTCGCACGCGATGATCGCCGTGGTCGAATACAAGAACGGCCATTGCGCGGCTGCGATTCCGCACTTCGCTAAAGCCGGTACGCTGCTCGATTCCGAAGTCGATGGCCTCGACGCGTACGCCACTTGCCTGGTTCGCGAAAAACAGTTTTCGAACGCAGCCAAAGTGTTCGAGCGAGCGCTCGCGCTCCGCCCCGATGATCCCGAGGAGCGGCGCGTGCTCGCATCGGTCGAGCTCATGAACGGTGAGCCTCAAGCCGCAATTACCACGCTCGCTCCCTTACTCGGCTCAGGCACCCCGGATGCGCCCACGCTCGAGCTGGCCGCCAACGCTTATGAAGACGCGCACGACACCGATCGCGCCGTCAGCGTCCTGCGCCAGGCAATCCTGCTCGCGCCCAAAGACGTCAGCTTGTATCTGGAGTTCGCGCAGATTTCCTTCCAGCACTCGTCGTATCAGGTGGGAGTCGATGTTCTGAATGACGGCATTGCCGAGCAGCCGGATGCGTCGCGCCTGTACTTTGCGCGCGGAGTGCTCTACGTCAACCTGGCGCAGTTCGACAAAGCGGAAGCCGATTTTCAAAAGGCCTATGAGCTCGATCCCCATCAGTCCCTGACTGCCGCCGCTCAGGGATTGCTCGCGGTTCAGCAGAACGACCTCGATCGCGCGCTTTCGGAAACTCGGGCCAAGCTCACGGCCAAGCCCGATGACCCGGTTCTGCTGTATCTCGAAGCCGACATTCTCACCCAAAAAGGTGTCGAGCCCGGCAAGGCCGATTTCGATCGGGCGCTGCACTCCGCCCAACGGGCGGTGGCCTTGCGGCCAAACCTGGCTCCCGCACATGCCGTGCTCGCGAAACTCTATCTCGACGCCGGTAAGAATGAGCAAGCTGCCCAGGAATGCCAAAAAGCTCTCGCCATCGATCCCAAGGATCAGACGTCGCTGTATCGCTTGATCCAAGCGCTGCGAAAGACCGGCGACACCAAGGAATTACCCGAGTTGCTCCGGCGCCTCGCCGAATTGCGCAAGCAGGCTACCCAGGAAGAGGGCCAGCGCAACCGCTACAAACTGGTGGAAGGGGAAAATCAGTAGCGCAGAGTTTTCGCCCGGCAAGGCGGAGATTGCTGAACCGGAATAATACGACGGAAAGCCGACCTCTATGGCGCACTCGGCTCGTAGAGCTTGTAGCGGTTGTTGGCTGCTTCCGAATTGCGCGCTTCTTGCCGAAGCTCCGCCAGGCGCTTGACCAGCGCGGGCAATTCTCCTTTCGTGTCCTTGTGACTCTCCCGCAGCGCCTGAATCAAGTGATAGAGCGCCTCCTGGTCGGAAGGGTTCTCGTTCAACGCCAGCCGCGATTGCTCGATCGAGCGCTGCATCTGCCCGGATTTCAGGTAAAGGTTACCCAACAGGTCGTGAACCAGCTCGAAATCGGGTCTGAGTTTCTGGGAGAGTTCCGCCGCGGCAATCGCCTGCTTGAAGTCCGGCGTGCCGGGATCCACTCCGCGCTGAAACAGAACCTGCCCTTCCATGTAATGAAGAAATGCATCTTCGGAATGGCTCTGAAGCTGGGAGCGCACAGTGGCCAGGGCTTGATCGAGATTGCTCTGCTGCATCTGCGCCAAGCCCTCGGCAATGGCCCCCGAGCTTTGCCGCGGATCGAGCCGGTTCGCGGTTTCGAAATCGGCTTCCCCTTTGTCATATTGCCCGAGCTGAATATAGAGCACGCCCCGAGCCACGTACAGCTGCGCTGCCTTCGGATTCGCCTGGAGGCCTACATTAATCATGTCCACGCCGACCTGAAACGACTGGTGAGTGAAAGAAATGGTGGCGAAGTCGACGTAATATTTCACTTTCTTCGGGTCGAGAACAATCGCCTGCCGAAGCAGCTTCACAGCGTTGGGCGTATCGCCCGCCTGCTCATACGCCGAGGACGCCAGGTCCAGTACGTCTGGATCGGGCTGGGCGGCCTCGACGAGCGGCTCGAGGACAGCAATGGCCTCTTTCTGCTGATTCGCCGCAAGCTCGACCACCGCAAGATTGTAGCGAGCGCGAGAATTTCCCGGGTCCTCGGCAAGAATCTGCTGAAATAGGGAGATGGCCTCTTGCGGCTGGTTCTGATCCATCAAGCATGAGCCGTACTCGACCAGTGCGGCGGGTTGCGACGAAATCAATTGCCTGGCGGCGGCGAAGTGGCTGACCGCTGAAGCGCAATCGTGGCGCCGATAATCGATCACCGCCAGCATGGCGTGTGCAGTGGGCTCCCCGGGACGAAGCTTCAGAATTCTTTCAAGCAAAACCCCGGCACGCTTGGTTCCGGCATCGTATTCAAGCTGCGCCGCGCCCTCAAGCGCAGGCAGATAATCCGGCGAAACGCTGAGGGCTGCGTTGTAGGCCTTCAAAGCCTCCATCCGCCGCCCGAGCCCCATCAGCGCAAAGGCTTCGAGCGCCCGCAGCTTGGGATCCCTGGGGGACTCGGCGACGGCGGAACGGCTCAGCTCGTAGGCTTCGGAAAAATTGCGCGCGCGCAGTGCGGCGTCGATGGATGGCTCGGCCGCACCCGACGCTCCCTTCTGAGCCCATGCCGCAAGGCTCAGTGCCAGCAAGGAGAGAAGGAGCCTGACCAAATAGGACATCATCGCCGGTTTCATCCGCATGGAATCAAAGTCAAGCACTCTCAATTTTCTTTGAATCGGACATGGGAAGCAACCGGCATGCCAGATTGTCCCAGAAAAAGCGTTACCCGAATTCGACCACAACCTCGAAGTTCTTCTGATTCTCGGTCGAGAAAATGACTGCATCTCCATGGGGACCACCGAACTTGGCCTTCTTTCCGTTCACCGTGACGGCGTTCAAGGCATTCTTTTTCGGCAACCGAACTTTTACCTGAACTTCCCGCGGTTGACCGGCTCGCGCAAGCTGGACGCTCGCATGCACCGCCTGTTTCGCCGGATCTGCTTTCATGGTGAAGCTCACCCGTCCCCATCGCGTGGGTGCGCCCGCGATCCGGATTTCCTCGCCCGAAGCCACCCACTCCCGCGGAAGTCCTTTTCCGAAATAAAGGCGATCTGCATCGGAATCTTCGAGCACCAGCATCCAGCGGACCAGGAGCGGAATCGTCAGCTGCGCGGGAATGCAGAACAACGCGTTATCGCCATCGATGCCCGCGACTTCTCCGGCAATCCAGCTGCCGCGAGTATGGTCGTGGTAACGATGCGAATAGAGAAACAACAGGAATTCTTCGATGCGGTCCAGGCGCAAGAGCATCTGCGCGTATCCATAGGAAATGAATCCCAAAATGTCGCGTCCCTCGGGATGCGGTCGCTCCACATTCGCAACCACGCCCAGGGTCGTCGCGCCGTAGGCGCGCATGCAATCGATGACCAGGTTCGCCAGGTTCGCGGGCAGCACATCCGCCTGGAGGAGTTCCGAATAGCCGCGATGCGGCCATTGCTGCGGACTTGGGCGCTCCTTCTGCATGGATTCCCAGAACGTGAGCTTCGCCCCCGGATAGGTCCCAATATAAGGTGGATTCAGGTCGCGCCGGACATTCTGCTCGAGACTTGCGGTCATCGCATCCTGCAACTGCTGGCTACGCTGGTTCCAACTTGCCGCCTGGTGTTCGGTCGGCGCGTTCGTCGATCCGGTAATTTCAGGCCAGCATCGGCTCAGGTCTCTGAGGCCTCGCGCGGTGAACGCGTTGTTCGCAAAATAGGGCAACCACCAGATTTTCGGATCCGCCATGAGGCACGAGTCCGACTCACTCCAGCCGTGAATCATGCCGTATCCAGGATCCTCCTTGGGGAGCTTCAGGCTTTCCTCATGCATTTCGCAGAGCATGGCTGCAGTGGCTGAGATTTTCGCGGCGTGCTTCAAAAGCAAGGCGCGGTCCTGGGTGTAGCTGAAATAGCGTGCCAGGAGGGACAGGGTCATTCCGAACTGCGCGGTTTCCGGGCCGCGCATGTTGATCATGCCCTTCGGATCGACGAAGTCGGTGAAATAATTATCGATCACCGCTCGCGCCGTCTCGAACCGGCCCCATTCCAGGTTTGCATATACAGAACTGGTAAAGATGTCCTGAAACCCGTCGTACTCCGAGCCATAGTAGTCGCGGTCGACGGCGCCATATTTCGGATAGACTCCGCCCGGCCGAACCATGAGCTCTTTCGCAAACGCATGTTTGGCCATATCCATCCAGACTCGCTGGGGAAGCGAAGCCGGGGCGAAATCCTCGAGCAGGCGATCCCAATAGGCGGCAGACATCAGGAGCGCACGATAAAACGCTTCCGCCGTGGGATCGACGCGGGCGGGCGGGAACTGCGGGTAGCTGTATCCGTAGAGAACCTTCGTGATCTTTCCGTCTTCGATATGCGCGGTGCGATGCCAAGTCTGCACGATGAACCGGTCGTGTGCTTCAACGTCTGCGAAAACGATTACTTCATAGTACGCGGCGGCGGAAACCGGCAGAACTTTGCGCACCGCCGGCATCCATCCTCCCACCAGGCCATCCCATCGCTGGGGGTTCGCGCGGCGATTATCTTGCGGGAAAAATTGGACAGGGTGATAGGTGCGCGTGCTTCCGCTGGGGAAAACCGGCATGGTGTCGGAAGCTTGCTTGGTGCCCACAAAGGTGTCCCAGGGCAGCCGCCAACCGGGTCCTTTCGGCGGCACCGCTCCCAAGGGTGGCGCCGCCGATTTCACGCGTTCCGGGTCAGGATCATCGCCGCCGGCGAGCAGCCGCTCCGCCAGCAGATCGCGCGGTGAAGTTCCGATCTCGCTCAAGCTCAACCCGAGGTAAGAAGTCTCGTTTTCTAGAAATGACGCTTCCGCGCTCTTCGGGAGAACACGCGCCCCAGATGCGGAGAGGAACGTGATCGCACCCTCGCGGGTGCGCAAATCTTCATAGACTTTCCAGCGCTCGCCGGAAAGCGGGAATTCCGAGACGAGCGTGTGTCCGGCGACATCCGCTCTTTCGGGCGAAGTCATTTGCTGAGGCACCGTGGCCAGAGCCATCGCCTCCTCCGATCCTAAGGAAGCCGGGAGGTAGTTCGCGGCGGTTGCGGCCGCCACACTCTGCAAGAAACCGCGTCGATTCATAGGAAAGCTCCTCTTTCCTCTATCGGCAAAGCCAAACCGTCCGACATCGATCCAGCGCCGGACGCATCGATTTTGCTTGACAGCTTCGAGGAACACAGCATATTGTATCCAGCGAAATAAGTAAACGTTTGCTCGGATCGCTGCGCCCGCTTGGCGCACTGCCGAGCACCGCGAATGCTTCTTGCGTGGGAGAAGTGATTCGCAGTTTTCACTTCCCGTTCCTGGCCCGAAAACTCAGATCCGGAGGAGACGTATGCGAATGACAGCGTCTGGTCTGGTGGCGCGGTTCAGTACCCTTGCGAGTTTCTTCGTCCTGCTCTCAACCTTGGCTAACGCCCAATACAGTGGCAACGTGCAAGGTTTCGTCCTGGACCCCAGTGGCGCGGCAGTTTCGGGCGCCACCGTCACTCTCCGCAACGTAGACACGGGGGTGGAAAACACCGCCAAAACCGTGGAGTCCGGCAATTATCGCTTCAGCAGTCTGCCGCCGGGAACCTACGTGATTACAGCCGAGGCCGGCGGCTTCACGAAAAAAGATGTCAACTTCACCTTGAGCACCGGGCAAACCCAGCCTATCGACCTCAAGCTGCAGGTGTCGTCGGCGGCTACCGAACTTACCGTTACCACTGAGGTGACGGCGCTGAACGTCGACGAGAACCGGATCGAGACCACGCTCTCCTCCACCGCGGTGCGCGATCTCCCCTCCGCCAACCGAAATCTGTGGGACGTCCTCGCGGTAACCCCTGGAGTAGTCGGAACCGGCACACGAGGGGCGGGAGAGTCGCCGGGGGGTGGCGCGGATAACTTCGGGACGCAGACACCGCAGCTGAGCGCCAACGGGCGCAGCTACACAGGAAACATCGTGATGGTCGACGGCCTGAACGTCACCAGCCCGGTTCAGAACGGCAATATCATTCTGGCGCCGGTTCCCGAGGCCGTCCAAGAGGTGTCCTTGCAGGCGAATTCCTGGGATGCGGAAAACAACCTGGGAAGCTCGATCCTGATCCAGGTCACGACGAAATCGGGGACTAACCGATTCCATGGCACCGGAAGCCTCTTCTTCAATAATCAAGACCTGCAGGCGCATTCGGACTTCGGGCCATCCGTCATTCCTAAGTTTCAGCGCAAGGATCTGATGGGCTCCCTGGGCGGGCCGATTGTAAAAGACAAGACTTTCTTCTTCGCGGACTTCGAGAAATTGTGGTCGAAGCAGCCACCCGTTTCCGCCACCATCCGCTTTGCCGATCCGGCATTTGTACAATGGGCGCAAACCAATTACACCAACACCGTGGGTACGCAGATCTTCGGCCTTTATCCGGGAAATCATCTGGTAGGGAACGGCACGGTCCAGACTGCGGCAACCGCGTTCGGTCCGAACTGCGGTTCTGGATCGCCGACCGGCATTCCCTGTAACTTGCCCTCCCTGGATGTCGGGAATTTCTCGGTGAGTCCTTACTACAACGCTCTCCAGTACAACTTTCGGCTCGACCAGTACTTTACTCAAAAGGATCGTCTCTATCTCAGCTATTACAACGACAGCTTCGATCAGCAGCAGCCCTCGCCGCGGGTTGGCCTCCAGGCACTCGACATTATGCGAAATCGCTATGGTCAGGTCGACTACACCCGCACCTTCAGCCCAAGCTTGCTGTGGGAATCAAGCTTTGCCTTCGCCAGCGTAGGCGGAGCCAACGGCCAGGACGCCAATCTCAAAGTACCGGAAATCTTCCTCGCCGATGGCAGCGAAGGCTTCAATATCGGTGGAGGGTGGGGCCCCGGGGAATATCGTGGCCCCCTGTACAACTGGCGTTCGGTCTTGACCATGATCCGGGGCGCACACAGCTTTAAATTCGGATTCAATGGGGATCACGGCATCGAGCATGGTGATTTCACTCCCGTCAACGTGCGCCCGAACTTCACCTTCGACAACTATCTCGAAATGGTGCAGGACCTTCCTAACCAGGAAACGGTTGGCGCGTACAATCCTCTGACCGGGCAGGCAGGAAAGGTGGTTTTCGGCGGCCAGAGCTCGCCCTTCGGTTTCTTCGGGCAGGACGACTGGAAGGTGCGAAAGAATCTTTCGCTAACCTTATCGCTGCGCTGGGACGATTTCACCAATCATAGCCCCTGGGGAAATAGCGGGTTCCAGTTCAGCAGTCTGATTCTCGGCGCGGGTAGCAATTTTGCGACCCAGGTTGCCAATGCCAGCGTGCAGCCGGTCCCCTCAGTTTTCGCGCATTCTCAAACCAATCTGTGGAGCCCGCGGGTGGGCTTTGCCTGGCATCCGACCGAGAGCAGCAATTGGAGCGTGCGCGGAGGCATCGGAATTTATCACGATTGGGTGGTGCTGGGCCAGAGTGTGGACCAGACGCGCAACAACCCGCCAGGTGTGCTCTTCGAATGTTTTTCCGGAGGGTCCCCGCATGGCGGCGGTTGCAATCCGGCGGTTAATCAGACCTTTTCCCTGGCGCCATCCGGCACCTATCCCTTCAACTTTCCTCTACCCACCATCGGAGTCGTGACCTTTGACTCCAAGGGCGGCTCGACAACGCTGCGACCCGGTGTCGATGCTCTTGCCCGGAATCTGAGCGCGCCCTACGCAGTGAATTACGTTATCGGTGTGGAACATCAGCTTCCCTGGAGACTGGTGGCCGGGGCAAATTACTCCGGATCCAAAGGCTACAATGCTTTGACCGGCACCAACGTGAACCGCTGCGACGGGTGCGGCAGCACGCCCTTGAACACCAGCTTCGGTTCGATTGATCTGGTCCGAAACTCAAACTACAGCACCTACAATGCGATGATTCTGTCGTTGCGCGGACGGCCCAGTGCACGGCTGAACTTCCAATCCTCGTACACGTTCTCGCATGCCAAGAGCAACATAGAGTCGGGAACACGATTCGATCAAGACGGCGGACAAAACATTCCGGATCTGAATCTCTACTCGAGTTATTACGCAGACGCCAATTACGACGTTCGCCATCGATTCAGCTTGTCTGGGATATACACGCTGCCGGGCCTCACGAATGGGGTCGGCAAAGCGATAACTTCGGGATGGGAAGTGAGCACGATCATGGCGATCCAGAGCGGCACGCCGTTCTGGGTAATCTGTTCCGGCTCTCCCACCTGCGACTACAACAACGACGGATTGTTCTACGACATACCCGATACTCCAGGCCAGAACTTTACCGGCTCGCACAGTCGCCAGCAATTCAAGAGCGGCATTTTCACCGCCGCGGACTTTCCCGTGCCTACCTCCGGTCAGGAAGGGAGTCTAGGGCGTAACCTCTACCGCAACCCGGGATATCTGCAGGTAGATGCGAGTGTCCTCAAGAATACGCACCTGCCGGGCCTGGGCGAACAAGGAAACCTGCAATTCCGGTTTGATTTCCTGAACCTGCTCAACCGAGCCAACTTGGGCGCGGTCGATAACAACTTGACCGATGGTCCTTTGTTCGGGACCGTCCATTCGGCGTTGAGCGGCAGGCAGATTCAACTGGGCGCGCGAGTCTCGTTCTAACGGTCGATTCCGGGGCGGGCCGAATCTTCGGCCCGCCTTTTTCTTGGGCCGCTGCTCTGATCTAGAATTTCCTTATTCTGCTCGTTAATTTCGGAGGTAAGGCATGGGTATCGGTAAAGAGCTTTCCCGCAGGCGGTTCCTTTCGAACGTAGCCGGTTCGGCGGCAGCCTCCATGCTGGCGCGGCCGGCGTTTTCCTTATCCAGTCCTCATCCGTTTTCGAGCGGCATAACCTTCGATGTGGCCTCCACCGAACCGAGCATTCTCGCCTGGCAGAATCAGGGCGTGATCAACACCTCGAATTCTCCTTACGCGAAGCTGCACTCCGTTCCTGTCCGCGCCGTGACCATCGCAGACGGATTTTGGTCGAAGCGCCGCAAGATCAACGCCGAGCGCAGCATTCCCACCATGCACGACGAACTCGAAGCGCACGGCCGCATGGATAACTTTCGCCGCGTGGTCGGCAAAAGTTCCGAACCGCAGAAAGGCCCTTACTTCTCCGATTCCGATATTTACAAGTGGATCGACGCGGTCGGCTGGTCACTGCAATCCGATGCGAATTCCGAGCTCCGCCGCACGACCGACGGATGGATCCGCGAGGTTGTGGCCATCCAGGAGCCGAGCGGGTATCTCAATACTTATTATCAGAATGACCGCGTTTCGCTGCGCATGAGCCAGCACGATCAGGAGGTCGGGCACGAGATGTACTGCCTCGGCCATATGATTCAGGGCGCGATCGCTTACTATCGCGCAACTGGAGACACCAAGCTGCTCGATGCCGGCCAGCGCATGGTCGACGGATTTGTCCTTCCCAATTACGGCCCAGGTCCGAATCAGAAACCGATCATCTCCGGACACCCGGAGATCGAGATGGCCCTCATCGAGCTCTATCGCACCACCGGAAAGCGGCAATACGTCGAGCTGGCCGGCTACATCCTTCACGGCGACGAGCGCGCAAAAATCGAGCCCGAGCGCATCGTCTACATGTACTGCGGGATTCCGTTTACGACGCGCACGAAGCTCGAAGGCCACGCCGTGCGGGCGATGTATGCGTGCTGCGGCGCTACCGACTACTACCTCGAAACCGGTGACGAGGCCTACTGGAAGACTCTGAACACGCTTTGGGAAGACCTCGTGAAACGCCAGATGTACGTAACTGGCGGAGTCGGCGCTCGCTCTCAAGGCGAGTCCTTTGGCACTCCCTACGAGTTGCCGAATGCCCAGGCTTACGGCGAAAGCTGCGCGGCGATCGGAAACATGATGTGGAACTGGCGCATGCTGGCTGCGAGCGGGGAAGCAAAGTTCACCGATGTAGTTGAGCGCGCCCTGTACAACGGAATTAACTCCGGCATGTCACTCGATGGAACCACGTACTGCTATCGCAATCCGCTCGCGTTCGATCCCAGCCATTTCGACGGTTTCCGTGGCAGCCCGAATATTCGCAATCCGTGGTATGACGTGACCTGCTGCCCGCCCAATATCGAGCGCACGTTCTCGTCGCTGCCGAGTTATTTCTACAGCACCAGCAAAGATGGTCTGTACGTTCATCTTTATGACAATTCCAGCCTGGATTGGCATCTCGAAGACGGCACCGGGATCAAAGTCGAGCAGAAGACCAGGTATCCATGGGAAGGCGCGGTCGAACTCACGGTGAATCCGGAGCAGTCCAAGGAATTCACTTTTTATGTCAGGATTCCGGCGTGGGCAGAGGGGGCATCGGTTGCGGTGGATGGAAAGCCCCAGCCTTCCGTGAAAGCCGGCGAATATCTCGCTCTGCGCCGAACCTGGAAGCCGGGAGATCGTGTGCGCCTGAATTTCCCCATGAACACCGTGCCCGTCGCGGCAAACCCGCGAGTAGCCGAAGATCGGGGCAAAGTCGCCCTCCGCCGCGGGCCCATGATCTATTGCATGGAAGGGCTCGATCAAGCACAAGGCGTAGCCCTGGCCGATACTTCGATCGTGCTCGGACCCCGCAGTGGCGGCGAGTTCCACAACCAGTACAGAGCGGATATGCTCGACGGGATCATGGTCCTCGACCATCGCGGCGGCGCTTACGAGGTCTCTTCGGCCGAGGAAGCGCTATACGCGCCGGCGGCTCTTTCACCGCGCAAGACCCGGCCGGTCGATCTCACCTTCATTCCTTATTACGTCTGGGCGAACCGCCAACCGTCGGCAATGGAAGTATGGGTTCCCTACCTGACGGCGTAGGGATGTCTTAGCATGGGTTCGGGGGACGAGCATTGCGCTGGCGAATCGCGATCCTGGTAAGCGCCGCTATTGCCATCAGCTATCTCGACCGGCAGACTCTTCCCGTCGCGATTCAGGCGATCGGCAAGGATATCCCGCTCACCAACCAGCAGTTTTCCTATTTGCAGTCGGCGTTTCTGCTGGCCTACGCCTTCATGTACGCGGGCGGCGGCAAACTCGCGGACGCGTTGGGCACGAAGCGCGGGTTCACGCTGATCATGCTGTTCTGGTCATTTTCCTGCCTCAGCCAGGGATTCGCCCTCGGCTTTACCATGCTCGCGGTCAGCCGGTTTCTGCTGGGCCTGGGAGAAGGCGGAGGATTTCCCGCCGCCACCCGCGCCGTGGCGGAGTGGTTTTCGGTGAAAGATCGAGCGACGGCGATGGGGATCATCAACGGAGGCACCGCGGTGGGCGCAGTGGCAGCGCCTCCGCTGATTGCGGGCATTCTCGAGATTTCGAGCTGGCGCTGGATCTTCTTTATCACCGGCGCCATCGGCGTGGTCTGGACGGTATGGTGGCACATGTCGTATTTTGTTCCCGAGGTCTTAGAGGATCAGGACGAACCCAGCGCGTCTCGATCGAGCCCGCCGTCATGGTTTTCGCTGGTTCGCATTCGTGAAACCTGGGGCCTGGTGCTGCCCAAGTTCCTGAGCGATGCGGCCTGGTACTTCTACCTTTTCTGGCTGCCCAAATACCTCTACGATGCCCGTGGCTTCGACATTCGATCCGTGGGCAAGCTGGGGTGGATCCCCTATGCGGCGGCAGGCCTGGGGTGCCTGGTGGGGGGCAGCTTTTCGAGTTATCTGGTTCATCGCCAGGTAGGGCTAGGAGCGGCGCGAAAGTGGGCTCTAGGGCTGAGCGCCGCGGTCATGCCTTTCATCCTGCTGGTCACCCATGTGCGCATGGGGTGGGCGCTCGTGCTTTTCAGCCTGGCGTTTTTCGGACAACAATCGTGGTCCACGCTGGTGATGGTCCTGCCCACGGATTTGTTCCCGCGCGAGGTGGTTGGTTCGGTTGCCGGCATGATCGGCTTCGGCGGCGCTATGGGCGGGATCGCATTCGGAACGCTGGCCGGATACCTGCTCGACCACGGTTTCGGGTACGGCACGGTGTTTGCGCTGGCTGGGAGTTTCCACGTCATCGGATTTTTGATTATCCTCGTGGCCGTCCCCGTGGTCGCGCCGTTGTCGCTCGGCTCTAAACTCCAGTACGAGGCTGCCCGTTGAAAATTCGCGAGATTCGCACCCGGGTTGTGCGCTGGAAAGGGAAGACGGTTCCTCTCCCGCCGCATTTCTGCACCAATCCCATGGATTCGCTGGCGCTCGCGGCGTCCTCGATGGGCACGTTCACCTTTCACGAATGGCTGATCCTCGAAATCTTCACCGATGAAGGAATCGTTGGCATCGGCAACGCAGCGCTTTCGCCGCGCGTAACGAAATCGGTCATCGACATTTATCTGAAGCCGATTTTGGTCGGCGCCGATCCCTGGAACAGCGAATTCCTGTGGCAGCACATGTATCGCAAGATCTTGGCGTTCGGCCGCAAGGGAACGGGGATGGCGGCAATCAGCGCCGTAGACATTGCCATCTGGGACATTCTCGGCAAGTCGGTGAAACAGCCGGTGTTTCGCCTGCTGGGAGGCAGGACCAAGGCGCGCATTCCGGTCTATGCCAGCCGTCTTTATAGCGATGAGCTAAATCACCTGGCCGAGGAGGCCAGACGGTATAAGCAGGAAGGCTACCAGGCCATGAAGCTGCGCTTCGGCTGGGGACCGCGCGACGGTGCCGCCGGCATCGAGCGTAACCTAGAGCTGGTGCGCACGGTGCGCGAAACCGTCGGCGATGAGATCGATGTGATGGCCGATGCCTATATGGGATGGACCCTCGACTACGCAAAACGCATGCTGCCCCGGCTCGAACCTTTCCATCTGCGCTGGCTAGAAGAACCCGTGATTCCCGATGATATTCACGGCTATCGAGAGTTGAAATCCTGCGGGCGTATTCCGATCGCGGGTGGCGAACACGAGTTCACGTCGTACGGATTTCGCGACTTACTCGAAGCCCGCGCTGTCGATTACATTCAGTTTGACACCAATCGCGTCGGCGGCATCACCCAGGCGCGGAAGATCGCGGCGCTTGCAGAGGCATATTCGGTTCCGGTCAT
>Ga0126381_100001474_pt1 | contig 25260 bp, 27 predicted proteins | sample PanSoiMetPlot_28_FD_96465 | JGI IMG/M metagenome (GOLD analysis project Ga0126381, IMG submission 96465) | Tropical forest soil microbial communities from Panama - MetaG Plot_28 | ecosystem: Environmental > Terrestrial > Soil > Tropical forest > Bulk soil | place: Panama | collected 2016-02-17 | reverse complement strand
GAGTCCCTGATTCTAGATCAAGCGGCCATTGCATCGTAACACATTGGAATTGCTGGATAGTTTCAAAGCGTACAACAAAACCGTACAACTTTGGGGCCGGTCACCCTCCTTGTCGACATCAGAAACGCTTGATTTCGGCTGTTGTCGATCTCCTTGGAAAACCAAAAAGGCCTTGGTTTCTGGGACTCTCAGAGCCCCGGCACCCCGGTTTTCAGCGTTCCACTCCCCACGCGCTCTGTACCTGTGAGCTATGGAACTCGTGGGGAGGTTTTGACATCGCGTCATTTTTCAAGCCGATAATGTGGGTGCGGGTTTTTCGCCGGAACCCGGCTGCATTTTTTTTGGATTGCGGCCATGGCCGGCGAAAAGCGTGCGCTCGAGATCGCGCTCGCGGAGTATGACCCTCCGCCGGCCGAAGACCAGCTCGAATTGCTGGGACTGCCGATCAACGAAAAGGTTCAGGAGATCCGGACGCGCAAGCCGGGCCGGCCGCTCGGCGCCAGCAACAAGCGCACCATCGAAATGGCGGCGTATCTGCTCAGCCGCTACAGCCATCCGCTCGAGCGGCTGGCGCAGATCTGGTCGGCTGGCACCGAGGAGCTCGCCGCTTCGCTCAGCTGTTCCAAGATGGAAGCGCTGCAGGAACAGCGCCTCGCGATCACCGCCGCCCTGCCCTATCTGCAGGCCAAGCTGCCGCTCGCGGTCGATCTGACCAACCACAAGATCATCAACCTCAACATCATCGAACCGCACGATGTCGACCCGCATGCCGGCGAGGTGGATGGCGAACGGCTGTCGCTGACGGTCGAGGTCATGAAGGACGGTCCGCTCGATCCCGATGACGCAGCCTGAAGTCCTCAATCTCGACTGGGAGTCTCCCGGGCCGGTCAGCTGGCGCTTCATGCAGGAGACCAAGTTCGTCAACCTGATCAACGGTCCCATCGGCAGCGGCAAGACGCGCACCGTACTGATGAAGGCGATCCGGCTTGCGATGGCGCAGCGGCCCTCGACCAAGGACGGGATCCGGAAATTCAAGCTCGTCGCGATACAGGAAAATTACCGCCAGCTGCATCGCGCCACGATCCCGTCGATCAACAAGCTCCTGCCGCGCAACATGGGCGAGTGGAGCGGCGCCGCGAATGCGCCATCGCAATTCCAGCTGTCGTTCGGCCTCAAGGATGGCACGCGGGTCGATTTCGGGATGGATCTGGTCGCGGTCGGGGACAACGCCGTCGAGGAAGTGATGCGCGGCTACGAAATGACCGCGGTGTGGCTGATCGAACTCGATCTCCTTGCGCGTGAGGTCTACCAGTATGCCCGCGGTCGCGTCGGCCGTTATCCCGACATGTCGGAAGGCGGGCCGAGCTGGTACGGCATCATCGGCGACTGCAATGCGCCGGAAGAGACCTCGTGGCTCTATCAGGACATCTTCCGCAATACGCCCGATGACGTGCTGTTGCTGCGCCAGCCGAGCGGGCTCGATCCGCGCGCTGAAAACCTCAAGAACCTGCCGCCCGGCTACTACGAAGTGCAGATGCGCGATCAGCCGGAATGGTACATCGAGAGAATGATCAAAAATCGCCCGGGGTTCTCGCGCTCGGGCAAGCCGGTGTTTCCAGAGTACAACGAAAACCTGCATCGCGCCGGTCAGGTGCTCGAGATGGTGCCGGGCATCCCTCTGCGGCTAGGCTTCGACGCAGGGGGATCGCCGGCTTGCGTGATCGTGCAGAAGCTGGCGAACGGCAAGTGGCGGATCCTGCGCGAGATCGTCAGCGAACAGGGCACCGGACCCATCCGTTTCGGCCGCAGCGTTGCGCAGGTGCTGCATGACGAATATCCGGAAGCTTTCGAGATCAAGGGCTGGGCCGATCCGACTGCGGCCTATGGCGCCGACAAGCAGATGGGCGAAAACAGCTGGATCGAGATCGTCGCCAACGAATGCGGCATCCTGATCGAGCCAGCGCCGACCAATGCGCTGATCCCGCGTCTCGAGGCAATCCGCCGGCCGCTCACCCAGTTGATCGATGGTGAGCCGGGACTCGAATTGAGCATGGGCTGCACTGTTCTCAACGAAGGTTTCAACTCCGGCTATCGCTATCGATTGATGCATGTTCCCGGTACGCCACGCTTCGATGAAGTGCCTGAGAAGAATCAATTTTCGCATCCGATGGACGCGCTCGGCTATGTCCTGAGTGCCGGCGGCGAAGATCTCGAGATCCGTGGGCGACGCGACAGCTGGAGCATGGCGGCGGCGGGAACGCAGGCCGAATTCGAGTGGGAGCCACTTCCCAGTTGACAAATGATGCGGCGTCAAGCCGCCTCGGCGTTCACCAGATCTATGTTGAGAGACCAATGGCGAAGCTCGGCGACCGAGTGACGTTCACAGCCCCCCTTTTGCACCACACGGAAACGGTAAAGGACGGGAAGATCATCGGCGGATCCATCTACTGCGTCGATCAGTACGAATTCGCTGGGATTGTCGGACGACTCTACGCGGTCCCAGCGGAGGAAGAGGACGGCAAGCCCGGCGAAGTTGCCGACCTCTTCCTCCTCATTCCCGGCAAGATGGGCCAGTGGCTGAAGGGCATCCGCGAAGGCGGACAGGCCGGCGAATTCAAGGTGGTGAAGTGATCGGCGATGCGCGCTGCGGGAGCTGTCGTTTTTTTGAACCGCCAAAGGCCGTGCCACCGGGGGTGCAGGCATCGCGCTCGCCCAACGTGTTCATCTACGGCGAATGTCACCGCTTCCCGGCCATCGTGGCCAAACGTCTCGAGGACTGGTGTGGCGAATATCAGGGAGGACTGAGCAGTGGTCGACGAACTGGGGACGCGGATCAGAGCAACGCAGCCTAACAACCGGATCGATCAGGGCAGCGAGACCCGGTTCAATACGCGCGACAAGGGGATGCTCAAGCTCATCCTCGACAGCGCCACCTTCACCGCAGTGAACGGCCGGATCACCGGCAGCGGTGCCAATGAGTTCGGTGTCTTTGCGGTGTGGGATCCCATCGAGATCTACGGCTCTACGCAAAACGACGGCTACTACACCATCACTGCCGTCGATGCCGGCGGCACCTACATCGTCGTCGATCCGCCGCCGAAAAATGAAGGGCCGATTGCTGTCGCTATCCGCACTCCTTGAGGAGGTCATCATGGCTGTGCTCGTGATCGTTCTGTTCGTCGTTGCGCTGGTCTGCTTCCTGCTCTCGACTTTCAACGTGCCGGCGCCGTCGCCCATCAACATCCTCGCGCTCGGGCTGTTCTTCCTGACGCTCGCGTTCGCGATCCAGATGGTGAAGGTCTGAAGGAGGCTGCGATGGACTACATCGACTACGTCTTTGAGCTCAAGGGCACCACGCCGATGCAGGAAGGCTGGGACGCCAAGGGCCTCGTCACCTTGCGCTATGGCGCCGACGATTTTCTTCCGATGGTGCAGCGCGCGATCACGCAGGGCACCGCGGAGGTCGCGGGCGGTCTCAAGCCCATCGCCGGCCCCTACGAGATCACCAGCCTGACCCTGACAGCGGTCCAGCCGATGCCGGTGAAGGCGAAAGTGAAGAGCTGATGGCCGGCTACGATCTGCGCGCCAATTTCTATCTTTACGCCCCCGGCTCCGTGGCGACGTCGGATACCGACGCCGCGATGGCGAGACAGTACGCCGCAAACGGTTATCAGCCGGTCACGCAGGCACAGGTGCTGGCCATTGCCGGGGGGCCTGTGCCACAGCCCAATCCCTTGAAGCGCTTCGCCGACAGCAATCCCGATCCGCGCGACGGCTGGTCCATCGAGCGCAGCGAGGCGATCACCTATGGGTAGTCTGTTCTCAGGTCCGCCCGAGCGTGCCCCGGTGACGGCACCGACGCCGACCGATCCCGCGATCCAAGCGGCAGCGCGCGCTGCCGGCACGCAGACCGGCCAGATGTACGGCCGCGCCCAGACGTTGCTCACGAGCGGACAGGGCGATGTCAGCGCACCGACCATCGCCAAAAAATCTCTGCTGGGGCAGTAGATGCCAGACGACCGCGATCTCGCGAAGGATGTGATCAGGGACTGGGAGCGCCGCGATGCCGACGCCGGCCAGACGCTGACGCACTGGCAGTCGATCACAAACTACATGCACCCCGACCGCGCCGATTACACGACACAGCGTTCGCCCGGCCAAAAACGCATGCAGTGGGTTTACGACAGCTATCCGCTCTGGGCCCGCGAACAATTCCGCGCCGCCTGCCACAGCTTCCTCACGAGCTCGACATTGTTGTGGTTCTCGCTGATGCCCGACAACGATGCGCTGAACCAAGATTATCAGACGCGCGCATGGCTCGACGCGGCGACGCTTGCGCTCTACGCGGTGTTCAATTCGGCGCGCTACAATTTCGCGTCGCAGAGCCAAGAGGTCTACGACGACATTGCCAGCATCGGCACCGCCTGCATGGGCGTACTCGAGAACAAGGAAGGCATGCCGCTGTTCTCGACGAGGCATATGCGCGAATGCCGCTGGGTCGAGAACGAGAGTGACCGGGTCGATTCGCTGTCGCGGCGCTGGCCATGGACCGCGAAGCAGGCCTATGGCCAGTGGGGCAAGAAGGCCGGCGAGAAAGTCCTGAAGGCCATCGAGGACGACAAACCCGATCAGAAATTCCACTTCCATCACCGGGTGCAGCCGCGCAAGAACCGCGACCCGCAGCGCGCCGACAAGCTGCACATGGCATACGAGAGCGTCTACGTCTGCGAAGACAGCAAAGAGCTGATTAGCGTCGGCGGCAACAACGAATTCGTCTATCTGACACCGCGCTTCTCGGTGGCGACCAATGAGGTCTATGGCCGGGGGCCAGGTTCGACGGCGTTGCCCGACGTCAAGATGCTGAACGAGTTTGTGCGGCTGGTCGTGAAGGCGTCGCAGAAGACCATCGATCCGCCGCTCGAGCTTCCAGACAACGGTTATATCGTCCCTATTCGGACCGTGCCCGGTTCGCTGATCTTCCGCCGCCCGGGCCTTCGCCCCGATGACCGCATCAATGCGATCCAGATGGGTACCAATCTGCCGCTCGGCCAAGAGATGCTGAACGAGCTGCGCAACGCCATCGGCAAGACGTTCTTCGTCGATCTGTTGCACATGCCGAGCGACCCGGAAGATCCGAGCAGCGAGGGAAAGGGGTCCACGGCGACTTACTGGATGCAGCGCCGCGACAAGGAGATGATGGCGCTCTCGCCGTTTCTGTCTCGGATGAACGCGGAGTGGAATGGTCCGCTCATCGACAGGTGCTTCGCCCTCCTGTGGCGCAAGTCGATGAAGATGCGCTTTGGACCCGGCTCGCCATTCCCTCCGCCCCCACGCACGCTCTCGGGCCAGCAGCTGCATGTCGACTATGTGTCGCCGATTGCGCTGGCGCAGCGTTCGAGCGAGAACGACGCTCTCGAGCGGCTGATCCAGCGCCAGATGGTGCTGAAGCAGCTCGATCCGCAGTCGCCGACGATCCTCGACATCGAGTGGATCATGCGGCGCACCCAGCTCGACCTCAATGCGCCGGTCAATGCATTGAAGTCGCCCGATCAGCTGGCGCAGGAAGCGCAGCAGCAGCAGGAGGCGCAAGCAGCGGCCGCGCAGCATGCGCAGCTGCAGAGCATGGCCGGCGCCGCAGCCGATGCGAGCGGCGCGATCAAGAACCTCGCCGACGCCGGCCAGACGATGGGCGGCGGGCCGGGCGGCGGTGCAGCAAACGAGAACGCGCCGCCGGGCGGCGAGGAGGCAGCATGACGAGAGGCATGACATTGGCGGAAGCCGCCAAGAGCCTGACGAAAGATCCAAGCCTGCGCGCCTATCTGGCGGACATCGAGCGCGGGCGCTGGGAGCGCAATGCCCTTGATACCGGCGACTTCTTTGCGGCCGGTCATCCCTTCGAGGTTTTGCACTCACTGACCGTGAAGCGTGGCTGGAAGCACTACATGCGAAAGGGAAAAGTCGTTGCACGGATGATGCTGCGCGCGCATCTCAAAAGGCGCCTCGAGTTTGATGCCGTGGTGTTCAATCCGCAGGACGAGGATGTGCTGAAGCCCGGGATGTTTCATGTCTCGCGGCTCGAGCCCCTTCCGGAAGATCAGCAGCCGACTGATGGCAAGCTCGCCGTCAAGATCGTGAACGAGTGGTGAGATGAACCGGCCCGAGAAGGTCTGCGATCACTTCTATGCCTACGGGCTGCACTGCCCCAATACGCCGTCGCGGGCGCCGCGTCTCGTCGTGGCATCGAAGACACCGCGCGAGCCCGGGCATCGTGCGCTCAAGATGTTCACGACATTGCACTACTGCGAGCTGCACAAAGGTGAGATCTCGGCACAGGATCTTCTGATGCCCAAGATCATCCGCGATTTCGAGGAGGCGGCGCGGCTGAAGCGGCCTCACGATTTTAAGTGCGACTTCGATCTCTACGATCCGTCGACCGGTAAGGGCGGCTGCTTCATCGAATGGGTGCTGACGACGACACCGGAATATCGCCGGTTCGAGAAGGCACTCGGTCTGGGCGGCAAGATCCGCGCCGCGCTCGGTGTCACGAGGCTGGCCGGATGAGCATGGATCTCCAGCTGGCGCGCGATCAGGTCGCGAAGGTGCTGAAAGGCTTCCGCCGGCAGGCGGCGGTCAATCAGGCCTATCACGCGGTCTATGCGACGCCGGAAGGCCAGCTGGTGCTGCACGATCTGATGCGCCGCGGCGGGATCCTCGAGACCTCGCCGCAACCCGAGGACAGCCGGTTTTATGAGGGCCGGCGTTCACTTGCGCTCGAGATCTGCAATGCGCTGCGTTGGACAGAAGCAGAAATGATCGCGCTGGCGCGCGAGACCACCAAGGATGATATCGAAAGGCTGGTGGAGTGATGTCTGGCTTGATGCATGCGGATCAGGGCGTTGCCAGCAAGGTTTTTTCTGGCAAGCCAGTGCGCTTCCGCGGGCGCAAGGTCGTACAGATCGCGATGTGGCAGGACGGCAGTGACGGCTATGTGGTGTCGGTGATGTATGCGCTCTGCACGGACGGCACGGTATGGGCGCACCGGCCGTTGGCCCAGCCGGAACGCTGGGATCGTGTGGTCGACGTGCCATCTGCATTTTTTGGAGAGACGCATGCCCGCTAGGCCGACCGCGAAGATGCGTGCCGCGAAAGTGCGGAAGGCGGTGACGCCGCAGACAGCGATCCCGCAGCAGATTGCCGTGACGAGCAACGCCTATGGCGGCAGCGGTCGTGTGGTGGAAGCTGTCACAGTCCTGATGTCGGATGGCACGATCTGGCGATTTCCGATGGTCGGTGCCGACCCTGAGAACCAAGTGTGGGTTCAGCTCCCGCCCGTTGGTACGACGCCAGCAACCGCAAGCCCCAAGGAGTGAGTGACATGGAAGTAGGCAAGCCGTTTCTCGCAACGATCACGCCGCTGACAGATCCCGGCGGCGGTCAGCCTCCGCTTGGCATCTGGGGTCCGACCGATCCAAGACCGAGCAATCCGATTAGCGGTCCGGTGTTTCCGGGCTCACCGGGCTATCAGCCACCGGGCGGCGGCGGTCAGCCACCGGGCTCACCGACGTTCCCGATCTGGGGACCACCCGGAAGTTCGTTCCCCGGCGGGCCGGGCTATCCCCCGGTCGCAACGCAACCACCTTTGCCGGAGGCGCCGCCACCCGACGAGACGCCACCGACCGGCCCGCTCGAAAAAATGACGTGGCAAACGGTGTGGACCGAAGAATATGGCTGGGCCGTGATCGGCCTGCCGGTTGATCCGCATCCAGTGCCTTCTGCAAGCAAGAAGGCGCGGTGATGAGAGCGGCCCCGTGTGCCGTACGCGACACGAACCGGAGCGCGGGGCCGTCTTTCTTTAGGAGCAGATGATGAGTGACGCAGGAACAGCACAGAGCGGATCGGCGCCGGCATCGTCGGGCAATGGCGCCGACTGGACAGCGAGCCTGCCGGAAGGCTTGCGCGGTAACGCGGCGTTCAAGGACATCAAGGACGTCGGAAGCTTGGCGCAGAGGTACGTCGACAGCCAGAAACCGTTCGCCGAGCGCCTGCCGGAGAAGTACCGCAATGACGCGAGCTTCAAGGACATCAAGGACGAGAACGGGCTCTACGACAGCTTCGTCAACGCCCAGCGCATGGTCGGCCTCGACAAGAACCGGCTGGCGGTTCTTCCCAAGGATGACAAAGATGCGGCGGGCTGGGATGCCTTCTACAAGGCGCAGGGTCGTCCCGATACAGCCGACAAATATGCGTTCGGCAAGCGCGCGGATGGCAGCGATTATAACGAGGCTGATGCGAATTTTCAGAAGCAGTTGGCGCCGATCCTTCACAAGATGGGAGTGACGCAGCGCCAGATCGATCTCGGCCGCGGCGACTGGGACAAGCTGCAGGCAGATCTGTTCGCCGCCGCTGGCGATGCGCGCAAGGCCGACATGGAAAAGGCGAGCGCTGCACTGCGCTCTAAGTGGGGCGGCGACTACGATGGTCATCTGAAGGATGCGGAAGCGGCGATTGGCCATTATGCCAAGCAGCTCGGGATCGGCGATCAGCTGGTCAAGGAATTGACGGCGAGCAATCTGGGCAACAATCCGGCGCTCGCACAGGTCTTTGCATTGATGGGCTCGCAGCTCAGGGAAGACGGCCTGCTCGGCAAGGGGCAAGGCGGTTTCGGCGACAGGCCCAGCATCGAGGAAGCACGGCGGAAGATCACCGAGAAAGAGCAGGCATTCCGCGCCAATGCGGCGTTCAAGAACAAGGACGCCCCGGGACGGCAGGAAGCGCTCGAGGAGATCGCAGCCCTCTACGAGGTCGCATATCCCGCGGAGGAAAGCGCCGCATAGGAATTCTAAAGGATCGGGTAGCTCGCAAGGGTCCGATCTGAAGGCATCGTCGAGCGGACGTTAAACGCAGGCACGGGTCCAATGTAGTCGCGCGCCAGCGCGACAGGATCGGGGAGCTCAGCCGTCACCGCCAATGGGTGCGTGGTGATGGTCATCACGCACTTCGTTTCAACAAGCCGGCGATTGGAGATCGCCGGTAACGACGGAGAGCATCATGAGTTTTTCGGTCACGGATGCGATGGTGCAGCAGTTCGGAAGTAATGTGCGGCACCTCGCGCAACAGTCGGAGGCACGCCTCCGCGGCAAAGTCATCGAGGAGATGATCACAGGCGATAGCGCCTACCTCGAGCAGATGGCACCCACCGCTGCTCGCAAGGTGACGACGCGCCATAGCGACAGCCCGATGATGAACACCCAGCACCTGCGTCGTAGGGTTGCGCCATACGACTATGACTGGGGCGACTTGGTGGACAAGCTCGACAAGCTGAAGCTGCTGATCGACCCGGAGTCAAACTATGCCAAAGCGGCCGGCATGGCGATGCGTCGTGGTCAAGACGACGAAGTCATTCAGGCGTTCTTTGGCACGGCGTACACCGGCCATAGCGGGTCGAACGCGGTGCAGTGGCCCAACGGCAACAACGAAAGCCAGCCGACCGCACCGCCCGGCACGGTTGTTGCGGTGTCCGACTGGTCCTACGGCACCGGCTCGGGGCCAGCCGGGCTCACGATCTCAAAACTGATCTCGGCATCGGTGGCGCTGGATCGTGCGGAAGGCGATGAGGAAGAAGAGCGCTACATCCTCGTCGGTGGTCTGCAGAAGGGCGATCTCTTGAAGACAACGGAAGTCACAAGCGCCGATTACAACACGGTGCGCGCGTTGTACGACGGCAAGGTCGACCTGTTCGTCGGCTTCCGCTTCATCCATTCGGAGCGGCTGCAGAAGAACGCATCGGGTCAGTGGCGCGTGCCCGCGTGGCGCAAGTCGGGCATGGGCTTGGGCATCAACAGAGACATCGAGACGCAATCGGCACCTCGGCCCGACAAGCGCTTCGCGCAGTACGTCTACTGCGACGAGAGCATTGGCGGCGCCCGGCTCGAGGAGGCCAAGGTCGTCGAGATCGTGTGCCAGTAAGGAAGGAGAATGCACATGACGACTACGAAAGAGAAAGATCCCCACGCGGCGGATCCCCATGCATCGTCTCAGGTTGCTGGCGATCATCCCGTGCCTCGCGGGGACGACAAGGCTGTGGTGGTGACCGAGAACCGCGATCCGCACGATATCGCGGCCTATATCGCGCGCTTCAGTCCCAAGGATGCGCCGTCGCAGCTCGCGGCGACGCCGGCAACGCTGTTCGGCACCGAAATGCAGCAGCTGATCGGCAATGTCTCCGGTGGCGGAAACATGCCGCAGCAGCTGCTGATGTCGCTGCAGAATGGCGGGCAGTATTGCTGGGTTGCGAACGTGCCGCTCGCAGCACAGGCCTCCGGCTCGGTGATCGGTGTGGCGCGGCTTCCTGTGCCCTACACCATGATCGGGATCACGGCGCTGTCGTCGGTGTCGCTCGGCACCGCGACCATCGCCATCGGATCGCCAAGCGACAGCTCGCAAGCCGGCTATTGGGCGCCGGCTGCAACGCTGACCGCGACGTCGCCGCAGGCGCTCGGTGTGGCAGCTTCGCTCGGCGTGCCGATCTATGTTGGCTATGACTGCCTGACCGGCCAAGCGGCCGGCTACCAGCCGGGCCATCAGGGTGGTGGTCAGTACGACGACATCATTCTGACGGTCGGCGCGGCAGCTCTGCCGGCATCGGGAGGGCTCCGTCTGTTCTTTGAGTACATCATCTGAACAGGGAGGGAGAGCGCGCGGGACGTCCCCTCGGCCCGCGCGCCTCTTCGCATCATGGCGGCTGGCGACAGTCAGGTTTCGATCTGCAACATCGGCTTGTTGGCGCTCGGCGTCGACCTCATCAGCGACATCAATGCACCGCAGCGCCGCGCGATCATCTGTCTGAATTCGTTCGGGCGGATCCGGCGCGAAGTTCTCGAGGCCGCACCGTGGCGGTTCGCGATGCGGCAGGCGCAGCTGCCGGCATCGGTCAATCAGCCGCCGTTCGGGTACAACGGTGCCTACGATCTGCCCGGCGATTTTCTGACGATCTACACTGACGATGAGGACAGCGACATCGCCTATAAGTGGGAGATCATCGGCAGTCAGCTGTTGTCGAATGCCGGTGCGCCGGTCAACATCTACTACATCAGTGACGTCTCGGATCCGAAATCTTTCCCGCCGCTTTTTTGCCGGGTGCTGGGCCTCGAGATCGCTGTGCAGAATGCGCTCGCGCTGACGCAGGACACCAAGAAGCGCGAGGAGGCCAAGCAGGCGTTGAGCGAAGCATGGGCGCAGGCCCGGACGCGAAGCGCGCAACAGGCTCTGCCGACCGAATGGGGTGGCGACATTCTTCTGCGCGCGCGGTGGTAGATGCGCAGCGATATCGACATCACCAACTTCACCGCCGGCCAGCTCAGCCCCCGCATGAAGGGACGCATCGATCACAAGGCCTATTACAATGGGGCCGACACCTGCCTGAATTTCGTGGTGATGCCGCAGGGCGGGATAACGGCGCGCCCCGGTACGATGTTCATCTCGTCGGCGCGCGATCAGAACAATCCGTCACGACTTGTGCCGTTCATTTTCTCGACGATCCAAGCCTACATGCTGGTGTTCTCCAACGGCTATGTGCGCGTCTACATGAACGATGGCGTGGTGCTGTCGGGCGGCGTGCCGGTCGATATCGCGGTGCCCTACACCAGCGCGGATCTCGCCAAGCTCAAATACACGCAGAGCGCCGACACGCTCTTCATCGTTCATCCGTCCTATCCGCCGGCCACGCTGACGCGGAGCTCGCACACCAGCTGGACCTATTCGGTGATGCAATTCCGCGACGGGCCCTATCTCGACATCAATACCGACAGCACGAACTACGTCACGCCAAGCGGCACCACCGGCAACATCACGCTGACATGGACGAATACGATCAACATCAACAATGGCGCCGGGTTCTCGTCAGCCGATATCGGCCGTGTCGTCCGCGTGAAATGGTATGGCAACTGGGGCTGGTGCAAGATCACCGGGGTGACGTCGGCGACCGTGGTGAGCGCGACGGTGCAGGGTCTGGTGCATGACGGGGCGCAGGCCGGTCTCGATGGCGTACAGTGGCAACCGAATACGAAGTACGAGACCAACGCCATCGTCGGCCAGCCTGCCGGCGGCGCGCAGGTGCCGGGTTTGCTGAGCTATTACGTTGCGGTTTCCGGCGGCACCTCGGCGACCAGCGGCAACGGCCCGCAGGGCCTCGGAAGCTCGATCCTCGACGGCTCGGTGATCTGGTCGGCGATTGGCGCGCGCAATTCGACCAAGATCGCACGCACCACCCAGTACGACGTCAACGACATCGTCAACTCGCCGACCATGGACTATTTCCAAGCGGTGATCGGCGGCAAGACCGACAGCTCGACGGCCGCGATTCCGGTGGCCGGCGGAGCCGCGACACAGGTCGACGGCACCGTGCTGTGGGCCTTCATCCCGCCCTTCGTTTTTCCGACGAAGACGCTCAACTGGGCGCTCGGCCAATGGGGCGGCAACAACGGCTATCCCTTCACCGTCCGGTTCTGGCAGGAGCGGCTCATGTTCGGCGGCTTTCCGGGCTTCCCGTCGCGCGTCGTCGGATCGCAGCCCGGCGACTTCACCAATTTTGCACCCTCGAAAGCGGACGGCACGGTGCTGGCCTCGAGCTCCATCGACTGGAACATCGAGGAGGATCAGGTCAATGCGATCAGCTGGATGATCGGCGCCGGCAGCGCACAGTCGATGCAGCTCGGCATCGGCACCGCCGGCAGCGAGCACATCCTGCAGGCCTCGTCTGCCTCGGAAGCTCTGTCGCAGACCTCGGTGCAGTCCTATCAGGAGAGTACCTATGGCAGCGAAGCGGTGACCAATCCGCTGCGGATCGGCAAGTCGGTACTGTTTGTCGACCGCAGCGGTCGCAAGCTGCGCGAATGGTCATTCTTCTGGCAGGCGCAAGGTTACGTTGGTCCCGACAAGCTGCAGTTCAGCGAGGACATCAGCCGGGCGTCGGAGGGCAGCGGCTGGGGCTCGGGACTGTACGATCTCTGCTATCAGCAGGCGCCCTATCAGGTGGTGTGGTGCCGGCGCACGGATGGTGCGCTGGTCAGCTTCACCTATGACAAGGATCAGGAGGTTTTTGCACCCGCGGTGCATCAGCTGGGCGGCGCCTACTACTTGGGCCCGGCGATGGTCGAGAGCATGGCGATCATTCCCTCGCCTGACGGCACTTACGATGAGCTCTGGCTCGAGGTGGTACGAACCTCGATGAACCCCACCACATATGTGTGGACGGCGCTCCGGACCATCGAAGTGCTGCGGTCCTATTTCGACAGCGGCGAGATCGAAGACGCCTTCTTCGTCGACTGCGGTCTGACCGGCGGGCCGCATTTCGGCAACGGCAATTTGTGGCTATGGAATTTGGGCAACCAGAACCCGCCAACGCAGCTGCCGAGCTTCACCAGCTCGCGCATCGACATCAACAGTGATGCGGCACAGACGTGGGCGGTTGGCGACATGGTGCGGGCCAATGGAGGACTATTTCAGCTGACATCGGTGTCGACGGATGGACATTCGGCGAGCGGAAATGTTTTGCGACCGGCGAAGTCGGTACAGCTGGTGCCACAAGGCGCGTGGACGATTGCAACGCCGCAGGCGACCTTCACCGGGCTCAATCATCTCGAGAACCAGCAAGTCTGGCTCTACGGCGACGGCGCCGATCTCGGTTGGGCGACGGTCAGCGGCGGCACGGTCACGATCCCCGATGGCCAGAAGGTGAGCATGCTGACCGCCGGTCTGCTGTCGCAGCCGGTGCTCATCAGCATGCCATGGGAGCCGTCGCGTGCGGCGGGTGCTGCGACGCAAGGCAAGATGAAGGATATCGACCGGCTCTATGCCCGTTTCTACAAGACGCGCGGAGCGCTCTATGGCCGGCGCACGACCGACAGCTGGACGCGCGATGTCGCCGACAAGCTGACGCCGATGGAGGACCGGCAGGGCGTCGACGCGATGGACAATGCACCGCCGCTTAACAGCGGCATCTACGTGCTCGAGCCGACGCAGGATTACGACCTCGAGGGCCAGATCATTTTCACCCGCGCAGGCGCAGCGCCAATGACGGTGCTAAGCGTGTTCGCGCGCGGTGAAGTCGCGGAGATGCCGCAGCCATGAGGTTCGTCCGTCTCGACCACCATCTTTTGCAGCGCCTGATCGCAGAGGAGCGCGATCCGCTGCACGGCGAGATGGCGCGCCTCGATGTCACGGAAGACAAGATGATGCTGGCCTCAAGTCATCGCCTTGCCTACGCGATGATCGATGGCGCCGAGGTACCGATTGGTGGCGCGCTGATGCCGCATTTCTACGGCCACGCTGAGGCCTGCTGCTTTGTCTCGCGCGTCGCCCGGCCCCGGCACCTCGTGGCGGCGGCGCGCTTCGCCTGCCGCTTTCTCGACCTGCGCCAGCGCGATCCGCAGTTTCGCCGGGTGCAGATGTTCGTGCGCAGCGGCGAGAGATGGAGCCACTCCTTCGCGCATGCGCTCGGGTTCGAGTGCGAGGGTCTCCATCAAGCATGGGATGCCGCCGGGCGCGACTACTGGTGCTTTGCAAGGGTGAGACGCTGATGGGCCAATTTGCGGCGCCGCTGCAGGTGGCGGCAGGAGTGGTGAACGCAGCCGGTGAAATCGCGCAGGGCGCCGGTCGCGCCAGTGCCTACCAGTACAACGCCAACGTCGCGCGCCAGCAAGCCGAGGTCGCGCGGCAGCAGTCGTACATGAAAGCCTACGGTACCGAGCAGCAGGTGGCGCAGGTGGCCGGGGCGCAGGCAGCGGGATTTGGCAAGGCGGGTGTGCGACCGTCGTTGTGGCTCGCGGCCGACACCGCGCGCAAGGGCCAGATCATCCGGCAACAGCAGCTCTATCAGGGGCGCCTCGAGGCGCTGTCGCAGCAACGCCAAGCCGACATCTATCACGCGCAGGCGACGCAAGCGCGCACCGGCTCGTATATCAGTGCCGGCGGCACGCTCTTGGGCTCACTCGCCTCCGCTGCGGGCGGCATGTTCATCGGCGGCGGCGATACCACGACGATCCCGGGGATTGGCGGCAACATTTCCGGTGTCGGCTCGATGGGCCGCAACATCGATTTCGGCGACCTGATACCCAAGCCGGTCTCGCTGTCGATCCCGCCGGAGAGCCCGTGGCCGTGGAGCTAGGCGATGCCTGACATTCCAACCTTCGATGCTGCGCCCGACGTCCACATGACGCCGATGCCCGAGGCGTCGGCCGAGGCGATGGGCGCCGCTGGCGCGGCGCTGTCGCAAGCCGGCCAGCACCTTGAAGGGACGATGGCCGAATTCAACCAGCGCTACCAGAATGCGCGGCGCACGGCCGATGCGTCCGCCAAGATGGCGGAACGCACGCAGATGCTGGGCGACGCCGAATTCCGCTGGAGCAAGATCCCAGACCGGCAGAAAGCGCTCGCCGGCTTCAACGCGGAGGCGGCGCAGATCGGACAGGGCCTGCTCAAGGATGTGCCCGACGATCTCGAGCGCGAGTATCTGACCAACGAGTTCAACAACCAGTCGACGCAGCGCGCCCTCGATGTCGGTCATGCGGCCTTCGCGCTCGAGGGCAGCAAGCATGCTGGCGATCTCGATCAGGAAGGGGTGACACTCTCGAACCAGATTGCGGCGACCACCAATCCCTTCATCAAGAAGCAGCTCACCGACATGCACGTCAATGCGCTCAAGAACGCCGGCGAGGTCGGATGGCTGACGCCGGAGGAGGCAGCGGATCGCGTCATCAAGTTCAAGGGCGATATCGACTATGTGGCAGGTCGTGCGTTGATCAACGAGGAGCGGATCGAGCGCAATCCGCAGGAAGGGATCAAGGCCGTCAATTTCCTGAAGGACGAGCACAACCTTCCCAACATGAGCATGGACCAGCGCGAGACGCTGATCCAGCGCGCCACGGTGCTCTACAACAGCTCGATGTCGCTGCAGATCGAACGCGCCAACCGCGCGACGATGCTGGCCGATCGGGCTCACGACAAGTGGGCGCTGGACAATGCGGTCAAGCTGTCGTTCGACGTGCGCGAGGGAAAAACCCGCATCGACGAAACCGCATTGCAGGCGCTCTACGAGCAGGGTTCGATCACCGCCGCCGGCATCAATGTCATCCGCTCGGCACAGAATGCGTTCGACCGCGGCCACGACAACAGCACGCTGCTGCCCGACAAGTGGAAGGAAGTGATCGACGGCACCGCGACGCAGCGCGACATCGACATGTGGCGCAATGACGATCACAGCATTGCCCAGAGCACTTGGTACCAGATGTCGACCTATGCCAACGCCCATGGCGACAAGGGCACGGCGATGCAGCGCCAGATGATGAATGTGCTCGAGAACGAGCTCCGTGTGAAGGTCACCCAAGAGCGGGCGATGAGCGGCGGTGCGAGCACGGTGTGGGCACAGAAGTACAGCGACGCGGTCGGCGAATATAGCGAGAAGGTTTTCCGCGAGCACAAGGATCCGACCGACACGCTCAACGATATCATGTCGCGCTACGACCGCGGGGTCGATCCCAAGTGGTTGCCGCCTTTGATGGATGGCGCCCGCCCGCGGACGCACGAGGATGTCGAGGCGGAAGCGCACAATCTCCTGATCCGCAAGCAGGCCGGGCTCGATCAGGCGACGGTCGATGCGGAATTCAAGAAGCTCCAGATGTACGATGCCATGGCTCCGGTCCCGCAGAAGGGCGGTCGGCCGGCGCCGCGTCCAGTGCCGCCAAGGCCACCGCCTGCGGCTGCGCCATCGCCCACGCCATCGCCACCGTCCGCGCCTGCGGCGCCGCCGACGCCTCAGCCCACGCCCACGCCAACGCCATCGCCCCGGCCGCAGCCTGCGGCAGTGCCCAAGCCGCCGCCGACGCCCGCGCCGCCGCCGACGCCGCAGCCCGCCGCGCCCACGCCAGCGCCCCGCCCCGCGGCAGCTGCACCCGCGCCGCAAGGAGGACCGGTGCCGCACAATGCGCCCGCACCAGCACCGAAACCGAAGGTCGATGTCGCTCCGCCACAGCTCGGGCCACCGATGGTACCAGCTGGAGCAGTCGCCCATCTGCCGCCGCTCGCAGGCGGCACCCGGCCGCGGTCGCAGCGCGAGCTCAATGCTGCCAATACCGGCAACGAGATCCTCCACAACTCCGGCATGATCTCGAACGACGAATACAACAGGCGCCGCGCCGCCATCGGAGCCTACTCCGACATCATCGCACCCGGCCGGCCCGTGATCGACGTCAAGCCAAAGACCATCGACGAGCTGCCGCCGATGTGGAATGGCAAGTCGCCGCGCAACGCCTACGATCTGCAGCAGGCCGAGCAGAACCTGCCGGCGGCGCGTGCCGCTTACGGCGACGACGTCTACAAGCAGCAGAAGTCGCTGCTCGAGGATTATCGCAGCGTGCTCGGGCCCAAGGGCGCGCCACGGCCCATCGAGAGTGCGGCGCCGCATCGTCCGCCGACGACCGAGCTGCCGCCGCTATTCGGCAAACATCCCAAGACGAAGAAGGAGCTCGATGACGCGCGCGATGAATTCCTGCGGCGGATCCACGAGGGAAAGATGACGCCGCAGGAAGAGCTCGAAATCGGTCAGGCGATCCAGCAATACGATCAGGAGTTCTAGATGGCCCAGCCTGACGTCGACTATATGGCGCAGCTCGCATCCGGCCAGCCGGCAGCGGCCTCGAACCCGCACGATCCGCGCACCGACTACACTGCGGCTCACAATCTCGCGCAGCAGGGGAGCGGCGATGCGCTCGAGCGGATGGCGAATGGCGGTGCGCCGCCGCCGCCGTCAGGCGCCGATGCACTGGCGCCGCCGAAACCGCCGCCGGGCCCGAAATCGGATCTCCCGGTCGGGCAGCAGATCTACAACTGGATGAACATGGTCAGCCGCGCCGCCTATGTGCCGGAGGGGCAGCGGCAGGACAAGACGCTGTGGGAGGCGTTGGGCAACGGCATCGCCGGCATACCGGCGGAAGTAGGTCGCCAGTTCACCGATGCGCTCTCGCAATTTCGTCGCGATGCATTGCCGTCGAACCTGCAGGAGGTGCGCGACGCACTCTCCAACCCGCTGCCGCCCGGGATCCAGCCCGGGCTCGATGCACTCAACGTCGCGTTCGCGCCGCTGACCGGAGCGCTGACCTCGGGGGTCGGCCGGCCGGTCGAAGAGGCAACCGGCGTCAATCGCAATCTGACGGGCTTCCTGCTCTCGCTGATGGCGCCGGGCGGTCTCGGCAAAGCGGGCAAGCTGCTCAAAGGTGCGAAGGCACTCGAGGGTGTCGAAGGTGCCGAGACGGCCGCGAAAGCCGCGGAGGGTGCAGCCGCGCCGCCGGCCGAGGCGCAAGCGGCAGCTGCTGCGGCGCCCGCGGAAGGTGCGCCGGCAGCTCCGCCGGCCGAGGGCGCTGCAGCTGCGCCGGCCGAGGGCGGTGCCGGCGCGCGCATGATCAATCCCGAGTACCAGAAATGGCAGCAAGGGCTTTCGGACTACATCGAGGAGAAAACCGGCGGCAAGCAGGACGCCTACACCCCGGAGATGAAGGCGGCGTATATCGGCGAGAACGGTCCCAAGCCGCCAGTCTACGTCGCGCGCGCTGCGGCTGAGGCGCCCGCAGCTGCTGCAGGCCTCGAGGTGCCGCCGGAGGGTGAGCGGCCGGCGCCCTTCAGCATCAATGGCGATCAGCCGAAACCCGATTTCAAGATGACGCCCGATCAGGAGAAGGCGGTCGACGATTTCCTGAACGGCAAGGGCCTGACGCCTATCGGGCTCACGATGGATGAGCTCAGTAATCCCGATCAGATCGGCCAGATCGTCACCGACATCGCCAAGCGCATGGAAACTGCGCAGATCCCGATCAACGACGACGTCGTGAAGATGCACGCTTACACGCTCGGTCTGAACCTGACGCCCGACGAGATCATGGCGAAGCGGGTGATGGATCCGCAGGCGCTCTATACGATGATGGCGCAGAAGTCGGTACTCGAGACCGCGGCGAGCGAATTGAAGAAGGCGTCGGATGCCGCCAAGGCAACCGGCGATCCGGCGGCATACGACACCGCCAAGCGCTATGGCGTGATCTTCCAGAAATACGTCAACGACTGGTACGCGAGCGGGCGGCAGATGGGCCAGACCTTCCGCGTTCGTCAGGTCGTCGCCGGCACGATGGGGAAAATGGCGCAGGACATGGCCGAGATGATCCGGCTCTCGGGTAGCGATGTGCCGTGGGAGGAGATCATCAACAAGACTGCCGACATGAGACCCGAGAACGTGTCGGGCTTCATGTCGACGCTGCGCAACATGACGAGCCGCGATGGTCTTCTCTACGGCTGGTACAACTGGCTGCTGTCGAACCCGGCGGTGATCGTCAAGAAGGGGACGAGCGACAGCTCGCTCGCGGTCTTCAATCTGGCGACGCGCTATACGGCGGAGAAGCTCGGACCGGCCGGTGCGGTTGCGCCGGGCGAAACTGCCGCGTTGTTCCACGGCTATATCTCGGCATGGCAGGAGGCGCTGCAATTCGCCGGCAAGGCGCTGCGTACCGGCACCGGCAATTTCCACGCCGAGTTCAACAGCCTCGAGGACGGGACGAGCGTCAACCGGATCTCGCGCCTCGCCAACGGCATGCCGGATTTTCCCGCCGATCAGGTGACGCGGCCGGCGCTGCAGTACCTGCGCTCGGCGATGCCGACGACATGGATCGGCGCGATGGATGATTTTGCCAAAGTGTTCAACTACCGCGCCGAGGTTGCAGCTGGGGCGTGGCGCAAGGCGGTCGGCGAGCTCGGTCGCAATGCCAAATTCGAGGATCTGAACCAGCGCGCCGCCGAGCTGCGCAATGTCGTGCCGCAGGATCTGCACGAGATGGCGATCAACCGGGCACTGCGGAACACCCTGCAGGAGCCGCTCTCGGGCCCGGCCGCGACGATGCAGAACTGGATCGACAGCCTCAACATTCCCCTGCCGAATGTCGGCGGGCTCAAGCACCTCGAGTTTCCGCTCGGCCGCTTCATCTCGCCGTTCACGAAGATCTCGGCGAATGTTGCACGCTTTGCCTATCGCTCGTCGCCGCTGCCGTTCGTGCTGCCATCGGCGCTGTGGAAGGAAGAGATGGCCGCTGGCGGGGCGCGCAAAGCGCTCGCTCAGGCGCAAGCTGGGCTTGGGACGGGCGTGACACTGGCCGCTCTGCCCTTCGTTCTGAACGGGACCGTCACCGGCAACGGCCCGACGACGCCGGCCGAGCGCTATGCGTGGCTGAACGCCGGCCACCGGCCGTACACGATCACGCTGCCGGGCGGTCAGACCATCTCCTACAACAAGGTTGAGCCGATGGGCATGACGCTCGGGGCGCTTGCCGACACTGTGGAGATGGCGCGCTACACCCATGAGGATGACACGTCAGCTCTGATCTCAAGCCTCGTGCTCGGCTTTGGTCACGCGATGCTGTCGAAGACCTACATGGAGCAGTGGAGTAATTTCATCGACGCGATGTCGGATCCCAACAAGCAGGGCACGAAGTTTCTCGACAATTTCGCAGCAAGCTTTGCGGTGCCGGGGATCGTGTCGGGCGTCGACCGGATGTTCGACGAATTCATGCGCTCGCATCAGGGCCTGATGGAGACCATCGCCTCGCGGACGCCGGGCCTATCGAACCAGATGCCGCCGACCCGCGATGTGTGGGGCGACCCGGTCGAGCGCCCGGGCGGAATACTCGGTGGCGTCGGTCGCGCCTTCTCGCCGTTCGATCTGTCGCCGGCCAAGGATGTAAACCCAATCGACAAGTTCTTCTGGGACAATCGTCAATATGCACCCGAGGCCGAGCAAGGCCGGATCGGCGCCTCGCCGCCGCCGCGCACCCTGCACGTCAATGTCGGCGGCAAGCAGCAGCTGCAGATCCCGCTCAATTCGCAGGACTATGACCGGCTCAGGGTCTCGGCCGGCAATGGCTACAAGATGGATTACGGCGGCACGATGTACGGTGCGAAGGAAGCGTTGAATGCGCTGGTCTCCGGCCAGCTCGCCGACAAGGGACTGCAGGCGGAGTTCAACGCGGCGTCGCCATCGCAGCAGTACCTGATGGCACTGTCGATCCAAGCGACCTACAAAAAAGCGGCGACTGACGATTTCATCCAGCATGACGCCGGCATCAGCAGCAAGATTGCAGCAGGTCGCGCGACGCGAGGGATCGAGCTCGCGGCGCCGACAATGGGAGCATCACCATGACCATTCAGGCCAACTACAATCCGGTCAGCGATGTCGGTAACGGATCGACAACAACCTTCAATCTGCCATGGCCGTTCCGCGCGCAGGCCGACGTCGTGGCGATTGTCCTCGATGCGAACGGCAATCCGGTTGGTTCGCCTCCGGTCCTGAACGGCGGGGGCACCTACGACTATACGATCACCGGCACGCCTGATCCCGACACCGGCTTCTATCCATCGGGCAACGTCGTGTTCAATACCGCACTGCCAGCGGGCTACATCGCCTATCGGGCACGCTCGACGCTGAATTGGCAGGACAAGAGCTTTCCGACGAATGGACGCTTTCCGGCGAAGAGCGTCGAGGCGGCAGTGGACCGGCGCACGCTGGTCGATCAGGAGCAGAGCTTCGCGTTGCCAGCGGGAACGACATCGGGCGGGCGCGTCGTCAGGATGAACCCACTCGACCTTTCGAGCTTCAATCCGGTGCTGCCGAATACGCCGGGCGCGGGCGGGATGCTGCTTGGTGAGAAGGCCGATGCCAGCGGCTTGCAATGGTACAATTTCAGCGCCGGGCCGATCCTGTCGCTTGTCGGCACGGCGAACCAGATCAACGTGTCGCCGCTCTCGCCTGCGGGGCAACAGGTCATTTCGCTGCCGAGCAAGGTGTCCGTCGTCGGGAGTGCGAACGATTATACGAGCGTCGGGTTCACATGGTCGAACAGCAGCACCGGCAATACCGCCGCGACCAAGATCACCGCGACCAACTACAACAGCGAAATCTCGTTGCAGATACAGGGCACCGGCTGGACCGCTGATCCGGCGCTGCGCGCCGATGCCGGTATTCTGTTCGCGAGCGGCGCAGGCGGGCTGACGGTTGGCACCAACGCGGTTTCGAGCGGCATCCTGCATTTCATGGTGCATGGTGTCGAGCAGGCGCACATGGATGCGCGGGGCTATCTCGGCCTCGGTGCGATCCCTGATCCCGGCTACAACGTGGCCTTGCAGATTTCAAAGAGCATCAGTTCCGGGGAATTGGCGATAAGTGTCAACAATACTTACGCGGGCACCGGGCAGGCATCGGCGTCGGTCCATGTTGCGAACGCTGCGAACGACTATGGAGCGCTCCTGATCTCAAACGCGAACGCGACGGGCATGACCCTGCCATACGCACCGGATCAGGTGCAGCTTGTCGCGTGGACGCAGAACAATGGGCTGCTCATCGGCACGGGATATTCCAAGCCGATTGTCTTCATGGTCAGCCAAGCCGAGGTCGCGCGCTTTCTGACCGCTGGCGGTCTGGACATCGGCTTCGCGGGCAATGGGGCTTTTCCAAATTACACGATCCAAGCGCAGAGAAGCGTGAACTCGGCGAGCGGGGTTTTTATTACGAACCCCAATACCGGGAACGCGGTGCAAAGTCAGTTCGTTGCCCAAAACGACGCGGGTCACTTCGCGTCCCTGACGCTCACAGGCGCGGGCTTCACCTCGGCGGGTGCGCCCTATGCACCCGATCTTTGCTATCTCAGTTGTGGCGCTGCCGCTGGCGGCATGTTGCTTCTCACCGGGGCGTCCACGCCGATCAGATTTGCCGTCAACAGTACGTTGGCGATGCAGATCAACTCCAATGCCACGGTGTTCGTCGGCAGCAACACGACATCGGGATTGTTTGGCGTCTATGGTGACGGCCCGTCGAGCATTGCGATTGACATCGTGAACAACAGCGGCGGCGCAGTCGCCATTCGCAGTTATCACAATACGGTGGCAACAGCCTACAAAATGTACTTCAACAATCCGAACGGCATCGTCGGCAACATCAATACCACCGGCTCGACAACGGCCTATGCGACCTCGTCGGATTACCGGCTGAAGGATGTGAAGGGCGATGCCGACACCGCTGGGTCGCTGGCGCGGATCAACAAGCTCCACATCCACCATGCCAAGTTCAAGGTCGAGGCCGACGATCAATATCGGACGATGGTGCTGGCCCATGAGGTGCAGGAACTATGGCCGCATGTTGTGTTTGGCGAGAAGGACGGACGCGGCAAGACACCTGAAGAGGATGGCGTCTGGGAGCCTGCGATGCAGAGCATCGATTTCGGGAGGCTCGGCGCACCCGATGTCCTAGCCGCGATCCAAGAACTGACGAAGCGACTGACCACCCTAGAGAAGAGGAAACACTGATGCAGACCCCCCAGCCACAACAGCAGATCGAGGTTGATCTCGACACCTATCTGGGCACGCTACGGGAGCAGCGCAATCAGGCGCTCGACATGGTGGCGCAGCAGGCAGGCCTGATCGCAAGGCTGCAGAAGCAGATCGCAGAGCTGACGCCGTCCAAGGAGCCGCCCGCGATCACGGTCAAGCCGGGTGGCCCGACACTGGTGCCGCCCGCCGCGGAGTGACATGATTCGGCTAAGGGGGAGCCCCTAACGAAAGAAAGGACTCCACACAGCAGATCGTTTTCTGCGAACGCAACTGCCCATGGGACAGTTGGCTACATCACGGTTGATGAGAACGGGCCCCCGCCGAATGTGGCAAGCCGGCGGGGGCTTTTTGCTGCGCCCGGCACAAAAGCAGAAGCGCCCACCGCTGCCGGTCGGGCGAGGGCGGGCGCTTCGTTGAACCACCTAACCAAGGAAAGTTCGGCCGGAACATAGCAGCAAAACGTGCGGTCGCCACAGGATTAAAACCCTCGGCGGATTTCTGTCGGTCAGCAGATTTAAAATTTGACAAACGCTTTCAACGCGAGAACGGCGATTGAAGGACTCAGCACCTCGCGGCGAAAAAGAGATCCGCCGCGCCACCGCGAGTGGCGTATGTTTATGCCGCCGTACAACTCGTACAACTTTTTGGCTTGGACGACATTTTCTTGCTTTTCATCTAAGGCCCGATTTTATTGGCTTAAAGTGGTGAGCCCGGATGGGATCGAACCATCGACCCTCTGATTAAAAGTTAGACGTACCGAACGGCAAAATGCCGGAATTGCTGGGTTTTTTCTTGACCAAAGGGAACGATTTTTGGGGCTTTTCCGCCCGGCGTACAACTTTGTACAACTCCCTTCGCCCCGATTTGTACTCCCTCCGTCCCAGCTCCGTTCTCACCGTTTTGCTCCGCCCGCCGCCCCGCCAGCCTGTGACATCTCTGCCCTGCTCCTGACCGACCTGCGTCCCATTTGCCCTGACTGCAGCCCTAAGTTTGGCTTGACGCCAGCCACCGGTTCGCTAGGCTCGAGCCTTCCTTTCGGTTGGTGAGACGGCCGAATTGAGAACTTGGATGGACGCCCGCGGTCGCGAAATCGGCCGCGGGCGTTTCCCTTTGTAGGCATCGTGTCAGGCGAGGTGCTACGACAGGAGTCGGGCGGAGTCCGCATGGATGGGAACCTGACGCTGTGTCCACCCATTCTCGAGGCTGGAGCCACGGGTACCCCTTCCCTTGTCTGGGTAGCCGGGTGGCGGTGAATCGCCGCCCACGGCGATCCTGCGAAGCGCGGAGTCCCCCAAATGTGGTAGCGGTGTCATCAACCTGACGTAAGGACCGTCGCCCGTAGGGACAACCTGTCGCAGCCCGCTCAGGTCAGCTCCATCCGCACATCCTTCAGCACCATCGGCGGGCGGCGCTTGGGTCCGCCATTGCCCTTGCGGTTGGTCGAAGAGCCCTGCGCCCGGCCGCTCGATTTGCGCGGCCCCATCACCGCCAGATAGTAGTGCCCCGGCTGAAACCGTCCGCCCTGATCGAGCACGATCATCTGCACCCGCATCGCCGCCGGAGTGCGCGCCCGCGTCCAGCTGACATTGTTGGTCCGCCACACGATGGCAGAGAGATGGGCGCGCACTTCGAGCGCGTGCATCACCCGCTTGACCGCGCGCGCCACCGCACAGTCGCTCGGATCCTTGGGATCGCCCTTGCAGTCGGCCGGCAGGATCTCGAGCTCGAGCGGCTTCTTGGCGTTGAAAATCGGCATTCCATCGATGTGCGTCGGCATGGGTCTCCTCCTTGCCTGTTGTGATCGCCCCATCGCCCCTTGTTCAGTGATCGCCCTCCCGGCGCGCGCGCTCG
>Ga0126381_100001473_pt1 | contig 25263 bp, 23 predicted proteins | sample PanSoiMetPlot_28_FD_96465 | JGI IMG/M metagenome (GOLD analysis project Ga0126381, IMG submission 96465) | Tropical forest soil microbial communities from Panama - MetaG Plot_28 | ecosystem: Environmental > Terrestrial > Soil > Tropical forest > Bulk soil | place: Panama | collected 2016-02-17 | reverse complement strand
GGTATAACCACAACCTCGGCACCGGCGGAAATCCCGGTAATATTACCATCGCAACCAATCCGACGAATGAATACAATTTGTTCATGGCGGAATTGAACCTCAACTTCTAATGGTTAACGGGAGTCCGTCGAAGAGCGTTCCTCCGGCTACTTATGGAAGAATTTCCGCTTATCGGCCCTATCCACTTTAGGTATAAGCGCCACGCGCTCGTGTCTCATCGTAAGGACGAATTCCTTGGTTGAGCGCGTCGAGCCGTCACGACACTGATTGTTTGGCCATTTTGCAAGTCCGGCTCTGAGTATCCAAACGGTATGAAGATAAAAATAACAGTAATTGTTGGAATGTTGTTGGTTTGCACATCGCTTTTGGCTGCGCAAGACAAGACGACGATTCGATTCGGGCATTTTCCAAACATCACTCATGCGCAGGGTGTCATCGCGCACGCGCTTTCGCGACAGAACAAAGGCTGGTTTGAACAGCGGCTAGGATCAAATGTACAGATTCAGTGGTTTACTTACAACGCCGGTCCTTCGGCAATGGAGGCGATCTTCGCTCGGTCGCTTGATGTGACTTATGTGGGTCCTGGGCCTGCGCTTAATGCGTACTTCAAATCGAACGGCGAGGAGATTCGTGTCATTTCTGGTGCCGCCAATGCCGGTGCGGCTTTGTTAGTGAAGACTGATTCGCCAATAAAGACTCCCTCTGATTTTCGCGGAAAGAAAATTGCTACACCTCAGCTAGGCAATACCCAGGACATCTCATGTCGGGCGTGGTTGAAAGCGCAAGGATTCCGCGTCACCCTAACCGGCGGTGACGTGACAGTCATTCCGACTGCGAATCCTGATCAACTCGCATTGTTCCAAAACGGCGGTGTAGACGCTGTATGGACAGTCGAGCCGTGGGTAACCCGGCTCGAAAGCGATGCGAAGGCGCGCGTGTTTCTCGAAGACAAGAATACGATCACCACCTGGCTTGTATCCAGTGTGAAGTTCCTCCGTGACCGACACGAGCTCGCTAAGAAAATCGCAGACGCGAACGTTGAACTGACGAAATGGATCCAACAGAATCAAGCAGAGGCGCAGAAGTTGTTGATCGAGGAACTCAAAGCTGAAACACGCGCCGATTTCGCACCGGATGCCGTCGCGCAGGCGTGGAATCGGATCCAATTCACGAGCGACGTGTCGCGCGATTTAATTACGAAATCCGTGCAGGATGGCAAAGATGCCGGTTTCTTCAGAGGCTCTACAGACACCTCAAAGCTTGTCGAAATTCCGTAATGCAACGACTCCCCCGCCACCGTTCCTCTGCTGCCGAGGAGCTCGAGGTCATAGCGCCCTCGAAGCTCGCGATCGAAAACGTTTCCAAAAGCTTCAAAGGCGCATCCGGAGCAATCCTCGCGCTCGATCGAGTGAGCTTGAATGTTGCTGAAGGCGAATTTGTTTGTCTTCTTGGCGCCAGCGGCTGCGGCAAATCGACGTTGCTCAATATCATTGCCGGGCTGGAAAAACCAGATAGCGGCACAGTACAGGCTGATGGCAAACCAATAACCGCTCCCGGCCGCGAGCGGCTCGTCATGTTTCAGGAACCTGCCCTGTTCCCCTGGCTGAATGTATTTGGGAATGTTCTATTTGGACTCAAGCTCAAACCGAACCTAACAAATAAAGATCGGCATGAGGTTGCCAGGTACTACCTTGAGTTGGTCGGTCTCAGCCGATTTCAGCGTGCCAACATTCACGAGCTTTCGGGTGGAATGAAGCAACGCGTCTCGCTTGCTCGCGCGCTGGCGCCTAATCCGCGCGTGCTGCTAATGGACGAGCCATTTGCGGCTCTCGATGCGCTGACTCGCGAACAACTTTATGGGGATCTTCAGCGAATCTGGAAAGCGCGAAAAAAAACAATCGTGTTTGTCACGCACAACGTCCGCGAGGCAGCTTGCCTCGGGGACCGTGTGATAGTTTTCTCGCCGCGTCCCGGGCGGATTCGAGAAGAATTCGCTGTGGGTTTGCCTCGGCCGCGCGACATCAACAGTGTCGATCTGGCGGTTCACTCCACCGAAATTACGAAAGCACTCAAGAGCCATAGCCAACCGGAGGTCGCAATCGCAGGATGAAACGTTTCTTGTTGGCGGTACTCTTTTTTGCTGTTCTCCTGCTCATTTGGGAGGCGCTGTTTCGTGCAGAGATTTGGTCGCCGGTTCTCCTGCCGTCGCCGAGGCAAGTTGCATCCTATTTGGAAGGTGCTGCCGCGGATGGAACGCTTGCAACAGCGATAATTGTCACGATGCGTCGATTGCTCATAGGCTATATCATTGGGCTTGTCGTAGGACTGCCGTTGGGATTGCTGACCGCGCGTTGGAAGGTATTGCAGGACACGATTGGAACGCTCGCACTAGGGCTCCAGACATTGCCAAGCGTCTGCTGGGTGCCGCTTGCGTTGTTGTGGTTCGGACAGACAGAAGCCGCCATGCTTTTTGTCGTTGTAATGGGCACGCTCTGGTCAGTAGTGATCGCAACAGAAACTGGCGTGCGCAACGTCCCGCCAATCTATAGTCGCGCTGCTTTGACCATGGGCTCCAAGCGTCTGCATATGTGGTTCAAGGTGATTCTGCCAGCGGCGCTTCCGTTTATCGTTAGCGGCATGAAACAAGGCTGGGCGTTTGCTTGGCGTTCACTCATGGCTGCCGAGATTTTCGTGACCATCCTGACCGGCTTCGGACTCGGGCAGCTTCTGCATTACGGGCGCGAATTAAGCGCCATGGAGCAGGTCATCGGCATCATGATTGTCATCGTCGTAATCGGTTTATTGGCCGATAAAATTTTCTTCTCGCCGATTGAAAAATTTCTGCACCGGCGTTGGGGTACGAGTCAGGCATGATCTTCAGGCAAAAGCGACCGTCCGTGTCCGCGCAGCGCGAGGTGCGCGTGAGCAACAAGCTGGGATTGCACGCGCGCCCTGCCGCTCATTTTGTAAAACACGTCAGGACTTTTCGATCTGAAATCTGGCTCGTTACCACCGACGGCCGGTATTCGGCGTCAAGCTTGATCGACGTTCTACGCGCCAACCTTGATTGCGGAGCGACCGCAACACTCGAAGCTCACGGTGTCGATGCTGAGGAGGCCGTGGAACGACTGAAAAAGTTGCTCGGCGAATTGGACAAGTTCGACGAATCCTAACGCAGAGGTCGAGCGACCAGAATTCCGCTGTCGGAGCCGTAGCGATACAAGTATTTCGAGAGCTGGTCGTCCACGACTACTTTGCCGTAATTGCTGGGCGACGAAGCGTGCATGAAATGCAAAACGCCGTCGCTCGAGCGCAATGCCAGTCCTACGTGGGCCGTCGAATGGAGACCATTTCGCTCGCGCGAAATGACGCCAATGACGTCGCCGCTGCGCAATTTCGGCTCGATCTTAGCGACCTGGCTTTTTGGAATTTCGTAGAGTGGCCGCGACGACACATTCGCTTCCATGCGCGCGAGCGGCCCGAGCAACGATTTATTCGCAGCGAGATACCGATAATGTCGCCAGCCTACAGTCATTTCACGCGCAGAATGCGGAACGGTGCGGCCGCCGAGTTCACGCGTCATATCTTCCACCAAACCGCGCCGATTGTTATCGTAAAGCCAGTCTTCCAGGTAATGCAGCCGGGAAAGATAATCGCCCGTGCATTGGCCGCCGCGATATCGGTCCATCTCGATGTAGTACAATAAACGCTCAGGAGTCCAATTTGATTCCGGTTCGTTTAGCATCCGTGCAAACCCAAGTGACGTTTCGAAAAACGTCCAGCAGTCCATCCCGTAGAAATTCACCGAGGGCGATTCGATCCGGTTATCGATCTCGAGAGTGAAATGTTTGTAGCGCGTTCCCACCAGCGCTTTTCCAACCGCCGCGGTCCGGTCACCGATCGGTAGCGATTTCCAGTTCTCTGCTTTTGCCTTTGCAACCAGCCGGTTGAACTGGTCCTGTCCCTTGAAGACGGTGCCGAACGGCAAACGCGATTCGGACGCCATCCCGGCTGAACAAATCAAAAACAGTATGACGCAGACTCTGCAGCTCCGCATGTGAAGGGATGTAACTGAACGCGGGATGTAGAAACTTACAAGGTCAAAAAGGCTTGAGGCTTACAACATCGAACAGTCTGCGGATCGCTGCGTCTGAAGTTTGTAACGTTTTAACGCTTTCCACTTTGTAACTGTCTCATATGCTTTTAAGACCGTGCCAATTCGCTTTCCGAAAAAGAACCGGCGAAATATTGTCCGCCAAGCGCCACGCGACGACACCCCGGTTCCAGCGGGGCGGCATTCTACCCGCGTTCGGCTGCGTCCGCGATCCGATTGGCACAAGCGCAATTTCCTGACGAGCGTTTTGATTCCGTCGCTGTTCGTGAAGCGATCCGGCGAATACGTGCCGCCGCAATTTCCGAAGGTCCGCGAAGGCGAAATCTGCATCACCTGGATCGGTCACGCCTCATTTCTCATCCAAACGCACGAGGTAAACATCTTGATCGATCCGATCTGGTCGAAATGGCTCAAAGTCATCAAACGATTAAAACAGCCTGGCTTCGAAATCCATCATTTGCCTTCCATCGATTTTGTACTTGTGACGCATGCGCATTTTGATCATCTCGACCGGCGCACGTTACGGCGCGTGGCTGCGGACCAACCGATTGTTGTTCCAATGGGTGTTGGAAACCTGGTGCACGACCTCGGGTTTCATATCGTGCACGAACTCGACTATTGGCAGACCGTTGAACTCGGCCCGCTGAAGATTTCCCTCACGCCTTGTCATCATTGGGGAGCCCGGTTTCTTGCAGATTTGCACCGCGATTTCGGCGGCTTTGTGATCGCATCGAACGGCCGCACGATTTTTCACTGTGGCGACACAGCTTATTTCCCGGGCTTCAAGGAAATCGGCGACAAATTCAGTGTCGATCTGGCATTGCTTCCCATTGGCGCCTATGAGGCGCCCACGGGTCGCGAAGTTCACATGAATCCGGAACAAGCCGTAAGAGCTTTTCTGGAATTGGGCGCCAAGACGCTGATCCCGATGCATTACGGCACATTCCCTCTCGGTTTCGAGCCGCTCCACGAACCGCCACAGCGATTGCTTGTGGCGGCACGCGCTCATGGGATCGAGGAAAAAGTGCTTGTGATGACCGAGGGCAAGCCGGTAGTGCTGTGAATATTTTAGTCGCCACGGATGGACACGGATGAAATACGGATTGTTTTTCCCGATCCGTGAAAATCCGTGTTAATCTGCGGCCAGATCTTAGCGGCGCGCTTTCAGCCGGATTACTTGTCGTTGGGTTTTGCCTGATCTTGGTGTGGCACAATCCGCTCCTTTTTTGGAATGACGATTACGAATTATCGGTGCTGCCAGTTTTCGCAGACATGGCGCGTAGTTGGTCGGAAGGTCATTGGCCAATCCTGAGTCCGTATTCCTGGGTCTGCGGCAATCTCGCGGGCGAATTTCAGTACGGAACCTTTTCGCTGTTCGTAAATGCCGCTGTGATTTTGATTTGGAAATTTCCGCTGACGTTTCCGCAACAGGCGGCTGCACTCTCGATCGCGCATCTTTTTATGCTCGCGATCGGCGCGTGCTTCCTTGCGCGCGATCGCGGTTTTTCACTCTTGTTATCGATCCTTGTCGCGCTAGTCGTCTCCTTAAACGGTTGGATCATTTGCTGGGGGGCGAGCGACTGGTTTGGTGCTCTCGGTGCGTTCACTTGGTTGCCGTGGGCATGGTGGGGAGCGGAACGCGCTCTGGATTTGCGACGAACAAAATGGCGATTCCTTTGGCCGGCGCCGTTTGTTTATCTCCTCGTTACGGGCGGATTTCCTTACACGGTTTTGATGCTGCTGCTTCTGATTGCGTGGTTATCGATCAAGTCACTCGTCCGAACGCGGCAGGTTTTCTCGATTCTGCCGCTGCTGGTTGGCGTAGCGCTCGGTTTTGGCCTTTCTGCACCGGCGTGGCTGGCGCTTCTTGATCTCGTCCAGGGTTCAGCGCGTGAATTACAATCCCCAGCAGCACATTGGCAGTGGCGGGTTCCGCCTGCTGCGCTACCAGGACTGATTTCGCCGTGGTGGACAGTGAGCTGGACCGATTTCTCATCGCGCGCCAGGCCACATACCGCCGCCGAATTGGCTTGCGGATTAGTTGCTCCCGCCGCGGTTATCGGCGCGTTTCTCTGGCATGCCCGACAGCTCGTTAGGCGAATCAAGTGGGAACTCGTACTGCTTTTGCTTGTCCTTTTGCTCTGCATGATTCCAACCGCCGGCCTGTTCCGGTGGAGCTTTCGATGGCTGCCATTTTTCCATCTGGTCTTCGCAATCTGTGCGGCCGAGGTGCTGCAGACGGTATTGCCATCGACCGTCGCAGCTGCCACTGCGCTTGGCTTGGTCATTGTGACAGGTATCGCGTCCTTAATGTTTCACAAAGGAGGCACCTATGCTTTTCCGCTAACATGGATCTTTATTGGATTAGCGGCGGTTTGGTTTGTTTTGGAATTTTTCCTACGCCGTTCGGAATTTCGCTGCTGGGTGCCAGTGGCGATCACATTTTGTGCGTTACTCGCCACGTATTTCTGCATCCCGACAAACTGCGGAGTTCCTCGATATAATTTTTCTCAAGAATTGCTAAAACCTGCACCGCTGGATCCGCAGCGGCTTTATCTCAGCGTCTATCCATGGGCGGAGCTTACCTATGCGATGACAAACAAACCGCAACCAGTTGGCCAAACGCTGCGACCGGGAAGTACGTCGATGTGGGCGGGCTTGCGATTCATCAATGGTTACAGCCCGATCCGCGCCGCGGGTGTGGCGCGCGAATTTGCAACCAGCATCCATGGTGAAATTAATCCCGACGTAGGAAGCAATTTACTGAACCATCAAGCCGGCAGAGATGGCGAGCTGGCGTTGATGGGCGTGGACGGCATCGTCGTTGCGCGAGAAGTAGATATTACGCCGCAGCCAAGTTCTGAATGGGAACTGATTATTTCAACCGATGAAGGAAACGTCTTCCATCGACGCAGCGCACCGTTTCCGCGCGTACGCTCGGTCACCTCAATCGACTCGCGGCCTAACGAGCAATTTGTATTGGCGACCATCTCGCAAATTAAGGAGTCGCGAAATTTCGTGAACGCAGACATCGATGTCCCTGGTGGTGATCGTCCGGCGCTTCTGATTTTTTCACGCCCATATTTCCGCGGATACAAAGCGCAAATCGAGGATCAAAAACTCTCCATCACATCTTATCGCGGGTTATTTCCAATTCTGGAGGTTCCACCAGGTACTCATGGGCGACTCACTGTTGGATACAGGCCGGCTTGGTTGCTGTGGGGAGGTGCTTTGGCGGTCGTCTGCGGATTGATCGTCATGCTCGGCGTTATTGCCGCGTGGCGTTACTCTTCTTCGGTTGGAAGGGAATTGCACCCCTGATTTTTGTTTTTGTCCTTGTCGTTTTGGCCGGCGCTGGATGCTAACGATTGAAGGATGATTCCGAGACAACGGTAAAGTAAATCAGACTCAGTCATATCAGAATATCTGGCACCCGTTTTGCGCGGCGTGAAGTGCGGGTAGTAAATCCGATCAGCGTCCGCATCGCTGCAATAGGTCTTCCAAAAGCCATCGGTTTTCGTCGCGGAAACATTCCTCAATCCGGGCTTCTTGCTCCTTAGAAAAGACTTCAATATTGGTTGATCGAAACTCCTTTGGGAGCGCGCGCGTTAATGCCAGCATGAGCCGGTTGTCGTGAACGTCTGAGAAAAGGTGCGAATTTTTCGATAGCATGTGCAGCACCGAGAAGTCGAGACTGGGATTTCGGGCTTCGCTTTCAAACCTTTACTCTTTCTCTGAAAGGCCGAGCACGTTGAAAAAATCTTGGGCAGGATTTCCCCGGCCAGCAATTCCGGGATCAGAAACCGAACGTGAATGTTTGCCGTCGGGAGCGTGCTTTTCCAGCTTTCGATATCGCGCCTAAAGGTTGGTATGCGGGTATCAATGTACTGAGCAACAAAATCGCTGAGTGACGCGCCCGTTTTTAGGCCCCATTGCTTCCAGGCTGACGGTATCCATTGAAGTTGAGGCCGAAGATAAAAAATTACCGATACGTCATATTGGGTGTCGAGTCCTGCGAATAGATCGGCCATTCCGGGATTAACGAGGTTTTCGGCGCTTAGGATCACAAGATGATCTCGCTTGCGTTTCAGCAGCGGTGCAATTTCCCCGGCGATTCTTCGCGTGAGGTTTTCGGATTGTTTTCTCGCCTGCTCAAGAGACCAAATCGGTGTGCCGATAAGATCGGCAGCCGTTCGCGCAAGCCGTAAATCTTTATCAAAAACAAAAACGCTATCCTGCTGTAGCGTGCGAAAAATTCTGAAAAAGTGCGGTGCGAATGCTCGCGCTTCCGCGTTTCGCAAATCCCGCGTGAATAACAAAACGTGATCTCACATGCAGCGGCGTTAAGGCGCCGCATTCATGACAGGGCGGCAATCAGAGTTTTTTGGGATTTTCGAGCAACTCGATCACGCGTTTGAGCAAACGACTGGCGCCGCCGCCATCTATGCTGCGATGGTCGAAGCTCAAGGTAATTTGCGCTTCGGTTTTTGGTACGAATTCGTTTTTCGTTTCGTCCCACGAGGGAACCTTTTTGCCGACGCCAAGACCGAGCAGCAAAGTTTGATCGGGCAGGGGAATCGGCGTGCCCCATTCCATTCCGAAGATCCCAAAGTTGGAAACGGTGGCGATTCCGCCGGCCTGCATGTCAGGCGAAATCCGCCGCTGCCGGGCGAGTTCGATTAACTCCTTGTATCTTGTGGTGAGATCGGCAAGCGAAGCTTTCTCTGCGCTGCGCATAACCGGTACCATGATTCCGTCCTCAGCTTCAACTGCGATTCCGACGTCGATCGAGTTTGTTTGCACTACGCGGTTTCCAATGAATTTCGCCGCCGCTGCTGGACTTTCCGCCAGCGCGAGTGCGAGCGCGCGTAACGCGTAAAGTCCGAGGCCGGGCTTTGGATCACGTGATTTACGATCTTGTAGCGTCGGGTCCAGATTCACTGACGAACCGATCGTTGAAAGCGGACGTGTCCAGCTCCTACCCATCGCATCGGCGACGCCGGCGCGAATCTTGGAAGCTTCATGCGCCGTTTGGTTCTCGATCTTCTGCAGAAAGCCTTCGAGATCTTTGATCGTTACTCGGTTACCGGCGCCGGTTCCCATAATCCCTGCGAGATCAGCGGTTGTCAGCTGCAATTCAGTCATTCGCGCGCGCACGCGCGGTGACATGAAGGTTGCACCTTTCGTGATTGCTGGAACGGGCAGACCACCAGCCCGGTCGCCGTCGCGCGCAGCGATCTTCTTTTCCCGTGCCGGAGCAACTTCCTGATCAGCACGCGAAGGAATTTCTTCCGCTACTTCCTTCTGTGGTGGAGGCGTGGTGTGTTTGGCGAACCGCGCAGCGTCTTGTTCGCTTGCTTCAACATAACCGAGCACTGCGCCTACGGGGTACGTCTCCTTCAATTGCACGGTGATCTTGTCAATCTTGCCCTTACACGGCGTAGTTACGCCCATGACTGCTTTATTAGTCTCGACGTCGATGATCTCCTGGTCGTCTACAACTTCATCGCCAGGTTTTACCTTGATATCGACGATTGTGGCTTCGGCGATTGATTCGCCAAGCTGCGGCATGATGATCGGAACTTGCGGCATAGATTATTTATTCTCGAAGCAACGCGCGCGCTCTTGCCACAATGTTTTTCGCGTTCGGCCGGTGCGTGGTCCAGAGATTTGGATGATATGGAATAGGTGTGTCTTTCGCATTGAGACGTTGGGGCGCGGCATCCAGCAAGTGAAACCCCTGGCTGGTGACCCGTGCGATGACTTCCGCCGTCGTGCCGCCCCAGGGAAATGATTCGCCAACGCAAAGCAAGCGGCCGGTGCGCGCGACAGATGCAAGAACGCTGTCGGTGTCCAACGGTTTAACCGTGCGCAGATCGACGACTTCAACTTCGAGACCTTCACGCGCGAGTTCCTCCGCAGCGGCTAAAGATTCCTGCGTCATTGCGCTGTAACTCACGATCGTGAGATCGCGTCCTTCCCGGGCAATACGCGCACGTCCAGTCGGTAAACCTTTATCGGGTAATTTGTCGGCCTTGAGATGGTAATAAAGATATTTGTGTTCGCAGTAAACCACCGGGTCATCGATTGCCACGGCTTCTATCAACATCGTGTAAGCATCTTCCACAGTGGCCGGAGTCATCACAATGAGACCCGGATAATGCGCGTAAAGCGATTCCATCGATTGGCTATGAAATGGGCCGCTTCCCTTTGTTCCGCCGGAAGGTAAACGCACAGTAATCGGCACCGGCACGCCTGTTCGCCAGTAATGGGTGCCTGCGTTGTTGAGAATCTGGTTCAGGGCGATGCTTGAGAAATCCGCAAACTGCATTTCAACGATTGGCCGCATTCCCTGCATCGCAGCCCCGATGGCAGTTCCGACGATTGCATCCTCACTGATCGGTGTATTCAATACGCGCCCGGGGAATTCCTTTGCCAACCCTTTTGTTGCCTTGAATGCGCCGCCAAATGTGCCGCCGACGTCCTGTCCGTAGATGAAAACGCGATCGTCATCGCGCAACAATTTCGCCTGCGCTTCCCGGATCGCTTCGAGATAAGTGATACTCATGGTCAGAATGACGAAATAATCACGAAATCCGGATGACAAAAGGTTGTGTGCAGAGCATTCGTCATTTGAGCCTTCGAACTTCCTTCGTCATTCGACATTCGTGCGTCGTCATTCCTCGTCGACGTGGTCGACGAGCTCGCGGTTCGATAACGCGCACCAATCCTCTTTGTCGCCTTCCGGCACGGCTTCTTTTTGAGCCGTTGCAATTGCCTCGTCCACCTGCGCGACTGCGGCTTTGCGCCATTCGGCCAGTGTGTCCGCATCCAGCAGATTAGATTCGATAATTGTTTGCTCCGCGACCTTCAAACAGTCCCGTGCAAACGTCTGACGCTTCATCTCTTCGGACACGTAGCTCGCGTCATCGTGTTCGCCATGACCAGAAAGCCGCAGAACCGAGGCGACTACTAATTGCGGCGGACGCCCTGCACGCGCGCGTTTGACCGCGCCGCCAATTACGTCCAGGCACGCGGTAAGATCGGTTCCGTCGAGACTATAACCTTCGAACCCGTATCCGATCGCCCGCTCGACCAAATCGTCGCAGGCGAACTCGCGCTCGTTAGGCGTCGAGTAGGCGTAATGATTGTTTGTGGCAACAACCACAAGCGGCACCTGTTCCACTGTGGCAATGTTCATTCCTTCGTGGAACGCACCGGTTTGCATTCCGCCTTCGCCGATACACGTCAGGCCGACGAAATTTTTCTCTCCTCGAAATCGCTTTGCCAGCAATGTGCCAACCGTAACAGAAACCATTGCGCCGAGATGGCTGATCATCGCCAGTTCGTTATCGCGCGGATGCCCCCGATGAATATTGCCGTCGCGACCGCGCATCGGACCAAGACGTGAGCCGAGATACGTGCGCGTGACGTCCACTAGCGGTTCGCCGAACGCCGATCGTCCTGCCTGGTCGCGAATCAATGGCGCAAAGATGTCGCCTTTTTCCAAAAACATACCGCACGCCACGCTGACCGCTTCCTGGCCCTTACCGATGTAAACGCCGCCCGTGATCTGCCCGCCGCGGTAGAGACTGACGAGTTTCTCCTCGAGTGTGCGTGCCAACAGCATCCAGCGAAAGGCCTCAAGAAAACGCTCGTGCGGAGGCGCGGTCTTGTCCGCGGTGGTCTCGCCCGGCGATGCAGAGGCGCGCTTTCTTCTTTTTAATTTTGTGGTCCGCTGCGCCGTCTGAAGCATCGGCTCATTTTAGCCAAGATCGGCAACCGCGCGCAAAGTTTTTTGTGGCGTTTGAATTGTGCAGCAACGAATGAAAAACCGGTTCGCCCCGCGCCGAAGCCTAACCGCCCACTGCGGGCCGTTTTCAATTTCTTTCGAGAAGCCGAGCGCCTAACGCGCTGCGAACGCGAGGCGCTGCTGCCTCGGAGCGTGCGTGTCGCCGTTTGAAGCAGTTTCAGTGACGGCTTGCGCCGCGGCGGTGAGTTTGACGCCAACTAATTTGCTTACTCCGCGTTCTTCCATCGTCACGCCATAAAGGATATCAGCTTTGGCGATTGTCCGTTTGTTGTGCGTGATGATGATGAACTGGCTCTGCTGCACGAACCGGTCGAGCACGCGGATGAAGCAGTTGATGTTGTTTTCGTCGAGAGGCGCATCCACTTCGTCGAGGATGCAGAACGGACTTGGGCGCACCATGTAAATCGCAAACAACAATGCGACGGCCGTCATGGCACGTTCGCCGCCACTCAGCAGCGAAACGCTTTGCAATTGTTTCCCCGGCGGCTTGGCAGTGATCTCAATGCCGCAGTTTAGCGGGTCGTTCTCATCGAGCAGTGACAAATCTGCCCGCCCGCCACGGAATAGCTCGCCAAACATTTCCCGGAAATTCGCCCGAACTTGCTCAAAAGTTTCGGCAAATAATTTCCTTGTTGTGGAATTGATGCGCGCGATGACGTCGAGCAGCTCGCGCTGGGAATTCGTGAGATCGTTGTTTTGCGCTTCAAGGAACTTGTAACGCTCCTCGAGTTCGTCGTACTCCTGTACCGCCTCGAGGTTCACTGGTCCCATGTTGTCCAGCTGTGTTCTAAGATCGACGATGAATTTTTCCAGGTCTGGAGTGGCGCGTTCCGGCGAGTCCGGGATCGCGGGAGCTCCGCCCTCCAGTTTCTCGTTGCGTTTTGCTTGCGCTCTCAACGTCCTTTCAAACGTCGCTTGATCGGGTGTAAAGCCGTGAAGATCGACCTGATAGCTGTGGGAAATGTGCCCGAGAAGATTCTCAATCTTCATTTGAAATTGCGATTCCCTGACTTGGCCCTGTGCGCGCCGGTTCTGTAATTCGCCTAACGAGTCCCGCACCCGCCGCAGCTCGCTTTCACGATCGGAAACAGCGGCAACTCGCGTCGAGCGCTGGTTGACGATTTTCGCGCTATTCGATTGTGCCTCGGCACGCTGTGCCGTTTGACTTTGGATCAGCTTTTCGGATTCACGCGACTCCTCGGCCTGCGCAGCTAATTTCCGTTCGTACATCGCAATGTCCGCCTTCCTCACTGTGATCAACTCGGAGAGCTCGGCATCACGCGCCCTCATCGGTTCGCGTTGTGCAATCAAACTTTCATGCCGCTGGCGATCAGTTGCGACACTGAGCCGTAGTTCATTTGTTCTCTCGGTTAACTCTTCCTCACGCAGCACGGTCTGTTTTTGCGCGGCTTCGAATGCGCCTAATTCGATCTTGTGATTGGCCAGTTGATCGCGCGCGGATTGAAGTTCCTTCTCTACATGCACGATCCGTTCGTCGGCGGTAGCTATCTGGCGCTCGAGGGCAGTTTTCTCCGATTGTAAGGTGTCGATTTTGCGTCCGGCTTCGTTCAATTCACCTCGAAGCTGCGAAGCGGTTTGTAGCGCGGTTTTCGCTTCGTCCCGCCGAACACTGACCGAATTGCATTCCTTTGCCAGAGTAGCTTCTTCTTTGGCCAGATCGGCAATTTGCGCCTTGCGCTCGAGCAAAGAGGCTGCACGCGCCTCGCTGCTTCCAGTGAAGACTATTCCTTCTCGGGAAATGTATTCGCCGGCGAGCGTGGTCATTGCCAGACCAGGTTCTCGCCTTTTGCACTCCAGCGCCTGTTCCAATTCAGGAAAAATGACGACGTTGCCCAGCAAGGTCGTGACGACCGCCTCCAGCGATTTCGGTGCCCTTGTTTTGTCAGTTGCCCACCCCAGCGCTTTCGGCGGCAGGGTTTTTTGCGCCGGTTGCGGCGCGGCTGCGGCCAGCTTGGGGACGACCAGTGCGGCGTTGCCCAGCTTTCTTTTCTTTAGATGACCAATGACTTCCGAAACAAGTTTTGCGTCTTTTAAGATAATTGCGTGCAGATTACGACCCAGCGCGGTTTCGATGGCCTGAATGAATTTTGGATCAACCTCGAGTTGCGCAACGAGCGACCCGGCAATCGCGTCCCGGAATTTTTCAGGACCGTCGCTGCCCTTGAGCAGAGCTTGCGAACCTTTGGCGAGGCCTTCACCCTCGTCGTTCAGCTGTCGCAAGACGTCCAAGCGCGACCGTTTTTCGGCGAGTGCGCGATGGAGTGTGGCAAGATCGTGTTCGGCCTGAGCGAGGAGTTTCTCCTTTTCGCGAAGACTGGTCTCGACGTCGAGAGGTTGGGTACGCGCCGCTTTTAGCGAAACAGCGATTTGGCCGACGATTTTGTCGCGCAATTTGGTCAACGCAGCGATCTCGTTTACGAGTTGTTCGAGTTGTGAATGTGTCAATTCACGGCGCGCTTTGGTTCCGGTTAGTTCCTCGTCGAGGGTTGAGAGTCGACTTTCGGATTTCGATAGTACGAGTTGCAATTGCTGCAATCGCACCACGCGATCGCCTCGCTTCTTGTGAATTTCTCCGGCCAGGACCGATAACTCGGTCAACTCGGCTTCCTTTTCTTTCAACTGCTGCTCGATTTCCGCGATGGAACTGTTCGTTTGCTTAATTTGCGCCGCCTGCTGGTTGCGTTTGTTTTCAGCCTCAAGAATGTCGCGTTGCGCGCGTTCGATTAGTTCGGCCAGTTCCTGTGCACGCTGACGGTTGAACTCGATGCGGTTGCGGTGTGTCGCAATCTCGCTGTCCAATCGCTGAACTTCAGCGCGGGAATCGGCGATCTCGGTGTCGATTTTGTCCAGGGCCGCTCGTTCGTGGGTGAGCGCGTTTTCGCCGTCGTCGATTTTCGAGCGCGCAGTTTTCTCGCTGTCCATCAAATGCTCGATTTCTCCCCGCGACGCGGCCAGTTCGCGCTCGAGCGAAGCGAGCTGTTTGGAAGCATGATGCGTCTCAAGCACGCGCAGATCCGTATGCAACGCCTGATAGCGTCGGGCTTTGCCTGCTTGCCGCTGAAGCGACCCGATCTGCCGTTTGACTTCCTTGATCACGTCGCCAATGCGCAACAGGTTCGCTTCCGTTGCTTCAAGCTTTCGGATCGCTTCGCGTTTTTGCGCCTTATATTTGGTGATCCCGGCTGCTTCTTCGAATACCGCGCGTCGATCTTCGGGACGCGAGCTTAAAATCATGTCGATTCTGCCTTGCTCCATCATGGAGTAAGCGGTCCGCGCGATCCCGGTATCGGCGAAAAGACTTTGAATGTCACGAAGGCGGCACGGCGTTTTGTTCAGGAAGTATTCGGAATTTCCGTCGCGATAAACGCGGCGCGTCACGCGCACATCGTGCCATTCGATTCTGAGTTCCTCAGCGCAGTCGGTGAACGTGAGTGAGACCTCCGCAACCCCTACCGGTTTGCGTGTATCGGCGCCGTTGAAAATCACGTCCGCCATCTCGTCGCCGCGCAACGATTTGGCGGATTGCTCTCCCAGCGCCCACTTTACGGCATCAAGCACATTGGATTTTCCGCAACCGTTGGGGCCGACTATTGCGGTGACGCCCTCATGAAAATTGAAGACAGTTTTATCGGCAAACGATTTGAAGCCGAATAGCTCGAGCGATTGTAAATGCATTTTGGGCCAAACCCCGGGCCTTCGGAGCCTCAATACAGCAGGCTTATTTGGGTTACAAGCGGAAAATCACACAATTCGAAGGGGTTCCGGCTATGCCGAGCCACAGGATATTGTGGACGGGCTAGTACCGAGTCATCCAGTCGTGCCCCCAGCTGTAACTCCCACCCATTTGAAAGCACCCTCCTTGGCGCGTTGAGCTTAACTCGCGCTCTTGCGTTAAACAACTCGATCACTCACGATGCGCCGATGGCCGATGAGTCGCCGGGGAGGATACAGCAGGAAGAGCGCATCGATCATCAACTGGTTCGCGGTATTGGAATTCCAGCTCTAACCGCGAACATCGTCAGCTCGACAATTGGTGCTGGGATTTTCGTGATCCCGGCAACAGTTGCGAAGGGACTGGGAGCCGCGGCGCCTCTTGCGTTTGTCTGCTGCGCGATTGCCATGGTCTTGTTCGTCACATGTTTCGCGATCGCCGGCAGCCGTGTTTCTTTGACCGGCGGTCTTTACGCGTATGTCGAAGTAGCATTTGGGCGCTACGTGGGATTTCTAGCCGGCATGCTTTACTTTCTCACGGCGCTCGGCGCGGTTGCGGGCGTCGTGAACGTATTGGCAAATTCTGTAGCGCTGGTGGTGCCGTTGCTCGGCAGTCCAGTGATGCGGATTATCGTGATGTTTGCGGTTTATGGTTGCCTCGTATTCATCAACATTCGCGGCGTCCGCCAGGGCGCCGGTGCCGTCACTGTAATCACGGTAGCCAAGCTTTTGCCCCTGCTGTTGTTCATTTGCGTTGGAATATTTTTTATTCACGCGCCGAATCTGAGCTGGACCGGGTGGCCGAGCAGTAAGTCGTTAGGCGACGCCGTCATCCTTTTGATTTTCGCTTTCGTGGGAATCGAGGTGGCACTGATTCCAAGTGGCGAAGTGAAAAATCCGGCCCGTACCGTTCCCCGTTCCGCTTATCTCGCGCTGGTGATCACGACAATCATCTACTTGATGATCCAGCTAGTCGCGCAGGGCACGCTCGGTCCCGCTATTGCAAATCATCCGGACGCGCCACTGGCCGAGTCGGCGGCGACATTCCTTGAGAATTTCGGCCGCATGGTTCTTCTGGCTGGCGCGAGCATATCGGCATTCGGATTTGTGACGAGCGACATCCTGAGTTCGCCGCGAATGATTTTTGCCTTCGGCCGTGACGGCGCGGTGCCACAGTTTTTCGCGCATGTGCATCCGCGCTACCGGTCACCGGACGTGGCCATTATTACGTACGCAACAATCGCGTTCGCGCTTTCAATTAGCGGCACATTCGAGAAGCTGGCGGTACTCTCGAATGTCGCGGTTTTGTTGATGTATCTGCTCTGCTGTGCGGCTTGCTGGGTTTTGGTTCAAAAGGATGTGCGTTCGGATGGTGAACCGTTCAATTTTCCTGGAATGAAGATTGTACCCGCGCTGGCGATTCTCGCCATCATTTGGATTCTCGCACACGCCACAGTTCGCGAATTCTTCGTGACTGGAATTGTGCTGGTGTTGTCGTCGGTTCTCTATTTTGCCCGTACGGAGTTTCGCCGGAAAGCGTAGGCAAATGGCAAAAACCGATTAGCTTCCCGCCATGCGCGATAATTATCTCGAAGAGTATTATTCGTTCCTGCGGTTTCCCAGCGTCTCGACTGACGACAAGCACAAAGAAAACCTGATCGAATGTGCAGAATGGTTGGTAAACAAGCTGAAGAGAATCGGTTTGCAGGCGCAGATTGTTCCCACGCGCCGTCACCCCATTGTCTGGGCCCGTAACAAACATCAATCCGGACGGCGAACCGTTCTGATCTATGGCCATTACGATGTGCAGCCGCCGGATCCTCTGGATCTTTGGGATTCACCGCCCTTCGAGCCGGTCTTGAAAAACGGTTACGTGTTCGCGCGGGGTGCAACTGATAACAAGGGCCAGATCTTGTCGCACATTCTCGGAATTCAGGAAACGATCGAGGAGCATCGTGAGTTGCCGTTGAATTTACATTTGGTAGTCGAAGGAGAAGAGGAAATAGGCAGCGGAAATCTCGGCCCTTTTCTCACCGAAAATCGCGATGTATTGAAGTGCGATGTAGCGGTCATTTCAGATACAGGGATGATTGCGCGCGGCATACCGACGCTTAGTTATGGGCTGCGCGGCGTTACGTCACTTGAGCTCAAAGTGACTGGTCCAAAGATGGATTTGCACTCCGGCGTTTTCGGCGGCGCGGTTGCAAATCCAATCACCGCATTGGCGCAATTACTGGCCACACTTCATGATCGCGAAGGGCGAGTGGCAATCGCAGGATTCTACGATCGCGTCAAACCACTCGAAAAATGGGAGCGCGAAGCATGGCGCAAACTTCCTGTCGATGGTGACAAGCTGATTCGCGAGGAAACAGGTGTTCCTGAGCTCTTCGGCGAGGCCGGGTACAACTCAATGGAACGCATCTGGGCGCGACCCACTGCTGAAATCAATGGAATCGGCGGCGGATATCAGGGGCAGGGGACAAAAACGGTGATTCCAAGTCACGCGTTTGCGAAACTGACGTTCCGTCTCGTTCCAGAACAAAAGGGGGAAGAAATTTTGGAATTGGCGAGGACGCATTTGGAAAAAAATCTGCCCAAAAGCGTGACGATCGACATTGCGACCGGTCACACCGGCCCGTGGTATCTCACCGACCCGCACGACGCGTGGGGCGAAGCGGCACAGCGGGCGTTGCGCAAAGCTTTCAACCACGACGCTGCGCTCATCCGCGAAGGGGGCAGTATCCCCATCGTCTCGGAATTCCGGGAAATTCTCGGGGTCGAGACGTTGCTCATGGGTCTCGCGCTACCCGACTGCCGCGCACACTCGCCTAACGAAAATTTTCCGCTCGAAAATTTTGAAGGCGGCATTCGCCTAAACAAAGCCATTCTGGAGGAAATCGCGTCTTCGTAATCGGCTGTAGTGTGTGCTGATCTCGGCGCGTCCAGTCGAACTACTGGAACCGAATCTCCGCTGAGGACAGCGGACACTACAGCACCGAGTTATGAAATGGCTTCTGATTCTTGCGATCTTATTCGGAGCCATGCATTCCTCGTCTGCGGCCGAAGAGTCGTTAGGCACGAAGATCAAAAAGGTTCTCGAACCCGATCCAACTCCATCGCATAAACATCGAAGACATTCGACGAAAAAACCGACGGCCACGCCATCGCCTACCGTTTCGCCAAAACGAAAGAAAGCTTCACCGACTCCCTCGCCAACTCCCACGCCGAAGAGCAAATCAAAGCGGAAAAAGACGAGTCCGACCCCAACACCTGAGCCCGAAGAAACCCCATCGGGGACGCCAATGCCTTCGACGTCCGAGCGTGGTGCGGGGAAGAAAGCCTGGCCGAACGTGAGTCTGTCGCCGAATCAAATCGAGGGGTACGAAAACGATCCGGCAAAAGTTCGCGCGATCCTCGATGCCGGGCTCGCGCTGACAAAAGACAATTTGGGTTACACCTATGGCTCTGCCGATCCAAAAAGCGGCGGCATGGATTGCTCCGGCTTCATTTACTACGTCCTTAAACAAAACGGGTTTCCCGACGTGCCGCGCGATTCGAGCCAGCAATATGTCTGGGTGCGGAAAGCTGGAGATTTCAATGCAGTCTTAAGTCGCAACGAGGACTCGTTCGAGCTCGATGATCTTAAGCCGGGCGACCTGCTTTTCTGGCGCGGGACCTACAACATCGATCGCGACCCGCCAATTACTCACACGATGATTTATCTCGGCCGCGAAAAACGAACGAAGAAACGCGTAATGATCGGATCGAGCGACGGCCGCACGTACGATGGCAAACAACGTTGGGGCGTGAGCGTTTTCGATTTCAAAATGCCGCCGCCGCCCAAAAGTGGCGATGCTAAAATCAGTCCGGTCTTCGTCGGTTACGGCAGAATTCCAGGCGTGACAGCGCAATAAGGCTGCTACTGATCGCCGACCGTTTCCACAGCACTCGGAGACGGTTTGGGTCGAGTTGATAATACCGACTCGACGGTCGAACGATGGACGCGGCGCTCGTATCCGACAAACGCGATAGTCATCAAAACGAGGATGATGATGAGCACGACGCGCTGTTCGTTCTTAGAGAGTTCAAAAATCCTGAGCAACGATTTCATTTTTGCGCGTAGCGAATTGGATCCGTGATTCCGGCTTCACGAAAGCCTTTAAGCCGCAGGAGACAGGAATCGCATTCCCCGCAGGCGAGACCTTTAGGCGTCGGATCGTAACAACTGTGCGTGAGCGAAAAATCGACGCCGAGTTCAACTCCTTTGCGGATAATGTCCGACTTGGAAAGTTTGATCAGCGGGGTGTGAATCTGGAAGCGTCGGCCCTCGACACCGGCCTTGGTTCCGACGTTGGCCAGGTTCTCAAATGCTTCGATAAATTCCGGCCTGCAATCGGGATAGCCGCTGTAGTCGATCGCGTTTACGCCGATAAAAATGTCATTGGCCGGAATGATTTCCGCCCAAGCAAGGGCGTACGCGAGAAAGATTGTGTTTCGCGCGGGCACGTATGTGACTGGAATTCCCTGGGCGATTTCTGTTTGCGAACGCTGCTTCGGCACGGCGACATTGTCCGTGAGCGCGGAGCCGCCGAAAATGCGCAGGTCGATTTTAGCGATGCGATGCTCTTTTGCGCCTAACGAGTTGGCGACACTTCGAGCTGCTTCTGTTTCGATCTGGTGACGCTGGCCATAATCGAATGAGAGCGCGTAAGGTTCGTAGTTTTCTTCGATTGCGATTGCTAGTGTGGTCGTCGAATCAATTCCACCGCTCAAAAGAACTACAGCACGTTTCATTTCCTATCCGGGTTAAGACTTCACACAAAGTCCACGAAGGACACCAAGAAGTCTCAGTTGTAGCTGCGTTGTGACCTTCGTGCGAGCTCTCTTCAAATACGTTTGTCCGGATACTCGGCGCGGACTGTAAGAGCGATTCCACCACGCGCGGAGAACTGCGCAGTCACGATGGCTTCGCGCGGTGCGCAGGCTTTGACGAAATCGTCGAGAATGCGGTTTGTCACGGCTTCGTTGAACGCCCGCTCGTTGCGATACGACGCGAGATAGAATTTCAGCGATTTGCTTTCGACGCACAGCCGGTCGGGCACATAATCGATATCGATTCTCGCAAAGTCGGGCTGACCTGTAACCGGACAAACCGAAGTGAAATCGTCTGTTTCGAAATGAATGCGGTAATTCCGTTTAGCAGCAGGGTTCTGAAATGTCTCCAGGCGCGCTTCCGCTGGCGATGCGGGAAGTTTCACGTCGCTGTGCCCGAGCAATCTGAATTCCCCTGCGCGCTTTGGTTTTGCCATGGCGACTAACGTCTGCCGCAGCCGTTTCAGGTCAACCCATGTAGAGGCGTTTGTGTGAAACCCCTGTGCTGCCGCTTAGCCGCCCATCAAGAAATGGTGCTGAAGACCGCCGGGCGCAATTCGTTGGTTGCTGATAAATGTGACGCGCACGAAACCACACGTGGCGTGCGGCTTGAGTTTGAGGAGCCCGCAAATCTCTTCGACACTCAAATCATTGGTCATTCGAGTTTGAACATGGAATCTCGAAGATCGAACGTCCAATATCGAATCGCATTGATGGACATCGAACCTGAAACTTCAAATAGCAAAAATCGAACAGGCTTAATCGATGTGATCGCACACGATCCAAAAACCGGCGAAACGCTTCTTGTGATGAATGAGCCTAACGAGTGGGACGGTTCGGATGAGCAACTGTTGTCATTGCAGGAGCGGTTCAACGCTTACGCCTCATTTTTGCTCGACGGCGAAATGGCGGAAGCCCATCCAGAGCTTGTCGGCAAACCAACGCGGATCGAATTGCGTTGCGCGCACATGCCAGATGCGCGCGCACTCGAATTACTCGGCTTGATTCACGACCAGCTCGCATTTCAGGAAATTAAGATGGAGGTCGTCGTACGAAATGACGAAACCCGAATCTCGAACGACAAAGGAGTGACGAAGTCGGGATGACGAAGCGGTTATCATTCGTCATTTCGTAGTTCGGGGTTCTTTCGTCATTCCTGTTTCGTCATTTTTGGCATACGATGCTTCGCGGTGCCCGTTTCTGAAGAACAGATTTCTTCGGCCTCACCGAGCGCCGATGTCGCGACCGTGACCTTACGGAAAATCACGGTCCGCTTGATTCCGTTTCTGTTCATCCTCTACATCGTCGCATGGCTCGATCGGGTAAACGTCGGGTTCGCAGGGCTGCAGATGAATGCCGATCTCGGATTCAGTTCGGTCGCGTTTGGGTTCGGTTCCGGCGTGTTCTTCCTCGGCTACTGTCTTTTCGAAGTGCCGAGTAATCTCATTTTACATCGCGTCGGCGCGCGACGTTGGTTTTCGCGCATCATGATCAGCTGGGGCGTCATCTCGACCGCGATGATGTTTGTTCGAGCGGCGCCCACTTTTTATCTGCTGCGATTTCTGCTGGGCGCTGCGGAGGCCGGGTTTTTTCCCGGTGTGGTTTATTACTTTAGTCATTGGTTTCCGGAGGGACAACGCGCGCGCGCAATCGCAGCATTCATGACTGCGGTTCCGGTGAGCGGCGTCATCGGTGGCCCGCTGTCCGGTGCGCTTTTAACCCTGAATGGGTTCTTCGGGCTTGCCGGATGGCAGTGGCTTTTTCTAGTGGAAGGAATTCCAGCGATTTTGTTGGGCATTATTGTGCTCGTCTATCTGACAGACCGGCCTGAGGCGGCGAACTGGCTCAGTTCGGCGGAAAAGGATTGGTTGGTGAGCACCCTTGCGGCCGAGCGAGCCTCGCGCCATCGAGCACCTTCGGTCGGCATCTTTGCAGCATTGACGAATCCGACGATTTGGCACCTCGGAATTATCTTTCTCTGCACTGCGATCGGTTTTTACGGTTACTCGTTTTGGGCGCCGCTCGTGATTAAGTCGCTCACGGAAACCAGCGACCTGGGCGTGGGTGTTATACTCGGTGCAATCAGTGCTGTGACCATCGTCTGCATGATGTTGAACAGTGCGCATTCCGATCGCACTGACGAACGCCCTCTGCACGTGGCCGTTCCGTTATTGATCTCGGGCGCCGGATTCTTTGGGTGCGCCCTTTTGCGGGAGCCAATTTTGGCGTTGTTGTCTTTAGCGTTGGTTCCAATCGGGCACTGCGGGGCGTTTGGTCCATTTTGGTCGATGCCGTCACGGTTCCTCACTGGAGCGCCTGCAGCCGCCGGAATTGCGTTGGTAGTGACAATCGCAAATGTTGGCGGCTTGGTTGGCCCCACAATCATCGGCGCGTTGAAGGATCGCTACGGAACGCATGGTCCCGCGTTCATGCTGCTTGGCGGATGCGCAATCGTCGGGGCATTGCTCGCGATGTTGCTTCGAAACACCGAAGCGCTGAAACGTCCAGTGCCTCAAACAGCGTAATCCGAAGCGGCGCGTACCGACGTGGAAGGATCCTCCCGAGCTTGGTAAAATCTCCGACTTCGCTCGGGATGACGCGATTCAAGATTTTATCGATTCCAATCGCGCGAAGAAATCGTCGAACAACGAATCGTAAAGTCGGCTCCGCTCAGGGTGATATTGCACGGCGAGCGCGAACGGGTATTTACGCAGGCGCACCTGTTCGATGATGCCGTCGTGGGCGGCCCATGCTTCCACTTCCAAGTCGTCGCCTAACTGATCGATCGCCTGGTGATGGGCGCTGTTCACTTTTTCAAAACGATGCGATGCCCCATGTGCACTGCGCAACCGCTGAACATCACGATGCTTTTGGTCAGGCAAATTATGGCCTTCAATGTCGAGCTTTAACGTGCCGCCGAGCGCGACGTTAAACACCTGAAGGCCCTTGCAAATTGCCAGAATCGGCAACCCGCGCGAGAGCGCGTTTTGGACAGCCTCAAATTCCCAGCGGTCTCGCTGTGGGTCGATGTGTTTATCAAGCACTGATGGATTGGGAACGTCCTGGCGCAAAAATTCCGGCGAAATATCGGAGCCGCCTGAAAGTAAAAGGCCGTCCATCCTATCGAGTGGAAAGTTTCGTGTACGCGCGTTCCAAATTTTGACGTCAGGATGTTTCGCGAAAATTGTGTGAAAGCTTTTGGCGTCTCGTTGTCGGATCCAAGTAGCCAGATTTGGCATTGAGGGAATTTGCGACTTGCCAATGGCCATGTAAAGAGCACTTCGATGTTGAGCGTGGATGTATCCAACGGACTACACAAGGAGCTAGAAGCTCTGGCTTTGAGAAATAAGGCTCGAGCTATCGGCGTAGCCCTGCACGATTTCGAAACTGGGTTCCGATTTTCGTTGCGCGGCGACCGTTGGTTTCATGCTGCTAGCACGATCAAAGTGGCGGTGCTTCTTGCACTATTTCGAGCGGCAGACGAAGGCCGGTTTCGGCTCGATGACTCCTTGCACGTGCGAAACCGTTTCTTCAGCGCGGCAGATGGATCGCTATTTCGTGTCAGCCAGGATCGCGACGCGACGCCGGAACTGTACTCGACCATTGGCCGGACCGCTAAGATCTCCACGCTTGCGCATGCAATGATCTGCGGGAGCAGCAATCTGGCTACCAATTTGTTGCTCGATTTTGCGGGTGTGGAATATGCGCGAACGGTTCTGCAGAAAGCGCAAATTGACGGGGTTGAACTGCGGCGAGGCGTGGAAGATCACGGTGCGCACGAGCGCGGGATAAACAATGAAGCGACTGCCGATGGCTTGTTGGATTTGTTGTCCGCGATCCGCGGCGATTTTCTTAAGCCTGAGAGCAAACGAGACGTGATCCGCATTCTGTTGGAGCAACGATTCAATTCCATGATTCCCGCCGGGCTCCCGGCGCACGCGACAGTAGCCCATAAGACCGGCGAGATTTCGACTGCGTGCCATGACATTGGAATTGTCTATTTGCCCGAACGCGAACCATACATTGTTTCCATTTTGACTGAATTCGATCCGGAAAGAGAGGGGCGACGCGAAACGGTCGCAGCTATTTCCGCAGCCATTTATCGATCGCTGGTGGGAACGGAACCAAAAGCAAATGAGGACTGAGTTTTTGCGGCCGATTGACGGTTTGCACCTGCCTGAGGAGTATCGCGCTCTATTGCGACCGGGCGAAAGCGCATTTGGTCTTGATGGCACTGCTCATCGTCTGCCGCGTTTCTTCTTTGAAATTAGAAGCTGGGAGGAAGCGCGTGAAATTCGGTTGGCTCCTCATTTCACGCTGGCGGAATTAATGCTCGTCGACTGTCGCGAAACGAGGGTGCTCTTAAGTCAGTTTCCTCACTACGTGCCGTGCGCAATCCTTCTGCTTGCCAGATTTTTGGAGGATTTTCGGCGCGAAGTGGACGCGCCGGTGTTCATCAGCGCAAACGGCGGGTACCGCTCGCCGGCGCATCAAATTGGCGGCGCAAAAAGCATTCATGCCTGGGGCACAGCGGCGAATATTTACCGGGTTGGCGACACTTTCCTGTCCGACGCAAAGCCCAATGAGAAGTATCGCGCGGTTGCGGCATCACTTAGTCCCGCCGTTTTTGTTCGGCCGTTCGGACGTGAAAAAGGACAGACCAGCGACCATCTCCACATCGATTTGGGTTACGCGAGCTTAACTCCGCGCGAATGCAGCGAAGCGGGTTAGT
>Ga0126381_100001472_pt1 | contig 25267 bp, 24 predicted proteins | sample PanSoiMetPlot_28_FD_96465 | JGI IMG/M metagenome (GOLD analysis project Ga0126381, IMG submission 96465) | Tropical forest soil microbial communities from Panama - MetaG Plot_28 | ecosystem: Environmental > Terrestrial > Soil > Tropical forest > Bulk soil | place: Panama | collected 2016-02-17 | reverse complement strand
GAGCTGGTTCTGCGCGAGACCAGCCTGCTGCCGCATCCCAATCCCGGTTTGCTGAGTGGGGAATGGATCGCTCGTCTGGCGGCCGTTTCCCCCAGCATGGGCCTGATGCTAGAAACCACGAACCCCGATCTGCTTGGCCCTGGCCGAGCTCACGACAATGCTCCCGACAAGCTTCCGGCCAAGCGCCTGCGCACGATTGAAGAAGCCGGAAAGCGGAATGTTCCTTTCACTACCGGTCTGTTGATCGGCATCGGCGAATCGATCGAAGACCGTGTCGATACACTTCTTGCGATCCGTGAACTGCATGAGCGTTACGGACACATCCAGGAAGTGATCGTGCAGAACTTCCGCGTGAAACCCACCATCCCGATGGCCAACTGGCCGGAACCGAGCCATGGCGACATGCTCCGGACTGTGGCGGTAGCTCGCTTGTTACTCCCCGAGGTCAATATTCAAGCGCCTCCCAATCTTTCCGCGCCATACTATGAGCAGTTGATCGAGGCCGGCATCAACGACTGGGGAGGAGTTTCTCCGCTGACGCCTGACTTTATCAATCCGGAAAGGCCGTGGCCGCATCTAGACCAACTGCGCCTGCGGACTGAGTCGAAGGGCTGCCAATTGCGTGCGCGATTGCCGGTCTACCCCGAGTTTGTTGATTCCGCGACCGCCACCCCTGGCTTGCTCGCTGACAAATTGCGCGTCGCCATCGGCGCCGACGGCCTTGCACGGAGGGCGGCATGATCTGTGTCCTCACCGGCGGCACCGGTGGCGCGAAATTCGTCGATGGCCTACGGCAAGTCATGCCCGCCGAACAGATCACGCTCGTGGTGAACACCGGCGACGATCTGATGTGGTGGGGCCTGTATGTCTCGCCCGATATCGACTCCATCGCTTACGTCCTTTCCGGGATGCTTAGCCGCGAGCGCGGGTGGGGCGTCAAAGGTGACACCTTCCTTTGCTTGCAGGCCATGGGGCAGCTCGGTGAACCCACCTGGTTTCACACCGGCGATCGCGATCTGGCGATGCATCTGCTGCGTTCGCGCCTGCTTGCCGAAGGCAAAACACTTTCCGAAGCTACCGCCGTTATTTGTCAGAAGCTCGGCGTCAGGGCTCGCGTTCTGCCCATGACGAACTCCCGAGTAGAAACCCGAGTCGATACTCCGATTGGCGAACTGAGTTTCGAGGAATACTTCGTGCAGCGTTGGTATCAGGACCCGGTGAAATCGGTGCGATTTGCAGGAGCTTCGGATGCGGAGCCCGCACCAGGCGTGATCGACGCCATCACGAATGCGGATGCGATCTTGATCGCTCCCAGCAATCCCATCACGAGCATCGGCCCGATCCTTGCGGTCCCCGGTATCCACGAGGCCTTGCTGCGTGCACGAGGAAAGATCGCCGCCATTAGCCCCATTGTCGGCAGTGCTCCCGTCGCAGGTCCTGCTGGAATTCTGATGGAGGCGCAAGGATTCCCTTGTTCCGTTGCTGGTGTAGCCCAAGTGTACGCGGATCTACTGGACCTCCTGATCTGCGATGCGCGCGACGCCGGCGCTGCTGAGGCCCTTCAACAGACCGGGCTACGGGTACATTGCACCCAGACGATCATGCGTAGTGCCGACGACAAAGCCGCCCTTGCGCGTGAGGCGCTCTCAGCCGTTATGGCCAATCTGATGCACAAAGAGCCCGCCGCCAATACTGCCTTCCGACGTTTGGACAGCCGCCCGTGATTCTGGTTCCGATCAAAAACACCGCTGCAGCGAAGCAGCGCCTGGCCTCGATTCTTGATCAGCCATCTCGCACGAAGCTGGCGCAGGCCATGCTGACGGATGTCCTGACAACCCTCAACAGATGGAAGGATCGGCCGAGGGTCGGAATTGTCACCGGCGATCCTTACGCGATGGGACTCGCGGCGGAGTACAACTTCGAAGTCATCCCTGATCTCGCGAATCCCGGTGAAACCGGCGCGATCGAAATGGCTACTCAGGTGTGCGTCGAGCGTGGGGAGGAAAGCACACTCGTGATCCCCGCGGACATTCCCCTGATTCAAGGCTGGGAACTTGAGGAGATTTACAAACACGCACCGCTCGACGGAAGCGTCCTCGTGCCTGCCGGGGATGGCCGAGGTACCAACGCCGCCCTGCGCCGTCCCGCGAACCTGTTCCCACTTCGATTTGGCAATGACAGTTTCAATCCGCATCACGCATCGGCTCAAGCGACCGGCAAACCATGCGTGGTGCTGACGCTGCCGGGGATCGCAGTCGACGTGGACAACCCAGTGGACTTGCAACAACTGCTGTCCCTTCCAGGCGATACCAGAGCCCAGCGCCTTGCCAGAAGCTGGAATCTGCCCGCCCACCTGTTCGCCGCCGATGCGGTATAAACGAAACTGGAGCGGTTCAGGAAATCGTGCGACTGACGGTTATGCAGGTTCTGGCATGCTGAGCGGAGAAAGAGATCGCGAAGCGAACTCTTTCGTAGTCGAAGCATCCCTACGACCAGTTCACAGCGGGAGTAGAGATCCCTCGCCTTGCTCAACGACAGTGGCGCTAACAATCGGCGTCATCGATTACACCATCTCCGAAACGATCTAGTCGAAATCTCCATCGATGCCCAAAAAGAAGAAAGTTGTCGAGGTCCGACTGATTCCGATCCGTTTTGCGGATGACATCATCCCGGGCGATTCCATCGCCGATAAGCTACTCGACGCCATGCGGCGGAACCGGCAGCGGTTCCAGGCCGGAGACATCCTCATAGTCAAACACAAGATTATTTCCAAGGCGGAAAACCGATTCGTCGATCTCAGCACAATCAGCCCTTCCGCTGAATCGATTGCATGGGCTGAGCAATATGACCTGGATGCAAGAGTCATCGAGCTCGCTCTCCGTGAAAGCGTCGGGGTGATTCGTCGGGAAAATGGCGTTCTCATCACCGAGACGAAGCACGGATTCATCTGCGCGAACACCGGAATCGATGTCTCCAACGTTGATGGAGGCAAGACGGCATTATTGCTGCCCGAGAATCCCGATCGTTCCGCCGCCGACTTGCGGAAAGCGCTGAAGAAGCAGACGGGATTGACGATCCCGGTGATCATCAGCGACAGTTTCGGGCGGCCATGGCGCGAAGGCCTGACGGAATTTGCGATCGGAATTGCCGGGATGAAGCCGCTGCGTGACGATCGTGGCCGGCGCGATCCGCAGCGCTACAAATTGAAGGCCAGTGTGGAAGCGGTTGCCGACGAACTGGCCTGTGCGGCGGGCCTTGTCTGCGGCAAACTGAATCGTGCCCCCGCCTGTATCATGCGTGGATTCTCTTACACCGCGGGGCTTGGCGGCGTTAATGAGTTGCTTCGTCCTGCAGCTACGGACTTGTTTCGATAAAATTCCGCTACACTGTAGACTAGCTAGCAACGTCTTAGGCAGACAGGAAATCCAACAGGCGAGCAGAGAGACGTGAGTGCCTGGTCTCTCCGGAGGAACGCATGCTCCGCGAAGTGACGCAGTCAGAACTTCAATCCTTTCCTTCCCTCGAATGGTCTGACATCTCTGCTCGCCTGACGCGAGCCACGCAGTTTTCATTGGAAAGAGTTCTGGAAGCACAAGATGGCGCAGTACTGTCGCTGGAACAATCCTACGAACTCGCGAACGCCACCGGGGACGATATGCTGGGCCTGCTGGTCGCGGCCAATATGCTGCGCGCCGAACTCGCGGGCAATATCGTCACGTATGTCGTGAACCGTAATATCAATTTCACGAACATCTGTTTCGTCGGATGCAAGTTCTGCGCCTTCAGTCGCGGCCCGCGCGAGGCTGACACATATTTCCTCACCTTGGAGGAAATCGGCAACAGAACAAAAGAAGCATGGGAACTCGGCGCTACCGAAGTCTGCATTCAGGGCGGCCTTCCGCGGAATCTGCCAGAGTTCTATTACCGCGACATTCTCCGCGCGGTGAAGAATGCCGTGCCGCAAATGCATATTCACGCGTTCTCGCCCATGGAGATCGTTTACGGCGTCGAACTCACGGGCATGACGCTGCCCGGCTATCTTTCGATGCTGCGCGACAACGGGCTTGGTACGCTTCCCGGTACAGCCGCAGAAATTCTCGACGACGAAATCAGGCACATCCTGTCGGCGAACAAGCTTTCGACCGCGCAATGGATCGACGTCATCCGCACAGCGCACCGTTGCGGTGTCCGTACCACATCGACACTGATGTACGGACACACCGAGACACCGGCGCACTGGGTTCGCCAGATGCGCTTATTGCGTGACATCCAATCCGAAACAGGTGGTTTCACAGAGTTCGTTCCCCTAGGCTTCGTTCACCAGAACACGATTCTGTTCCATCAGCGACTCTCCCGCACCGGACCGACCTTAGCCGAGCATCTCAAAGTTCACGCACTCGCGCGTATCCTGCTTGCCGGGTCGATCAACAACATTCAAGTCTCCTGGGTGAAGCTGAACCGGCAACTCTCCCAACTCTGCCTGCATGCTGGTGCCAATGACTACGGCGGTACGCTGATGGAAGAGAACATCTCTCGGGAAGCCGGAGCGACCGCGGGCCAATACACTAGCCCTGAAAATTTTCAATCTCTGATTCTCGAGATTGGCCGAATTCCCGCCGAGCGGAACACAACCTATTCGAAGATCAATATCAAGCTGCCGCTCGACGATCTCACTGCGGAACAGGCGCTCGAGGCCGAGTTCGCATGAGTTCAACCCCAGAAAGGCCGGTTCGTCCGATTGCGGTCATCGGTGGCACGGGCCCCGCAGGGATGGGGCTCGCTCTGCGGTGGGCGCGCGCCGGAGGAACGCTCATCATCGGCTCGCGCGACGAGCAGCGCGCGCAAGTGGCCGCGGCTTCTATCCAGGCTAAGGTGGGGAATCAGGCCAACGTATCGGGCATGGAAAACAGTGCCGCTTGTGCCGCTGCCGACATCCTGATCCTGACGGTGCCTTTCGAAGGCCAAGCTACACTGCTGAAGCAACTGAAGAATTCAATTACTCCGGGAAGCATACTGATCGATGCCACCGTTCCTCTGGCATCGGCAGTCGGCGGAAGAGCCTCGCGTCCGCTCGGAATCTGGCAAGGCTCTGCCGCCGAGCAGACAGCGGAACTGGTGCCGAAGGGTGTGAGTGTGGTCGCCGCGTTTCACAACCTCTCCGCGGAACTGCTCGACGGCGAGGAGCGGCTTGATTGTGATGTGATCGTATGCAGCGATGATGCAGATGCAGCTCAGCTCACACGCGACCTCGCCGCGAAAATCCCGGGGGTACGTGCCATCGATGGCGGCAAGCTGGAAAATGCGCGCATCGTAGAAAACATCACTGCGCTACTGATCGGACTGAATATTCGCCACAAAGGGCACGCCGGAATCCGCATTACAGGTCTGCCGCCTGCAGCCTATCGCTAAGCGCCTTCGTCCCCAAGGAGCCTTTCGGTTGAGTGAAAATACCCAAATCGATGCGGCGCGCCAATATCACAGCGGCACGAAGCATTCTTATCTGAGTGTGCGGCTGCAATCGCATGCTCTCGATTGGAAGAACAAACCTCTTCTATTCAAGATTTACCCCACGCTAGAAGTCACGCGTCTGCCACGCGACTTTCAGGACACGGGGGAGCCAGCCTTGTCCGCGATTGCGGCCGATCCGGTCCAGGCAAAAGGCCATGCTGTCCCTGATCTCGAAACGCTGGCTCAGGTGTTGTTCTTCTCGGCGGGAGTCACCAGGAGCCGGAAGCACCCCGAAGGAGAAACGTTTTTTCGTGCCGCTGCGTGTACCGGCGCCCTCTACGAAATTGAACTTTACGTCGTCTGTACCGATATTCGATCCAAGATTCAGCTGTCCGACACCCCGCCAGTGTTGCCTGCCGGGGTGTATCACTTTGGAGCCGCGGAGTTTGGACTTCGACAGCTGCGGGCCGGAGATTTTCGACAGACCATTATCGCCGCAACCGGTGATGATCCTTCACTGGCACAAGCTCCGGTCATCATCGTTTGTACCGGAGTCTATTGGCGTAACGCATGGAAGTATCGATCCCGTACGTATCGCCACTTCGGGTGGGATAACGGCACGATACTCGCCAATGGCCTGGCGATCTCAGCAGCGATGAATCTTCCTGCGCGCGTTTTCGCCGGATTCGTCGATAAACAAATCAACGAATTGCTTGATCTGAACACGAACCGCGAAGTCGCCTTCTCTCTGGTTTCGCTGGGCAACATACAGTCGACGCCATCGGCTTCGCCGGCAATCGAAACGCTGGCCTTGCCAGTGGTTCCGTATTCCGCCCAGGAGGTCGACTATGCCTCCATGCAGAAGATGCACGAGGCTTCCTCTCTCACATCGGCGGCGGAAGTAATGGTGTGGCGCGGTAGGACTCCAAGCAGTGAAATGCCCCCCGCCAAGGACACCACGACTGCCTTACCGCCTCCCGATAATTCCCGACCGCCGTCCGACACGATTGAGAAAGTAATCGCACGCCGCGGATCGACGCGGCAGTTTTCGCGGGACCCCATCACTTTTGCCCAGCTTTCTACGACGCTTGACCGCGCGACCCGCGGTATCCCCGCTGATTTCCTCGATCCATCCGGCAGCCATCTCAACGACCTTTACCTGATAGTGAACAACGTCGTCGGCTTGGCGGCCGGCGCGTACGTATATCACTGGGAAGAAAAGTTCCTGGAAGTTCTGAAGCGCGGCGAGTTCCGCGAAAAAGCCGGATATCTAGGGCTCGAACAGCAAATTCCCGTCGATGCTGCGGTGGATGTGTTCTTCCTCGCCGACCTGAAAAAGATTCTGGAACGCTACGGCAACCGAGGCTATCGCGCGGTTCAGTTGGAAGCAGGAATTCTTGGAGGGAAATTGTATCTGGCAGCGTATGCCCAGAAGCTGGGCTGCTCAGGATTGACCTTCTACGATGACGATGTAGTCAGTTTCTTCTCGCCGCACGCACGCGGAAAAAGCGCGATCTTCCTGATTGCCTTAGGCCGGAGCGCAGTCCGGAAGTAAAACCCGATGCGCCTTCAGAGTTATCGTCTCCTTCGACCATTGTCACTCGACCGCAGTGGAGAGACCTTGTGCTTTCTCTGCCGTCCGAACTAACCCTGAAATTGATCTAATCCTCGACTACGGGAGTCGACATCCCCTCTGCGGGTTGTCCTCCTGCCATCGCTTGCGCGATGATCAATTGGCGAGCCTCGGCGCGAACCTTGGGCAACTGTACGCTGAACCACCAGGCGCCAAACACTGCAGCCAATCCGCCAAGGGCCACGGTCCACGGTGCGCCCAGCCGATCTGACAGTGCACCACCCGATAATGCCCCGACAGGGGCCAACCCCATGAACATCATCGAGTACACGGCCATCGTGCGGCCGCGCAGGGCATCGGGCACCATCGCCTGGATCAGCGTATTCGATGACGCCATTTGCAGCATGATGAAATAACCCACCGGCAGCAGCAGCAGGACTGATAACCAGAAGGATGTGGAAAAAGCAAACAGGATTAGGCTGATTCCGAACCCCGCACAGCACACCGACACCCAGGTTCCCAGTCCTTTTACTCCAGAGCGCATGGCCAGTGTAAGAGCTCCGAGCAGAGCCCCAACACCAGCTGCACCCATTAGGATTCCGAGCCTCACGGCTCCCAGATCATGCGCTCCGATCAGAGACGCGAGTCCCTGACCGCCTTTGTGCAGTATGCGGGCCGCAAAGATCGGCATGAGTACCACGTAGGGCATCCCGGTAACGCTGACAATGCCCAGCAACATCAGCAAAGCTCGAATTGGCGCCGTATTCTCGACGAATCGAAACCCCTCAATGAGGTGCTCGATCGGCGAGCTATGTGCGGAAGCCCGGGCCGGAGCATGCACATTCATCATCATCAGCCCTGCAATGACCGCGATATAGCTCACTCCATTGGCAAAAAAGCACCAGCCTTCGCCCAAGCGCGCCACCAGAACTCCTGCGACTGCCGGGCCCACGACGCGAGCCCCATTGAACATCGAAGAATTCAAGGCGATGGCGTTCATTAGGTCTTCTTTGCCGACCATATCCACGAGAAAGGCCTGACGTCCCGGGATATCGAACGCATTCACCACCCCCAGCAGGGCCGCCAGCACAAATATCTGTGCCACCGTCACTCTGTGCGTGAGCGTCAACGCGGCTAACACAAAGGCGAGAATCATCGAAGCGATCTGGGTTCCAATCACGACTCGTTGGCGATTGGATCGGTCCGCCGTGATTCCGCCAAGTGGCGCGAACAGGAACACCGGGATTTGGCTGGCGAAACCAACAGAACCCAACAGCAGGCCTGATCCAGTCAGCTTGTAGACCAGCCAGGATTGAGCCACGGTCTGCATCCACGTCCCGGTCAGCGAAATGAGTTGTCCGCTGAAGAAAAGCTGGAAATTTCGATGCCGGAGTGCCCGACCCGCAGACTGCCAATTCAGCTTGCGTTCGGCCGTTGGCCTGTTATCAGGTTCTGTGGAGTCTTGCGTGAAAGGTCTTGAATCAGCCACTTGTTGTTTGTTAGATGACATGCTGCGGCTTTACTCTTCACCAATATTCTCTTGACCGGATTGCCCCCCCAGGTTTTCCACAGCCTCGGTCAGCGGACCTGCGTGGGAGATCAGCTTTTCGAATCCAAACCCCGCAAGCCGACCGTTTTTCGCCATTCCCGGGCCTGTAACTAAATTTAAGACTTCTATTGGCAGCCAACCTGCGCTAAAGTACTGTCCTGCGTTTTGCGGCGCTCCCCAAAGGAAGTGAGAAAATGCCCTCTTCTCCAGTTCGGGTTGAACGCCGAGTAGGACAAAGATTCCCGTATCTCCTTCCCGTGTCACTTCGCCAACTCTCTGTACCCGTGGAAGGGGTCGGGTTTACCCAGGACCTGAGTTCGCGCGGGGCCTTTTTCTTTACGGACGCCCCTTTGACAGAGGGCGCTGAGATCGAACTCACGCTGCGAATGCCCTCTGAGATTACCTTGGGTGAGAGCATGCCGGTGCGCTGCCGGGGACGGATTCTGCGTGTGGTTCGCCCCGCCAATCCCGCTTCAAATTGCGGCGAAACGAAGATTGGCGTAGCCGTTCGGCTGGAAGGTTACGAATACCTGGTCGATTCCTCTGCTGACAGTGCAGCCCGCGTCTCCACGCTCCACGCCCACTCGGACGAAGAGCGTCCATCGTCGCATTCCTCCTCGCGTCCGTAAGGCGTAACCTGTATCCCACTGGAACACGATCGTTTCAAGACCCCTAGCGTCGAAGTACCCCTTTTCAAAGAACTCTCGCTCGCATACAATGGCGTGCAACGAACCAGGAGATCTGTGATCCCGCGTTGTGCTCTTCCTCCCAGCCCAATTTTTGACCGCCAGAGGGCTGAGGTGTGTCGGGCCCAATACCGGACAGTCACCGGCTCGATAGGTTACCAAGGTCACTTGGCGGAGGCTGTGTCCTCTTTCTAACATGCAGACACCGAGAGAATTCGGCGAACAGAGCGCTATGCATGGCATCGCAGTCGCCCTCCTGAGCGAGGACCGGGAGCAACTATCCGCACTCCAGAGCCGTCTGGAGGGGACGCGCTTGGGACGAGCCGTATTCGTTCAGCTAGGGTTTCCCAGCGGACCGACCGATTCAATCCTTCGCCAGATCCAGGAATCCCGCGCCGAAGTTGTGGTGGTCGACGTTTCTTCCCGCGATGCACAGCGGGCCGTCCGCGCCATCGAACTGATCAGAGCGACGACGCTTCAGATTGCCATCTTCGCTAATGGTGCACTCACACAACCTGCCAACATCGTCGCCACAATGCGGGCCGGCGCGGGGGAGTACATCGATTCCGCGGGCGGATCCGACGCTCTGCTCGAGGCGCTCACACGATACAGCTCCTCCCGCACACGTACTTTCGGCGCCGCAGGTAGGGCACGGGTCTTCACGTTCCTGAGCGCCAAAGGCGGGGCCGGTTGCACCACGGCAGCGGTGAACACGGCGCTGGCGTTGCAACAGGCGCACAGCGATGTTGTGCTACTCGATTTTGCCCCGATTGGACATGCCGCTCTGCATCTGAATCTGCGGCCTCAGTTTGGTGTGCTTGACGCGTTGCAGAACCTTCATCGCATGGACGTCTCCCTTCTCGATGGTCTGATGACGTCGACGAAGGAAGGACTGCATCTTTTAGCCGGGCCTGAGCAACCTTACCCAAACGAACCCACGCCCGGTGAACTGGCACGCCTATTCGATCTATTGGTAAATCACTACCGGTTCGTGGTGGTGGACGCTTCCAGTCGCCTCGATTCCACGACGAAGCTGCTTTCCGATCTGTCGAACGCATTGCTGGTCGTTGCCCAAACGGATGTGGTTTCTCTCTGGAGCGCTGCACGCATCCACAATTTCCTGGAAGAAGGAACCGGGCGTGACCGCCTGCGCATCATTCTGAACCGCTACAAGAAGATTCCTGGATTCACCGATGAAGACGTTCAGCAGGTAACGAATTGCAAGGTGTTATGGAAAGTTCCCAACGCCTTCCATGCAATCTCACCGTCCATTGATCACGGAACACCAATCGTGTTGCAGGAAGGTCCGGAGATCAGCCGCTCGTACCGGGCACTGGCTGAGACTCTGGCAAAAGCATCTTCCGGAGATGGCCCCGATCTTCTCTACGTCGGGGAAAGAGCGCCCCAAAGGCCCCATGGCGGTCTGAACCTTTCACCGGCGCGAGCACAACACTAAGAATCCAGTCGTGTTCCTACTAACTTATTGTCTCGCGGCCGGAGGCGATGCCGCATCCTGCGGGAACATCTTGAACACAACCGGGCGGGACCGGGAACTGACTTTCTTGTTTGCGTCACTGATGTTTTCGGTCAAGGTCCCTTTCAAGATGAAATAGGCCTCGTCGCCGGGATTCTTGCCGTCGCCCCGCTCGACCGCACCCTGAAAGTCAAATGCGACCCCATGCACCACTTCAGTCGTGAATGTGAGTTTATTTCCGTCGAGTTTTCCGGTCTTGAAGAATTGATCCAGGAACGCTCCTTTATCGCTCTCGCCGTCTCCGTATCGCGATACGAAGCCAGTAATGCGGCCTCCGTCCTCAACCGTCAACTGTACAAACTCGCCGTCTTTCAAGAAGGTGTACATCCCCGAGTAGGCACGCTGGACTTTAGGGTCGGCGGCAGGAGCCGGGGAATTATTCTGCTTCTCTCCGGAGGCCTTAGCGACCTGAGCGTAAAGCCCCTCCGACGCGCACCATGCTCCAAGCCACGTTGCTCCAAAGATCAGGAACCACTGCATTCTTTTCATACTCATTCGCCCCGCTCCACATCCTACTATCCCGATTACCGGAGACCAAGTTGTGCAAGCGCCACCCTAACGTCTACGGACACTTTCGCTTTCGCCGTGCCTCTCTGCCCGAAAACAAGAAAGCCTCAGCCACTCGGCTGAGGCCCTCGGCTGACTTTGCGACTATTTCTTGCTCGCTTTTCCGTCCATGAACGGCATCCAGTTCTTGCCATCCATCGAAATTTCATATTTCAACGTGTAACTCGTCGGAGAGAGAGTCTTGATCGTCATCTTCCCCTGGATTTCCATGCCGCCGTAATTCGACGAACTCGTCCACGTCCATGTGTCACCGCTTACCGTTCCCTTGGAGACCTCGTGCTGTCCCATGCTGCTGAATCGGTCGGACGTATAGACGTTCTGCTGCGTGTCGTATCCCATCAGCATAACGGCTTTGTTATCACCGCCGATTTCCGCCGGCATTTTCGATTCGGATTGAGAATGGAGAAAGAAGTTGCCCGGCAGCCATTCGGCAGTCGCGGTTCCCGTAAACTTGCCCCCCGCTCCCCAGATCCCTTGTGCAATCGTGCCTTCGGTCGTCCATGTTCCGGCGAAGTAATCGAGTTTCTTCACTTCCGGCCCAGGCGATCCGCCCATCTGGGCCATGGCGGAGACTGCAAGCAAAATCAGGAACGTTGTTAAGGTGATTCTTCGACGCACGTTTTTCTCCTCGGTAGGTTTCGATCAGTTCGGTGAGAGCGTAGCGCGCTTACCAGCGCTCTCACAAGTGCCATTCATCAACCCGAATCGGTGACAAATGTCAGGGTCTCTGCCTTTCTCGTGCTTTGGTGCTCCTGATCTCGATCACTCCAGCTCCCGTTGTGGCGCAGGAGCCTTAATACTGCCTGAGACGAGATAGGACGATGTCTTACCAGTCTCCCCAATGAGCCGCCGTCATCTGCTGAAACTTCATCTTCCAGGACTCGCCCTGCTTCACCCACACAGTGGTGAAGTGCTGATATCGCGGCGGTGGGCCCTGGTCTTCCGACGGGGGTACGCGAAAAACGACGTTGTATGTGACGATCGCGACTCCGTCTCCTGCGGGTACAACCTTGATCTCGTAAGGTTGAATGTTTGTGCCCGGCTGGACATATTGATCCACCATGTCCTGGCGACCATAGAGTTGGCCGTCGTAGGAAACGTAGGAAAAGTCGCTCGTCAACGTCTGTTTGAAGAATGCGACATCGCCCGTCTTCGCGGCGCCGATAAAGTGTTGCTCTGCATCGATCAGGGTTTTCTCGAAGACGTTGGGTTCGCTCTCTTGTTTATTTTGCCCGATTCTTGCGAAGCCAATCCCGCTGCAAAGAAGCAGTAGTAGAGCTAGACGCGCGCCTTTCATTTTTGCCCCTCCGTACTCGGCTTAGACTACTCTGCTAGTCCGGGCAGTCCGTCGATACTGCTCCGGTTCTTTTCTGCCTTATATGTCCTGAGCCCATCTGGACCTTTCCTCTGCACCCAGGAAAAATGCTGCTCGCGTTCTCCACGGTACTCCATAAGAGGCACGCCGAACCCGCACGAATCCGCAACCCGCGTTACCTGTACCATGATGATGGCCCGGGTCGCGTCGTACTGTGGAAATTGTGAAATCAGTCCCGTGAACTCCGGCGAATACGGTTCTACTGCGCGCCCTTGTCCATGTATTCGAACAATTTTTGGAGGTCCCTGGAACGCGCAGAACATCAGGATGATTCGTCCGTTTTCCTTCAAGTGCGCAATCGTCTCCACGCCGCTGCCGATCACGTCGAGGTAGGCCACGGTTTTCGGCCCGACAATCCGAAAGGTATCCAATCCCTTCGGAGAGAGATTAATGTTTCCTCCAGATGCCAGGGGCGCAGTGGCCACGAAGAAGACATGCTGTGCCTGGATTATCTTCGCAATCTGGTCATCAATTTCCGTGCGGACTTTCCCCAAAAGGGCTCCTCTGCATGGGCGTGCAACCATCCATTCTGACTGCCTTCAGCTGCCAATCCTAGTAGCTAATTCGGCGCGCGGCACGGCAACCTGCTCTCCGGTAGCGAGATTCTTAAGCGCGAAGACATCCCTCTTCACTTCGTTCTCGCCGACAATCAAGATGTATTTTGCCCCGACTTTGTCCGCAGCCTCGAACGACTTCTTCAGCCGGAAAGTGTCGTCTCCAAGTTCAACGATCAGATCCTGGCGGCGCAGTTCGCGCGCCAGTCGTGCCGCTTCGCCGTTCATTCCCGCCATGGGTGCGATATAGACATCAGGTGTTCGCAGGATACTTTCGGCAGAATTCTTCTCTTGCAGCGACATCACCAGGCGGTCCTCGCCAATCGCAAATCCGATGCCCGGAGCGGGTGGGCCGCCTAGAGCCTCCGACAACCCGTCATAGCGTCCCCCGCCAAGAATCGCGTTCTGCGCACCCAGGGCGCCATGGGTGAACTCGAATGCGGTCCGCGTGTAGTAATCGAGGCCACGTACCAGCCGATCGTTGAGCGAAAAGGGAACTCCGACCCTGGTCAGGATCGCCTGCACCGCGTCGAAATGCGCGCGGCAGCCCTCGTCCAAGAACTGGCTGATGCGTGGCAGCTTCTCGATAATCGGCTGATCTTCGGGCACCTTGCAATCGAACACGCGCAGCGGATTCGTAACGGCGCGGCGCTGGCAGTCGACGCACATCCTGTCCTTGACCGGCTCAAGAGCCCGACTTAGAGCTTCATTGAAGCCCGCCCGATCGCCAGGACACCCCACAGAATTCAACTGCAAGTTCCAGTCGCTAATGCCGAGTCCATCCAGCAGTGTCGCAAGCATCTCCAGGATCTCCGCGTCGCGCGCCGGAGACTCGCTTCCTGCCGATGACGGCCCAATCACTTCGGCCCCGATCTGATAAAACTGCCGATAACGTCCCTTCTGCGGACGCTCTCGCCGAAACTGCGGCCCGATGTAATACAGCTTGTTGAGACCGCGATCCCAAAGCTTGTGTTCGATATACGCACGGACCACGCCAGCGGTGTTTTCAGGTCGCAGCGTTAGAGATAGTCCCTTTTCGCTCGCAGCGCGAGACCGATCCTCCCACGTGTACATTTCTTTCGCGACGATATCGGTATCTTCGCCCACACCTCGCGCGAACAAAGTCGTCTCTTCAAAGATCGGTGTGCGAATCTCCTGAAAATTGTAAGTCCGGAACACCTCCCGCACCTTCGCTTCTACAAAGTTCCACAACGCCGTGTGCGGCGGCAAAAGATCGCGCGTTCCTCGAACAGCTTTAATCACGTTTCCAGATTCCCTTCTAAATGGTCCACAAGAAACCTTTGACAGTAGCCCGCTTCAGCGGCGGCTAGCTTGGTAAACCGAGGGCGCAGTAGGCATGGCTGAACCCTTGTTGCCTGGTTGCAGCCGTCCCTACCTGGACGCGGTTTTCATCGTGCCACAAACCCGGCGTTGAACGCCGGGCCACTATCGAACGTCCCTCCAGGACGCTATCGCCTGAACTGCAACTCTCTAGCCTGACGCCTGACGCCTGCTTCCCCTACTTCTCTCTCAAATACTCATCCTTATATCCAAGATAATTCCTGGCGTACCGCAGAATAGTTTCCGCGTCGGACTCGTCGAGCTTCCTGCGAAACTTCCCCGGTGACCCCATCCACAAGGACCCCGGCTCCACGATCGTCCCCTCCGGAATTAGCGTCCCCGCCGCAATAATCGATCCCGCGCCAATTCGTGCTCCATTAAGAATGATCGATCCCATTCCGATCAGGCACCGATCCTCGATGACACAGCCATGCAGAGTGACGGAATGGCCCACCGTCACATACTCCCCGAGATACACCCCCCACTGCTGTTTCATGCCGTGCAAGACGCTGTTGTCCTGCACGTTGGAATAAGCTCCGACCCGGATCTCATGCACATCTCCACGCACAACGGCGTTCATCCACACCGAAGCGTGCTCGCCGAGCACAACGTCGCCGATAATCTGCGCCGAATCATCGACAAAACAACTGGCCGGAATAGTCGGGTTCATGCCTTTGTAGGATCGGATCAAGTTCTACCCTGAAATTTCCTGCGGAGATAAAAACACTCAACATAGCAGATTTCTCTGACCCATGTCCCCCCGCGATCCAGTGTAGCGGCGGACCCATTCGCCCCCCCGCGACTCCGAGCGAAGCGAGGAGGAGCGTGTCGAACGTGGTGTTCGCCCAGGGCCGAAATCGTCCTGCACGCTTCTTGACAGGCCCGCGACGAACCGATGACATTCCCATCCGCTTTTTACAAGGTCAGGACGCAAGCGTGACACGCGGTCCTTGTTCGATTCGTACTCTCAATGCTGCAAGCGGATTGCAGAACGGACGCAAGCTGACTCACTCATTCAAAGCAGCGCCACGAACCACCAGTTCTGGGGTCGATCCGGGTAATTCGCAGAGGAGGAAATACTTGAATTTCAGAACACCGATCTTTCAGGCAGTGTTACTCGGGTTGCTAACCATCTCCGGAGCGTCTTCGGTTCTCGCTCAGCAGACGGGATACTCCCAAACCAATCTGGTCGCCAACCAGGCGGGTGTGGCCAACCACACTGACCCGCTACTTTCAAATCCGTGGGGAATCTCGTTTATTCCGGGTCAGCCATTCTGGATTGCCAACAACAACGGTGGAACCTCGACGATTTACGATGCCCAGGGAAATACCGCCCAGGCAGCCGTAACCATTCCTGTGGCGGCCCACAATCCTTGTCCGCAGGGTTGCCCCACGGGTACCGTCGCTAATACTCAGACAGGAATCTTCGGCAACGGGGCTTTCCTTTTTGATACAGAGGACGGCATCATCGCTAACTGGACGGGGCAGGGAAATGCGGTCACGGTAGTCGACAACTCCGCCAACGGTGCCGTCTACAAAGGCCTCGCCTTAGTGACAAATAGTGAAGGCACTTTCCTGCTGGCTGCGAATTTCAACAGCGGCAAAATCGACGTCTTCGATCGCAATTTCAATGCAACTCACCTCGTCGGCAATCTGACCGATCCCAGCTTGCCCGCCGGATACGCTCCTCACGGAATACGCGTCCTCGGCAACCTGATCATGGTCGCCTACGCTCAGCAGGACACAGCCAAGCACGATCCTGTCACTGGTGCGAGTCTCGGAGTCGTCGATGGATTCGATCTGGAGGGAAACTTCCCCGGAACCTTCGTGTCCGGTGGAAATCTCAATGCTCCCTGGGGTATTGCCTCGGCTCCCGCGACCTTCGGAGACCTCGCGAATGACATCTTGATTGGCAACTTTGGTGACGGCACCATCAATGCCTACGATACGCAGGGCCATCTTGTGGGCCAGGTCAAAAACTCGGCGGGTCAGCTCATCGCCATCCCGGGACTCTGGGACTTGGTCTTTGGCCAAGGCGGCACAGGCGATCCCAACACTCTCTACTTCACCGCAGGCGGTTCTAGCCAGACCAACGGGCTGTTCGGTTCGCTGGTTCCCGCTGCAGCGGCCGGTAGGGATTTCTCCCTCAGCCTCTCAGCTCCAAGTGCGACGGTAACCGCCGGAGGATCGACAACGCTGAACATTGGATCAGCAGCAGTCGGCGGCTTTAACAACCAGATCACACTCTCGTGTGCTCCCGCTGCCGGACTGACGTGCAGTTTCAATCCCAACGCCATAACCCCGGGCGGAAGCGCTTCCGGGTCGGTGCTGACGATAAATGCGGCAGCCACGGCGCCTCCTGGTGGTGGCTACGGCAGTCCTGGCATGATGCTGTTGTCAGGCTTGGGTCTGTTCGGAACAGTTTTCCTGACTGGCCGCAATAAAGGATCAGCCAAGGGAAAAAGCCTCACGCTGGTCGCTTGCCTGGCTCTCCTCGCCACAGGGATGATTTTTATGGTTGCATGCGGAAGCTCATCCAAAAACACACCACCCGTCAACCAAGCGACTCTCACAGTAACAGGGACCTCAGCCGGCATCCGCCACTCGCTCCCCGTCTCGGTCACAATCAACTAACAAACGCGACAAAATGTAGCCCCGGACGCATTCGTCCGGGGCGAGTCGCAAAGCGACGAGTACAGCGCTAAGGGCCATGACGGATCGCCTGCCACATTCCCGCTCCGGGAAAGAGGATCAAAAATTGCGCTGCAATCACAGAACCGCTACCGCCTCGAATGCCATACAGGGCTAGCGCCAAGTCAGATTCAATTAGCACTGAAAATTCGTGTTCGAGCCGGCCACGCCAGGACAGCCGCCTCGGCGGTTAGTGTAGGCGCGGACGCATTCGTCCGCCCCGCGAAGCGAAGCGAGCGTCGCTCGTTGCCCCCCACATCTCGCCGATTTTGCGGGAAGTGAAATCGGAGCGGCTGCAATTGGAAGAGTCTTCAAAGTGCCTAATTAAAACGTTTCAAAAGCCGAAAATCTGCATTTGCCTGCCGCGCCTTTCCGCTATACTGCCCCGTCATGAAAACCCCACCCATATCCCGTCGCGAATTCCTTGCCACTGCAAGCGTAGCCGCCACATTGACGGTATTTCCTAACTGCGGAGTTGCCAAGGCCGCTGGAGCGACGCCATCTGAAACTCCATCCACCGTACGCATATCCTCCTCCACCAAGCCAATCCTCTTCGACCCTGACCAAGCGCTCGGCACTTCTATGGATATCCTTTCCTACGACGTGGTCGAAAAAATCTACACCCCCGAGATGGTCAAGCAATGCCTCTCCGCCGGATGGGGCCCGATCACCTATCGCCAGAACCCCGAACTTTCGATCGGAGCGTGGCACTGGAACCCCACCGGAACGTGGAGCGACGCCCAGAACAGGCGCGGATATTTCACGGGCGGCACAGAACTGAAAGATCCTATCCGCCACTCCTACGGATATCCACTTCCTCATCGCGGTCACACCCGCAATGGAGGCTCCGAGCATGGTTACTCCCGCCTGACCGATGGCAACCCGGAATCATTTTGGAAAAGTAATCCGTACTTAGGCAGCAGGTTCACCGGGCAATCCGATTCCGCGCACCCGCAGTGGATCGTGATCGATCTAGGCTCGCACGAGCGTGTGTCGCACATTCGAATCGACTGGATGAATCCATACGCACGCCGCTACGAAGTGCAATATTGGACTTCAGAAAGAGCCGGCTCCGAAGCACCATCGCCCATGGAGCGCCCGAGTTCCGGTAGTTGGACGGTATTTCCCGAGGGCGCCGTCGCCGACGGCAAGGGCGGCACAGTTACACTGCCACTGTCTTCATCCCCGATCACTGTGCGCTACGTACGCATATGGATGACTAAGTCGTCAGACACGGCCGATACCCGAGCGAATGCGCCGCATGATCCGAAGGATCCGCGCAGCGCAGCAGGTTACGCCATCCGCGAAATTTACGTCGGGACTGTCACGCCTGCTGGCGAATTCGTCGACTTGGTCCAGCACCGTGCCGACCAGAATCAGACGGTGACGTTGTGCTCCTCGATTGATCCCTGGCACTCCGAGTCCGATATCGATTTGCGAGGAGATCAGACCGGGCTCGATCTCTTCTTCACCAGTGGCATCACCAATAACCTTCCCGCGATGATTCCGATCTCGCTCCTCTATGGAACTCCGGACGATGCCGCCGCGCAGATGGCGTATCTGAGGAAGCGCGGCTATCCGATTTCTTACGTCGAAATGGGCGAGGAGCCCGACGGCCAGTACATGCTGCCCGAAGACTACGCCGAACTTTACCTGCAGTTCGCGGCTGCGATGCACCGAGTCGATCCAGCTCTGAAGCTCGGAGGCCCCATCTTTGAAGGCGTAAATGAAGACATCAAGGTCTGGCCCGACACGCAGGGTCGAACCTCATGGTTGGGAAGATTTCTGGATTATCTGAAGGAACGCAACCGCATTTCCGACCTGACCTTCATGAGTTTCGAGCATTATCCATACCCGCCATGTGAGATTGTCTGGTCAGATCTCTATCGTGAGCCCCAGCTGATCAGCCACATTATGGATGTGTGGCGCCAGGATGGCCTTCCCGCCAATGTGCCAATCATGAATACGGAAAGCAACGTCACTTACGGCAACGCGCAGCAGATGGTCGACATCTTCTCCGCGCTCTGGCTTGCCGACAGTGTGGGTGCCTTCCTAACCGCCGGGGGCGCCGTCTACTACCATTCGCCGATCCAGCCCGAACCGCTCAGTCCCGGTTGCCGCGGCTTCGGCACCTACGGCAATTACGTCGCCGATCACGACCTTAATGTCAAGACCTTCACAGCGCAATATCATGCCAGCCAACTGATCAATCTGGAGTGGGTACAGCACCGCGCAGGCGTTCACAAGCTCTATCCGGCAGCGTGCGATTTACAAGACGCGGCTGGCCACACGCTCATAACCGCCTACTCCGTAGAACGGCCTGAGGGCAGCTGGGCGCTGATGCTCGTCAATAAAGATCAATCCAATGCCCACCAGGTCCGGATCGCGTTCGACCACCCGCACAAATCCTTTACCGGGCCAATCAGTCTGATCACATTCGGCAGCGAGCAATACATGTGGAAAGCGGACGGGCCGAACGGCCATCCAGATCCCAACGACTCGCCTGTGACCAGGACCCTGCCCTCAGGCACGCAGCAGATCGTGCTTCCAAAGGCGTCCGTGACCGTTCTTCGCGGCAAAGTTGCTTCCTAGGATTGGGTTGAAAACTCGCGCCGAATGTGCGTTGTGGAAGGACGCGGCTTCAAGCCGCCCCGTAACTCCGGATCCCTGATCACCGTCATCTCGACCGGAGTGGAGAGACTTGGTGTTTCTATGCCGGTGAGACCATTTCTCAAATTGCCATAGCCCCAATGGGCACTCCGAGGGCCAAGCAGAGTTTCCCCAGTAACCTGAGATAAATAGGGATATACCACTCAGCGATGGCGCCGCGACATATAATGTGCCAGTTCGCCCCAATGCGCCCGGCACCAAACCAGCAGGCGACGGCCAAGACAAAGGCCGCGATTCTCTTATTCATTTTGTGTTGCCTGCTCTCGACCGGTCCCCTCGCCTTTGAGGCCCCAAGCCCGGGCTGGCGCGACGATATCTCCAGGCGCTCCGATCAGCGGTTCGCCGCACTCAAGGCCAATCTACCGGCTAGTGGCGTGGTCGGGTACATCGGTGAGACCGGCGATTCCGCAACTCCCGACTACTACCTGACCCAATACGCGCTCGCTCCCCTCGTCGTTGATCTTTCCCCGAATCACGCCATCGTGGTCGGCAATTTCCCATCCTCCCCGCCTGCTCAAATTCCACAGAATCTGCGATCGGTGAAAGACTTCGGCAACGGCGTCATGCTCTTCTCTTCGAAGGAAGCAAATTGAATGTTCATTCTGGCATTCGCACTATGCATGGCCCTGGGATATTTAGCGATCACGAGCCTTTGGTCGCAGAAGAAATCCATATGGTCCGAGTCGATGATCAGGATCTCTCTGACTCCGGGCTTTGGTCTGGCGATCTTTTCCGTCGTGTTTTGGCTCACGCGTCTATCCGGAAATGCTCACGTTGTTGCGTTCGACGTTTTGTTGTTGATCCTACTTGGGTTCACCTACGCGGTTCAACGCTCCCGTACCGCTAACGAAGCTCCGGCTAAGTACACTTTGTCATCCCGAGCGAAGATGAATTGCCCGGTTTTTTCGGGCAATTCGTCGCAGTCGAGGGACCTTGCGTCCGCTCCCCAGTCACTGGATCAAGGCCTCCTTAACACGCCCGAGATTAAACCTCCAAAATGGCTCGCTCGCGTTTCGACGGCATCCTTTGCAATAGCCTTGATCGCCGCTCTCCACCGGGCGACACTTCGCGTCGTCGCCCATCCCCACGGCGAGGGTTGGGACGCCTTTGCCATCTGGAATCTCCACGCTCGATTCCTCTTCCTCGGGGGCTCTCATTGGCGTGATGGTTTCAATTCCATGATCCCGTGGTCTCATCCCGACTATCCTCTTCTTCTCCCCGCGGCGATCGCTCACTTTTGGAGCTACCTGGGTCATGACGACCCGCTCGTGCCCGCGATTGTTGGCCTGTTTTTCACCTTCAGCACTCTTGCGCTGCTTGTTTCCTCTCTTGTTTCGCTGCAGGGTCGCAATGCCGGATTGCTCGGCGGTCTCGCGTTGGCGTCGACTCCCTTCTTCGTGGAGCAGGGAACTTCGCAGTACGCCGATGTCCCACTATCCTTCTACATTCTCGCCTCTTTTGTTCTGCTTCACGTTGCTAGCCGTCACAACAGCCACCTGAACCTCGCTCCTGCGATGCTCTCAGGAATGGCCGCCGGCTTTGCCGCCTGGACCAAGAACGAAGGATTGCTATTCGTCTCCTCGCTGCTAGTCGCCCAAGTCTCGCATGCCGTTTCGAACTCCCGACAGCAAGATTCAAGCCCTGAATTTGCAGGGAACTGGCGCACCCTCGCCTATTCGGTCTTGGGCGCCGCACCGCTGCTATTCCTGATCGGCTGGTTCAAGCACACCATCGCCATTCCCGGAGACCTCTTCTCCAGTCCGTCCACGATGATTCAAGAAATCCTCACGCCCACCCGCTGGTGGATCATCTCCCAGTGGTTTGCCAAGGAACTCCTGCGCTTCGGAAATTGGTGGATTATTCCGGGCACAATAGCCATGCTCGCCTTTTACCTCGTGATCTTCCCGAGGCGAAAATCCGAGAGCCAGCCGGCTCTGCGAACCTCGGCAATGACGTTATTTCTTACTCTCGCCGGATATTTCGCCATTTACCTGATCACGCCGCGAGACCTCTACTGGCACCTGCGGTTCTCTCTAAATCGCTTATTTCTACAGCTTTGGCCCAGCGCGATTTTTCTGTTCTTCGTGCTCGTCGGCCCTCAACTATGGCCGAGATCTCAAATTGGGCGATCGCCTCAAAACGGGAAACTGTAAAGAAATTCGCCAGTTGCACTTGACTTGCGGTCAAATCCTTGTCATAACTATTCGGTCCATCCGGACGAGTCTGGGGGTGTGTAGATTTGGCAGAAGTGAGACTTCAAGAGGGGGAATCCCTCGAGAATGCTCTACGCCGCTTCAAACGCAAGGTGCAACAGGAAGACATTATCAAAGAGGTTAAGCGTCACTCCTTCTACCTGAAGCCCGGCGAAAAAAAGCGTGTCAAGGCCGCTCTCGCGCGCAAGCGTGCCAGAAAGAAAACGCGCAAAGAACAGGATTAACGCAATGAAGGGCCGCTCCGTCCCGGAGCGGCTCTGCTCAATCTGGCCCCCACCGCATTGAGTTGCAGCAGGGATTCCATATTCAAACTTTCTTCCCGGCATAAACGATGTTTGTAACCCACGTGGCATTTCTCGCCCGTGGCGGGCCGAGTCCAAGGGGCAGTACCAAGAGGGGGGAGTTGTAGACGACCTGTCTTTCGGTGTCACCACCGCAGTTCTTTCCCCGCGAGTGGGCGCGACGGAAACGGGCTGAAGGAGACCATCCTCAATGGAATTTCAGGACAAGGTGCTGAAGTGTATTGACTGTGGGAGTGACTTCATCTTCACGGCTGGAGAACAGCTTTTCTTCCACGATAAGCAGTTCAAGAACGAACCCAAGCGCTGCAAGGTGTGCAAGCAGAAGCGAGTCGCCGTGCTGGGGGCGCCAGCGACTCCCGGACAGACCTACCGCTTTACCAAGGTCGAAACGCAAGCTACCTGCTCGGGATGCGGAAAGCAGACCACGGTTCCATTCCGTCCGACCCAGGGACGTCCGGTATTTTGCCGGGAATGCTTCCAGTCACGGAGAACGGCCGCTACAGCGTAACCTCCTTTGCGTTCTGGTATGCAGGCAAAGGATGATGTGTGCCCGCTTGCATGCGCACCCCCGCACGGGAGCGCCGGTGCGTTTCTACACCGTTATCCGCTAGGCTTGCCACTTCTGATTCAATGACTTATCTGCGTAACCTAGGTAACTTTCCCCCCGGTTCACCGCCTGTTAGCCTCGGTATGTAGGTTTGTAATCAGCAACTTCCGCAGTAGACCCTACGAAGGATGCCGAGAATACCCATTTTTCGTCTCGGAGGTGCGCCGGAGAAGCCGGGGCTGCCCAATCTGGCAGCGTCGACTCCGTTTGTATCTCTTGAGGGCCTTACCGTCGGCGTCGATAACCTTCGTCACGATGTGGTCCTCAGCCCGAAGTTCGTCGAGTTGGCACGGGCACAGATTACCCGCCTGATTGCCCGTCACGGGGAGCTGGAAGGACTTCTGGGAGCGGAAACATCGCCGACTACCCAGGCACCGTCGTGGTTGCGAAACCAGATAGGGAAGCCCGCCAAGCCCAAAAACGATCCTGGCGAGTGGAAGTCAACTCTTACCGAAATGATGGTTGGATCGCTGAATCGGGCGAAGAAAGAATACAAGCTCTCCGTCGACCTCTTGTGCCGCCTGGCAGTGACCAAGTTTTTGCGCTCCGAAATGAACATGCAGTTTGCCCAAGTCGTCGAGCGTTGCCGGGTCCTGCTGAAGAGTTATGACAACTCGCGCCAGCTGAAGGCTCACGAATATCGTGAGAAAGTCGCCTCATTTCAGGTGCGGAAGAAGATCATTCTGCGGAAGACCGGGCAGGAGATTTTCGAAACGCTACGGGAAGTCGAGAAAAGCACTCTCGGGCGGACGCGGCGATCGTTGTTTGGGGAAGAAACCAGCGGCGGCAGTTATTTCACTTATCCGCTGTTCCTGAACCGGTTGTTGTTTTCCGAAGACGGCCGTGATGATTACCTGTGCGCCGAGCATTACGTGATGCTCGGGAACTGGGACCGCGATGCGGACCGCTATGGCCGGATGCGCGAGATCTCCTCAGGTTTCTTGCGCACTCTATATGGCGAAGAGACCAGCGCCGAGACGATCGATTCGTGGATGAACGTTCCCGACAACGCCCGCGAGTTGGTGGGAAGTGGCACGCCAGAAGATTCGCCGGAGGGCTTGGCCCAACAGGAGCGCCTGGCCGCGTGGGTACGTCTGCTAGAAGACGAACACGTTATGGAGAACGTGATCGCTTCGTATTATGTAGTTCCGCTGCTCAGTGAATATGCGCCAAGAATCAATCCGCAGCAGTTGAAGAATGCTCTGATCGACCGCACGGACTGCGACCGCGTCGAGCGCATGATCCAGGAGGGCGGCAAGCTTTCTCCCAATAGTCTCTATGCGGCGGTTGCGAAGGTCGCAAGCTGCCGCGGCGCAGAGCGGGCGAAAGTTGCGGCCCGATTTCTGGGCGATTTTTTTCATTATCACCGCGATCTGCGGCGCCTCGAGACGCTGAATGCCGCGCTGGACTCGGTCAATCTGGCCGGCAACGAACGGATCCAGGAGTTGTCCAGAGTCAACGGCACGCTCTACGAATTTCTGTTGCCGGAAGAACACCGAGACGCCGACTCGGATCGGGTACTCCGACATGTAGTGCTCAAGGCGGACGTGCGCGACTCAACCCGTCTGACGCGTACCATGATGGAGAAAGGCCTCAATCCGGCGTCGTACTTCAGCTTGAACTTCTATGATCCCGTCAACAAGTTGCTCGATAAGTACGGCGCGCAGAAGGTTTTTCTAGAGGGTGATGCCATCATCCTGGCAATTCTCGAGAAGGAAGGCGAGCCAGGACTGGCGGTAAGCCGGATGTGTGTGCTGGCCCGCGAGATCATCGAAATCGTACGGGGATACAACGAACTGATGCAGCGTTCCGGGATGCCACAGTTGGAATTGGGACTGGGAATCACCCTTCAGGAGTCAGCCCCGCTGTACCTGATGGATGGCGAGCACCAGATCATGATTTCGGAAGCTCTGAACGAGAGCGATCGCCTGTCTTCTTGCAACAAGCGCGCGCGCAAGGTCATGGAGCCTCAAGCCGGGCCATTCCACGTTTACGCATTTCAGGCCGCGGAAATCGACGAGAACGGTAATCCCGAGGATGTAACCCTGAGCTTCAATCTGAGCGGTATCCGCATGAACGAGGCCGCATTCCGCAAGCTGCAGAAGGAAATTACACTCGAGTCGCTGAAGGTTCGCCTGCCTGCATCTCTGGCTTCTT
>Ga0126381_100001471_pt1 | contig 25307 bp, 16 predicted proteins | sample PanSoiMetPlot_28_FD_96465 | JGI IMG/M metagenome (GOLD analysis project Ga0126381, IMG submission 96465) | Tropical forest soil microbial communities from Panama - MetaG Plot_28 | ecosystem: Environmental > Terrestrial > Soil > Tropical forest > Bulk soil | place: Panama | collected 2016-02-17 | reverse complement strand
TTACGGGGACGGCACCAGGCTCGACGTGCTGCGCGCCTCGGGCGCCGCCAAGGTCCGCCTGGTCGCGATCTGCATCGACGACCGGGAGGCGGCAAGCCACGTGGTCGACCTCCTCCGCGCCGAGTTTCCCGGCGTCAAGACGTTCGTGCGCGCCTATGACCGCCGGCACACGCTCCAGCTCATCGCCAAGGGCGCCGATTTCAACGTGCGCGAGACTTTCGAATCCGCGCTGGTGTTCGGCAGGAGCGCGCTCGAAGCGCTCGATTTCGCGCCCGAGCGCGCCGGTGCCGTCATCGAGTTCGTGCGGGCGCGCGATCAGGAACGGTTCACGCTGCAGCTGGCCGAAGGCATCGCGGCCGGCCGCGATCTTTTGCGCGCCCGCATGGTGCAGGAGCCCTTGAGCGAGGTTGAGCGCGATGCGACCGCGCTCAACCCGGAGGCGGAAGCCATCATCGAGAAAGGCGAATAGCCAAATCCCGAATGGCTACATCCGTTCGACGTGCCTGCGCACAAGAGCGTGGTGCGCCAGATTGAACGACCGCACCGTGCCATCGCCGACTTCGAGGAATCGCTCGCGCGGGGGCGCGCCGCGCTCAGGCCAACGCATGAAGACCGCGCCACCGCGATTCTGATAAGCGACACGCGTGGTCTCATGCTGTTCGCCACGATTTTGGCGAGCGACATACTGGGCCTGATGCCGGCTGGAGGCGGCGGCAAGCCGGTGCCCTTCAAGCGGCGTCCCGGTGTCGACATGGCCGCAGTCGCCGAAGCTGCAGCCGTCGCGCAGCCCGTGCGCCGCGATGATCGCGGCGGCATGATACATGACCCCCACCGTGCGGTTGCGCGCAGTCTGGGCGAAGTCGCAGGCGCGGCCGCTGTGATGCAGCGAATTCGGCATGTGACCGGTGGCCGCGCAGGTCACGCTGCCGTGAAAGCCGTGCGCCACCAGATCATTGGTGAGGCTGACGAACTTGTCAGCCGCATCGGCCGCAACCGTGATCGGCCCCGCCGCCGTGCTGACCGTGACGGTGCCGCCGGGATGATAGCCTGAAACCTGCTGGTGCTGCGCCAGGTAGTGATGCCGAACGCCGGCGTGCGGGCGCGCGAAAGCCGGCATCGCGACAACGAGCATGACGAGAATGAGCGAAGGCCGCATCATGACAGTCCCTGACGAGCGCAGGATGCTGCGGCAGTTTAAGAATCGAAGCTCCTGACAAGACGACATCCTGTTCAAGAATTTCATTACGCTATACTCCTCTTTTGTTGTTGCTTGTCCCAAGCGGATTACGCCGACGCGGCCTGATGTATCGGCCGCGGCGCGCCGACACCGTAGCGGCGATTGTGGCGGTGCTCGGCTGCGGAACTTCAAGCTTTGTTACAGCGTTCGACAAAAACCATATTTGCGTGATGCGTTTGTCTTTCGACAATAAGGCGAACGCACGCAAGCGGGCTGATTATTGTTGGTTAACAGAAGTTGCGCTGATAAGCGCTTAAATGGGACCGGAAGAGGATTTTCAATTCAAACTGCATCCGCCCTTGACATTTTTTCCGCCATAAATGAGCCGGATTGAGTCCACCGTAATCCCATGTTTCACTATTGCCATGCAGATTTTCATACGGCCCATGCGCACGCTCGCCGGTTTGATGCTACCGGCCGAGAGAAGTGCCGCCGAGCGCGTGCGAGACGGCTGCGATCGCCCGTCGCTGACGTTCTAATTGGACGACGATTAATCCATGCCGTTCACGCGTCGCGGCGAAAACTGGTGCGGCGAGCGTTGGCCTGATTCCCCGACGCCTCCCATTTCATTTGAGAGCTTGGATTCCAAGCTCTCCCGCATGGCCGCACGCGCCGGTGATGCTGTAGCGCCAACGGTGCGCAGGGCGCGCCATCGGGTGCGAAAACCCGCATTTTTGTGCCCGCCAGCACATCGGTCCCGGCAGGCGCTTCCTAACCTCCCGACCGTCGAAGGGCATCCCGCCTTTCCCAAACCGCGCACCTCCCAGAGGAGCTCTCGGGCGCTCAAGGAGATGCGAACAGGAGGTCGCCATGAAAATCCTGCATCTGCAGCTCGCATTGATCTCCCTGTTCCTGTGCTCTCCGGCCCAGGCTCACGAGGTCGAGTACGGCACCGGTCTCATTTGTGATACCCAGCAGCAGGCCGAGCAGCTTGTTGCGCACCTTGATGGAGACGATCTCGACGCAGCCGTAAGTGCGGTGAATGCCAGCGAGCACGACGCCAAAGCCTGCGGCATTGCCACCGTCGCCTTCGTGCGTGGGCCCCAGCTCGCCACCGCAAGGAGCAGGGATGCGACGTTCCAGGTCGTGCGTATCCTGGTTGTCGGCGTGAGCACCGCAAGCGGGCTTCGGTCGGTCGCTCCGGCTGCCTATGTCTCGCTGTTCAAAGTCCGGGAGTATGCCGTATGACCGTAGGCCATTTGCGAAGGGCGGCGGTGCCGTTTGAGCTCAACCCGGCGCCCCTCGTGCTGTGGCCGCAGTCAGCTCGGGCAAACAGCGAACCTAGTACGCATACTCCTCGTACACGGGCTCGACCGTCCCGCCCCACGGGCCGTGAAACTTTGCGAGCAGCTCCTCGGCCGGCGTGATGCCGCGCGCCACGAACTCCTGGATCGGGGCAAGGTAGCAGCTCTCGTCACGGCCTTGCGCGTCGAGCCTGCGGCGGCGCGCGAGCCCTTGCGCGGAAAGCTCAAGCGTCAGCTTCGCAAGATCGAGCGCGCTGCGTCCCGCGATCGTTGCCTTGAAGCCCACGCGCGGCACATCGGCGCGCAACTTGCGGCGCTCCTCGGCGCTCCAGTCCTTGACGATCTCCCAGGCGGCGTCGAGCGCGCGATCGTCGTAGAGGAGGCCAACCCAATAGGCGGGCAGCGCCGGCAGGCGCTCTTGGGGCCCGCAGTCGGCGCCGCGCATTTCGAGATAGCGCTTGAGCCGCACCTCCGGGAAGATCGTCGAGATATGGTTGGCCCAATCCGAGATGGTGGCGCGCGCCCCCGGCATGCCGGGGAGCTTTCCCGCCATCAGGTCGCGGAACGACTGGCCGGCCACGTCGACATAGCGCTCGCCGTGCTTGACGAAGTACATCGGCACGTCGAGCGCATAATCGACCCAGCGCTCGAAGCCCATGCCGGGCTCGAACGCCCAGGGCAGCATGCCGGTGCGGTCGGCATCGGTGTCGCGCCAGATCTCGGCGCGAAACGAGAGAAAGCCGTTGGGCCTGCCTTCGGTGAACGGCGAATTGGCGAACATCGCGGTCGCGACCGGCTGCAGCGCGAGCGAGACGCGCAGCTTCTTGACCATGTCGGCTTCCGACGCGTAGTCGAGATTGGTCTGCACCGTGCAGGTCCGGTACATCATGTCGAGGCCGAGATGCCCGACCTTGGGCATGTAGGCGGTCATGATCCGGTAGCGGCCTTTGGGCATTTGCGGCACATCGGCGCGGCTCCAGTTGGGCGTCATGCCGATGCCGAGAAAGCCGATGCCGAGCGGACCTGCCACCGCCTTGGCATCCGCCACATGGGCGGCAAGCTCGGCCTGGGTTTCATGCACTGTCTCGACCGGCGCGCCGGAGAGCTCGAATTGGCCGGCGGGCTCGAGCGAGATCGCGCCGCCGTTGGCTTCGTCGGCAAGCCCGATGATGTTGCCGTCCTCAATGATGGGTTCCCAGCCAAGCCGCCGCTGCATGCCTTCGAGCAGCGCCCGGATGCTGGCGGCGCCTGCGTAGGGCACCGGGCGATGGCCGGCGAGCGTAAAGGGGAATTTTTCGTGCTCGGTGCCGAGGCGGAATTCGGCCTTCGGCTTAATGCCCTGCTCGAACCACGCCACAAGCTCTTGGCGCGTCTCGATTGGCGTCGGGTCGACCTGGTCTCGAGCCATCAGGGGGGAACCGGCGAAATGGGCCGCGACCTTATACGCGCCACCCGCCGGAGAGCAATGCCGCTGGGCGCCCGCGCGTTCCCCCCTCAGGCCGCGGCGGGAGGCGCAAAGCGGCCGTAGAAGGTCTGGGTTTTCGCCGCCATCTCGGTGAGGAGCTTCGGCGGCTTGAAGCGGGTGCCATGCTTCTTCTCGAAGCGCCTGCAGAGTTCCAGGAACGGCTTGGTCCCCATCATGTCGATATAGCTCAGCGTGCCGCCCGAGAACGGCGCGAACCCGAAGCCGAGGATCGAGCCGATGTCGGCTTCCCGCACATCGGTGATGACGCCCTCCTCGACGCAGCGCGCGCTTTCGAGCGCCTGGATCGCCATGAGCCGCTGCTTGAGCTCTTCGACGTCGATCCCGTCCGGATCGAGCTTCTTCTTCTGCAGGTCGGCAAGGCCTGGCCACAGGCGCTTCTGGCCGTCCTGCGGATAATCGTAGAAGCCCTTGCCGTTCTTGCGCCCGAGCCGGCCGAGCTTCTCGACCATCTGCAGCAGCAGGGCCTTCTGCCTGGCGTCGACCGCGGCCGCGCCGAGATCGGACTCGGTCGCCTTCACGATTTTCCAGGCGAGGTCGACCGCGACCTCGTCATTGAGCGCGAGCGGACCGACCGGCATGCCGGCCATGCGGCCGACATTCTCGATCATCGCGGGGGGCACACCCTCGGCCAGCATCAGGTGACCCTCGCGCAGATAGGTGCCCACCACCCGTGAGGTATAGAAGCCGCGCGAATCGTTGACCACGATCGGGGTCTTGCGGATCGCCCGCACGTAATCCATGGCCACCGCCAGCGCCACTTCGCCGGTCGCCTTGCCGAGGATGAGCTCGACCAGTCCCATCCGCTCGACCGGCGAGAAGAAATGCACGCCGATGAAATTGGCCGGCCGCTTCGACAGCTGCGCCAGCGAGCTGATGGGCAGCGTGGAGGTGTTGGAGCCGAGGATCGCGTTCTCGCCGATGACCGCCTCGACCTTGGCGATCGCCTCGGCCTTGACGCTGCGGTCCTCGAACACGGCCTCGATGACGAGGTCGCAATCCTTGAGGGCGCCATAGTCGGCGGCCGCGGTGATCCGCGCGAGCAGCGCATCGCGATCGGCCGCGGTGGCGCGGCCGCGCTGGACCTCGGCGGCCATCAGCCCTTCCGAATGCGCCTTGCCCTTGTCGGCGCTCGCCTGGTCGCGATCGATCAGCACCACCTTGAGGCCGGCCATCGCGGTCACGAAGGCAATGCCGGAGCCCATGAAGCCGGCCCCCACCACGCCCACGGTCGCAATCTTGCTTGCCGGCACTTTCCTGGGCCGGCGCGCGCCCTTGTTGATCTCCTGGAGAGACATGAAGAGCGAGCGGGTCATCGCAGCGGCCTGCGGCGAGCGCAAAATTTTCGCGAACCAGCGCGATTCCACCCGCAGCGCCACATCCATCGGCAATTGCAGCCCCTCATAGACCACCTGCAGGATCGCGCGCGCGGCCGGATAATTGTCGTAGGTCTCGCGCCGATAGAGCGCGATGGCGGCCGGAAAGATCATCATGCCGGCGCGGGAATAGACCGGGCCGGCGGGCAGCTTGAAGCCGTCGACATCCCAGGGCGCCTTGGCGCCGCCGCCTCCCTTGATCCAATTCTTGGCGCTTTGCACCAGCTCCGCCATGGGTACCACCGAGTCGACAAGCTTGAGGGCCTTGGCCTGGTCGGCGCGAAGCTGATCGCCGCGCAGCAGAAAGCGAAGCGCATCGGCGGGCTGCAGCAGGCGGGCGACGCGCTGGGTGCCGCCCGCACCCGGGAACAGGCCGACCCGGACCTCCGGCAGGCCCACCATCCCCCGTCCGGCAGCCGCGATCCGCTGATGGCAGGCGAGGCAAAGCTCGAACCCGCCGCCGAGCGCCATGCCGTTGATGGCGGCAACCCACGGCTTGCCGCAGGTCTCGATCCGCCGGTAGAGCAGCGAGAGCTTGCGGCTCTCCTCGAACAGGGCCGCGACCGCAGCTTCCTCGCCGCGCGTCTTGGCGGTGGCGGCAAGCTCGCCCCGCATCTGGTCGAGCATCGCAAGATCGGCACCGGCGCAGAACATGTCCTTGGCGGAGGTGATGACGGCGCCCTTGACGGCGGCATTGCCGACAACCTCGTCCAGGATCGCGCCGAGCTCCTCGACCACTTTGCGGTCGATCAGGTTCACCGGGCGGCCGGGGCTGTCCCAGGTGATGAGCGCGATGCCGTCCGGGTCCGTCTCCAGCTTGAAGTGAACGTACGGCATGGCGCTCTTCCCGTTCAGCGCGGCGGATAAGGCTCGCCGGATTTATGCAAATAGCGCATGCCGCCGGCATCGCGTTCGGCGCGCAAATCGATATCAGGATATTCGGCGCGTTCGCGCGCGGCGCGCGTGCCGATTTCCAGATAGACCGCATCTCGCGCCGAGCGATTGATCAGGCAATGGCCGTTGGCAACGCCGGCCTTGAAGCCAGCCGCGTCGCCGGGCCTGAGCACCGTCTCGCCCTCGTCCTCGCACAGCACGACCTCGCCTTCGAGCACATAGACGAATTCGTCCTCGGCCGCGTGCCAATGGCGCTGCGCGGATTGCGAGCCGGGCTCCAGCCGCGTCAGGTTGACGCCGAACTGGTCAAGCCCCACCGCATCGCCGAGCCGCTTGCGGGAGCGGCCTGCCACCACCGCGCGATAAGGGTCGGGATAGCCGGTGGCGATTTCGACTTTAAGGTTCGCAATATCGATCTTGGGCATGGAGGAGCTCGCTCATCAGACACGTTCAATAATGGTGGCGGTGCCCATGCCGGCGCCGATGCACAGCGTCACCAGCGCGGTCGATTTCCTGCGGCGCTCGAGCTCGTCGATCGCGGTGCCGAGGATCATGGCGCCGGTGGCGCCGAGCGGGTGACCCATGGCGATCGCCCCGCCATTGACGTTGACGAGAGCAGGATCGAGGTTGAAGGCTTGCAGATAGCGCAGCACCACCGCCGCAAAGGCCTCGTTGACCTCGATCAGGTCGATGTCCTTGAGCTTCATCTTGGCCTTGGCGAGCACCTTGTTGGTGACGTCGATCGGGCCGGTGAGCATCAGCGCAGGCTCCGATCCGATATTGGCAAAGGCCCTGATCTTGGCGCGCGGCTTGAGAGCGGCGGCGCGGCCGGCGCCGCGGCTGCCGATCAGCACCGCGGCGGCGCCATCGACGATGCCGGACGAATTGCCGGCGTGGTGCACATGGTTGACGGTCTCGATCTCGGGATGCGCCTGCACCGCGACCGCGTCGAAGGCGCCGGCCTGGCCGATCTGGGCGAAGGCGGGCTGCAGCTGGGCCAGCGACTGCATGTTGGTGTCGGGACGCAGGTGCTCGTCCTTGGCCAGGATGGTGAGGCCGTTGACGTCCTTGACCGGAACCATCGAGCGCGCGAAGCGCCCCTGCTCCCAGGCGGCCGCCGCTCGCTCCTGGCTTTTCACCGCATAGGCATCGACGTCGGCGCGGGAGAAGCCGTATTTGGTCGCGATCAAGTCGGCGGAGACGCCCTGCGGCATGAAATAGGATTTGAGCGCGATCGTCGGATCGATCGGCCAGGCGCCGCCCGAGGCGCCGATGCCGACGCGGCTCATGGATTCGACCCCTCCCCCGATGGTCATCTCGTGCTGGCCGGACATGATCTCGGCCGCCGCGAAATTCACCGCATCGAGGCCCGAGGCGCAGAACCGATTGATCTGCACGCCCGGCACGCGATGGCCATAGCCGGCCGTGATCGCGGCGGCGCGCGCAATATCGCCGCCCGCCTCTCCCACCGGATCGACGCAGCCCAGCACCACGTCATCGATCAGCGCCGGGTCGAGCTTGTTGCGCTCGCGGATGGCGCCAAGCGCCTGGCTCGCCAGCGCCAGCGCCGTCACCTCGTGCAAAGCCCCATCGGCCTTGCCGCGCCCGCGCGGCGTGCGGACATGATCGTAGATGAAGGCATCGGCCATTTCAGCGATCAGGTGCCAGAGATCAGTATCAAGCCGTCAGATGAGGGACGATCTATCGGTTGTCAACGATCGTGTGCTGCGCATTTTGGTTCCTGATATCTGATCGCCGATACATGACGTCAGAATTCCTCCGGCGGTAATACCATCAGGCACGCTGCGCCGGACTTTATGCGGCCAAGATGAACCGCGGTTTCGGGGAGGATGCGCTCCATGAAGAAGCGGGCGGTGGCGAGCTTGGCGGCGCTGCGGCCCTTCGCGGCGCTTGCCGGGGCGAGCACGGCGGTGACGATGCGGCACCACATGTAGGCCAGCACGACCAGGCCCATGAGGTGCATGTAGTCGGTGGCGGCGGCGCCGGCATCGTCGGGCTTGCTGGGGCCGTTCTGCATCAGCCAGAGCGTCGCCTCATGGAGGTGAGCGAGCGCGGCGGCGAGCGGGGCAACGTAGGGCTCGATCGCCGCATCGCCATGCTGCCTGATGAAATCGCGTATCTCGGAGAGGAGCGCCTGCATCGCGCGGCCGTCGTCCTTGCCGAGCTTGCGCCCAACAAGATCGAGCGCCTGGATGCCGTTCGAGCCCTCGTAGAGCATGGCGATACGGGCGTCGCGCACGAATTGCTCCATGCCGTGCTCGGCGATGTAGCCATGCCCGCCATAGACTTGCTGCGCGAGGACCGCATTGGCGAAGCCGCGGTCGGTGAGCACGCCTTTGATCACCGGCGTCAGGAGAGCCATGTGATCCTCGGCGGCCTGGCGGGTCGGCGCGTCGGCCGCGCGATGCGAAAGGTCGCCCTGCAGCGCAGTCCAGACGAGGGCAGCGCGCGCCGCCTCGTTGAAGGCGCGGATCGTCATCAGCATGCGGCGTACGTCGGGATGAACGATGATGGGATCGGCCGGACCGTCCGGAAATTTTGCGCCGGTGAGCGCGCGGCCCTGCAGGCGCCCCCTGGCGTAGGCGGCGGCGTTCTGATAGGCGACCTCCGAGAGCGCAAGACCCTGCATGCCGACGCCCAGCCGCGCCTCGTTCATCATCGTGAACATTGCATTGATGCCGCGGCTCTCCTCGCCGATGAGGAAGCCCGCGGCACCGTCGTAGTTCATCACGCAGGTGGCATTGCCGTGGATGCCCATCTTCTCCTCGATCGTGCCGCAGGTGACCGCATTGCGCGCACCGAGCGAGCCGTCCGGATTGAGCGCGATCTTGGGTACGATGAACAGCGAGAGGCCGCGGATGCCGGCGGGCGCACCCTCGGTGCGCGCCAGCACGAGATGCACGATGTTCTCGGCGAGATCATGCTCGCCGGCGGAGATGAAGATCTTGCTGCCGGTGATCCGGTAGCTCCCGTCCGTGTGCTTCGCCGCCCTGGTGCGGATGAGGCCGAGATCGGTGCCGCAGTGGGGCTCGGTTAGATTCATGGTGCCGGTCCACCGGCCCGCGATCATGGCCGGCAGATAGCGCGCCTTCTGCTCGGGGGTTCCGTGCGCGAGGATCGCCGCGATCGCGCCCTGGGTCAGGCCAGGATACATGGCAAATGACATGTTGCCGGAGGTCATGAATTCGCTCACCGCGACCGCGAGCAGGCCTGGCAGGCCCTGCCCGCCATATTCCGGGGGCGCCGCAAGGCCCATCCAGCCGCCATCGGCGTATTGCCGATAGGCCGCGGCAAAGCCCGCGGGCGTGCGCACGCTGCCGTCATCGCGGCGTGTGCAGCCTTCCCGGTCGCCGCCGCGGTTGAGCGGCTGCACCACCTCCTCGGCAAGCTTGGCGGCTTCGGCCAGAACCGCGCGCAGGAGGTCGGGCGTGGCATCGGCGAAGCCCGGCAGGTTGGCATGGTGCGCGAGCGGAAAAACCTCGGTCAGCAGAAACATCACCTCGTCGAAGGGGGCTTTGTAGATGGGCAAGCTTGAGCTCCACGGGGCGCGCTGGCAAAATACGCGAATAGCGAATAGCGAATAGGGAGGCGCCGCGGCGGCGGACTATTCGCTATTCGCTATTCCCTATTCGCGCCCTTCGTTAACCGTCTGTTTACCGTAAGTCGCAAAAACTCGCAGCGAGGATAAAGGGTCGCGCGCGCCGTCCCCACCTGTCAACGAGCACCGGTTCCCCAGCAAGGGCCGTCCGGCTCCCGCTCCTCTCCGGTCAAACCCTTTGGATGCGGGCATGACATCTGGCGTTCCGTGGCAACTCGAGGCACGCGAAACCGCGCGCGAGGCTGCACGCCGCTCCGGCGTGTCGCTTGGCGAATGGGTCGATTCGGTCATCAACAGCCGCGGCGAAGCCGACGCGCGCACAACGCGAACGCGCCAATATCACGACGAGGAGCCCCGCGCGGCGCCGGCGGACGCCATCGCCGAGGTCAGGGACCGGCTCGACGAGGTCGGCCGCCAGCTCGATCAGGTGACCCGTCTCAGCACCGCTCCGGTCTATCAACCTCCGGTCAGGCACGGCGATGAGCCGCGCGGCGATCTTGCCGAGGCGATCTCCAGGCTCGACCGCAGGCTCGACCAGTTGACTGGGCACTTGCGTCAGGGGCAGACGGCCGCCCCACCACCGGCACGGCCGCAGCCAGCTGCCCCGCCATCCACGCCTCTCGAGCTGGCGCTCGTGGAGATTGCGGAGCGCCAACGCATGCTTGATGGAGCGACAGCCCCCGCGCGCAGCCGCCCGGCACGCGTCGAAGATCCGCCGCGCCCCGCGATGCGGGACCTGTCGGGCCTCGAGCAGCAGCTGCGCCAGGTCACAACCCAGATCGGAGCGATGCGGCCCTGCGGCATCGATGCGGCGCTCGATACGCTGCGCGATGACCTTGCCGAGATCGCCCTGATGGTGAAGGAGGCGATGCCGCGCCAGGCGATCGAGGCGCTCCAGAGCGAGGTGCGCAGCCTGTCCGAGCGGCTGTATATGAGCCCGCAGAACGAGGCAACCGATGCGGCCTTCTCGGGCGTCGAACACGGGCTTGCCGAGGTGCGCGATGCGTTGCGCGCCCTGACTCCGGCCGAGACCCTTGCCGGCATCGACGAGACCGTACGGGACTTGTCCCGGCGGATCGATCTCATCGCCACCCATACCCAGGACCCGGGAGCGCTGGAACAGGTCGCAGGCGCGATCACCGATTTGCACGGGATGGTCACCCAGGTCGCCTCCAACGGGGCGATCGCGCGGCTCTCCGACGAGGTTGCGGAGCTCGCCGCCAGGGTCGAGCAGATCGCGAGCTCGGCGACGACCGGCACGGACCTGCTCTCTACCCTGGAGCGCCGCATCGCATCGATCGCGGATGCGCTCGAGGCGCGCCGCGAGGGCGGCCAGACCACCCCGGACGACCTCGACGCGGTCGTCAAAGCCCTGCTCGATAAGCTCGATGGGGGTGGATTTGCGCACTTCGATCAGGCTGGCGTCGGTATGCTGGAGGAGCGGATCTCCGTCCTCCTCGACAAGCTCGACACGTCGAGCTCGAGACTCGATCAGCTCGAAACCGTCGAGCGGGGGCTCACCGAGCTGATGACAACGCTCGAACGGCGCTCCCAGCAGGATGTCGCCCAAAGAACTGAGCCTTCGCCCGAGGTGTCCTCTCTGCGCCGCGACATGCAGCAGACCCGCGACTCGCTTGAAGGCGTGCACGGGGCGCTTGCGAATCTGGTCGAGCGTCTCGCAACGATCGAGAGCGACATCCGTAAGGGCACAATGGGGCCGCCCCCGGCACCGACCGCAGCGGCGCCAACGTTCATCTCCGAGGGAGTTGTGCCGCCAGCCCCGCCACCGGCGCGCCCCGTCAGGGCGGCGGAACCCGCCGGCGAGCCGGGCGCGTCTGCGCTCAGCGATCGGCGCGCCATCGATCCGAACCTGCCGCCCGATCATCCGCTCGAGCCGGGCGCCGTCCGCTCGCGCAACGGCAACTCGCCAGGAGAACGCATCGCCGCCTCCGAGGCCGCGCTCGCAGCCACCAAGCCGCCGGTCATTCCTGAACCGCCCGGCAAGTCGAACTTCATCGCCGCCGCCCGCCGTGCCGCGCAGGCCGCGAGCAGCGAGACATCCCGCACCGACAAGCCCGCCACCGCTTCCGCCGCCGCGGCCCCCAATGGCAAGGCTGATAAAGGCTGGAGCAAACGGGTCAGGGCAGTGCTGGTCGCGGCAAGCGTGGTCGTGATCGTGCTCGGCTCGCTTCACGTGGTGGCGAGCCTGTTCACCTCCGAGGAGCCGGAGCGTGCCGCGCCGTCCGACCCGGGCCGTATCACCGCCCCGGAGGCAGCGCCTGACGTTGGCGCAAAGCCCGATCCGGATGTTGCCGAGCCCGCGCCCGGCCGCCAGTCCCTGCTCGAGCTCCAGAGCCCCGCAAGCGCGGCTGCTGTCCTGCCCCCGGCATCGGCCGCTGAAGCCGCGCTGCCGCCGGCCGCAGCTCCGGTCCAGGGTCCGGCCGCCGAGCCCGAGCCGGGCTCGACCGGCATGGCAAAGCCCGCAGCCTCGATCCCCGCCGCCAAGCCCGCAGCCGCTCCGAGCCCCGCCGCGCAGGGCTCCGGAGCCGACCGGCTGCCGCCCACATTCAGCAATCTCCTGCGCACGGCCGCCGCCAAGGGCGACCCGGGCGCGGAATACGAGATCGCGCAGCGCTTTGCTGACGGGCGCGGGGTGCCGCAAAATCTCGCCGAGGCCGCGGACTGGTTCGATCGCGCCGCCAAGCAGGGGCTGGTGCTGGCGCAGTTCCGCCTGGGCGGATTCTACGAGAAGGGCTTCGGGGTGAAGAAGGACCTCGAGGCCGCGCGGCGGCTCTATACCTCCGCCGCCGAGGCCGGCAATGCCAAGGCAATGCACAATCTCGCGGTGCTCTATGCCGAGGGCATCGACGGCAAGCCCGATTACGCCACCGCCACCAAATGGTTCCGCCAGGCGGCCAGCTATGGGCTCACGGACAGTCAGTACAATCTCGGGATTCTCTATGCCCGCGGGATCGGGGTCGAGATCAGCTTGCCCGATGCCTACAAGTGGTTTGCGCTGGCGGCGCGCGAGGGCGACAAGGAAGCCGCCAACAAGCGCGACGACGTGGGCGGGCGGCTCGATGCGCGGCAGGTTTCCGCCGCCAAGCTCGACCTGCAGAGCTGGAAAGCGCTCGAGCAGCCGGAGGCGGCGACCCAGACCCTGGCTCCGCCCGGCGGCTGGGACCCGATCGTTCCCGCGCCGGCGCCGGTCACGCCCAAGGCGCGCAATCCGGGCGCGAGAGCCCAGGCGAGCCTGCCCCCGGCACGCTGACATTTCGTTCAGCTGCAGCGTCGTATTTCGGTCCGAAAGCCGGATATCACTTGGTGCGATTGGCGTTCTGCGCTATCGCTCGCCTAAGCTCCCCTCTCCGCGCGCCGGTCCGGGACCGCTCCAATCGACGGACACTTCCCGTGCAAATCTATCTTCCGATCGCCGACCTGCCGGTGAACATTTTTCTCATTCTGGCGATCGGGCTCGCGGTCGGCTTCATCTCGGGCATGTTCGGCATCGGCGGCGGATTCCTGATGACGCCGCTCCTGATCTTCCTTGGGGTCACGCCGGCGGTCGCGGTCGCAACCGTCTCCAGCCATATCGCGGCGTCCTCGTGCTCCGGTGCGATCAACTATTGGCGGCGGAGGGCGATCGATCTGCCCCTTGCCGCAATGCTGCTGGCGGGCGGCGTCATCGGCACTGCGCTGGGGGTATGGCTGTTCACGCTGCTGCGCTCGATCGGGCAGCTCGACATCACGATCGGGCTTTCCTACGTGCTGCTGCTCGGCGCGGTAGGCAGCCTGATGGTGGCCGAAAGCGTGCGCGCCATCCTGCGGGCGCGGCAGGGCAAGCCGGTCGAGCTGCGCCGGCCCGGCGCCCATACGTGGATTCACGGGCTGCCGTTCAAGCTGCGTTTCAAGCGCTCGCGCATCTATGTCTCGGCAATCCCGGTGCTGGGGATCGGGCTCATCATCGGGTTCGTCGGCTCGATCATGGGCATCGGCGGCGGATTTCTGCTGGTGCCGATGCTGATCTACGTGCTGCGGGTGCCGACCGCGACCGTGATCGGCACCTCGATGGTGCTGACCTTGGTGACCATGGCGTCGGCAACCGTGATGCATGCCGCGACCAACCATCTGGTCGACGCGGTGCTGGCGCTGATCCTGATGGTGGGGGGCGTCACCGGCGCCCAGTTCGGCGCCCAGGCCGGCTATCGCATCAGCGGCGAGCGGCTGCGGCTGCTGCTCGGGCTTCTGGTGCTGGCGGTCGGCATCCGGTTTGGGCTCGATCTCGTCGTGCCGCCGGAGAGCCTGTTCCTGCTGCGGCCGCTGGAGGGGGGCTGAGCGTGACGCGCGGCTCGCTCACGCTCCTCGCCGCAGCCCTGCTGCTGGCAGGCGGCGCGGGCGAGGCCGCCGCCGAACGGCTCGTCACCTCGCTCTCCATGCACCGCGTCGGCGTCACCTCGAGCTTCACCGGCAGCGAGGTCGTGCTGTTCGGCGGGATCGAGCGCGAAACCGGGCTCCTGCCGCTGCGCGGCAACTACGACGTCGCGGTCACCGTCACCGGGCCGCGGCAGAATATCGTGGTCTTCCGCAAGGAGCGCGTCCTGGGCATCTGGGTCAATTACGATTCGCGGACTTTCGAGAATGCGCCGTCCTATTTTGCGCTGTTGACCAACCGCAAACTCGAGGACATCGCCAAGCCCGAGACGCTGCGCCGCCTGCAAATCGGGCTCGACAATCTTCCGCTATCGCAGCGGCCAGCCCAGGATGGGGGGGAAACCGGCGGCGACGACGCGTTCCGCGCGGCCTTCCTGAAGCTCAAGAGGGACCACGAGCTCTATCGCGAGGAAGCGAACGGCGTGACCTTCCTGACGCCCGCCCTGTTTCGCGCCTCGATCCAGCTCCCTGCCGATGTGCCGGTCGGCACCTACGAGGTCGACGCGAGCCTGTTCGCGGAGGGTGCCGCTATCGCGCGTACCCCCTCGGCCCTCGAAATCTACAAGGCCGGCTTCGAGCAGATCGTGACCTCAACCGCCCAGAACTACGGCCTCCTTTACGGCATCGTCACCGCCACGATGGCGGTCCTCACCGGCTGGTTCGCCTCAGTGGTGTTCCGGCGGGATTGAGGGGATTACCGCGCCGGCGCGTGCGCCATTTCCATCTGCCACTTTGCTCGCAGCGCCGGGCGCGGGACTTCCTGGCCGCGCAGATAGACCCGGTCGATGCGGCGGGTGTTGGCGATGTTGTCGAGCGGGTTGGCGGCGAGCACGACGAAATCGGCGCTCTTGCCGGGCGCGATGGTACCGTGCTGGTAGAGGCCGAGCACGCGGGCGGCGGTGCGGGTGCCGGCGACCAGCGCCTGCATCGGGGTGAGGCCGGCGCGGGTCACCTGGATTTCCATCTCGACATGGGTGCCCAGCCCGAAGAATTCCCCGCCGGTCACCCCGCCGGTATCGGTGCCGACCGCAAGCGTCACACCCGCTGCATTGAGCCTCGCGGTGTTGCGCAGGTTCACCTGCCCCATCGCGCGGGCGCGGGCGGCTTGCGGACTGTCATTGGGGGTGAACTCCTCGCCGAGAAGCTCGATCTCGCGCGGCGAGAAGGTCTCGCGCAGAATCGGCTCGTCGAGCCACGCAGGCCGCGACGCATAGATCGCGCGCCGCTCGCCCCAGAGCGTCTGCTCGAAGAAGACGTTGGGCCGCGCCTTGAGGAGCGCAAAGAGCTCGTCGTCCACGTCCTTGTCGCGGATCATGTGGGCAAAGCCGTCGACGCCGGCGCGCAGCAGGTCCTTCACGTCGTCGAGCTTGACGATGTGGGCGAGCACCCGGATGTCGTGCCGGTGCGCCTCCTCGATGATGGCTCGATAGAGGTTGGGCTTGAGCTTCTCCACGGTGCCGTTGCGGTCGTCGACCCAGATCTTGATCATGTCGACTTTCTTGGCGGCAAGCTCCTGCACGTCGCGGCGGGCTCCCGCCTCGGTCAAGACCCCGTAGGCGGAGTCGCGCATCGGGCCGCCCGGGCCCGCATTGGGCATGCCGAAGCCGCGCCCGGCAGTGCGATAGAGCGCGGCGGGCGGCATCTCGGCGCGCAGCTCGTAGGCAAGGTCGCCGCGCGCGGTGCCGGTCTCGAGGATTGCGCCGACGCCGTAATAGGCAAAGCGATTGAGCGTATCGAGGAGGTTCTCGCGCGTGTAATTCTCCGGCCCGAAGGTGAGCCCCCGGCGGTAACCCATATGCACATGGGCATCGATGAGCGCCGGGATCACAGTCCAGCCGGCAAGATCGACGCGCACGGCGCCGGGCGGAAGCGAAAGCTCGCCGCGCCGGCCAACGGCCGTGAAGTGGTCGCCGTCCATGATGAAGGCGGAATTCTCGATCGGCGCGCCGCCGTCGCCGGTGATGAGCCGCGCTCCCTCGAACAAGGTCGTGTCGCCTCTGGCGGGCGAAATGGCACCTGCCGCCAACAACCAGCAGGCAGCGATCAGAAATCGGATATCAGAATGGATTATTCGTCGCGGCATTGCACTCTCCGGTTCTGATTTCTGGCTTCCGGCCTCAGATGCCCGGCGTCAGCACTCGGATCTTGTAAATGCCGGTGCGGGCCGCAATGTAGAGCGTCCTCTTGTCGGCATCGCCAAAGCCGATATTGGTCGATTGCTCGGGCGCCCTGATGGTTCCCAGGTGCTTGCCTTCGGGCGAGATGATCCACACGCCGCCCGGGCCGGTCTCGTAGAGATTGCCCTTGGTGTCGACGCGCAGACCGTCGGTGATGCCGCGGCCGCTCTCCTTGCTCAGGTCGATGAACAATTTGCCGTTGGCGAGCGTGCCGTCGGCAAGCACATCGTAGCGCCGCACGTAATTGTCGCGGCTGCCGTTGACATAGAGGTATTTCTCGTCGGGCGAGAAGGCGAGGCCGTTGGTGGCCGGCATGTCCTTGATCAACAGCGTCAGCTTCCCGTTCTTCCAAAGAAACACTGCGTTGTAGTCGAGCCCCTTGCGCGGGTCCTTGTCGCGCAGCCGCAGCCCGCCGTAGGTGTCGGTGAAGTAGATGCCGCCGTCGCGCTTGACCACGACGTCGTTGGGTCCGTTGAACCGCTTGCCTTCGTAGCTGTCGGCGAGCACGGTGCGCTTGCCGTTCGGCTCGAGCCGAACCAGCGAGCGGCCCGCGAAGGCGGCGATGATCACGCGGCCCTGGCGGTCGAGTGTCAGGCCGTCGGCGCCGATCATGGCGAATTCCTCGAAGCGCGGATCGGTCCGCTCGAAGCCGTTGTTCTGGATGCCGCCCCAGCGCCAGATGTCGGGGCCGTTGTAGCCGGCGTTGTAGAGATAGACCGAGGCGGCGCCGTCCGGCGTGAGCCGGTAGATCACGTTGCCGGGGATGTCGGTAAAGAGAAGATACCCGCTCTTGCCCTTCTGCACCCAGACCGGGCCTTCGGTGAAACCGAAGCCGCCCTTGATCAGCTCGACCTTGGCGTCGGGCGAGACCAGCGCATCGAGTGCCGGGTCGATGCGCAGGACGGATTTGTCATCCGCCGATTGCGCCGCCGCAAACGAGACGGCGAACATGCCGGCGAGCAGGGTCGTCGAGAACCTGAGCATCGTCTCCCTCCCATCGAAGCGGCCGGCTCGAGGCGGCGGCCTTGTTTTGCGCAAGCGTATGCCTGCGGCGCGCCAGAGAAAAGCGGCGAGAGGCGGGCTCAACCGGGCAGGCAGCGGCGGGCGGCAATCGGATAGAGGCGATCGTCGCCCAGCATGTGGGCGGTGAACGACAGGGTCTCGAACACCCCCGCGAAGGCGCGGTCGCGCACGTTGAGGCCGCCCGTATAGGCGCCGAAGGCCGGCATCACCAGCCGGCTGCCGTCGGCGGCGAAGCAGCGGCGGCTGGTGGTGCGGCCACGCTGAGCGACCCGCGCGAGAGGATGAAGATGGCCGGCGATCTCGCCTGCGCTCGCACCTGTCTGCGGCGCATGGCGGAACACGATCGGACCGAGCGCCAAAGTCTGCGCAAAGCTGCCGCCGATGCCCTCGGCCGGCTCGGGATCGTGGTTGCCGGCGATCCAGACCCAGTCACGGCCGCGCTGGAGCGCCCGCAGGGCGGCACGGTCTCCTGCTGCGACGCGCGAGGGACCATCGCCGTCATGAAAGCTGTCGCCGAGCGCCACCACTAGGCGCGGCGCGTAGCGGGCGATCAGACGGGAAAGCTGCGCAAGCGTCGCCGCGGTGTCGTAAGGCGGCAGCAGCACGCCGCGCGCCGCGAAGCTCGAGCCTTTTTCGAGATGCAGGTCGGCCACCACAAGCAGCGCCTCCCCCGGCCAGTAGAGCGCGCCCACCGGATCGCCCACGAAGCGGATGTTGCCTACCGCAAGCTCGCCCGCGGTCTGCGCTCGCACGCTGCCGTCCGGCAGGCGTGCGCTGTCGCCCCTCATCGGCCCCTCACTGCATCGCCTCCCGCACCAGTTCCTCAGCCGCCTCCGCCAACAGCGCATCGCCGGCCTCGCCGTAGACCGGCTCGCGGCCGATTTCGAGCATCACCGGCACGGCAAGCGGCGAGACATGATCGAGCGCCTTGTGGATGATTCGGCCCCTGGCGCGCGACAGCATAGCGGCGAGCCGGTGGATGTCCAAAAGACCGGTGGCGGCGTCCGCGCGCGCCGCCCGCAGCAGGATGTGATCGCCCTGATGTGCGCGCAGCACGTCGTAGACGAGGTCGGTCGAGATGGTGAGCTCGCGGCGCGATTTTTCCTTGCCGGGAAAGCGGCGCTCGATCAGGCCCGCGATGATGGCGCAACTGCGGAAGGTGCGCTTCATCAGGGCAGACTCGGCAAGCCAGGCTTCCAGATCGTCGCCCAGCATGTCCTCGTCGAACAGCGCCTGCAGGCTGAGCTCGCCACGCGCGATGCGCAGCGTCACATCGCCCAGGCCCCAGACGGCCAGCGCGTATTCATTGGCGACAAAGCCGAGCGGCCGCAGCCGCGCGCGCTCGAGCCGGCGGGTGAGCAGCATGCCGAGCGTCTGGTGGGCGAGCCGGCCCTCGAACGGGTAGCAGACGAGATAATGCTTGGCGGCTCGCGGGAAGGTCTCTACCAGCAGCTGATCGCGCAGCGGCACCTGCGAGCGCCAGGCCTGGATCGCAAGCCAGTCGCGCACCTGCACGGGCAGCTCCCGCCACGCGCCGTGGTCCGCAATGATGCCCCGCACGCGATCCGCCAGATAGGTCGAGAGCGGGAATTTCCCGCCCTCGTAGGAGGGCACCTTCGGGTCCTCGGAGGCCGCGCGCGAGACATAGACCTCGTCCTCGGCGAGCGCCTCGTAGCGCAGAATTTCGCCCGCGAACACGAAGGTGTCGCCCGGCACCAGCGTCTCGATGAAATATTCCTCGACCTCGCCGAGGAGCCGGCCGCCGCGCGGGATGCGTTTGGAGGCGCGCGAGCGCACGAGCCGCACCTTCAGCATGTCGGCCTCCACGATGGTGCCGACGTTCATGCGGTAGCGCTGCGCCACCATGGGGTGGCTGATGCGCCAGCGCCCGTCCTGGCCCTGCCGGATCTTGGCGAAGCGCTCGTAGGCCTTGAGCGCATAGCCACCGGTCGCAACGAAATCGATGACCGCATCGAGCTCGGCGCGCGCAAGACCGGCATAGGGGGCGGCGCAGCGCACCTCCTCGTAAAGATCGTCGGCCAGGAACGGCGCCCCGCAGGCGCAGCCGAGCACATGCTGCGCCAGCACGTCGAGCGCGCCGGTGTGCGCGGGCGGCGTGTCCTGGGCATTCTCCTTCACCGCATCGAGCGCTGCGCGACATTCCAGCACCTCGAAGCGGTTCGCCGGCACCAGCACGCCACGCGAGGGCTCATCCATGCGATGGTTGGCGCGGCCGATGCGCTGCAGCAGGCGCGAGGCGCCCTTGGGGGCGCCGACATTGATCACCAGGTCGACATCGCCCCAATCGACGCCGAGATCGAGCGAGGAGGTGGCGACCACCGCGCGCAGCCGCCCCGCCGCCATGGCGGCCTCGACCTTGCGGCGCTGCGCCACATCGAGCGAGCCGTGATGGAGCGCGATCGCCAGAGCATCGTCATTGATGCGCCAGAGCTCCTGGAAGACGCGCTCGGCTTGGCTGCGGGTATTGACGAAGACGAGCGTGGTGCGGTGCCGCCGGATGAGATCGTATATCTCGGCAAGCGCATGCTGGGCGGAGTGGCCGGCCCAGGGGAGCCGCTCGGCGGTATCGAGCATGGCGACATCCGGCACGGCGCCGCCTTCGGCCAGGATCAGGTCCGCGAGCGCAGTCCCGCCGGCGGGCTGCGGCACCAGGAAGCGGCGCAGGTCGTCGGGCTCCGCTACGGTGGCGGAGAGCCCGGTGCTCAGGAGGGCAGGCGCCAGGCGAAACAGGCGGGCGAGACCCAGCGAGAGGAGATCGCCGCGCTTGGAGGTGACGAGCGCGTGGAGCTCGTCGAGCACCAGGCGCCGCAGCGTGCCGAACAGGTAGGGCGCGTCGGGCGTGGAGAGGATGAGCGCGAGCTGCTCGGGGGTGGTGATCAGGATGTCGGGCGGATCGCGGCGCTGGCGCTGGCGCCTGGAGGCGGGCGTGTCGCCGGTGCGGGTCTCGATGCGGATGGGCAGCGCCATCTCGTCGACCGGCTGTTCGAGATTGCGCGCGATATCGACCGCGAGCGCCTTGAGGGGCGAGATATAGAGGGTATGGAGGCCGCCTAGGCGGCGCAGCTCGCGCCCCATGGCGGCAAGTCCGGCCCTGGGGCGGCCCTGCCCCAAGGGGTGCGCTTCGCTGAGCTCCACCAGGGTCGGCAGGAAGCCCGCCAGCGTCTTGCCGCCACCGGTTGGCGCGATCAGCAAGACCGAGCGGCCGGCGCGGGTCTTGGCCAGAAGCTCGAGTTGATGGGCGCGCGGCGTCCAGCCGCGGCTGGCGAACCAGCGCGCGAAACGCTCGGGCAGCAGCGCCGACGAGGCTTCCAGAACGGACACGGATTAACCATTACCGCCACCACATCGGAGCGTCGAGACAACGGCGGAGGGACCATCCGGGCGCTCCGCAGCAACTGAGGTTATCGGTTGGTAAACCCTAGTTCTTAAGCGGATGTTTTGGGGTCGCGCGGTACCAACAAAACGGCGAGCCGCGCCCATCAACAGCCCGGTTTCTACGGACATGCCGGCAAGGCCCACACCCGACCTGACCTGCCCAGAGCCGCGGCACCGGCATCGATTGCCATGACGGACGCACCGACCTTTGCGATCGAGCTTCGGCGCCTATGGTGGGCTGCCATCCTGCTGCTCGGCATTTCCGCCGGAGCGGTTGGCTGGACCATCTGGCAGCTTCGGAACGACGCCATTCGCGCCGCCATCGCGGATTCGGGCAACATCGCAACGGTGCTCGCCGGGCAATTGTCGCGCTCGCTGGAATCGATCGACGGCGTGCTGCTGGAGCTCAAGTCATCAAGCGCAAAGCTGCCGATCGAGAACCCATCCGAGCTGCGCGCCGCGCTCGGATCAAAGGAATTCTTCGAACGGCTCACCTCCTACCTCACCCGCCTGCCGCAGATATTCAATATCGTGATCGTGGACGCGCAAGGGCAGATGGTGGTCTCGACCGCCACCTGGCCGCCCCCCAATATCAACGTCGGCGATCGCGACTATTTCCAGGACGCGCGCGCGCGCACCGACGGCAAACTGAGCACCTCGGTTCCGATCAACAACAGAATCGACGGCACCCGGACGATCGTGTTTGCCCGCCGGCTCGACGACGCGCACGGCCGCTTCGCCGGCGTCGTATTCGCCAGCGTGAATTCCAAATATTTCGAGGACATCTATACGTCGACCCAGTCGATCAACAGCCTGATCTTCACGCTGGTGCGGCAGGATGGAGTGATCCTGTACCGGCTGCCCGACACCCTAGATTTCACCGGTCAGAAGCTCGCCGGCGAATCGGAGTGGCTGCAGTCGCTCAAGGGCGGAGGCAGAGACGGCTTTCGCGTGTTCGCGCGATCGGACGGCAATCCCCGCTTCGTGTCGTCCCGCAAGGTGCCGGACTATCCGCTGTTCGTGAACATCTCGGTGACCGAAAGCACGGCGCTGGCCGGCTGGCTGCGCCGGTCGGTCGCGATCGGGCTGGGAAGCCTGGCGCTGCTGCTGTGCTCGCTCTATCTTCTCACTGCGGTGACCCGGCAGATTCTCCGTCTCAGCGAGTCGGAAAGCTCGCTGATGCAGAAATCGCAACAGCTCGATGCGGCCTTGAACAACATGTCGCAAGGGCTGTGCATGTTCGACCGCGAGCAGCGGCTGGTCGTCCACAACAAGCAATACATGGAAATGTACGGCCTTGCGCCAAGTCCTGGAATGACGCTGAATGATCTGTTAGCGGCCCGTCAGGCCAACGGCACCCTGCCGCAAGAGACGTCCTTTACCCTCAGCCGGCTCGAGATGGTGTTGGGTAACGAGCCCTATTGCGCGGTCGACCGGCTGCCCGACGGGCGGACCGTCGCCATCACGCATCAGCCGATGAGCAACGGCGGCTGGGTCGCGCTGCACCAGGACATCACGGCGCAGAAGCGCGCCGAGGCCGAGCTCGCCTACATGGCGCGGTACGACACGTTGACGGGGCTCGCCAACCGCGCCGTGTTCCTGGAACGGGTGAAAGAGGCTGTTGCCCGCGCCCGACAGGGTGGAGAAGAGTTTTCGATCTTGATGCTCGATCTCGACGGCTTCAAGGCGGTCAATGATTCGCTCGGCCACGCGATGGGCGACCGCCTGCTCAAGGCGGTCGCCGAGCGATTGCGGACGCTGGTTGCGGAGGGTGACCAGGTCGCCCGCCTGGGCGGCGACGAGTTCGCGATTTTCCAGCCGATGGACGATCGAGGCCGGGAGCGGATCAGCACGCTGGCGAGTCGCATCCTGGAGGCCTTCGCCGAGCCTTTCGACCTTGCCGGCCGGAAGATCTCCATTGGAGCCAGCATCGGGCTGACGCTGGCGCCCGCGGATGCCAGCGAGGCGGATGCGCTGATCAGGAACGCCGATCTCGCCCTCTACAAGGCCAAGTCCGAGGGACGCAATCGCTATCGCTTCTTCGAGACCTCGATGGAGGCGGAGTCGCGCGATCGGCGCGAGCTCGAGCAGGCCATGCGCAAGGGCATCTCGATGAACGAGTTCGAGCTGCGCTACCAGACGATCGTGGACGTCGCCAGAAAGGCCTGCTGCGGCGCCGAAGCGCTGGTCCGTTGGCGACATCCGGAGCGCGGCCTCATTCCGCCGGACCAGTTCATCGCAATAGCGGAGGAGAGCGGGATGATCGTCCCGCTCGGCGAATGGATCCTGCGGCAGGCATGCGCGGATGCCGCCACCTGGCCGCCGCATCTCAAGCTCGCGGTCAATCTCTCGCCCAAGCAGTTCACGCAGTGCGACCTCCTGGGCATCTTGGAATCGACACTCGAGGCAACCGGACTCGATCCGGCGAGGCTCGAGCTCGAGATCACCGAAACCGTCCTGATCGAAAAGAACGAGGAGAACCTCGCCATTCTCCATGCGCTGAAGAATCTGGGCATATCGATCGTGCTCGACGATTTCGGAATCGGTTATTCGTCCATGCGCTATCTGCAGGACTTCCCGTTCGACAAGATCAAGATCGACAAATCCTTCATCCAGAGCATGGTCAGCCACGCCGACAGCGCCGCGATCGTCTGCGCGATCGCGGGGCTTGGGCGCAGCCTCGACATCGACACGACCGGCGAGGGGGTGGAGACCGCCGAGCAGCTGACGCTGTTGCGCAACGCCGGCTGCCAGCTTGCGCAGGGATACTTGTTCAGCCGGCCGGTCCCCACCTCCGAGCTCACCTTCGAGCCGCCGGAAGCGCTGCGAAAGGCGGCTTAGTCTGCGGCCCTCACGGTGCCTCGAAGCCCCTCGCCTTCAGCACGGCTACGGCGGCCGGCGCGGATAGAAACGCAAGCAGCGCCTTGTAGCCCTCGGCTTGGCTGCTGCCGGTCGTCAGCGCGGCGGTATAGCGGGTGTATCGCTGAACCTCGGCGGGCAGCGGCCCTACCAGCTCGACCCGCGGATCGCTGAGGATTTCCGGGATCGGATTGAAGCCGAAGTCGATCCCGCCGGCGGCGACGAGATCGAGGAGCGGCTTGGCCGGAGGCACCAACTTGGTTCGCCCGCCGATCGACCCGGTAACGTCGAGCGACTTGAGCATGTCGTCGACCAGAATGCTGGCGGAGCCACCGAGCTTGGGGTCTGCGTAGGCGATGGTCCGTGCCCGCGCGAGCGAAAGCATGAAGGCATTGACCGTGGCGATGTCGGGCTTGGGATCGCCCTTGCGGACAAAGACGCCGATGCCGACCTTGGTCAGAACCGCGGAGCTGCCGGCAACGAGCTTGCCCTGCTTCTGCAGCTCCTCGATCTGCGCCTCGCCCAGAATCGCAACATCGGCAGCCTCGCCCTTGGCGACGCGCGCCGCGAGCGCTCCGGCCGGTCCGTATCCGATCTTGATGGTTTGGCCGGATGCTTTCTCGAACTGCGGCAACAGCTCGCTGAACGCCGCTTCGGTGGATCCAGGCGACAGGACCTTGATCTCGGCTGCGGCCGAGGCGATCCCGCCCCATGCGAAAACCAGCAATGCCGCCAGAAATTGCGTGCGACGCATGACAACCTCCCATTTCCCCACGCGACCAACCGCCCCTCCTGCATCGAGGCAGGCAGGGCGGACTTCAGTGGACACCTTCGAGCGATTCGAAGCCGGCTTCTTTCCAGGCGGCTCGCGCGTCCGCGCTGGCAAGCATCTTCAGGTAGGCTTCCGCAGCCGCTGGAGCGGCGCTGCCGGCATGGATTCCGCCCGCGAAGACGATGTAGCTCTGCAGCTCGCGCGGCAGCGGCCCGACCAGCGTGACGCCCTTCACCGGCAGGATTTCGCTGATGTTGAAAAGGCCGATCTCCGCCTCGCCCTTGGCGACCCGCTCCACCCCGCCCTCGAACGCATAGGCGAGCGTGACCTTTGGCCGCACCGCTTCCGCAATCCCAAGCCGCTCGAACATGCGCGTGATCTGGCCGCCCGCAATCCCGCCGCCCCGCGGGTCCGGGTGAGCAATCGAGCGAGCCGCGAGCAGCGCCCTGCGAACCGCGTCCACCGTCGAAATGTCCGGTGCCGGATTCCCTGTGCGGACCACGATGCCGACGCCGACGCGGGCGAGGCTTGTCCGGGTGGCTGGCCGGAACGTTCCCGCCTTGTCCAGGGTCTCCATCATCGGCACCGGAAGGACGACCACGTCGGGCCGCTCGGCGCCGCGCAGGCGTGTCTCGATCTCCCGGACGGTCCCAGCGGTGAGCGCGACGTGGTTTCCAGTCGCCTGCGTAAACTTGCCGGCGTAAGCCTGTTGGGCCTGCAAGGTCGCCGCCGAGGTAAAGACGCGGATCTCCGCCGATAGGGCGGGATTGGCGCCAAGCGCCAGCAAGGCAAGCGC
>Ga0126381_100001470_pt1 | contig 25310 bp, 13 predicted proteins | sample PanSoiMetPlot_28_FD_96465 | JGI IMG/M metagenome (GOLD analysis project Ga0126381, IMG submission 96465) | Tropical forest soil microbial communities from Panama - MetaG Plot_28 | ecosystem: Environmental > Terrestrial > Soil > Tropical forest > Bulk soil | place: Panama | collected 2016-02-17 | reverse complement strand
TCGGTTGCCGAGTGGGTCGAGCACGGATGTTATGGATCCCAACTGGTTGCGGCCGTACCGAGTGACGTTCCCTCTCGCGTCCGTCGCAGAAGTCATGAACCCGGCTAGGTTGTAGGAAAACCGCCGCACAGCACCAAGTGGATCGATCGCCGAGGTGATGCTCCCGCGTTCGTCGTACTCGTATTTCGAATGTGGCGCACCTTCAAGTCCAGCAGAAGTTACGTTCCCGCGCGAATCGTATTCGCGAGACCAGCGTTGCCCGGCGGCGTCGATCATCGTGACCGGGAGACCCTGATCATTGTAATCGATCATGGCTTTACCGCTAGCCGGAATCGTTTGGCCGGTAAGCTCCCCGGTGGGTCCATAGTGCCACTCCTTTGTCCGCCCCTCAGCGTCTTTCTCGGATACTTTGCGACAGAATCGATCCCAGGCGAACGTCCGCTCGTTACCAAGAGGATCAACAATTCTGGTGACTAGTCCCACATCGTTCCAGTGATACGTCGTTTTCTCACCGAGGGAGTCTTCAACGATCGTGATGTGCGCAGCGGGATAATAGGTGATTTTGTGGTTGTAGATACCGCCATCACCCCAAGTGTGCACGCAACGGGCATCGCGCTCTTCAGACTCGTATTCGAAATAGAATGATAAACCGCTTCTATTTGTCTCACGAATCAGCCGGTGGCCGCTGTACTCGTAATGATAGGCATGACCAAGCGCGTCTGAAACCGAAATTAGATCGCCGAAGGAATCATAGACGAAACGTGCGACCCGCAGTTCGGCGTTGGCCATATCCGGATGGGGCGCGAAGATGCCAACAATTCTTCCGCTAATATCGTTCTCCAAACGGACGCGACGCCCTGCGTAGTCGTTGATCGCAGAGAGTGAGCCATTCGCGTATTCAAGACGGACAGCATTTCGGTTGCGATCTTCAATGCGAGTTAACGGAAAATGTGCAAGGCCTGACTCAGGACCGAAAGTGAGCGTTTGCTTGTCGGCGGTGCTGACCACAAAAGAAGCCGCTTGTCGCTTTATGAACAGGCGTTCTACCGGTTCGTAGACCTCGTGGCCGATGGCGACTTCCTCGACGGAGATTTCTCTCCCGTCCGCAAGCCGGAGAAAGATTCTGCCCGAGCGCACAGAGATATGTTGGTCATAAGTATGGTGCCATCCATGGCCGAGAGGTCCGTTATACTCCGAGGCACTGTAATAACTCCGTTCAAATTTAAGCGGGATCAGGCCGGGAAGCTCAAAATCGACGAAATCAGTCATTACACGTCCGGAAACAACCTCTACCGGATGTCCGGTGAAGAAGCAAATGGCCTTGCTTAGCCAACTTCCGGATTCTGCCCCCAGAATCTCATGCAACTTATCCGAGACCCATTTTGTCCGAATGGCGGAAAGGATCGCCGCCATCCAATCGACTGCAGTCGGCCCACCCGTGAACACGGGCGCGCCCATCGGAATGGACATTACCACTGACGTCGGGAGGTTTACCGGATCGTTGCAGGTGATTACACTCGACGTGAGGCGAGCCCCGGAGGCTCCCAACACGTGCACGGTCTTGCTACCTGTAATGATCGTACCCTCGTTACTAGGAGGGTTGACGAATACGCCTCCTATTGGCATGTGCACGGGCATGCTTTTAACGCGCATTCCGGTATTCGCAGCGGGCATGCCGTTGATTAACACGGGTCCCTTGAACGAACCGCCAAAGAGTCCAGAAATTGAGGCATTGATCGCCATCCCCACTACTTGCCCAATTGGGTCATAGACAATACCAATAAATGGATGGGGGACCGGGATCGGAGGAACAGGCCCAGGCGGCTGAATCAGATGGATATCAATCCCGATTACTGGGTCAAACCATTTGCCGGAGAAGAGCATATCGTTCCATGTGGCGAGGATTGGTTTTGTTAAGATCGATTCTTCAAGCGCTGAGGTTAACTGCCGTCTGTTCCCTTTCTCGCAGAAGCGCCTGCACTCGAATAGTTTCTATTTGTTGCTTGATGGACTTCGCCTGTTCCGCCAAGCCATTTTTTTCGCACATAGCGACAAACTCATTGCCGATTTGATCTATCGTGCTTGCATCGAACTCCCTGAGTGAGATTTTGGTCCCTGCGCCCAGCGCCTGGTTCCAGCATGCAGCAGCGGCATCCGGCCGACCTCGAAGATTGTGGCATGTACCGGCCATTCTCAAAGCTTCGATCCGCATGATCTCCGATTCGGCGGCCGTTGCATCATCCGCGGCCTGTTGATAGCTTGCCGCAGCGCGTTCGTAGTTCTGAACACGGAATAAAACGGAGGCCGTCCCCATTCGAGCCTGCATCACCACTACGGGTGCCGCGGCTCTTGTGGCAACGGCAATGGCCTCATCGTAGTATTCCAGAGCCTGAGTATGCCTTTGTGCGGCTATTAAAGTATTGGCCATAGCCATCAACAGAATCGCATCGTGGGTAAGGAGACCGTTTCGCTGGCAGATGGTCCGACCATCACGCAGAGCCTCGAGAGAGGCCTCAACTTTGCCTTCGGCCGACGCGATAGCGGCCTTAGCCATGCATGTTCTCAGACGAGCCGCTTCATATGGACTGAGTCCAGCGGGGTCGGGCGACTGAGCACTAGCATGCCCGTTAGCTTTTAACGATTTAGAAGCATCCTCCGCTGGTTTATGGGCCTTAACCGACGCGTCGTCAGACCTGCCCTCCCGATTCAATGCTCCAAACCCGCCGGCTGCTATCTTTAAAAGATACTCCTGTAGGGTGCTTTGTGAAATGAAAAACTTCCCGACCATGCTCTCTTTGCCATATCGGTCCTGCAATTCCGCCAAAAAACGTTCAGGCGTGTCGGCGACAGCGATGCGGACCTTTGAGGACCGAAACATGAGTAGCAATTCTTCGATTGCGGTCGCCCAGTCTTTTCTGAGTTCGATCTTCTGCGGTAGAAAAATAAGCATCAGGTATTCAAATTGGGATTTAACCTGATTCCACACGGATTCCACCGACTGCGCGAATGTAGCAGCCGAATCTTGGGTGCGCTCCGAGTTAAAATTTAATTCGCCGACCGAAACGCCGTCGTTCGAAAGCCCTTCCCTGATCAGCGCGTAATCGCTCCCAAGCTTTCGAACAGCGGCCTCGAAGAACTCATGGCGGTTTAAAAAGGGAGTATCGAAAATAAAGTACGGCGATCGATTATCTGGTGACATTTCTATGGCCCGAAAGATCCGCCCGAGGTCGTGATGCATCGAGGGATCGGTATCAATTCGGAACAGACGGACCTTTCCTGTCTGGCGAAACCGAAGCCAACTGCCCATAAACTCTTGGGCCATTTTAGTGATTGGGTCCATAGTTGGAAATGAATTTAGTTAATGTTTACCACGGTACCCTGAATCGTGACACCGCTGCCGTCAATCACGATCGATCCACCCGGCCCGGCCAAGGTGAGTTTTGCACCACCTATAATGTTGCAGTTTCCCTTCGCTTGAATGGTAATAGTGGGGCCGTCTATTGTTACGCCAGCATCCCCTAATTGGCCGAATGCGCCAGTCGCGTGTAGAGTCAGATCGCCAGTTACGGCGTGAGTCGTATTACCCGTAATTGTCACCTGCTCGCCGGAAGTAACGTTTTCTGTTCTGCTACCGTTAATCGTTATATTTTGCGCACCCGTGATGGTTATAGTTTCTCCACCTGTCACGTTTTCCGATCGGCCACCCGCGATTGTTATCTTTTCACTCCCATCGACTCCCTCCGTTCGGCCACCCGAAATGGTGATGTGTTCACCACCGGTCACACTCTCGCTGCGGCCTCCTGAAATCGTAATCTTCTCACCCGAACTTACCGTCTCGTCCCGACCGTTATCGATCGTGATGCTTTCGTGTCCAATGACGTGCTCCGTCCGATTGCTTACCACTTTAGTAGTTTCGTTGTTGTTGACGGTGTGAGTCAGATCGTGTTCGACGGTTGTCGCCATATCGTACTGGGCATGGACGGTAACCATTTCCTTGCCCTTGGTATCGTTCATTGATATCTCGTTGTATCCGCCGCCTCCTTTGGTGCTGTTGGATTTTAAACCACTGACGACGCCGCCGTTAGGAAGCGAATACGGCGGCATGCTCTCGGCATGATAAACACGGCCGACAATGATGGGTTGGTCGGGATCGCCTTCAAGGAAATCGACGATTACCTCCTGGCCGATACGCGGGATCGAAACCGATCCCCACCCTTTACCAGCCCATGGATGCGACACTCTTATCCAACAGGAGCTGTCCTCGTTGTTCTTGCCTTCCCGATCCCAATGAAATTGAACTTTGACCCGGCCATACTTGTCCGTGTAGATCTCCTCCCCGGCCGGGCCCACCACGACGGCTGTTTGGCAGCCTTGCACGCTGGGTTTCGGAGTGACTCGCGGCGGGCGAAACGGGACCTTCGCGGGGATACATTCAAAGGTGTTCGTGTAAAAAAAGCCCTCGTCCGCGCCTCCTGAACCATAGGCTTCGCCCATGGTCGACTGGTGATATACCGCCGTTAGCATCCACTTCTGGTTCATGTCCTTACGGTAGTGGTCCGTCACTTCGACCGTCGCGCCGGTAGTGAAACACCTGCAATTGGATTTGCCCGTGACCCGCTCTTTGAAGGCAAGAGTTTCTTGAAGGCGCGTCTTGGCGAGTTGGTCGCCATCGCCCTTCTTGGAATAGAAGCCCGGATAATCGTAGATTTCGTATTTGCCTTGGTCTTTCAGCGTGACCATAAGGCTTGTGCTCGGCGTTTCAAAATTATAATCCGTGTGAGCCCATGCGCTAGGGCGATATTCCTGTTCCACGCGCCAGTCGCTGATGACGTCGTCCGGATGCCAGCTTCCAGGGGAAAAATCGCAGCGAGCCTTTTCCTGTCCGGGACAGGGTTTATGGGCCGCCGCGTCGTCGCCGAGCACCATTGTGTGTTTGGCGCCATCTTTGTCGTGCGCGAAGAAATAGCAGATGCCTTCCTCTTCCATCAGCCGAGACACGAAATTGAAATCGGTTTCGCGGTATTGCACGCAGTAGTCGCGGCTGCGATAGGAGTTGTAAAGCCTCAATTCGTAGTCCGTGAAGCCGAGTTCGTCGAAGATGGCCTTGATGATGTCAGGCGCTGTTTTATGCTGAAAGATCCGGCAATCGGCCGTCCGAGTGAGGAACCACAACCAGGGAACCATCTCCGCCTGGTAATGAGTAAACCGCTCGTCGCGGCCGCTTTGCGAAAATCGGCTGATAAAACCGTTGATGCGGCGTTCGGAGTCGACGGTTTGCAAATGGAGAGTGACGCTTTTTCCAACGATGCCGTTGAAGTCGATGGCGTCCTCCTCCGAAAGAAGCTCAAGCTGGAAGCGGAATAATTGCGAAACCGCCTCCTGGCCGGAAATACTGCGGAGCAGAAGGGCGTCGCGACCCAGAGGGGTATCGATTCTGAGCGCCCTCGCCGATTGCGTGAACCCTATTGCCGCCATCTTGAATCCTCGCTACTGAATGAGCTTCAGATTAATCTTATCTTTGAATCCCGTATTTCCGTCGACGTTCTCGTTTACCACGTCATTTACACGTCCTATTGTGTTTACAATTCCGTCCGGGCGCACTGTCATCTGAACCCTGAAGGGACCTTCCTGGATACCATGGGGCTGCTGCTCCCATGCGCCATTCTTTCCGCCCACGGCTTTTCTCTTACGGAAGGTTTTATCGTCTAGTTCGAATTCATAGTACTCGCTGTCATTTAGAGCGGTCTTCCATTGGAGTTTTGGATTCCTATTCCAAGCCGATTTTTTCAATAGGGCGTCAAAAGTGTGCGTGAAGTACTTCTCTTTGAGAGTAGTTGTTCCGTCGTGTGACCAAAATCCCTTGTCATCAGGTTTCCAGTTTTTGGCGAGATCACCGAACAGCTCCGTTAGCTGCGGCGCCGGAGGTGGAGGCGGAGCCTTGATCTCTTTTGGCGGCGGCGTAGCCGTTTCCGGTTGCTTGAGAGTCAAACGAATGGCAAGATTTGTCGGTTGCCCTGAGCGGATCTGGACTGAATCGTCGCGTGTGTCGTATTGATCGCCGGCGGCTGCGTGAACCGTATACGTACCCTCTTGAAGAGGAATGGGGTTTGCCTTGTCAGCGACTTGCCGCTGTGACGTGCCACGACGCTGGATAGACAATTGCGTTTCAGACGGAGATATCGTCGTGAATACGAGCGTCCCGAATGGTGTTAGACGGCTCTCGGCTCCCCGAATCGTAATCGTCTGCTTCACAGACGCTCGTCTCGTGAATCGGGCAGAGTCCTCGAAATTTGTTTTCTTGAACTGAATAACGTGGTCGACATTGGGTTTGACCGGAACGGGTCCCAATGATCCATTCCCGTCCAAGGTACCTATTTGGTTGTCGTCCAAGAAAATCTGCGCTTGAGGCGTTCCTCCTTCGATCTGCAAGAAAGCAGTAGTCACTGACGGCGTTAACTCGATCGTCTTACGTTCGGTCTTTCCCGCGGCTATCGTGAATGTCTGTTCGGATGAGTCTTCGTATCCGTCGAACTTGAGCTGAAGAGTATGTGAGCCTGCGTCTAGAGGCTGCTGCCATCCAGATACTCCAACACTGCCTTTCTGTTGTCGGTCTATGAAGACTCGCGCCCCCACAGCACTGGACATGATAATCAGAGCCCCCCTGGTTGCGGCTCCCACCCGTATATTAATTACAGGAACATTGCTGGCTTCCACTGCAAGAGTAAGAGGCTGCTTAGGATTGCTAAACGTAACCTCATTGCCGCCGGATGCCAGTATCAACTCCAGCCCCTCAGTCGGAATCGGTTTCTGTTCTCGGTCTTTTAGTCCCGCAGGTTCCCCTGGAAGGCTGGAATATGCGATGGCCCCGGAGCCAAGGCTGCTGACCACTCGGACGGCGGGATTGTCGCGGGCCTCAACGTGAGGAGGCGAAATCAAACGGGCGGGCGCGCCAAAATCGGCTTGAAATTCCATGGAAAAAACTAAATTCCTGCCATCGGTCAACTTCAGCGTGTGAGTGCCATTTGTTTCCAAGTTGTGACCGGAGCTTCCGCCCTCTAAGGGTTCAATTTCCATGTCGTCCAACAGTACCTTTGCCGTCTCCAAATTGTCCGCAAGTACGCGAATCATGTGAGATTCGGGTGTGAGGGTCAGCCCTATGGGACTAGGGCTATGGTCGTTAAACCGTTGAACTACGCCTTTAAAGCCTAGCTTCTCGACGCGCACCACGTGATCGCCCGGCGTTACCTTTTTCGTGTTCCCCGTAATCACTTGATCGTCGATCGAGATCGTCGCGTCTTCGGGATCCACTTTGAACGCAATCTCAGTCAGCGGAGCTGGCGGAGGGGCTGGGGGGGCCCTATGGAGGACCCACCGTGCCACGAAGATGAGCGATAATGCGGCCGCAACAAGACCCGCCACAGGCCACAGAAACCTGGGCCTCGCTCGCTGTAAAATGGCCCGGCACTTGGCGACGAACTCGCTAGTCCAAACCAGCGACCTGCTTTTGACCACTGGGGACGGCGGCAGAATGATCGCCTCGGCAGCTAGGGCCGGGTTTTCCGCGGTCACTTCCTTTTTTTGACGGAGACGGTCTTCAATCTCGGAGATAGGCTTGCGAAATTCAGGATCTGCGCCGTATTTAGAGAAGGCGCCGGTGCGGCAAAAAATGGAATCCAGTTCGTTGATGGTCTTGATTTCTTTCGCTTGCTGGGCGAGTTCGTTCACCTCCACCAGATCGCGAGCGCGAATTTCCTCGCGTTCTTCGGCGGAGAGGCCCTCCTGAAGCACGCTGCGGAGTTGAATCAGCCGGTTTTCGCGCGGATAGATTGGCCGCAGCTTGTCCAATTCCGCGATTGCGCCTTTCAGATCGCTTTGTGCTTGCAACTGGCGAGCGCGGGAGAGCGCCGCTGAAACTTCCTCGATTTGCCGCTTATCCTGGATCAGCGTACTGAGGCTCTTTGCACCCGCGTTGCTTGGATCCAACTCCAGCGCCTCCCGGACCAATGGCTCAGCGGCGTGCCAATCCGCGTCAATGTGAGGACTAGCCTCGTTCAATAGGATTTCCAATAGGCCGGCCCGCACCACCGGGTTGTGAGGATCCAGCTGCAAAGCGTCCCGCAACATGTTTAGAGCGTCGTCCCTGCTGCCCACGCTGAAAAGGTCCTTACCCCGATTTGTCTTCTCCACAGCCTCCAAAGCACGCGCCTGCGCTTGTTGGATCTGACTTGCCAATGCCGACAATTCGGGATCGCCTGGGAATTCCGCCAACCCGTCCGCGACGAGCGAACCGGCTTTGGCGTAATTCCGAATCGTTATAGCCTGGTCGATCTGCGTCACCCAGTGGTTTTTAGTCTCGGCACGCAATTGTTGTTCACGCCGCTTGCGAAGACGATCGATCTCAATTTCCAGCCCCGGGTATTTCGGGTAGATGCCGCGCAGCATTTCCCACAGCCCCAGCGCCTCGGAAAACTGCCGCCCTTCTTCGAACGTTCTTGCGCGGCCCGTGATGGAGTCCACCAGATCTCGCCGCGACCGAACCTGCTGCAGGGCGTCCTTGAAGCGCGGTTCGGAAGAGTATTTCTGGCTGGCCTCCTCCAGGATGGCGACCTTTCGGTTGAGGTCGGGTTCGACGGCCACGTCCCGCTCGATCTTGGCTAGATAGGCCGAAATCTCCTGCCTGTGGGCCTGCTCAATGTCGTCCCGGAGAGCGCAAAAAAGGACGCTGTTGGGATAGGCGATAAGGACCGCATCGCAAATGGATTTCGCGGCTGCGAAGTCGCCGCTCTCGAGGCAGCGGCGCGCCTCAGCCTCTTGCGAAGCCAATTGGTCGCGTTTGGATCGAACCTCTTCATAGAGCTTCTGATACGCAGCGGCCTGGTCGGGAGAACTGCTGTAGGGCGCGCGCCGATCCAAATCCAGCAGCCTTTCGGCTTTGGCATATGCTGAGTTAACGTCACCACGCCGGTAAGCGTTCAAAGCCGACTGATAGGCTTCTTCTTTCTCGTTTCGGAGCCGGATGCGTTCGTGCTCGCGGCGCTCCACCTCGGCCAAAAGGGTTTGAGCACGAACTTCTTTGGGTCTCAGATCGAGCACTTTTTCGAGAGCTTGCCGTGCGTAGGCATAGGCGTGATTCTCCATATGCTGATTCGCGAGCCGGAACCATTCCTCAATCTGCGTCGCGCTCCGTTTGCTCTCGATCGCGCCCAGGAGCGTGAAGGCGTCGGTGTTGTTGGAATCGAGATTTAAAACTTCCTGAACCTTCTGGAGAGCCCGAACGTACTCGCCTTCTTCAAAGCGGCGGTGAGCGGTTTCCAGTAGCTGGTTCACTGTCTTGGTCCGGCGCACCTCATCGATCTGTTTGTGCAACTCATCGATTTCCGGTGACAGGAAACTTTCCGACTCCAACTCCTTGATCCGCTCCGCCGCGTCATCAAGATCGCCGGCCTCGAAGGCCTTACGAGCGCGCGCAAGCCGGGGAGCGATCCGCGCCGGATCGAAAATGTCAATTGGTTCGCCCCGTAGCGCCTTCTGAAGACATTCGGAAAACGCGCGAACGTCTGGGAAGCGATGGAAAGGCTGTTTGGCGAGTGCCTTGTGAATTACTTGGCAGATGGAAGGGTTAACGAGGGGATTGAACTCCGAAACCGGCGGGGGGGTGTAGTGCAGAATGGCCTGCGCGAGATCTTCCTGACCGGCTGCACTGAAGGGGTGCCTCCGGGCAAGCATTTCGTAACAAACTACCGCCAGAGAGAATTGATCGGAAAATGGCGTCGGTTGCTTCTTGAACTCGAGCTGCTCTGGAGCCATGTATAGCAGCGTGCCCTTCAGACCTGTCGCAGAGCGGTGGTCGGCTAGGTGCGCCATCCCAAAGTCGATGATCTTCACCGAATCATCGGGCAAAATAAACAGGTTGCTAGGCTTCAGGTCACGATGGACAAGGCTTTGCTCGTGGGCGGCCTGCAAGCCACGGCAGACCTGGCTGATCATTTGGACTGAGCGCTCTACTGTGAGGCGCGGACTCGAGCTTTTGATCAGCTCTTGTAGCGTCGTCCCGGGCAGCAGCGGCATCACGAAGTATGGGCGCTTGGCTCCCGCTTCTTCGGTTTCGCCTATATCTAAGATATCGACAATATTGGGATGAGTAATGCTTGAAAGAACGGCGCATTCCCGTTTGAAGAGATCAAGGGCGGCTTTATCCTGTGGATCGCGAATGGTTTTGACCGCGACGTCGCGGTTATTCATGACGGGATCGATGGCTCGGTACACGATCCCCATCCCTCCTTCTCCGAGGACCTCCAGGAGCTCGTACCGTCCCTTGGTCGCCATGAACTGTGTATAGATCATACAGCAACCGATGTCTGCGGGACTATGCGCCAGCCGGCGCCTTTGCCCGGTGCGGCCGCCGTATTTTCAATTCACTCCACTAATTAGTATGCGTCTTTCGAAGGCAAAGTCCGCCATCAAGCGGCGAAAATCGGCCAAAGCATCGCGGGCGGGTTTGTTTGCTTGCTGATTTTGCATCTCATCCTTATCTTGATTTACTAGTAACTGCGTGATCTGGACCAAAAAGAGGTCAAAAGTTCCAGAATTTAATGGCGGAAAATCCAAACGCGCGAGCGCTAAGATGGGGTTGGAGGTTAGGCGGAATAGGTCGTAGTGTCCAAAAACTCGAATCAAGCGGTTCGAGTCCCTGCTAGGATGAGCGGACATGTTCCGCAGAATCGATCCGCTGGCCTTCCTGGCGGCAATGCTCGCTGGTTTGGCCGGTGAGCGGCAACGGCATGCCATCGAATACCTGAGAGAAGAGAATCGGGATTCTTCGAGACCAACTCGGGGACCGCGGAATCCGATTCACGGATGCGCATAGAATTCGTTTGTTGGAGAAGGCTAAGGGACTTGGACAAAAGGCCTTGGAAGAGATAGCAACCCTGGTGACGCCCGCGACGCTGCTAATCTGACATCGCAATTGATCGCGCAGAAATACGACGGAAGCGCTAAGCGGCGAGCAGGACGACCCCGCGTCGCCGAGGAGATTCGGAAATTGATTGTTCGAATGGCCAAGGAGAACCGGAGTTGGGGGTACACCCGGATACAAGGTGCACTGACCAATCTAGCAGGCTGCGGAAAAAGTACCAGACGAATTAATTCGGCGAGTTTTCGGGGGATCCCCAAACCTCGCCGAGGGGCAAGCGAACGCGTATAGCGCATTTGTGAGCGTCGGGAGATTGGCCGAAATTGCGAGGAGGTGTTTTTCCGCACCCTGCTAGTGGGCTGTCCCGGAGACATCGCTACCAAGCGAAAATCCTTTTAGTGACGTCGGAGTATTTCCACTGAAAAGGCTTGGCAGTCTTTTGATAAAGGCGAATGTAGCGCAGGATCTTGCGTCTGAGGTCGGCGACCGAGGTGAAGATGCCACGGTCGATGACCTCGCGCTGAAGTTTGGAAAACCAGCTTTCGACCTGGTTCAGCCAGGAAGAATAGGTAGGCGTGAAGTGAAAGCTTACATGGGGATGCTGGTCTAGGAACTGCTTCACCAGTTCGGTTTTGTGAGTGGCAAAGTTGTCGAGGATTACATGTATTTCTCGGTCCGGGGCCGGGTGGCGACCACATCTCGCAGGAACGCAACAAACTCTTGGCTGGTGTGGCGCGGAGTGGTTTGACCCAGGACCTCGCCGGTTTGCGGATTCAAAGCCGCGTAGAGGGAGAGTGTTCCGTGCCGGTAGTACTCAAAGCCATGTTTCTCGGCGCGGCCCGGAGATAACGGCAGGCCACGGTCCAAGCGATCCAGTGCTTGAATCGCGCTCTTCTCATCGATGCAGAAAACCTATGCAGAAAACTCTATTCAGAAAACCGCGGCGTTCTTTGGTGGATTCAGATACAAGCCGATGATCGCGGCGGCCTTCTCTTCAAACTGCGGATCGTTGGAGGCCAGGTATCGCTCCAAACGATGCGGTTTGAGATCAGCTTCTTTCCAGATGCGGGCGATGAGATTCTTGCTGACTTCATTACCGCAGCCATCTTGCGCAACGACCAATGCGTGGAGCCATCCGGAGGTTGTTGCCGCGTGCGGAAGGCTCCCAATCGTTCCTCAATGTCACAATAAGAAACTCCCTCATCCAACATCACAATGATCCGCATGCGTTGCGCCACGCTCGCCGGAAGATTTCGCTTCCGCCGATAGCTCTGTAATTCGCCTCGCTCCGTCGGGGTCAGCCGCAAGACTTCCATCTTCGCCATAAATACATGACGAATTTCTTGCGCTACCCGCTACTCAGGGACAGTCTTGATCGGACCGCCCATCTGCACCCACCTGCGCTCAATCTGAAAGCCGCGACTTGCCTACCGTCGATCACGTCCGCGCCGACCAAGCGCAGACTTCCCGTGGCCCCCTCCAATGCGGTCCGCGTCATGGAGATTCTTGAGCATGCAATTACTGGACAGTAATCGACTTTCCAAACCCGAGAGTCGCGCTGAACGATCCGATATCCGTTGACCCGCCCGATGTGAGTGACGCTGTGAAGAGACCCGAAGCAGAGAGCGCCTGCATGCCGATCGAAGCCTGGACAGGCGTTCCAGCCGGAAGATAGGAAAGCACGCTCGCCGGGATAGTGTAAGAGTTCAGCGTTCCGGGAACGGTACAAGTGACAGAAACTACACTCACGGGTTTCAAGCCCGAATAGCGGTACACAGTAATCCCCAAAGCCACTTGATCGTATCCGGAACCCACCCAATTGAGCGTCAGGGGTTTGGTGCGATCAACGGAGGAGATCGTGTCAAGACTCGTTGCCGTAAAGCTGGTCGGGAAAATCGTTGACGCGGTGAAGGGTCCGACTTGTGAGCCGGCGTTGCCTTTCAAAGTATACGTTCCCGAGCCGAAGTTGTTCGATCCCGGCGAATAGTCATAGGCAGGCCCGACAGTACTGGAAACAGTAGTCAGGGCAGCCGAGAGGTTGGGACCCGTCAGCGGCAGCGGCGAACCAGCATCGAGGAATGCGTCGACGTAGGGACCGTCCGGCAGCGTGCGGTCGCGGATCCGGCATTCGTTGATCCGCAGCGCCGCAAACGCCGCCGCATATTGGCCCGGGGGATAGTGTGCGACATTGCCGGATCCAGCCTGTGAAACAGTGCCGGTGTCCGCAAGCGTCATTCGATAAACCGAAAATCCCGCGATAGTTACATCCTTGCCGCTATCGATTCTGGAGAGGATGGCCGCGGGAATATCCGGGTCAGAACATGTCGTCGTTCCTGTGGCCGCAATGGCGATCGTCACGATGTTGCTCAACTCGCCGCCAGCTGTCACTTGCGTCGGGGCAAAGCAATTCGGCGTGATGTCATTCGGCAACGTGAAGTTAATTTGCCATAAGCCGGGATAGCCAGACGATGCGCCTGAGTAGAGTGGCGTAATCTGCCGGCCTTCGACATTCACAGAGAATCCGACAGCCGCGGTTTGATCCCCGCTTGTCCCGCCGGCATCGTTCTTGGCGTCCGCTCCGCCTCCCGTGCCCCACAGCACGAGCGTGTCCCCAGGATGCGCGGGGGCGAGCAAATAGTTAAGTCCATTAAACGTCGTGTTGCCGGTGGTGAATCGCACCAGGCTGACTCCATTGTTCACGTTGCCGATGCTCGCCTGCGCGTTGCCGGTTCCCGCGCTATTCGCCGTCGCGATTCCGAAACTTCGCGCGACCACAATCACGTTCTGGAAAGAACCGGTCTGCCCGTTGTAAGTGAGGTTCGCAGTATACGTTCCGGGCGTGATGGAAGAAGGAAGCAAGGCGGCGACCTGTCCGCCCACGGTGTACACGATCTTGGCGGGAATCGCCGTACCTCCTGCCGATGGAACGAACGAAATCGACGTGCCTCCCAGATTCGTTGTGTAGTTGGTTTGTCCCAGCACGATTGACGCCGGCCCGAGATTGCTGCCGAAGACCGTGAACACCGTGTCCGGCGCAAGCTTCGCCTGATAGCCAGTCGCGTTCACGATTGCCCCAATAATCGGCGCGGCGACCACTCCAGCGGCTTTCACCTGCAGCGAAACAGGAACATTGCGCCCGGCAGTACCCGGCGCGGTACACGCAATGGAACCCACATAAACTCCAACGCCCAAGCCCGTGGGATTTACGGACGCTGTAATGTTTGCGGGCGTCGTTCCGCTGCTCGTATTGATCGAAAGCCAGTTCGAGCCTTGCGAAGTCGCCGCAACCGCGAAAGCGATCGGGTCTCCAGTGCTCGAAATAGTCGCTGTCTGGCTGGCTGGATTGGGGTCGCCCAGAGTATAGGTGAAATTTAGTTGTATCGGATTGGTTGAGAACGATCCATTCGGAGTCCCTGAGGACGAAGCAACGCCCACACCAGCAACTTTTCGGATTCTAAAATTGTTGGAATCGGCAATGTAGAGATTTCCCGCAGCATCAAGACTTACGGAGCTAGGGCCGTTCAGGGTCGCGCTCGTCGCCGGTCCGCCGTCCCCGAGAGCGCCAGGAACAAGAGTGCCCGCTACAGTGGTCACCAGTCCGGCGGTACTGATCTTGCGTATACGGCTAGTCCCCGGCTCGGCGTAAAAGAGGTTGCCGCCGCCGTCAACGGCAACATAGACAGGATTCATGCCGGTGGCGGTTGCTGACACATTTTCGCCGACTCCGACCCCGCTGCCGTTACCGCCTACCGTGGTGATGATTCCGCTCGTGTCCACCTTACGAATATGTGTCGCGTTATCGGCGAAGTAGACATTGCCCGCATTGTCGACCGCGATGCCTTGAGGCAGGTTAAGCGTTGCTGACTTCGCCGGCCCTCCGTCGCCGCTGTAACCGGACTTTCCAGGAGTTCCAGCGTACGTGGTGATGATTCCCGCAGTGTCTACCTTGCGGATGAGATTGTTCATGCTGTCCGCAATGAAGAGCTGGCCCGACTTATCCACTGCGACGCCGCTGGGAAAAACTTGCGCCTTGGTCGCGAGTCCACCGTCTCCTGAATATCCAACAAAGCCACTCCCCGCTACCGTGGTGATGATTCCGTCCGGCGTCACTTTCCGGATGCCGGGGGCGGCGACGATGAAGATATTGCCGTTGCTATCGGTGGCAACATTCGATGGGAAGAAATTTATGCTAGTGGCCTGGACTCCATCTTTATCGATGGCTCCTCCGCCGCCGGCTACCGTCTTGATAATGCCGTCCAATCCGACTTTCCGAATGCGATTGTTGTTCTGATCCGCTATATAGAAGTTACCTCCAGCATCGGCCGCCACGCCGGTGGACGAGCCGAAGCCTCCGCCGATCTTGGCTGCGATGGCGGGGCCCCCATCACCTGAAAACCCCGCTGTACCGGTACCCGCAACCGTCGTGATGATTTGCGCGGAACAGGAAATCGCCGCTAGAAGAAATGGAAATGATTTCATATGCCTCGTCATACGAATCTCTCGACGCCCTAGAGTGCCACGTTCCGCTGAAAAATGGCCTTAAGATCGCATCAAGAATTCTAAAGCATTCGAAGACGCCAAGTCCGTCGGCGCTAAATTCTTGCCTGTGAACGGCTTGTCTATTCGATGCGTTATACCTTTCATGAGACGTTACGAGGTTCTGTTTATCGTGCGGGAAATAGTCGCCGGGCTGCCAACCGCATATAGTCAGACCAAAGAGGAGTCTGAAGTCGCTACGGTCAAGTCTGCACCCAACACCACACAGAAACGTCTTGCCGGGCGAAGTCGTGAGGATCCAGAACGCGACGCTCTGGCAAATGATCGTCGCGGCTCATGACATCCAGGATTTTCAGCTTTCCTGAGGCGCGGATTGCGATCACGCGATACCGTCGGTTTTACCGCGTTTTCGTGCGTTGCCGAGAACGGGTGGTCTTCGCTCGGCCAAGACGGATTCACCCGTCGCGATCGTGTTAGCGATTCTCGCAATAACCGCACAAGCCGTCGCGAGTTAGTTGTTCACCAGGTCGAGGCATTGATAGTCGAAGCGCACGTCTTACCTAATGTTTATATTGGTGGTGCGGGAGCCTGCCGGTTGGATAGCTGTTTAGATTACCGCACCCGAATGTGGGGGGTATGCACGGTTCTGCGCCCTGTACGGTTATGATGCTTGCTACAACCCCAACTACACACAGTATATGGATGGGGTTAATTAGAGAAGAGATAATCAATTGAAAAGAAGATTTTCACTCTCACGCTATTGGCTTTGCTGGGCATCGCCTCTGGAGCATTTTTTCAACGCAAAGTGCATGCTTAGTTTTTAAAAATCCCCTATCTGCTTCAAATCGAAATTCGGCATCCGGTTAGCGGAACCAACAAAATGAAAGCCGATTCTTTCATCACTACGGCGATGAGAAGCGACGGCTCTAACGCTACCGATTCGAACTCCGCATGGGACATAGCAGCTCCCGCAACGCTCGCGATTCGTGCCTATGGCGGATAACACGTACACGAATTACGACTCAGCGGTAAAGATGGCGTTTACAACTATCCTGAATCAGCGTGATCGCAAGCAGATATTGACTATGAGTGCTGGCAAAGATTGCCTCAGTTACCATGGCAATCTGCCGGGGATGACTTGTACGCCGTTAGAGGGCAAGGTACTTGGATTTACCGTCATGAAGATGACCTTAAAGCCAACGGTTCCGCCAACTCAGATGGCACACAACCGGTGCAAACGTATCACGAGTTTATCGTGGTACCGGAGACCGACTACCTGATCATCCAAAAGGACAGTTACATAGATGGTGTCCTGACGGAAGAGCACTTCCCAACGTTGCTGATCAAGGGAGATCCACCGGACTCGCTGTTTAATGTTCCGGCCGGTACTAGGATGCTTGGTGAGCAGCCAACAGATAAAGCTGCAGATCAGTATGTAGCATCGGAAGCCTATCGGGTCGTACGGCGGACCCCGCGTATCTTGTGAAGTTCGATAAGGCTCATCCGTTGCTGTACCACTGAGAGTAGGTTTTCAGCGTTTTGATTTTCCACGTAACACATGTTGGGTGCCGAATTTTACCGGTGTAACGATTGCCGTCATCGCTACGCTTTCTTTGGCTTCTTCGCTTGGCCGTTGGGTGTTCACAACCAGGATGGCGTTTCTACCCTTCTGCTGTTTGTCTTCGCGCTGAGTCTTTGTCTTTGCGTTGTACTCGGTTGGAGGATGCTGCGCCTTACCCTATAATCCCTGAAGGCGTTACTACCGCATAGTCGACTCTGATCCTGATTCTTGACAGTCAGCCGAACTCCCCTCGCTCGCTCTCCCCTCGCCCTCCTAAGGTTTATGATGCGCGCGCTGCGGGCGCCCATCCCTCGTTAAGGTTCGTCAACAAGCGTGATAAAGATATTATGTTCAAATGCTGCTGCGGTTAATCTTCGTCTCGGCAATGCTTCTGGTGCCGATTCGTGCGGCACAACACCTTGCTCCACCCCCCGACGCGACTGCCCAGGTCGACAGAATCTTTTCGGCGTTCGCTAAAACAGGGAGCCCTGGCTGCACTGTCGGCGCAGCAATCGACGGTACGACAGTCCTAAGCGCCGCGTATGGCATGGCTGACCTTGAACGCAATGTTCCACTCACTCCCCAATCCGTAGTAGAGGCGGGCTCGGTATCGAAACAGTTCACGGGGGGCGTCATTTTGCTGTTGGCTCAACAGGGCAAGCTTTCCCTGGACGACCCCGTGGGCAAATATATCCCGGAGCTTCCCGATTATGGAACTGTCATCACCGTTCGACATTTGCTCAACCACACGAGTGGGCTGCGCGATTGGGGAGACGTGGAGGGAATCGCAGGGTGGCCACGGTCTACACGCGTTTATACTCACGCGATCGTGTTGGATATCGTGAGCCGCCAGCGCTCACTCAATTTCCAGCCTGGCGCAGACTTTTCCTACACCAATACTGGCTATAATCTGCTGGCGATTTTGGCCGAAAGGGCGAGCAGGAAATCTTTTCAGGATCTCTCTCGCGAGGCGATATTCGCTCCGCTAGGGATGAGTTCGACGCAGTGGCGCGATGACTTCCGGCGAATTGTTCCTAATCGCGCGATTGCATACGCGCAAAATCGCGATTCGGTTCGCGAGCTTATGCCTTTCGAGAACGTTTTCGGCAACGGGGGCTTGCTGACCACAGTGGGAGATCTCTTGAAGTGGAACCAGAACTTCGCCGATTCCAAGCTCGGCGGACCGGAGTTCACCCGGGCGCAACAGGAGCAGGGGCGGCTTAACAACGGGCAGCGAATAGCATACGCGGCTGGGCTTTTCGTCATGACCTGGAAGGGCTTGCGCGAGGTAAGTCACAGTGGAGCAACGGCGGGCTACCGCGCCTGGCTGGCCCACTATCCCGACCAAGGATTGTCTGTCGCACTTCTCTGCAATACGTCGGCCGCTAACACGGTCGAACTCGGTCATAGCGTAGCGAGTGTCTACTTGGGTAAGAGCGCTCTTTCCCAAGTTCCAACCGGAGACCAATCAAGTCCTATCGTGTCCAACATTGAAAGCAAAGCCGGGCTCTACGCAAGTGTTCGCGACCGTGAGACATTTACGATCGATTTCAAGGATGGCCAGTTGAAGTATAACGGCACGTTGAAGCTTACCCCCGTCACATCCACTAAGTTTCGAGCCGGCGATGAGGATACCTATTTCGATTTTGAGCAGAGTTCGGGGAACAAGACCGGGCGGTTGCGTATTCTCACGAGTGACGACGAGAACGACTACTACGAGAAGGTCGAGCGCGTGAACCCCAGCGCGGCCGATCTGCGGGCGTTAACCGGCGAATACACGAGTGATGAGGCGGAGACGACGCTGAAGGTCGCTTTGGACAATGGAAGGCTTGCGATCCACCGGCGGCCCGATGCGACTATCCTCCTTTCACCCACTTTTCGCGATGGTTTCAGCTTTTCTTCGGGAAGTGTTCGTTTTATTCGAGGCGCCGATGGACGTGTCACTGAGATGAGCATTGGCGATGGACGCGTCTGGGATTTACGGTTTCACCGGCTCAACTGATTTGGCTCGCTGACCGGATCTTCCCCGAGGATGGTCGGCATCTCGTGCAGAGGTTGGCATCGAGGAGTGCTTTCTCCGTATTGTGCGTTACCCGGCCAGAGACAGCCAGTTTTCCGGAAACCGGCTGCTACGGCCCCACCTCAAATACCACGTTCGACGGCGAGGTCTTACCCGAAGTCGATACCGTAATCGGATATTCGCCATCCGCAATCTGCGGAACAGTGGTATTCACCTGGAACTGCCCCGGCGCCACGAGCGCTGCCGCCAACACGGGGGCATCCACTCCGCCGATCGTCACCGTAACTCCCGTGATCGGGATTGGGGAAGTGACTGGCCCTGAAGTAGTCGGGCCCAAGCCCGCCGCGTAAAGCTGCAGGATGTCTCCCGGTTTCGCTTTGCGAGTGCCGGGAACCGCCGCGGGGTCGCCCATAATCGTGGAGTCCAGAAACACCGCGGCGGCGTAATTCTTCGATCCGAAGGTGTAATAGTAAAGGCTCGGTTGGATTTGCACCACCGGGACTGGCAAAACGTTGCTGCCCAGACCGAGACGGAACACCTGGACCATCATCGTCCCACTGATGTTCGAAGGCGCTTGCGCATTTACCTGCCCGGGACTGATGAAATACACCGGCACGGGAGTGCCGTTGACCCACACCTCCACGCCGTTGAGATCCGTTGGCAGCTCCCCCGACGGTCCAAAGTCGCTGCTGCCCCAAATCCTCTGCACGTCCGACAGATCGGACCCTTTTACATAGAACCAGCCGCCCGGCACGACCGCGCCGCCGGCGATAAGATTGTCGCTGACCGATGTAATCGTCGGCCCGTTGACCGGCGGTGTGTTCCCGAGCAGGAACACGAATGCATCCTGAGGCGCGGCTCCGCCGCCGCTCGCACCCTGCAGCGGCTTCACGACCGGAAAATCCGTCGACGTGCCTTCGCCAGCCACATGAATATTGCCCAATTGGTCCACCGCGATACCGCGCCCCGATTCGCTCCCGTTGCCGCCGATGAATGTCGAAAACAATAGGGCCGAGCCGGCTGAATTGATTTCCGTGACGAACATGTCGAACGCAAACCGCGTGCTCTGGATAGCATTGATCAACGGAAAGTCGCTCGAGTTGGTCCGGCCCGTAATGTAGGCATTCCCCGACTTGTCGACCGAGATCGCATAGGGGTCGTCGGCGCTTCCGCCGCCCAGGTACGTGGAGTACACCAGCGCCGATCCTGCCGGATTAAATTTGGTAACGAAGATATCGTCCACCGCGTGGCTGGCGAGTTTCCCGTCTATCGGGTTCATCACCGGGAAATCCTCGGAAGTCACAATCCCAGTCACATAGGCGCTCCCCGTCGAGTCCACTACAATGGCCGTCCCGTAATCAGTGGCAGCCCCGCCGAGGTAGGTGGAATAGACCAGCGCCGAACCCGCCGGGTTAATCTTCGTCACGAACGCATCGACGCTATTGACGTTCGAACTCCGAAGGGGAGACTGCAGCGGGAAGTCTGTGGAGCCCGTGTAGCCGGTAACGTATGCGCTACCGGCAGGGTCCACCGCAATACCATTGCCTTCGTCCACGGCGTTGCCGCCCAGGTAAGTCGAATACACCAGGGCCGAGCCGGCTGAATTGATCTTGGCGACGAATGCATCCTCTTGCGCACCCTTCGCCGCCTGGAAGGGATTCTTTGTAGGAAAATTCGCGGAAAACGTACTCCCCACGATGTATGCATTTCCCGCGCTGTCGAGCGCGATGGACGAACCAGTATCCGTGCCGATGCCGCCAAGATATGTCGAGTAGACCAGCGCTTGGCCGGTCGCATTCAACTTTGTCACGAACGCATCTCCCGACCCTCCCGGCGACCCTTGAATCGCGCCCTTCGTCGGAAAATCGATCGATCCTGCGCTGCCTGTGATGTAGGCATTACCCTGCACATCCACCGCGATCCCGTGCCCCTCGTCAGGACCGCCGCCGCCCAGGTAGGTTGAGTAGAGCTTGGCGGTGCCGCTGGGATTGATCTTCGTCACGAAGACGTCCTCCGCGCCCTTCAGACTGCTTTGAAATGGAGCCGTCGTGGGGAAGTTGGCCGATCCCGCGCCTCCAGTGACATAGGTATTGCCGATCGAATCCACCGCGATAGCGTAGCCATAATCCAATCCGCTCCCGCCGTGATACGTCGAATAGATCAGCGGAGGATCGATCACCAGCGGTTTCCCCCGGTCATAACTATCGATCTGGAAGCCAGCTTCATGACCGTGCAAGACCCAACGGCCCTTTACCGGAACGCGATTGTCCCAAAGTTCCTGATAGACCGTGGGCCGCTTGTGCCGGTATTCGCTCTGGCCCGCCCGGATCACTAGATCGCCCTCCGCGTCGATCCGCAATCGCACCGAATTCTCAAAGCTCATCCGGATTTGTTGCGGATCGGCCCCGGGAGAAACGATCCAATCGTATTCCAGGGCGCCGTCGTTTCCGTAATAGACAAGATCGACTCCCAGGTAAACTCCGGAAAATCGCACTCTCTGATAATTGGGGATCGCGCTGTGCCACCTACTTGGATCTTTGCCGATCAGGTAATTGCTGGTTGAGGCTTGGCGGTCCTCACCTATGATCGAAGCCGAAAGATTCGCACCGGCAAAACCGATGCGCAAATGCGATCCCTTCGCACCAGCGAGCACCGTTTGTCCCGAGGCCAAATACAGAGTGTACGAACTACCCCGAGCGAGATAGCGCACTCCGCCTGATGCCTGCCCTAAGTTCGGCTCGAAACTGAGTGGGATGTTACCCCACTGGAAAGTAGGCGCCCCCACTGCAGCGCTGGCAAGAAAAAGCAACATCGCACGCATTCGTTTCCTCCTTACGACATGAGGTTCCGCCGACCAGCTCAGTCGCCGGGATACATTTCACCTTAAATGTACAGAGTGCGTTCACATTAGCCGGCCCGGGGACCGTGTCGTCGTCGCGCGGAAGCAGCAACTATGCGAATACGACTGGCTCTTTCGCGAGAGTAAGTGCTATCCAGGTGGGGCAGCTTCACCTGCAGTAAGCCGAGATTCGTCTTGTTCTATCGATGTCCGTAGCATACTTGTCCTCAGGCACGAAGTAAAAGGGTAATCGGAACCTAAACCAATGTTTCAGTCGTCTGTCTTAGTCGTCGAGCCGTGTTTTGCTGCGCCTCGTTTGACGAGCCTCAGCACCTGAAAGCGCTGTACGATCTATGAACACTAATGGCGCTTGCCCAAGCAGCTAGCGCCTGCGTCCCGTCAGCCGCAACAGGCTCAGGAACAGGTTGATAAAGTCGAGATATAGCGTCAAGGCTCCGAAGATGGCCTTCTTACTTCCGGCGTCGGTTCCCTCGCTGCCGGGGACATTCATGGCTTTGATCCTCTGCGTGTCGTAGGCCGTCAATCCCGCGAACACGATGATGCCCACGATGGAAAACACGAAACTGGCGCCCTCGCCCATCAGCGACGGGAAGAACATGGAGAGGACCGCGAACCCCACCATCCCAAACAGCCCCATCGTGCAGAAGGAGCCCACCGGCCCCAGGTCCCGCTTGGTCACATAGCCGAACCCACTGAGGCCCGCAAACCCGAAAGCCGTCACTCCGAAGGCTTGCGCGATACTCGAGCCCGTGTACAAGAAAAAGATGCTCGAAAGCGTGAGCCCCGTTAATCCGGCATACAGAAAATAGATAAGTGTCGCGGTCAGTGCGCTGATCTTGTTGATCAGCGCCGAGAGCGCTATCACCGCCCCGAACTGCGCGGTGATCAAACCCCAGAACAGCAGCCGGTTGCCAAAAATGGTTTGCACCAGAGACGGATTCCCCGCCACTGCGCCGGTGAGGCAAAGTCCGCCCGTCATCCAGCCGTACACGCGGCTCATGAACCGGGCGTTTTCCGCCGCGACTGCAGCGGAGGATACAGACCCGAACGCCTGATTGCCTATCGACTGGTTGCCTAGCGGTTGTTGTTCCATGCCCCAACTTTAGTCCCCCCGATGAAGCGGTGTCAATTAGAAGAAGTTATCGCGATTCTTCGTACCCACATAGATATTTCCGACATCATCGGCAGCGATTGAATAACAACTTTCCAAAGTCGCCTTGATGGCAGCGAGAACGACGACGGGTCAGCATGGATTGGCCCCACATCTAAGCCTCGAAGGAGCCACGACGTGTTTTTGAAGGCTCTCAAAAAGTCTTTGCAAATTGATTAGCGCTCGCGTCACCTTTTCCAGAATGCGTCCTGGGGACAACTCAGACCTAGGCAACGCAACCGGACCGTCGGCATAAATCGTGATCACAGAATGACTTGAAATAGTCGGCACTCGCGCGTTTGGTCTGTATCGGTTAATACATGCACGGACACCCGTGCAGTTATTCACTGAGCCGAATATGAACTGCGGTGGATCATAGATCAGCAGTAAGCCTGCTCTGGGCCCAACTCAATCAGTTGGCCTTCAGGGCTGCCCACCAATTCAAGACCACTGTGATGGGAGCGTCACTGCTTTCAGAGGACACAGAAGATGAAATCAAGAAGCGCTGGCCGTCTGGAGCAACGTCGTAACTTTCTTGGCCAACAACATTAGTCGAAAGCGGGAAGAGGATGTGTGGCGTTCCCGCGGGGGCGCCCGTTCCAGCTTGGATATCGACAGCCATTATCTTTCGGTCTATGGACACGAAGAAAAGCTCCCTGCCATCTTTCCGCCACCGGGGATGGGCGCCGCCGGCGAATGAGATCTGCCATTTTCCGTTCGCGGGCGGAATGGCTTGGACATAGACTTCACTTCGCCCTGATTCGGCGGAGGAAAATGTGAGGTAGCGTGCGTCGGGTGAAAGCTTGGCATCGGCTACGGACACTTGCTCCGGGCCCACGGCAACGGACTTCTTCGTATCCATCGACAGAAGAAAAAGCCTGTTCCGAGCCACAGTAAGCATCGGTCCGTCCTCGCGAGGCCAGGAGAGCGGAAGTCCGTTCGAAGAGTCCACGTGCTCCTCCGCGCCGGTTCCGTTCGCGTCTTTGATCAGCATCGCGCCTACCGCCGAGTACGCGATACGCTTCCCATCAGGCGTCCAAGCGGGGTCTGAGTAGAACCGTCCTTTGTAGCCGAAAGTAAGTCGCGTCGAGGATCCCTCAGCGAGATTCAGCACCCAAATATCCCTCCCGGTTCCGGCCTGCCTATCGAATGCCGCAAAGCGGCCATCTGGAGAGAGCGCGAGATTCTGGCCTCCCGAACCGGGGGGCATCTGCTTTAATAACTTTCCGGAGCGATCGTACCACGCCGATTGAAACGGAATATCGCTAATGCCTGTCTGATAGGCCAGGACGTCCGCTGAGGCCCCTGCGGTTGGAAGTCCTTGCCGCCGAGCGATGGCGCCAACCTGGTCGACGAGCAGGAAGGGACTGCCGCGGACCGCGCCCGCCTTCTCATCGAATTCCTGACCCATCAGAGTCGCGTCGTTAAGGTAAAGAACATAGCTCTTGCCGTTCGAAGCGTTTGCGAGAACAGGGGCGCCGGACGCCGCGGGAAGGATTGTTTTACGCTCGGCGGACTCTAAGGACGCCAGATCGATTTGGGATGCCTCCTCCTTTCGGCTGACCTGGATCAGGAAACGCTTGCCGTCGGAAAGGAAAGCGGGAAAGCCCGATGCGAGCTCGCCCTTCGTCGCGACCGCGGTTACCGCAGGTTTTGCCGGCCCCCCTTCAGAGGAGGTTAAACCCGTGAAGGGTCCCGCCGCATAGAGGATTCCACCTTTTCCCCAGCTACCTTGCCAAGGAGCGTACGTCGTGGTCAGAGTGCGTGGAGACCCACCGGCAAGATCGATTCGTTTGAGATCGCTTCCTGCTACAAACGCGAGAGATTGCCCGTCGGGCGACCAAAAAGGATGGCTCCCGTCTTCCGTCCCAGGAAGCGCTTTCGATTCCGTGGAATCGAGCCGGCGGATATGAATTCGTATCACCCTATCGGGACCTTGGACGGTGTAAGCCAGCATGCGTCCGTCCGGCGAGGGCGCGGGAACGCCAAGCGGAAGAGAGCTTCCCGGTGGCGCATGGATTTGGAAACGGGTCACCTGCGGCGGCGGCGTGGATCGGAATAGAACCCACGCGGCCAATGAGACCGCCGCAATTGTAGCGAGAGCGGCAATTGCCCAGGGAACGCCGCTGTTTCTGGCCGGCACTTCGGAGGGTGCGGATTCAAACACCTGCTTGGGTTCAAACAGAAGCTCCGAATAATCACCGATATCACGTAGCCGCTTTCCTGAGTCTTTTTCAAGACACCGCTGGAGTAAACGCCTCGTTTCGACAGGCACACGCGACAGGTCAGGCTCCGTCTTCACTACCGCCG
>Ga0126381_100001469_pt1 | contig 25329 bp, 21 predicted proteins | sample PanSoiMetPlot_28_FD_96465 | JGI IMG/M metagenome (GOLD analysis project Ga0126381, IMG submission 96465) | Tropical forest soil microbial communities from Panama - MetaG Plot_28 | ecosystem: Environmental > Terrestrial > Soil > Tropical forest > Bulk soil | place: Panama | collected 2016-02-17 | reverse complement strand
TTTTCCCGCGGCCACACCACGACGGTCTTCTACAACGAGGTGGCGCTCGGCCGCTGGCTGGAAAGGACGGTCCGCGCCCTTGGCATCCAGGTGGTGACCGGCGCGGTGCTGCAGGACGTCGCGATGACCGGCGGCAGGGTCGGCACGGTCGAGCTGGCCACCCGGTACGGGAACGTCCGCGTGCGGGCGGCGGGCTACGTGGACGCGAGCGGCGACGCCGCCCTCAGCTGGCTCGCCGGACTGCCGTGCTGGGTGCCTGAACGCCCCATCTACGGCAGCCAGCAGGTGATCGTCGAGAACCTCGACGAGAACCACAAGCCGGACATGGGCGAGATCGACGCGATCTTCTCCGCGCGCGGCGAGGAGTTCGGGCTGCTGCGGCGCGGCGGGCTCGCGTTCTTCTTCCCCGGCCGCGGCACGGCCGTGCTGAACGTCACGCACATCGACGCGCCGCTCGATCCGGTGGACGCGGCGCGCGCGATGTTCGACGGCCGGGACCAGGCGGACCGTGCGATAGCGCTGCTGCGGGCGGAGTTCCCCAAGACGTTCGGCGACGCGCGCGTGCGCGCCTACGGCTTCCCCGGCCGGCGCCAGACGCGCTGGATCAAAGGTGTCCACCAGCTGACGGTGGACGAGGTTCGCGATGGCACTCCGTTTGACGACGCGGTGGCGCGCACCGCCTGGCCGATCGAACTGCACGACAAGTCGGACGGCTACGTGTGGGAGATGTTCGACGCCGACCACGTGCACTACGTGCCGCTGCGCTCGATGACCCCGCCCGGGGCGCACAACCTGGTGGCGGCCGGCCGGTGCGTGGACGGCGACGCCGCGGCGCTGTCCAGCGTCCGTGTGATGGGACCGTGCTCGGCGATGGGCGCGGCCGCCGCGCACGCGCTTGACCTCGCCGTCCTGGACAAGGGCTCGGGAAGCGTGCACGACATCGACATCGGCCGGCTGCGCGAGCGGCTGGCAGCCAACCTGGGGAGTCACTCCTGATGTTCCTCACCGATGACGAGAAGCGGATGCGCGACGGCGCCGAGGGAGGCGCCGTCGCCGCCGCCATGGACCTGCTGATCCGGTACGGCCAGGCGCTGGACGCGGACCGGCTGTGCGACGTCCGCAACGTCGCGGGCACGATGACCCAGCCGTCCCCGGTGAAGGCGCGGCTAGTCAAGGAGGGCGGCTGGGACAAGGCCTTCGCGGTCATCAACCTGGACAGCGACGAGGATCTGGAGATCCCCAGCATGCGGGTGCCGACCTGCCAGCTGCAGCACGGCTTCGGCGCCGACGCGCTCGGCGTAGTCCCGTACCCGAAGCAGAACATCGAACTGCAGGCGAGCGCCGAATCCTTCTACGGGCGGCATGGCGTGAACATCCTCGCCACGTGTACGCCTTACCAGGTAGGCAACCTGCCGATGCGCGGCGAGCACTGCGTGTGGATGGAGTCTTCCGCGGTGATCTACGCCAACTCGGTGCTCGGCGCGCGGACCAACTGCGAGGGCGTCGCGAGCGCGGGCGCCGCCTCGCTTACCGGCAAGATCCCCTGCTGGGGCAACCACAGGGACGAGAACCGCTTCGGCACGCACCTGGTGGACGTCCAGGTACACGTCGAGAGCTTCCAGGACTGGGGGATGCTCGGCTACTTCGCCGGCGGCGTCGCCGGCGAAGACCACCCGGTGATCACCGGCGACATCAGCCGGCCGGACCTGACCGACCTGAAGCATTTCGGCGCGGCGGCGGCCACCTCGGGCGGCGTTGAGCTGTACCACATTCCTGGCATCACGCCGGAGGCGCCGAAGCTGGAGGCCGCCTTCGGCGGCGCGCGGCCACCGGCCGCCGTCACGTACGGTCCGGCGGAGCGCCGCGCCGTCTACGAGACGCTCAACGAGATAGGCACGAGCGCCGACGTGGACTTCGTGCTGCTCGGCTGCCCGCACGCCTCGGTCGACCAGATGCGGCGGGCGGCCGCCGCGCTCGACGGCAGGCGGCTGTCGCCCGGCACCGAGTTGTGGCTGATGGCGCCGCGCGCGCTTAAGGACGTCGCGGACCGCAGCGGCTACACGGAGCTGATCGAGCGGGCCGGTGGACACGTCCTCGCCGACTCCTGCCCCGCGATGTCGCGGGCGGCGCCCGCCGGCACGAAGGTGTTCGCGACCGACTCCGCCAAACAGGCCCACTACCTGCCCGCGATCCTCGGCATCGAGGCCTGGTTCGGCACGCTCGAGGAGTGCGTCGACGCCGCGGTCACCGGCCGATGGAACGGAGGACTGAAATGAGTTCCGACGGCAGCTTGACTATCGCTAATGCGTTCGACTACGGTACGAATGGCGGGAGAAGAGAATGAGCCCGGTCATTCTCCACGGCCGCACCGTCGTCCCCGGAGTCGTCGAGGGCGAGGCGCTGGTCTCCCACGAGCCCATCTCAGGCTGGGGCGGAATCGACCCGGCCCGCGGCGTGATCATCGAGCGCCGCCACGAACTTGTCGGCGTCTGCTTCACCGGGAAAATTCTCGTGTTCCCCAGCGCCAAAGGGTCGTCAGGCTGGTCGGGGTTCTTCCAGACGACCCGGCTTAGCGGCACAGCGCCGGCCGGCATGGTAATCGGGCGCATTTCCACCAAGTCAGCGCTCGGGGCCGTCGTCACCCGCGTCCCCGCGGTCACCGACCTGGATGCCGACCCATGTGAGGTCATCGCGACTGGCGACTGGGTGCGAATCGACAACGGACGTGTGGAGGTGAGAAAGGCGTGAAACCTTTGCGGAGCAACTACGAGCCGGGCACCTCCCGGTGGGCCACCCGCCGTGCCCAGTGGCTCGCGCTCGGTCTGTCCGACGAGGACATGGTCAAGCCGAAGATCGCGATCGTGAACACCTCGTCGCAGCTGGCGATCTGCTTCAGCCACCTGGACGAGATCGCCCGCCGGGCCAGGCGGGCGATCGAGCTGGCCGGCGGCGTCGGGTTCGAGGTGCGCACGGCGGCGCCGAGCGACTTCATCACCAGCGCCGGCCACCGCGGCGGCTACATCCTGTCCGCCCGCGACCTGATTACCAACGACATCGAAGTGCAGGTTGAGGGCGCGCTGCTCGACGGCATGATCTGCCTCGCCTCGTGCGACAAGACCGCGCCAGGTCAGCTGATGGCCGCCGCCCGGCTGAACATCCCGACGATCGTCGTCGCCTGCGGGTACCAGCCGAGCGGCACCTACCGGGGCAGGCACTGCGACATCGAGGACGTCTTCCTGGCGGCCGGGCACGTCGCCAACGGGCGGCTCAGCGTGGACGAGCTCACCGAGATGAGCGAGAACGCGGTGCTCGGGCCCGGTGTCTGCGCCGGCATCGGCACCGCCAACACAATGCACCTAGCATGCGAGGCGCTTGGCATGGCGCTGCCAGGCAGCACCCCGGTGCGGGCGAACAGCGAGCCGATGTGGCGAGCGGTCGAGGCGGCGGCCGCCCGGATCGTCGAGATGATCGGCGAGGACCTCAAGCCGCGTGACGTCATGACACCGGGCGCGTTCCGCAACGCGGTCACCACGATCTTGTCGGTCAGCGGCTCGATCAACTCGGTCAAGCACCTGCAAGCCGTCGCGGCGGAAGCCGAATGCGACGTCGATGTGTACGGCCTATTCGAGCACCTCGCCGATCAGGTGCCGCTGCTGACCGCCGTCAGGCCCAACGGCGAGACGTCGATCGAGGAGTTCGAGGACGCGGGTGGCACCCGCGCGGTCATGAAGCAACTGGAAGCCCTGCTCGACACCGGCGCCCTGACGGTCACCGGCCAGAGCGTGGCGGGGAACCTGGCCGGGGTCACCGTCACGGACAGCGAGACGATCAGGCCGCCCGAGCGGGCGCTCGGGCGGCGGCCCACGATCGTGCTGATCCGCGGCAGCCTGGCGCCGGCCGGCGGCATCGTCAAGCTGGCCGTCGCCGACGACCGGCGGCTCGACTTCGCCGGCCCCGCGGTGGTCTACGAGTCGCCCATGCAGGCTCTTGAGGCGGTCCGGGGCGGCGAGGTCAAGGGCGGCGAAGTGGTCGTGCTGCGCGGCCAGGGCGTCACCGGATCCCCCGGCATGGGCATGGCCTCCCAGCTCGTGTTCGCCCTCAACGGCGCGGGACTGACAGGCGAGGTCGCGGTCGTCACGGACGGCCAGCTGTCCGGCCTGGTCAACAAGGGCATCGTCGTCGGCGAGGTGTCGCCGGAGGCGGCGGCGGGCGGTCCGCTCGCACTCGTCGAGAACGGCGACATCATCCGCATCGACGTCCCCGGCCGCACCGCCGACCTGGACGTCCCCGCCGACGAACTGGACCGCAGACGGGCCGAGCTTGACGCGAACCCGCCGACAGCCGAGGTGGGCTGGCTGTCGGTCTACCAGCGGCTAGTCAGGCCGCTTCCCGAAGGCGCGGTGCTGAGACCAAGGGGGTCCGGTTGAGCGAGGATGGTGCTGGCCCGGCTGGGAGCCACCGGACCGAGGCCCAGGCCGGAGCCCGCAAGACGGCACTAGCCGTCAGGGGGCTGTCGGTCTCCTACGGCAATGTAGTCGCGGTGCACGACGCGACGTTTACCGTCGCCGAAGGCGACGCGTGCGCGATCACCGGGCCGAACGGCAACGGCAAGTCCAGCATCCTGATGGGCGTCACAGGCATGGTGCGCCGCAAGGGCGGGGTGGAGATCTTCGGCAGGCCCGCCCCCAACGGCGACGTCGGGTGGGCCGCCAGGCACGGTCTCACCCTGGTGCCCGAGCGCCGCCAGCTGTACCCGGAGCTGTCCGCGACCGACAACATCATCCTCGGCTGCTATTCCTGGACGAGGAGCATAGGTAAGGCGAGAAGGTCGGCTTCGTTCGGGAGAGCGATCGATCTTTTCCCCGAGCTGAAGCCGCACCTCAAACAGGCGGCCGGCACCCTGTCCGGCGGGCAGCAGCAGATGGTCGCGATCGCGCGCGGGCTGGCGAGCGACCCGAAGATCCTGGCGGTCGACGAGCCGTGCCTCGGGCTCGCCGAGGCGGTGGCCAGGCGGGTGTACGACGTGCTCGCCAGCATTCATGAGCAGGGCACCACGCTGATCGTTGTCGAGGAGGCGCCCAAGCGGGCGCTCACGTTGTGCAACGCCCGAGTCGAAGTACGCAACGGCGTGGCCGGCGCGGCCGTGGCAGGTGCCGCGTGAAATTCGGAAACCTGCTCATCGCCGGCCTGGTTACCGGCTCGATCTACGCGGTGTTCGCCGTCTGCGTCTCGGTCTGGTACCGGGTGTCCAACATACTCAACCTCGCGGTCGGCGACTTCGCGATGGTCGGCGCGCTCGGCGTCGACAACCTCTACCGGGTCAAGGGCATGCCGCTGCCCGCAGCGATCGCGACCACGCTGGTCGTCGTCGCCATCTTCGCCTTCGCCTACGACCGGGTGGTGCTGCGCCTCGCGCAGGACGGTCCGCGGCGCATGGAAGGCATTGTCGTCACGTTCTTCTTCACGTTCGCCCTGTCGTTCTTCATCGACGGCGTGGCGAAGATGCTCTTCGGCACCGACGTGCACGCGGCGCCCGCGCTGTGGAGCGGCCAGGCGCTGACCTGGGCGAGCCTGCACCTTGAGCGAGCCGGGCTGCTCGTGCTTGCCTGCGCGATCATGATCGGCGGCGCGTTCTGGCTTTACATCCGCTACACCCTGGGCGGCAAGGCGCTCGAAGCCTGCGGCGAGAACGCGATCGGCGCGCGCATCGCGGGGATCGACACCAGGCGCTACCGGTGGCTGATCTTCGTGGCCACGGCGGTCATCGCGGCGATATTCGGCATCGTGGAGTCGCCGATCACCGGCTACACGTACCTGTCAGGCGCGACGATCTCGCTGACCGGGTTCCTGGCGGCCGCGTACGGCGGCTTCCGCAAGCCCGGCCGCGCGCTGGTCGCCGGCCTGTTCATCGGCATCCTCGAGGCGATGATCGGCGGCTACGTCAGCGCGCAGTACGGGGACACGGTCCTGTACGCCATCCTCGCCGCGCTGGTGCTCACCTGGCCGCGCGGACTCGGCTTCGAATCGGCGGTGAGCGGCTGATGTCCCGGTTGACGTCCGTTCCGAGCGCGCTGCGCGTGCGGTCGCTTGGCTCGGCCGGCCTGGTACTAGTGGCCGGCGCGGTGATCGTGATCTTGTACGGGCAGGCGTACACCGGGTCGGTGGTCGTGCTGTCGGCCTGCTACGCGATCGTCACATCGGGCATGGCGGTCCAGATCGGGTTCAGCCAGCAGATCGCGTTCAGCCAGTCGGTGTTCATGGGCGCCGGCGCGTACGGCGTGGCCATGCTGAACACGCACCTCAACATGTCCGTCCTGGTCGCCACGCCGATCGTGATGGCCGGCTCCGCGGTCGCCGCGCTGCTGCTCGGCTCGGTCGTCACCCGGGTCTCCGGGCTGGCGCTCGCGGTCGCCACGCTGATGCTGCCGCTGATCGCGGTCGGCTACGTGAGCTCGACGGGGTTCCTTGGCGGCGCGGTCGGCGCGCCGCTGACAGGCACGCTGTGGACGACGGGGTCCACGACGGCGGTCGCGGTGGGCGGCGGGCTGATCACCGTGGCGTTCCTGGCGGTCGCGATGTTCGTCGCGTCGCGGATCCTGACTTCCGACATCGGGCTCGAACTGTTCGTCCTCGGCGTTGACGAGCGGACCGCCGCCGCGATGGGCGTGCGGACGCCGCGCCGCAGGCTTGAACTGTTCGTGCTCGGCTGCGTGTTCGCCGCCCTCGGCGGCGCCGCCTACGCGGGCACGCAGCAGTTCGTGCCCGAGACGATCGTCAACCCGACATCGGAGCTCGCGCTGCTGATCATGTTGTTCATCGGCGGGCGGCGGTCGGTCCTCGGCGCTGTCGTCGGCGCGCTGGTGATCCAGTACCTGCAGGGCGCGAGCACCTGGGTCAGCGTGAACATCCTCGTGGTGGAGGGAGTGCTGCTGACCCTGGTGCTGCTGGTGGACCCAGAGGGGCTCGCGGGGATCGTGAACACGGGAGTGGCGTGGCTGCGCACCCGGTTGGATGACCGGCTCCCGGGCGCGCTGGCCGGCGCGGGCGCAGGCGCGCCGCTGGCCTCGCTGGACGGCGCCAGCAATGCCCACGGTTCCGCGAGTGGCGCCGGCGAGCCGGACGTCCTGGTCACCCCGACCACGCTGGCCACGCTGGCCACGCCTAGCCCGGCGGTGGCGGACGCGAGTGGCGCCGCGGCCTCGAGCACCGTGCCACTGCTCGAGTGCAGGGCGATCGGCAAGGAGTACGGCGGGCTGTCCGTGCTCGACGACGTCACGATCGCGCTGCCCAGGCTCGGCCTGTTCGGCCTGTGCGGTCCGAACGGGGCTGGCAAAACCACCCTGCTCAATGTCGTCGGCGGCAGCGTGCCGCCGGCGCGCGGCCAGGTCCTGCTTGATGGCACGGACATCACGAGGACTCCGCCGCACGAGCGGTTCTACCAGGGAATCAGCCGGACCTTCCAGGCGGTGCACCTGATCAAGGGCCGCACCGTGCTCGACAACGTGGCCGTCGCGTGCCTGGCCTCGCACAAGTCGAGCATCGTTACCCGCATCGGGCGCAGCCGGCTTGACGACGCCAGGGACAAGGCGGCGCAAGCGCTCAAAGACCTCGGCATGCAGCACATGCAAGGCCGGGAAGTCTCGTCGCTCACGCTGGAGAACCAGCGGATGGTCGAGCTAGCCCGCGCGCTCGCGCCGCGTCCGAGACTGCTGCTGCTGGACGAGCCCGCCTCCGGGCTATCCGAGCAGCAGCGCTATCGCCTCGCCGACCTGCTTCGTGCGGTCGGGGAAGTGACCTGCGTGTTTCTCGTGGAACACGACCTGGACCTCGTCGCGCAGGTCAGTCAGCGGATCTTCGTCCTGTCCGGCGGCCGTCTGGTCTTCGACGGCGGCCCGAGCGAATTCCGCGCCTCACCAGTCGTCAACTCTCTCCTCGTCGGTCTATAGGAGGTTCACCATATGATGCGAAGACGCTTCATTCCCTTCGCCGCCGCGGCGGCTGTACTGCTGGCCGGCGTTCTCGCCGCCTGCGGCTCAAGCGGAGGCAACTCCGCCAGCGGCAACTCCAACATCACCGTCTGCGGTGACTTCGCGCTCGCCGGCCCGTACGCCCAGATCGGCGAGACGGACAACTGGGGCGCGACCGCTTACTTCAAGCACATCAACGCGACCGGCGGCATCCTCGGCCACAAGGTCACCTACATCAACTTCAACAACCAGTCCGACGCCGCGCAGTCCGAGTTGATCGCGAAGAAGTGCGTCAACACGTACCACGCGCAGTTCATCTTCGGGCCGGAGTCAGGCGCGGACACGCTGTCCGCGCTGCCGGTCGCGATCGCCAATAAGACGATCCTGATCAGCTTGTCCTCCGGCTGGCAAACGAACGGCTACCCGGCCAGCGAGCTCAACTCGTGGGGCTTCCCCGGCTTTTACGACGTCTTCTACCAGGACCAGTACGACTCGGTGATCAACCTCATCGTGCCGCGGCACTACACGCGCGTCGCGCTGATCGAGGACAACTGCGGCCCGGTCTGCCTTGCCAACCAGGGCAGCGTGCAGGCCCTGGCGAAACAGTACGGGTTCCAGCTCGTCTCCACCCAGATCGACCAGGTGGGTCAGACGGACGTCACGCCTGAAGTGGTCAACATGCTGGCCAAGAATCCGCAGATCATCCTGTTCGGCCTGGTGCCGGGCACCGACTCGATCACGGCGATCCGCGCGATCCGCGCGCAGGACCCGAACATCCCGATCAGCGAGTGCTCCGCCTGCGAGCTGCCGAGCTTCATCGCGGCGGCTGGCGGCGCCTCGGTGATGAAGAACATCTACACGCTCGGCTCCATGTCACAGTGGCTGGACAAGGCGCAGAAGGGCACATCCGACCAGGCCAAGGCCACCGCCGCGGGCCTGCAGGAGTACATGGCCGGAATGAAGGCCGCGGGCCTTGGCGCCGAAGACCAGATCGACAACAGCCAGGAAGGCTGGGACGCCGGGCTGGAGATCACCTGGGCCATCCAGCAGGCCGGCAACCTGGACGAGAGCACGATCATGCAAAAGCTCCAGCATCTGAACATCAACACGCTGGGCATCGTGTGGAACAGGACGCCGCAGAACTACGAGAACATCAGCCAGGTGCTCTCGGCCATGGAGATCATCAACGCAGACGGCTCAGCCACGCTGTACAAGTAGCGAAGAAGTAACGAGGTCATCCCGGACGGGCCGCGGTAACTCACGGTCCGTTCGGGATATCACTCGGGAGAAGCGGACGCGGCCGGCCATGCTCCGTGCGGGCCCTGCGCCACCTCGAGTTGCTGCCTGAAGCGCTCGTACTGCGCTATCTCCCGCCCGGTGGGAACGAGCACGAGGTCGCGGGCCACCACGGCCACGCGCTCGCGCATCGCCTGCTCCGCGCGCTCGCGCTCGCGATCGGCGGCGAGCAGCACCATGTTCTGGCAGCCGGCGGCGGTCAGGAAGCCAAGCAGCAGCATGGCCGCCGCCATGATCACCAGCCACGGGATCAGCGAGATATCACCGAGCAGCGTCGAATTCTGCCGCCCGCCGTGCGCCACGCCGATCACCGCGGCCCATACGAGCCCGGTGACGGCGAGCACCGTCAGCAGCCACTGCCAGCCGGTGATCAGGCGCCACCACGCGGGCACACTCGAGCCGTCGGCGGGGATGGCCGCGCGCACCGCGCCGGCGAGCGCCGACGGGACCTGCGCCGCCTCGGACCTGGCGGCGACGCGCACCGACGAAACCCACGGCTCTGGGAGCTTGCCGCCCACGGCGTTGGCGAACGCGGTGACGGCGTTGTCGACTTCGGACTGCTGCGCCTCCCCGGCCGCCGCGGCCAGCGCGTTCTGGTTCCCGCTAGCCGCGCGCAGCGAGCGCACCGGGTCGCGCCGGCCGCGCACTAGCTTGGCCACCGGCCAGCCGACGAACCGCGCGGCCTGCGCCTCGCGGGCGCCCGCGAGCGCCTCCGCCACGGCGGTCAGCCCAGCCGCCTTCGCGAACGCGGCGGTCAGCTCCCTGGCGGGCGCCTGAGGAACGTTGGCCACCGGGTCGACGCCAGCCGGCTTCTCGCCGTCCGGGGTCGCGTCCTCCCACGGCGGCTTCTGCGGGATCACCTCGGGCTTTTCGTCGTCCTCGATGTCCCACGGTGGCCGGCCTTCCGCCTTCTGCTGCTGCGTCTGCCCGGCCGCGGCTGTGGCGGACTCAACCGCCGCCGCAGCGGACAGGGCCTGGTCAGGGGCGACCTGCCCGCCGACATGGATCGCGAAGCCGCCGATCACCGAGTCGATGTCCGCCGAGATCCGCTCGGTGGACGCGTGGCTCGCGTTCACCACGTCGACGAGCAGCGCGCGCAGATCCTCGAGGCCTTCGCCGGTGCGCGCGGATACCGGCAGCAGCGGCGTGTCGGTGAGCCCTTCGGCGTCGAGCAGCCGGCGCAGGTCGTTCTCGCAGTCCTTGGCCTGCTCCGGGCTCAGCGTGTCGATCTGGTTGAGCACCACGGCGAACACCCCGGCGTGCCCGGCCAGCGGGATCAGGTACCTGTTGTGCACCGCGGCGTCGGCGTACTTCTGCGGGTCGAGCACCCAGATCAGCATGTCGGCGAGCTTGCTGAGCCGGTCGACCGCCGCCATCGACGCGGAGACCACCGAGTCGTGGTCTGGCAGGTCGAGCAGCAGCAGGCCGTTCAGCGCGGATTCGCCCGAGTCAAGCGCGCTGGCGCGCGCGTACCGGTGGCGGCGCTGCACGCCGAGCCAGTCGAGCAGCGGCGCCGCGCCCTGCATCCCCCAGACGCACGCGTGCACGTGCCTGGTCGTCGGCCTGGTCACGCCCGGCGGCGAGAACGTGGCCCCGGACATCGCGTTGAACAGGGTGGACTTCCCGCTCCCCGTGCCGCCGGCCAGGGCCACCACGGTGTGGTTGCCCGATAGCCGCAGCCGCTCGCCGGCCCGGCGCAGCACGGCCTCGGAATCGTCAAGCAGGGATACCGCGAACCCGTCCTGCGCCTCCCGTGGCCTGGCGATCCTGACAAGCTCGGCGAGCGCGTCCAGCCGGGCGGACAGGTTCTTCTCCGCCATCTGCGGCGGGCCGACGGAGGGCAGCGCGGTCATCGCGCGGCCTCGAGAGAGTACTCGGCCTGGTACAGCCGGACCGCCGCCACCGGGTCGACCGGCCCGGCCTCGTCAAGCACCTCGATGAACCGCAGCAACTCCTCGTCGAGCAGCAGCCGGACCCGGTCCGTCAAGTCCGCGCGGGCCTTGTCCACGAGGTTCTTGGACTCGAAGGAGCCGAAGGCGGACGCCAGCAGTTCTGTGGGAACGCTGAGGATCTCCGCGGTGCCGTCGTCCTTGCCGCGCGCGTCGCCGTCCTCGCCGAGCATCGCGACCAGCGTCACCATGCTCAGCGGCTCGATGTCATACGTCGCGCCGCCGACACGTTTCGCCAGGTTCTCGGCCTGCACAAGCCGCATCAGCTGATCCTGCCACCCGCTGACCGCGCGGGTGACGCGCGGGGCGAGATCAGGTGAGGACCGGTCAAGGCCGCCCGGCGGCGGCTGCGCCGCCGGCGCCTGCGCGGACGCCGGCCCGGTGTCCCCGCCCTGCGTGATCTCCGGCTGCGTGGTCCCGGGCGGCGAGAGTGCGCCGAAAGCGGTCTCGAACTCCAGCTTGGCCCGCTCGCCGCGCGCTCTGCTCGCCTCGGACTCGGCGAGCAGGGCGGCGCCAGCGGAGTCGGCTCGCCAGCCGCGCGTTACCTGCTCGGCGGCGCGGTCCGCGACCGATACCACCAGGCCCTGCAACGCGGCCCGCAGCGCGCTGTCCAGTGCGCTGACCCGCGTGCTCGCCGTGCCCCTGCGCGCCCGCCTGCCCTTGCGCGCGGGTCGCTTGCCGCGCAGCGCGGCGCCGAGGTCGCCGCTGGCCGCGTAGTCCTGCCAGCGGGCGAGGACTTCGCCGCGCAGCAGCCGGGCGCCACGCGTTCCTGTGTCGAACTCGTGCAGCGCCGCCATGTACGCGGCCTCGGCGTCGCGGCGCAGCCGGCCGCGGAGCACGACCTGGGCGTCCACGTGCGCGGCCAGCCTGGGGACCCGCGTCTTGAACGTATCGAGCACGCCGGCCATCGTCTGGCTGAGCACCGCGACCCGCCTGTCGGATCGCTGCGCGGTCTCGGTGAGCCAGTCCCTGATGGGCTTGAAGACATCGGCCGGCAGCATGCCGTCAACGATGCCGGTCTCAGGGATCACGAACCGGTTGTTCGCCGTGATGCCGTTCGCGTTGAGCATCGCGTTGAAGTGGCCGGTCAGCTCGGCGCGGTGGCTCGGCGGCACCCTGCTGAGCACCACGCCGAGCGCGGCGCCGCGCTCTCGCGCGTGCTGCAGGATCTCCCACACTGGCGCGTCCGCGTACCTGCTGGCGCTCGTCATGAACAGCCACAGGTCAGAGGCGTCGAGGAACTGATAGGCGAAGTCGTGGTGCGCGCGGACCACGGAGTCGATGTCCGGGGTGTCGAGCAGCGCCACGCCCTTCGTCATGCCCTCGCAAGCGGCGAGCACGAGCAGCCCGTCACGGCCTGGTCGTGCCAGGCCCTCCTGCCGAACCCGCGGCAGCGTGGGCAGGAACATGTTCTCCGCGAACCAGCCGATATCGTCCGGATGGCACGCGAGCACCGGCGAGTTCGTCGTGGGCCTTCTCACCCCAGTCTGGCTCACCTGGGTGCCCACGATGCTGTTGACCAGTGTGGACTTGCCGGCGCCTGTGGAGCCGACAAGCGCGACAAGGATCGGCGCCGCGGACTGTCGCACTCGGGGAAGCAGGTAGTCGTCGATCTGGCTGAGCAGCTTGGCCCGCTCCCCGGTAACCTCATCGGCTCCGGGAATGTCAAAGACCAGCGGGATAGCGGCGATCCGCTTCCTGAGGTTGAGCAGGGTAGCCTCAAGCAGCCGCGCGTCCACCCGGACCCGCGACTGCTGCCAGACGTCGGGCACGCCTGACTCACCGTCGCCCTGTGGCGAGCCGGTACCACCTGGTGGCAACGGCTCACCGCCTGACGCTCCCATTTCGCCCTCAGGCGCCGTCATGGAATTGACCATATCCGCCGCGCCCGCGGCACCCGCGTCGTTTCGCCGCTCAATCCCGGGCGACGGCGATTCCTCCGCCGTCACGCCCTTTCCTTCCATCGTGCCGCCTGGTTTTATGCTCGTTAATTATCCTCCGCCAGCGGGGGTACCGGCGAAGGGGCCGAGCCTAGGGCCCGTGCGAGCCTGGCAAGCTCCGCCGCGATGGTCACCACCTCGCCGATAACCACCACGGCCGGGGGCCGGATCCCCTCATCCGTGACGTGCCTGCCGACTTCTTCTAGCGTTGAGTAAATTGTGCGCTGAGTCGGCATGGTACCGTCCGCGATTACAGAAACGGGACGGCTCCCCGGTGCACCGAACCGCATCAGCGCCTGCGCCACTGCTCCCATCCTTTCCAGGGCCATCAGCAGTACCACTGTTCCGTCGCTTTTCGCCAGTGCTTCCCAGTCCACCAGCGAGCGTTCGTCGCCCGGCGGCACATGAACCGATATCACCCGAAAGTCCTGCGCGGTGCCGCGGTGGGTCACCGGGAGGCCCGCCGAGGTCGGCACCCCGACCGCGCTGCTGACGCCTGGCACCACGGTGACCGGTATCCCGGCACGCAGGCAGGCCAGCATCTCCTCACCGCCGCGGCCGAACACGAACGGGTCCCCGCCCTTGAGCCGGACCACGAAACGTCCCTGGCTGGCATGACTGATCAGGGCCTCGTTGATCTCGTCCTGAGACATCGCGCGGCCGTACGGAACCTTTCCCGCGTCAATCATCAAAACGTCCGGAGGCAGCTCGGCGAGCAGTTCGCGGGGAGCCAGCCGGTCGCTGATCACGACGTCGGCCTCGGCGAGCAACTGCCTGCCTCGCACTGTTATCAGGCCGGGGTCGCCAGGGCCGCCGCCGACCAGCGCGACGCCCGTCCGGCGCTGTCGATGGTGCCGGGCGGCTATGGTCCCGGCCTGCAGCCCGCCGACTATCGCGTCCCTGATCGCAGCGCTGCGCCGCGGGTCACCGGTGAGCACGCCGACGCTCGTGTCGCCGGCCTGGCCAGAGGCGGGCGTCCACGCCGTCGACTGGCGGGCGTCGTCCGCGCGCACGCACCAGGTGTGCAGGCTCTCCGCTTCCGCGGCCACCTCGGCGTTCACGTCCGGGGGACCCGCGCACGCGCAGACAAGCCACGCGCCCGCGCAGTCCCCTGGCTGATACTCCCTGCGCAGCCACTCGATCTTCCGCGCCGTGGCGAGGTCTTCGAGCGTCGCGGTGGCCGCGGGCGAAATGAGGAGCACGTCCGCGCCTGCCGCCAGAAGTCGCGGCACGCGGCGCGCGGCGACCGCGCCGCCGCCAACGACGAGGACCCGCCGGCCGCGCAACCGCAGGCCGAGCAGGTATGCCGCATCCTGACTTGCCGCCACGCTCGCCTCTCGGGTGGTGCCTATTCTCGCAGCATTCGTTACTTCCCGGACCGAACGTACCCCAACGGGCGATCGCCAACGCTGAGCACGGCGACGGGTCGCGATCACGGTTCGGGCTCGCCGCGCGCGGCGCGCAGCAGGGCGCCGAAGATGGCGGCCGCGACGGCCGGGCCGCCCTTTTCCGACATGTTGCTCACCGCGGGCACGCCGCTCGCGCGCAGTTCATCCTTCGCCGCGGCCGCGCCGGCGAAGCCGGCCGGGACACCGATCACCAGCGCCGGCTCGACCACCCGGCGCAGTATCTCGACAAGTGCCTCGTGCGCGGCTCCGACCACCCAGACCGCTCTCGGCCCGGCCTCACCGAACCCGAGCCGGACGCCGGCCGCGGGCACCGTGATGCCCGTGGTCCTCGCCAGCCGGAGCGCGAGCGGCTCGGCCGCCTTGCAGATCACCGGACAGCCGGTCATGGCCACGGCCACGGTGGGCGCGTCGGCCAGCACGTGCGCGCCCGCCGCGATCGCCCTGACCCCAGAGCCGAGGACCGTCTCGTCGCACACCAGATCCGTGACGTAGTCGAAGTCGGCGGTCGCGCACAGAACCGCCTCAGTGACGGCGCGGGTCAGCGGCGGCAGCCCGCCGAGGTCGATCCTCGACCTGAGAATTCGGTACGACTCGGCCACAGCCGGGTCGAGGACGGCGGTGCTTGCCTCGGTCATACCTACCGAGACAATCACGTTCATGTCGCGGGGCCAATCACCGCGCCGGCGTGTCACGATTACTCACTGCAATCGACTGTTACTTTCCGGTAACGGCTCGGCGTCCCGCGGGCGAGAAAGCCCAGCATTTTCCCGCAAGCCGGGGTGAACAGCCCATAACACCCAGGCCAGTCGCGTGCAATGTCACCACGCTGCAACAACTGGCCGATACACTTGCGGCGCGCGGGCTTGTCCGGCGACGTGCCTAAGGCGCACCGCCGGCCACGCCGGACGATCTTCAGTTAATCGTCAGCCAGGACGGGTAGCTTTCCCGCCGGCGCACCACATATGTCGCGTGGGCCTTAGTGGTCCGCGAGAGCGAACGGAGCATGGATGGCGAGGGAAACGGGTACCCGTGGCGTGATCCTGGCCGGAATGGTCAGCGCTCGCGTCGCGCTCATGCTCGGCCGCAATCCCACTGAGTTCCTCGGCGCCCGCCTCGCTGCAGGCCGGCCGCAGTTCCATTCGCACCACGCGACGGAGGCATGAGCGTGTTCTACTCCAACCCAGCCGACGCCGCGATCGACGCCGATGCCCTGCAAACCCTTGCCGCCACCTACGGGGAGCGCGTCGCAAAGCTCCCGCCGGTGGCCCTGGTTATCGCCGCGTACAACGAGGAAGGCGCCGTCGGACCGGTCGTCGAGGCGCTGCCGCGCACGGTGTGTGGCCTCGCCGCCGAGGTCATCGTGGTCGCGGACGGCTGCGCCGACGCCACGGCCAAGGAGGCGGACGCGGCGGGCGCCATCGTCTGCGACGTGCCTGTCAACCGCGGCCAGGGCGCCGCGCTGCGGCTCGGCTACCGGGTCGCGCGCGAAGGCGGCGCCACGTACATCGTCACGACCGACGCTGACGGCCAGTACAACCCGCTGGAGATCGAGAGCCTGCTCACCCCGATCCTCGCCGGGAAAGCGGATTTCGTGACCGGGTCGCGACGGATGGGCAGCGAGGAGACCAAGGACCCGGTCCGCCGCGCGGGCGTGCGGTTCTTCGCCTTCCTGGTGAGCCTGCTCACCGGCCAGCGGATCAGCGACACGACGTTCGGCCTGCGCGCCATGCGCGCCGAGGTGACCGGCTCCGTGCAGCTCGAGCAGCCGCAGTACCAGGCGTCCGAGCTGCTGATCGGCGTCATCACGCACGGGTACCGCGTGCTCGAGGTGCCCGCCACCATCCACAAGCGGAAGGTCGGCGAGAGCAAGAAGGGCCAGAACCCCTTCTACAACCTGCACCTGCCCGGCGTGAACAACATCTTCTACGGCGCCAGGTTCACGCGCGTGGTCGTTGGCACCTGGTGGCGCGAACGCCGCCGCCGCTAGTAGCGACCACCCGTCCTTGTGCCGCGCCGGTTCCCCGGCCATGTTTCAGCGCTGAGGGCTACGGCCCGTTCTGATTGGGCCAACGACGGCAACGGCCCGATGTGATCGGGCCAACGACGGCAACGGCCCAATACCGGGGGCGGGGTTCGCGCGTCAGCGGGCGCAAGAGAGTGACGCCCTGGGCAGATGGTGCTGGTGAGGCGTGCGGAATCGCGCGGCGCGGTAGCCAGAGGGCCGTGGGCCGTGGGGTGGCCGGGCGCCGGCTAGTCGGCTGCCGGGTACTTCAGGGTCCGCTGCGCCTTCGCGGAGTTGCCGTTCACGGAGGTCTTGCCGTTCACCGGTGGCTTGCCGTTTGCGGTGGCCGTCGCGGGCGGGACGGAGGGGGTGTTCGCGGACGACGTCGCCCGCGCGCCTCCGTTGGCCTCGGCGGTGGCGGCGGGCGCGGCGGAGTGCGGAGCCTCGGCGGCGCTGGACGCCTCGCGCGTGCCGGGTGGAATGGTGTCCGGGCCGGTGGCGGCGGCGCGGGCGGCGGTGGTTGGCTCGGCGAACAGCACGTAGTGGAAGATCACGAACCGCAGCAGGAACGTGCCGAAGTTGGCGACCACGTAGACGAAGTCGACGACAAGCACGTGCTTGAAGCCGGTCAGCCCCAGCCACGTGGCCAGGTGGTAGCCGAACTTCGTGGCCAGCCAGAGGATCACCCATACCATGGCCGAGATCACCCAGAACGGGACGGTCTCACGCAGTACGTCCGGCTTGCCCTTGCGTTCCCACGCCCAGCGGCTCAACACGTAGCTGACGAGCGCGCCCGAGAAGGTGCTGAGCAGCGCCGCCGGCGTCGCCGTCATGTGGAACAGGCCGTTGCATACCGACAGCACGATCACGCTGGTCCCCAGCGCCGCGATCGCTACTCCGACGAAACGAGTGAAGCGGACCCCCACCTTGGTACGGAGCCTGCCCCACAGTGCCGTGATGAGACGATTCTGCGCGAGTGCCATGTACTTCCTCAGGTTCGGGACCAATGATCCTTAAGTAACCACGTAGCCAGCACGGAAACCGCAGGCCCCACGAACTCATCCCGCAGGCGCCTGAAACATGAAATAGGCCACACGTGCGAGGATGCTTCGGTCACTCGTACTAAGTGCACGTTACCTGGTTTCAACGATGCGCCGCTGCCAGACCCGCCGGCTCGGCGGGGGCATGGCGGAGAGTAACCATTGGCCCCATGGGCAGCGTTAGTCCTGGCGATGGGGCACGATAGAGCTAGCGGCGTAACTGGTGTAACGCGGGAGGAGATGGCGGATGAAGATCCTGGTACTGGGCGGAGACGGGTACCTGGGCTGGCCGACGGCTCTGCACCTGTCGGAGCACGGCCACCAGGTGGCGGTCGCCGACAACTTCGCGCGCAGGCACTACGACGACGAACTCGGCGTGGAGAGCCTGGTGCCGATCGAGCCGCTGCGCGTCCGGATCGCCGCGTGGAAGGAACTCACCGGCAAGGAGATCGGCTGCTACGTCGGTGACCTCACCGACCCGGTGTTCACCTACCGGATGATCGACGAATTCCGTCCCGACGCCGTGGTGCACTACGCCGAGCAGCGCGCGGCGCCCTACTCGATGATCGACCGCAGCCACGCGATCTACACCCAGTCCAACAACGTGCTCGGCACGCTCAACCTGCTGTACGCCATCGCCGAGATCGACCCGAGGATCCACCTGGTCAAGCTCGGCTCCATCGGCGTCTACGGCACGCCGAACATCGACATCGAGGAAGGCTGGCTGGACATCGAGTACAACGGGCGCAGGGACCGGGTCATGTACCCGAAGCGGCCCGGCTCGTTCTACCACCTGTCCAAGGTGCACGACTCGTACAACATCGAGTTCGCCTGCCGGATTTGGGACCTGCGGGCCACCGACCTGAACCAGGGCGTGGTCTACGGCCAGCAGACGCCAGAGACAGCGCGCGACGACAGGCTCGCGACCCGGTTCGACTACGACGCCGTGTTCGGCACGGTGCTGAACAGGTTCGTGATCCAGGCGGTGATCGGCCACCCGCTCACCGTCTACGGCGCCGGCGGGCAGACCCGCGGCCTGATCGACATCAGGGACACGGTTCAGTGCATCCAGATCGCTTGCGAGAACCCGGCCAACAAGGGCGAGTTCCGCGTCTTCAACCAGATGACGGAGTCGCTGTCGGTCCGGGAGATCGCCGACACGGTGGCCCAGGCCTACCCTGGCGAGGTCAGGATCGAGAACCTCGAAAACCCGCGCGTAGAGGCGCCTGAGCACTACTACAAGGTGTCCCACACGAAGCTCGTCGACCTGGGCTTGCGGCCGCACCTGCTGTCCGACACGCTCATCGAGTCGCTGTTCGAGATCACCAAGAGGTACGCGCACCGAGTGCGCACCGAAGCATTGCGCCCCACGATCAACTGGCGCACCCCGTCCTCCAACTGAAAGACATTTCTCCGGAACGGCCGGTGGCGACTCCCCCCGGCCAGACGTGCCTGCCTGGCCGGGGAAGTCGCGGTACGGGTCAGTCCGTATCTGCCTGGCTGCCGGGACTTCCCCCGGTGGGCCACGGAGATCACCTCGTCGCGGACTGGGCACGGCCCGACCCCGAGGGAGAGCCTACGGCGGCCAGGATGGGCGTACCTCACCAGAATCAGGCACCGCTGCTATCGTCGGCTGGTGGAAGTCCGGTCCCTCGGGTATCGCACCGACCTGGCGATCCTGGCGCTCGAAGGCAGCCAGGTGACCGATCGTGGTGACCACCTGGTCATCCGCACCCCGGGCAACCCGGACTACTGGTGGGGTAACTTCCTGTTGCTGCGGGAACTCAAGCCCGGCTCGGGCGGCGGCTGGATGGCCAGGTTCGCCGCCGAGTTTCCGGGCGCGCGGCACTTGGCGCTAGGGCTGGACAAGCCGGACACCCCCGCAGTGGACCCTGGTGAGTTCCCCGGGATGACGATGGCGCGGAACGCGGTGATGACGGCGACGTTGGTGCAGGCACCGCCGCGCCCTAATACGGAGGCGGTCTTCCGGGCGTTGGAAGGCGACACCGACTGGCGGCAGTCGCTCGAGCTCACGGCCGCGATCTACGCTGGCGAGCCTGGCTCCGACGCCGGTTTCCTGGCCGCGCAGCTAGCCGCGAAGCGGGCGTTGGCCGAGGCGGGCCACGGAGCATGGCTCGGCGCTTTCCTCGACGGCACGCTGGTCTCGCAACTGGGCCTCATCACCACTGAACCAGGGCTGGCGCGCTACCAGAGCGTCGAGACCCATCCCGCCGCACGCCGCCGCGGGCTCGCCGGCACCCTGGTCTGGCACGCTGGCGCGACAGCGCTCACCGGCGGTACGAGAACCCTGGTCATGGTCGCCGAACCCGAGGACGCTGCCATCCGCGTCTACCGCTCCGTCGGCTTCTCCGTCACCGAGCCCCAGCTCAGCTTCATCCACCGGCCAGCCCAATCGTTACTGGCGAGGAAACCAGGACCGCTACCACCCGACCCCCGCGACCCCTCGTCCTCATCAAACGAGCAGACGGTGCGCACTAACCTGACAAAAGTCAGGTCCCCCGCCAGCATGTGCTGACTGGCGGGGGACGACGCCTTTGGTTCAGTCGGCGCCGAAGGGGCGCAGTTCCATGGCGCCGTGCCTGGCGAGCGGGTGCTTGGACGCTACCTCGATCGCCTCGTCGAGGTTCGCGCAGTCGAGAAGGTCGTATCCGACCATCACTTCCTTGGTCTCGGCGAACGGCCCGTCGGAGACCAGCACCTCGCCGGCGCGCACCCGAACCGTCGTGGCGTTGTCCGGGTCAAGGGGGCGCCCCTCGAGGCGCACGCCCCGCCCCTCCATCTCGCTGACCCAGGCCTTGGTTTCGGCCTCGTGGTGGCTCTCCGGAATGTGCGGGTCGTAGCAGACGATCATCATGTACTTCATGGCTTCTCCTTGTCGGTACTCACATCGTGGCCTACGCGGCCGCGTCGGCGGCCGCGCGGTGGCTGAACGCTCGCCTCACGTCCGGCTGGTCCTTCCGCTCTGACGACGAACGGCGTCGCGCCGGATCGACATCCGCGGACAGGCGTACGCTTGCCGAGTTCAACGAGAAGGGAAAACCGCGTGACGGCTGACGCTGGCGCCGGTGTCGCGGCCGCTGTCGACGCCGCGTTCCGCGAAGAGTGGGGCAGGATCGTGGCCACGCTGATCGCCGTGACGGGCGACTGGGATCTCGCCGAGGAGTGTGCCCAGGACGCGTTCTCCCGGGCGCTGCAGACCTGGGCGCGAGACGGCGTGCCCGCCCGGCCGGGCGCGTGGCTGACCACGACCGCCCGTAACCGCGCGGTCGACGTGCTGCGGCGGCGGGCCAACGAGGCGGCCAAGCTCGAGCAGGCGGCCCGGCTAGCGCCGGACGAGCCGGCCGGCGCGGACGTGCCCGAGGCCGACCCGAGCGGCATACAGGACGACAGGCTGCGGCTGATCTTCACCTGCTGCCATCCCGCGCTCGCGCTCGAGGCGCGGGTAGCGCTCACGCTGCGAACACTCGCCGGGCTGACCACGACTGAGATCGCCCGGGCGCTGCTCGTCGCCGAGCCGGCCATGGCGCAGCGTCTTGTCCGCGCCAAGCGGAAGATCCGCGAAGCCGGCATCCCTTACCGTGTGCCGCCCGCCCGCTTGCTTCCCGAGCGCACCGCCGGCGTACTCGCGGTGCTGTATCTGCTGTTCAACGAGGGTTACAGCGCCACCGCGGGAACGGACATGCTCCGGCCTGACCTGTGTGCCGAAGCCATCAGGATGGCCCGGCTCCTGGCCCGGCTGATGCCGGGCGAACCAGAGGCGCTTGGCCTGCTCGCGCTGATGCTGCTGCAGGACTCGCGCCGCGGTGCCAGGGTCGACGCCAGCGGGGAGCTCGTGACCCTGGAGGACCAAGATCGCGCGCGGTGGGACCGCGCGGAGATCGACGAGGGCCGCACCGTCCTCCAGGCCGCCGCGCACGCCGACTCCGAGGCAGGACCGTACCAGCTGCAGGCAGCGATCGCCGCCTGTCACGCCGGCGCCGCGCGGGCGGCGGACACCGACTGGCGGGCCATCGCCGCGCTGTACTCAAGGCTCGGCCGGCTGACGCCGTCCCCCGTGATCGAGCTCAACCGGGCGGTCGCGGTGGGCATGGCGGACGGGCCGGCCGCCGGGCTGCGCCTAGTGGACGACCTCGCCGCGACCGGTGCGCTTGACAGGTATCACCTGCTGCCAGCCACCCGTGCCGACCTGCTGCGCCGCCTGGGCAGGAAGGAACAGGCGGCGCAGGCGTACCGCGAGGCACACGCGCTCGCCGGCACCGACGCCGAACGCCGCTACCTGGCCCGCCGCCTGGCGGAAGTCGCCGGATTAGACCGGGATGGTGAGCAGGGTTGGTCCCCGCACCACGGTTACCTTGAGGCGCGCCAGGTCGCCTAGCGGGATCGCGGTGCCCCCCTGGACCAGCAGATGGGCGGGGTGCCCAGGCACACCGTCGCCGGGCGCCGGGACAAACCACCCCATGACCACTTTCTGCGCGCCGGTGTTCGAGACGGCGATGAGCTCACACTCGACCGGGCCGTGCACATTCGATAGGTCGAGCGTCACCTGAGTGCCCCAGGCCTTGGCCACCAGCCCCACGGTGCCGGTGACGCCGGTCACCGGATCGATGGCCTTGTGCTGCTGACCGGCCACGACGACGCCGGCCGGGCCATGCTGCGCGCTCACGAGGCCGACCGCCACCCCGCCGCCGAGTGCCGCGGCGCAAGCCGCGGCGCCGACCGCGACCTGCCAGCGGAACCGGCGGCGGCTCACCGCGGCACGCCTGCGCAGCAGATCGACGGGCAGTTCCCCCGCGCCGGGGTCCCCTGGCAGGTCGACAGGCTCCAGGCCGCGCAGCAGCCCCGCGACGGGTGACAGCGCGCCAAGCTCCGCGGTGCACGCGGCGCACGTCGCCAAGTGCGCCTCGAAGCTCGCCTTGTCGCTGTCCTCCAACAGGCCAAGCGCGTAAGCACCGAGGTCGATGTGTTCGTGGCCGGTGGTACTCATGGCAGCAGTCCGCGTTCGGCGAGTATGACCTGCAACGCGCGCGTTGCGTAGTACACGCGCGACTTCACCGTGCCGACCGGGATGCCGAGGGCCTCGGCGGCCTGGTTGACCGTTCGGTCGCGCAAGATCGTCTCATTCAGTATCTGCCGATGCGACGGCGACAGATCGCGCATCGCCTCGGCTACGGCAACCCGCAGGATCGTGGCTGACGTGTCATCGTCGACGGGCATATCCGCGACCACGCCCTCCCCTGACTCTGCCGGCCGCACCTGTTTCCTGCGGTGCTCGTCGATCACGATACGACGCGCCACAGTCGCGAGCCAGGGCATAAGCGAAGGTGCGCTCAAGTCGAGACGTCCGGCTTCGCGCCAGGCGCGGACCATCGTCTCCTGCACCACGTCCTCCGCCTGCTGCCGGTTCCCTGAGGTCAGCCGCAGCACGAAGGTCATTAGCGGGTCCCAGTACGCCTGGTAAAGCGCCACGACGACCGCGTCGTCTTTGACCTTCATGTCCCCCGTCCGGATTGAGCCGGACCGCGCTCCTAAACGGCTCACGGCCACATTGAACCACGCATAGTCGTGGCCGCCGGAAACGCATGGCTGCGTTTCCGGCGGCCTGGCTCCGCTTCGGCGGTTACCTGTGGACGTGCGACAGCGGTCCCGCGTTGGCGGGGAACTGGGCGGTGTTCACCACTTGAATGCCCGCGTGCTGCTCGCCGTTGAACGGCGTGACCACCGGCGTGGTCTTGCCCGGCTCACAGCCGAGCCTGAAGGGCAGCGCCGGGTTGTTGAACCAGACGCCGAGGTGGAACTGATGCGTCGGCGCGAACGTCGTCGTCCCGCCAGGGGAGACGGAGAACGTCTCCTTGTCGAAGATGCCCCGCACGGTGGCGCTGCCGGAGCCGGTGGCGCCGGCGTGGATGTCGGACTGGTACCACGAGACGCCGAACGGCTTGGTCGGCAACTGGATGACGAACAGGTCGAAATCGCTGTTGGCCGGCATGCCCCACAGCGTGACCTTCATGACGTCATTCAGCGCAGTCGGGGTTATCGTCGCCTGGCCGCGCGCGTGCGGCAGGCACTTGGTGATGCCCGCTGAGGCCTTCAGGGCGAACGTGAAGGGCTCTGGTTCGCCCTTGGCCGGGGCGTTGGTCGCCGCCCCGGCGGACAGGCCGTAAGTCGCGAGCCCAGCGGCCATCGCCACACAGGCGGCGAACACCGCGACGGACCGCTTGGCGACATGCCGGATCGGGTTGTGAGTGCTGCTCATGTCTGGTCTCCCCATTGTTTTCCGCGGGGTCAAGGCCGCGCCATGACCCCGCTTCACGGTGACTCCCGAGCCGGCTGGGATGCTGTCGGTCAGGGGTACGCGGCAAGCCCCGTCAAGGGTTCAATCGGCGGGCGATTGACTGCCCGAGCTGCCTGGGCTGGCATGCCAGAGGGTGCGGGGCGGGTTCTTCAGGCTGGCGCCCGGGGCGCCGGTTTCCGCGTACGGGGAGAGCGTGAAGCCGTTGGCGAAGATGATGGGCGCGGCCTCGCCTGCGGGGCCGCTCGGTGAGGTTTCCTCCCCCGCGGGGGCCTCGCCGGAGTCGGCGCGCGCCGCGCGCGCGGCGGCGTCAGCATTACCGGGCAGATCCTCACCCGCAGCGATCGCGGCGCGTACCGCGGGCAGCCCCGCGGACAGGCGCAACTCCTCGAGCGCCGGGATGTCCCAGCACTCGGTGGCGTTGACGGTGACGGCCATCGGGCCCGCGCCCGCGCGCCGGACCCTGCCGCGGACAAGCAGCAGCCATGAGCCGAACAGCCGTGCCGCGCACCGGTCTTGCACCGACTCGAAGAACGCCAGGTCCACCAGGCCAACCGCGTCATCGAGTGACGCGAAGATGATCCGCTGCCCGGACCGGACCGCGGGTGTCTGCGTCGCCACCTTCACTCCGGCGACGCAGACTGTCTCCCCGTTCCGCCTGGTGTCAAGGCGAGTGGAACGGACCACGCCGAGCCCGTCGAGCAGTTCGGCGTAGAAGTCGAGGACATGCCTGCTGATGTCGAAGCCGAGGATCTCCAGTTCGGCGGCGACGCGTTCGGCTAGGTCGAGATCGCGCAGTTCGCCCGCGGGGACCAGGTCCGCCATGCCGTCGCGCGCCTCGGCGTCTGCGAAGAGGTCAAGGGCCGCCGCGCCGCCCCGTTCCGGCGCCCCCCGCCGGAACAGCACCCCCACCCTCGCCAGCAGATCCCGCCTCGAGGGCAGGGGCAGAGAAACCGGCGGGGAACAGTCATAGAGGGAATCGAAGGCGCCTATCAGGACTAGGCGTTCAACCACCGGGCGGGAGACGCGGGCGCGTTCGGTGAAGTCGCGTAGGGAGGCATAGGGCTGGCCAGCCACTATCCGTTCGACTTCGGAGTCGCTGATCCCTTTTACCTCCCTGAGGGAGACGCGGATGCCTGGCGAGCCGGCCCGCTCCGTTCCGGATGACAGTCCTTGAACTTGCCAGTCCCCGGCGGATGAGTTGACGTCTACCGGTAGCACCGGCACGCCGGCCAGCCGGGCGTCCTGCACGATCACGCGCTTGGGGTACATGCCCGGGTCGTGGGTGAGCACCCCGGCGTAGAAGGCGGCCGGGTAGTGGCGCTTGAGCCAGGCCGACTGGTAGACGGGGATCGCGAACGCGGCGGCGTGCGCCTTGCAGAAGCCGAAGCCGCCGAACGCCGCGACCACCTCCCA
>Ga0126381_100001468_pt1 | contig 25339 bp, 21 predicted proteins | sample PanSoiMetPlot_28_FD_96465 | JGI IMG/M metagenome (GOLD analysis project Ga0126381, IMG submission 96465) | Tropical forest soil microbial communities from Panama - MetaG Plot_28 | ecosystem: Environmental > Terrestrial > Soil > Tropical forest > Bulk soil | place: Panama | collected 2016-02-17 | reverse complement strand
TGAGCTTGGCGTATTCCTCCCAGATGCCGAGGAAGCGGCCGTAGTGCGCGGGCCGCCAGTCCCCGCGCGCCCCCTCGCCCTGCTCGATGATCTCGTTGATCGCAGCCGTCGCGGACGCCAGGTCGTGCACCGCGACGAGCTGCGGCCAGCGGAACAACTCGGGTGTGGCCTGGGCCCGCATCGGACCGACGAACAGGCCGCGTTCGCCGAAACGGCCGGACAGGGCCGCCAGGCCCTGCTCGATGCCGCGGTAGAGGTGGCCGACCGTGCCGAAGTCCTGCGCCCGGGACATGGCCTCGCCCGGCTCGACGGGCTCGCGCGGCGGGACCGCCGGCACGAATTCCTCCGCATCCATGCGCTCCATGCCCTCCGGCCGTTCCAGGTACAGGAAGTGCGTCAGTGAATCGGTACCGAACGGAAGGAGCCGGAACTGGACGCCGCCGGGCAGGTCGTCACTGCGGCGAGGGAAGTTCGGCCGGCTCAGCGACGGAGCCGCGCCGATCGCGGCCATCACGTTGAAGACCAGCGCCAGGTGCAGCATCTCCTCGATGGCGATGCCGGTCAGCACCCCGCGCCAGCGGGCCACCGCGGCGGCCTGTTCCGCGGTCAGCCCGTCCTGCGGCCCGGCCTTCAGGCTGAAGCTCGCGTACAGGTACTGGCACATGATCAGGTGCTCGACCTGAGCCGCCTCGGCGAGCAGGTACCACAAGTGCTCACGATGCTCAACGACGATCTTCGGCTCGGCCACCCACGCCATGATTCCAGCCTCGTTCCGAGGCGGCTACGGAAGGCGGCCGGGATCCGCCCGGCGTTTAGCCCACGGGCCACGGGTAGACGGCCATGAACCCTACACCGAGGCCGGGCCCGCTCGGCGGTGCAGCCGATCCCAGGTGAGGATGACTTCCCATGAAGCCCGATTCCAGGCACAGTGCCACCCGCCGTACGGTGCTGATAGCGGGCGCGGCCAACGTGGTCGTCGGGTTGACCAAGCTGACGGCCGGCATCCTGAGCGGGTCGAGCGCGATGCTCGCCGAATCGGCTCACTCGGCGGCAGACACCCTGAACCAGGGATTCCTGCTGGCATCGGTGCACCGGGGCGACCGGCCAGCCGATCGCATGCACCCGTTCGGGTACGGCCAGGAACGCTATTTCTGGTCGCTGCTGGCGGCTTTCGGCATCTTCATCGCGGGCGGCGGTTTCTCGATCTTCGAGGGAATCCTCGCCCTCACCCGAACCGGCAGCGAAAGCCCGGCGATTGCCTACGCGGCGCTGGCCATAGCGTTTGCCGCCGAGGGCATGTCGTTGATCCGCGCCTACCGTCAGGTCCGCGGTGAAGCGCGCAACGCGAAACGAACGATGCTGAACCACATGGAAACCAGCCCCGACACGACGGTCAAGACTGCCCTGTTCGAGGACAGCGCGGCGGTGATCGGCCTGCTCTTCGCGGCCGTGGGGGTCGGGCTGAGGCAGCTGACCGGCTCACCGGCCTGGGACGGCGGGGCCTCCATCGCGATCGGGATCCTGCTGATCGTGGTCGCCGTCAAACTCGGCCTGAACAGCAGGGACCTGCTCATCGGCCGGGCGGCCGATCCGAGGGACCAAGGCCTGATCCGCGACCAGATAGAGGACACGCCGGGCGTCGACAAGCTGCTTGAGCTGCAGACCATGCACGTGGGCCCGGACAGCCTCATCGTGGCTGCCCGGGTGGCCCTCGACGATGTCATCACCGCGGACCAGGCCGAAGACCTGGCGGGCGACATCGACCGCAGGCTCTCCAGCAAACTCCCCCAGCACCTGCACGTCTTTGTCGACCCGACCCAGGCTGCGATGGGCGAACAGGCGAGCCCGCATTAGCAAATGCCGCCACAGCAAATGCGGCCACGTTCTCGGCGGATCGTCAGGTGGGCCGGGCTGAACGCGTTCAGGAAGTCTGCGGCCTCGAAGGCCGCTCCGCGCCTTCGCTACGCGGAGGGGGTCCCTACCGGACTGGTGGCGCCAGGGCGTGCGCCGCTGGTGGCCGCGAGGTGATCGTCGAGCACGATGCCGTGCGGCCCGATCACGAAATTGCGGTCCGTCGGGTCGTTGCGGCTGGCTCGGGTTTTGATGACGGCCATCGTGCGGGCGAACGCGGCGCCCACCCGCTGGTAGCCGAGCAGGACGACGTTGTCAGCGAGCGGGGAGACGGCGGATTCGGAGATGCGGTCGGTGCCATACAGACGCGGGGTCTCCAGCGTCATCAGGACGCTGACGCCTTGCCGGGAGAAGCGCTGCACGATCGAGTAGATGAACTCGTGGAACCGTATCTCATCACCGGCCGACATCCGCAGGTCCGCGAGGCTGTCGAGGAGGACGCGCCGCGCGCCGGTGCGCTCGACGGTGTCGAGCAGGTCGTAGACCCATTCGTCGATGTAGATGTCGACCGGCGAGCGGTACATGACTTCCACGTTTGGCTCGCAGAGCGACCAGCCGAAGCCTGCCAGCACCCGCTCCAGCTGGGTCGGATTCTCCTGCAGGGTGGCGATCACCCCGGGCTCCCCCTGGCGTGCCCCGTTCATCACGAAGTGCAGGCCCATGAGCGTCTTTCCCGAGCCAGAGGGGCCGGCGATCAGGGTTGAGGCGCCCGGCCAGTAGCCGTCGGCCAGCATGTCGTCCAAGGCGGAGATGCCCGACGACAGCCGGGTGTCACCCAGCGTGTAGTCCCGGCCGACCGGGATGTCCGCGAGCCGGGGGAACAGGCGCAGCCCGTCCGGGGTGAGCCGGCAGGCATGCTGGCCGGAGCGGAATCCGCTGCCGCGCAGCTTCTTCACCTGCAGGAACCGGGCCTCCCGCTGCCCCACCCGTTCGGTGCTCAGGTTGACTATCGCATCGGCCACGGCGAATTCGGCCACCGAGGAGATCTCGGTGTCCTCGTATTCGCCGACCCACAAGCTGGCGACCGGGAACGCTCCCAGCCGTCCGGCGAGATCGTGCAGGAACCTGCGAAATTCGCCGTAGTCGGGGGCGAATGCCTGCAGCGCCTTGAAGCTGTCGATCACGATCAGCCTGGGGCACCGCTCTCTGATCGTCCGGCCGATCTGCTCGGCTACGCCGGTGAGCCCGTCCCGGCTGACGGTCGCCCCGAGATCTTCGTAGACGACCGACGTCCCGACCGCGGCGGCGTCGAAGAAGGCCAGGCTCTGCCCGAACCGTACGATCTTTTCCAGCGGCTCAGAGACGGTGGAGTAGTAGATCGCAGGCCCATCGGGCCGGCCGTTGCGGAAGGCGTACTGCTGGGCCAGGATCGTCTTGCCGCTGCCGGGGCGCCCCATGATCAGGCTGATGGCATTGGCGGGCAGGCCGCCGCCGAGGACTTCATCGAGCGGTGCATGCCCGCTCGGCAGCCGGTCATCCATGCCGGACCACCTGGCCTTCACCGACCAGGAAGGCGCTCGATCCCAGCAGGTCCCTGACCGTGGACACGAACTGCAGCGGTTGCAGTGGTTTCAGCACGAACGCGTCGGCCCCGGCTTCGATGGCCTGATCCCGGCATCGCAGCGCCGATACCGCGATGACCGGCACGTCGTGGTCCTGCTTGAAAAACCGGCACAGGCTGAGCCCCGCGCCCCCGGATATCAGCAGCTCGACCACCACCAGCGACGGGGAGTTGTCCAGGAACGACTGCCGGGCCGCTTGGTCGCTCAGCGCCACCTCCACCTCGAACCCTTCGGTCTTCAGGAAGTACTCCTGAAGCTCGGCGGCGTACGTATCATGCTCGGCGAGCAGGATCAGCAGGCGGGGCGGGTTCCCGGCCGGTACGGCCACCGGCAATCCGGTGTCCATCTGCTCCGCAAGCAGCCGGTGAGCATCGGCCGCGCTCATCCCCTCGGCCATGCGTGTCTTCACGAACCGCAACTGCTCGACCTGGCCGCGGCTGAAGAGGCGATGACCGCTCACGTTCCGCTCCGGCACCACCACCGCGTAACGCTCTTCCCAGGTACGCAGGGTCGCAACAGGCACTGCGACCATCCGCGCTACCGCGCTGATGCTGTAAAGCGGGCGACTGCCCTGCCCCTCCATCCCGGCTATCCTAGCCGCCTCCGCCGGACCCTGTTCAGCCCAGCTCTGCCAGTTCGGCAACTCATCTTCATAACTTCCTCAGACGGTTGGCGGCTGCTGCGACGTACCGATAGACTTTCTCACGGTTGACAAAACAGCCAGTGTTCCTTACACACCCGGCGGTCGCGTGTGTCCGTCCGTTGCGCCGGGTCCGAGGCCGGAAGGCGTCGAGGTGACTGTGCTGGTCAGCCAGGCCGAGCTGGAGGATAGGCTCCGGGACATCCAGGCGATCACTGATACCGCCCTGTCCCGCCTTGATGACCACGAGCTGCTGGCGCAGTTGCTGGAGCGCACCCGCGCCATCTTGCACGCCGACACCGCCGCGGTGCTGCTGCTCGATTTCTCATCAGGCGAGCTGGTCGCCACCGCCGCCGCCGGGCTGGAGGAGGAGGTGCGCCAGGGCGTGCGGATCCCGGTCGGCCGGGGGTTCGCTGGGCGCATCGCCGCCGGGCGCCAGCCTGTGGTCCTCGATCGCGTCGACCACACCACGGTGCTGAACCCGATCCTGTGGTCGAAGGGGATCCAGGCCCTGATGGGGGTCCCGCTGATTGCTGGCGGCAAGGTGATCGGCGTGCTGCACGTCGGGTCGCTGACTAAGCGGAAGTTCACCAGTAATGACGCCGATCTCCTGCAGTTGGCCGCGAACCGGGCGGCCACCGCCGTGCAGTCGCTGTCGATGCGGGAGGAGCGGGTGGCGGCCGCGGCACTGCAGCGCAGCCTGTTCCCCTCCGCGCTCCCCGCGATCAGCGGAGCGCAGCTGGCCGCCCGCTACGTCCCGGGAGACGGCGCGGTGGGCGGCGACTGGTACGACGTGTTCACCCTCCCCACTGGGCACCTGTGCGTGGTGATCGGCGACGTGACCGGCTCCGGCCTGCCCGCGGCGGTGATCATGGGCCGGATGCGCAGCGCGCTGCGCGCTTACGCGCTGGAAACCGCTGACCCGGCCGAAGTCCTGGCGAAGCTGGACGCCAAGATGCAGCACTTCGAACCCGGCGCCATGGCCACCGCGGCCTATGCGGTGCTCGACCCGGACCTGAGCCAGATGCGGATCTGCTCAGCCGGGCACCATCCCCCGGTCATCGCCTCCCCCGGACGGCCCGCCGAGCTGGCCGACGTCCCGGCAGGCTTGCTGATCGGCGCGACCCCCGCTGCCCGGCGGCGGGTGGCCACCGTCGACATCCGCCCGGGCACGCTGGTGTGCTTCTACACCGACGGGCTGGTCGAGCGCCGCGGCCAGACGATCGACCACCGCCTGGACCTGCTGTGCCAGGCCGTGACCGCGCAGCCGCCCGATGCCGCCGGCGCCTGCGTGATGGCAGCCATGGTGGGCAGTGAGCCAGTCCGCGACGACATCGCCCTGCTCATGTTCTGGCGGCAGGTGCCGGGCACGCGGTATTAGCCATGGCCACAGACGATTACAGGATCCGGTGGACGGGCCCGTATGCCATCATCGCCATGCCCGCCGAAATCGACATCACGAATGCCGATGAGATCCGCCAGGCGCTGCTCAGCGCGGCCAGCAATGGCGCCGCCGTCTTGATCATCGACATGAGTGAGACGACGTTCTGCGATTCCGCCGGGGTGCGCGCGATCATCGCCGCTCAGAAGCAGGCTAAGGCGACCGGCATACAGCTTCGGGCGGCGGCCACCGAGGTGCTGCGGATACTCACAGTCACCGGGACCGATCAGCTGATCCCCGTCTATCCAACCCTGGAAGCGGCGCTGGACGGGGGCACCGGGCCACCCGCATAGCCGCCACGCTGGAGGTGAGACAGTCATGGCCGACCACACGCGCATCCCCGTGGCTGAGAGCGCGGGCGCGGGGCACGCCGCTGTCGTCTCGTGCTGGATGTGCGGCATCCGCCTGAACGCGGACCAGATGGTGCCCGATGGGTCCAGTGCCTGCCACGACGTCCGGTGGTACTGCCGGGACGCCCGGGCCTGCACCGGACGCTGGACCTCAGCCCGGCCCCAGGCATCGGCCGCCGGGTCGGCGTGATGCCGTTCGGCCGACGCCCGGTCTCATGCGGGAAAATTCGCGCCGGCGGGCGCGCACAGGATCGGCTTCCCGTGGTGACGGCGAGCCTGGCCCCGCAGAGTTTGACCCGGATGCCCTGAGGGGCGGGCGCGCATGGCCGGCCGGTCCTTCCTGCTGCCGGATGTCCGGGCGCTGACCAGCGGGATGCCCCGGCGCGGACGCGGGCCGGCCGGTGGTAAGTTCGGCTGTGTCGGTGCCTGGGCTCCGGGCGCCCGGCGAGGGCGGAGCCGGGGCGGATGTGCCGTCGGACGCGGGCCACCACGTCCGTGTCGTGCTGACCGACTTGTTCCCGGCGCCGGCCAGGCTCGTCCCTCGCGCTGGCCTCGCGCGCTGGGCGTTCCCCCTCGTCCAGGTGGCCGCGATCGCCCTCGGCGCGCTGGTGATGCTGGCCCGTATCGGCGGCAGGCCGGTGTGGAAGAGCGCGTACGCCGAGGACCGGGGCGTTTACCTGCCCGAGGCGCTGGCGCATCGGTGGCAGTTGCTGCGGTCGTACGGCGGGTACCTGCAATTGGTCCCGCGCCTGATCGGCCAGATTGCCGCGCTGCTGCCGATCGGGCACGCCTCGGTCGCCTTCGCGGTCGGCGGCGCCGTCGTCGCATCCGCGTGCGGGCTGTTCGCTTACCACGCCAGCGCGGGACAGGTCAGCTCACGGTGGCTGCGTGCGCTGCTCGGCCTGTCGGTGGTGCTGCTGCCGGTGGCACCGCTCGAGATCGCCGACAACGGCGTCAATTCCATCTGGTACCTGCTCGTCGCCCTGTTCTGGGCCGCGCTGTGGCGACCGCGCACCGCGGCCGGAGCGGCAGTCGCCGCGGTCATGGCGTTCGCTGGGGCCGCTTCAAGCTCGCTCGGATTCCTGTTCGTGCCGCTGTTCGCGGCCCGCGCCCTCGTGCTCCCCCGCCGCCTGCGCGAGCACGCCGCGACCGTCGGCTGGGCGCTCGGCTGCCTGCTGCAGGTCTTCGTCATCGCGGCCAGCCACCTGTCCCGGTTCATACCTCGTGATCCGGTGAACGCGGTGCTCTACTACGCGCACGAGGTCCTCCTGCCGGCGCTGGGCTGGCACCTTTCCTGGCAGCTGCGCGATGCCGTGGGGCTGACCGGCGCCACCGTGCTCGCGGGCGGCGTCATCGTGGTCGTTCTCGTCTCGGCGCTGGCCACGCAGTCCAGGCGGTGCCGGGTGTTCGTGGTGACCGCGGTGGCCACCGGCATGGTGTTCACCGCGGTCACCTCGGCGTTCGCCTGGGGCGGACCGGGCCCGCGAGTCACGATTACGGTCGAACACGGCGCCCGGTATTCCACGGTGCCCATCTTGCTGCTCGATGCGGCGCTGATCGTGGCGGCCGACGCGTACGCGTGCCGGTGGTGGCCGCGCCGCCGGGCCGTGGCCGCGATCGTCGTGCTGGCCGCGGTCCTGGCCGCCGGCTGGGCCACCGACTTCCGCTACCCGGTCCGCCACTTCTCCGGACCAGCCTCAGCCTGGGCACACACGGCCGACCATTGGCTTCGCCACTGCCGGCACCATCCAGACGGCACGATCACGGTCACCTTCCCCAACTGGTGGGGACCGGCGAAGGCCCATCTGGCCACCACGTTCAGCTGCTCCAGCCTGCGCCGCTGACCCGCGGCGCAGCGACGAGATGGCGCGCCGGGCACCGACGTGGCGGCGCTCATGGCGCCGGGCGAACCGCCCGCCAGGTCCTTCCGGCGGTTCGCCCGGCGCTGGTCCGACAGTCCCGGCGCTCGCCGCGTGCCTCAGCCTCAGCTTCCTGTCTGAGATACAGGGCAGTTGCGGCGGGAGGGCCAGGTTCGCCCCCTTCATGGTCCGGGGGAGCATCAGCGACGCTGATGCTCCCCCGGGTTACCGCGGTCTGTCAGCCGCGGACGGGCATGCTGGTGAACTCAACTCTTGTGGAACTTGTTCTTGAACTGCTTCATGGTGATCCGGTGCTTGACCGAGTGCTCACCATTGGTGCTGGCCTGGAACGCCGACAGCAGGTTGCTGGCATCGTCCTGCGGCTGGGTCAGCGCCGTGTCCTCCGACGCGGCGTTGACACCGACGTCGAACGTGCCGGTCAGCGTGAGGCTGTTCCCGGACGCCGCGGGCAGGCCGCTCGAGGCGTTGAGCGCCTCGTCGACCGCGACGTTGGACACGCCTCCCGGGCCGCAGCCGATGACGCCAGGCGCCGAGAAGGTGTTGTCACCGGCCGAAGCCCCGGTGATTTCAAGAACTTCGCTGTCCGGGTGGACCGTCGGCTGCGGGTCGTTGAGCAGGGCAAGCCCGCCGCCGGGGCCGACGGACAGGCTCGGGTTGAGCACGACCGGGTCGCTGTCGGTTCCGATATAGCAGTTGTTGCCGAGCAGCGGGTTGATCAGCTTGAACTTCACCGGCTGCGTCCAGGCGAGGAGGTTGAAGTTCGAGAGCTGGCCTGCTTCCTGGGCCAGCGCGTAAACCTGGTTGTACGCCCCGCCGTTGGCCTCGGCCGTCTGGCAGATGTTCTGGATCGTGGCGTCGGTGGCAGTGTCGCAGCTCAGCGCCGTGGTCAGGGCCTCGGGGATCAGGTCCGCCTTGGTCTTCAAGATCGCGGACTCCCCGGCGAGCGGCGGGTACGCGGGCTGGGGGTAGCCGGCGTTGTCGGGCTGCCAGGCAAAGCCGAACTGCACGTTCACCGGCTCGGTGACCGGCGTGGTGATGTTGCCGAGGGTGATCGAGCCGGTGACCGCGTTCCCCGCGACGCACGCGGCGAAACCGCCGAAGCTGTTGGCCGCGCTGAGCTGCCCGGCCTCATGCATGAGGGGGTTGTTCAGCGGGCAGTTGGTGAACGACTTGTAGATGCCCTTCGGTGGCGGGTACCCAGGCCCCTGTGCGCTGGTACTCACCTGAGCGGCCGGGGCCGACGGCCGGGCCAGCGCCGGGGCCGCCAGCCCGGCTACGGCCAGAGCCACCGCGGCGGCCGCCGCACCCGCGATCAGGAACCGATTGCGGCTCGGCCACCTGGGTGTTTTCATCGTCATTTCTCTTTTTCCTCCTTTGCCGGTGTGGCCGGCAGATACGGGCGGAAATAACCAGAACGGAACACACGCACGGTCGCCATTTCATCTAGCCATCCGTGCGGTCAGGGCCTGACGCTGGTCTTTGCCGAACAGTATGGTTCTGGCACAGGTCAAAACGAGTCGGACCAGCCGCAGCGATGCGCCCGACCTGCGCCAATGCTTGCTTCGGATCAGTGACGACTATGGCCAGGTCACATTAAGCCGTGGTCAGCTCATGTGCTGGCCCTTACCTTGCTGGGGTCGTCCCAGTTACCGGCAAGTAAATTAGAACGCTGACGCGCGCCGCTGTCAAGACCTACCCATTATCTGGCCAAGACCCGACCCGCGAGCAGGCGCAATACCGACGCTTTATCAGCAAATGACAACCTGACGTTTATTTCTTGTCAGGAACAGATGAACCGGCCATCCAGGCCGCGGCCACGGCCGCGCCCGCACCAGGGCGCAACCGCCGGCTGGTGGCCACGGGCGGGGTCGGTAGGCTCGCGGCCGTGAAACGGGTGCTGCTGACGGGGATGTCGGGGACCGGCAAGTCCAGCGTTATCCATGCGCTGGCCGCCCGCGGGTACAAGGCCATCGATGCCGACGAAGGTTGGTGCGAGCCGCTGCCGGACGGGCGCCAGCGGTGGCGGGAGGACGCCATCGAACAGCTCTTGGACACCCACGACGCCGGGGTGATGTTTATCGCCGGGTGTGAGGAGAATCAGGTCCGGTTCCATCCGCGCTTCGATCTGATCATCCTGCTCAGCGCCCCGGCTGAGGTCTTGGTGGGGCGCCTGGCGTCCAGGGCCAACAATCCGTTCGGCAAGTCACCCGCCGAGCTGGAGCGCGTCCTGGATGATCTGCGAGCGGTCGAGCCGCTGCTGCGCAGAGCGGCCGATCACGAGATCCGGACCACGATGCCGCTCAGCGACGTGGTCACCGAGGTGCTGCGCCTGGCCGATGAGTGACCAGGCGGACAGGTCCGCGGCCGGGCCGGAAATGTCCGGCCCGGCCGCAGTGACTGCGCCAGGTGTCGAGGCGGACGGCCAGGCTTGGTCCTAGCCGTCACCTACCGCGCATCAGCGATCGCGCTAGTTGATGATCGCCGAATGCCAGAACTTCGACAGGTCGGCGCCGGCGTTGGGCGCGTGGGCGGCCGGGTTGCCGAGGCCGGCCAGGAAAGCCGACGCGTCGGTGAGGACCAGCGAGTTCTGGCCGGCCGGCGAGGGCAGGCCACCGTTCAGGTTGATCGGACCGTCGAACCTTCCCCCCGACCCGCAGCCGGTGGCAGCGGGAACCGAGAACGAGGTGTCCTGCTGAGTGCCGCCGTTGCTGAAGATGGCAAACATCACGCCCGTCGGGTTCGGCGTGCCGTCCCCATCGAAGGACTCTGACTGGACGGCCGGATTGGTCGCGTTCTCCGGGTGGAGCACGATCGGGTTGGCGTTCGTCCCGATGTAGCACCTCGTGCCGAGGAGCGAGTTCTGAAGGTGAATCTTCACCGGAAGAGTCACGATCGGAATTCCCTGGCTGAGGCCAGCGGCCAGGTTGAAGTCGGACGGGGCTCCGGCTGACTTGAGCGTGGCGACGACCTTGTTCAGGTTCTTGTCATGCGCGAGCGTATTGCAGAGCGCCCTCAGGGGCGGCTTGGTGCTCGGGCAGAGCATGCCACTGAGGCCGCCTGGCTGACGTACCGGTGCGGACTGCACGGCGCCTTGCTGCGGCGGGATGACCGTGAAGCCAGCGGAGTCGCTGATCAGCCCGAACTGCAAGTCACTCTGGCTGGTCGAGGGCGCCATGTTGCCGATCTTGATCGTGCCCAAGGGCGAGGACGACGCCACGCAGAGCGGGACCTTGTTCACGCCGTCGGCTTGCAGCATGGCCGTGTTGTCGACCGGGCAGCGATTGAACGGCGCCCAGTCGCCATTGAGCTTCACCGACGCGGTGCTCGCCGACGCGGCGCTCAGCGGCATGACCACGGCAGCGGTGACAAACGCGGCGAACGCCGCGACCCGTGCCTTGCTCGGTGCAAGGATCATCGTTTGACTTTCTCCTTTTCTTAGCAGGCATGCTGGGGCGGAGCGGTAGCCATGCACGCACTGTCACCGGCGAGCCGATCCGGTATCCGAGCAGCTCCGCTGATCTGGAAGGCTAGGGACGTTACTAGAAAGTAACTTCGCCCGCAAGGGCTAGCCCGTCACCCGCCCGCAGGGGTCGCTCCCGGGACGACTGCAGTTCCTCGCCACCGGGAGCCCGGTAATACGGCGGCCAGGAGAGTGTGGATGATGACGGGCAGATGATGAGCTCATCAGCCGGATGGGCGGCAGCCCATGACCCGCGAGGAGTAGCAGCCATGACACCCGCCCAGCACCCCGCGTCCCTGCTTCAAGATCTGGACCTGGACAAGCCGCAGTTCCTCGCCCTGATCGGGCTGGCCCGTCAGCTCAAGGCCGAAAGGGCGCAGGGCACCGGACGGCCACGGCTGAACGGCCGCGAAGTCGTGCTCGTCTTCGAGAAGAACTCCACCCGCACCCGGGCCGCATTCGAAGTCGCCACCCACGACCAGGGCGGCCACGTCACGTATCTGGGTCCTGCGGGCTCACACGTCGGCGCCGAGGAGTCGATCCCCGACACCGCGCGCGTTCTCGGGCGGATGTATCACGGTATCGGGTTCCGCGGCTTCGCCCAGGAGACGGCGGAGCAACTGGCCGAGTTCTCCGGGGTGCCGGTCTGGAACGCGCTGACCGACCAGTGGCACCCGACCCAGGCACACGCCGACATCCTCACGATGACCGAGTATCACAACGGGCCGGTGGAGGAGATCGCTTACTGCTTCACCGGCGATGGCCGCAACAACGTGGCCTGCTCCCTGCTGGTCACCGGGGCGCTGCTGGGCATGGACGTGCGGATCGCCGCGCCGCGCGACCTGCAGCCCCCGGCCAGCGTCACCGCGGCCGCCAGGCAGGCCGCCGGACGCAGCGGCGCGCGCATCACGATCACCGATGACGTCACCGCAGCCGTGCACGAGGCCGACTTCGTGTACACCGACGTGTGGGTCAGCATGGGCGAGCCCGCCGGGCAATGGGCGGAGCGGGTCCCCGCCCTGATTCCCTACCGTGTCACTGCCGAGCTGCTCGATGCCTGCGGCCGGCCGGGCGTCAAGTTCATGCACTGCCTGCCGTCGATCCACAACCGGCAGACCGCCCTGGGCACGCGCGTGTACGAGCAGTTCGGCCTGGACGGCGCCGAGGTGACCGAAGAGGTCTTCGAGTCCAAGCGGTCCATCGTGTTCGATCAGGCCGAGAACCGCATGCACACCATCAAGGCCCTGCTCATCCAGTCGCTGGCGGGCTGAGCGAGGCAGCTGCCGATGCTAAACGGAACGGTCGGCGGATGCCGCGGTCACGATGTCGCCGCGAAGCGGCGCCAGTGCTCCGCTGATGCCGTCGTAGATGCTCATATCCGGTTCCCCGTATCGTCGGTCTCCGGCCAGGTGCTGACCCCGGCAGCGGTCCCTGTTCAGGTGCATGAGGAGCCGCACGCCGATCTGATACACCGCGGAGAAGCTGGGCACTGCCCGTCGGAGAGCCGGTCCCCCAGACGACGATGAAGGTGTGACGGACCCGCAGGTGCGGCCCGACCCGGCGATCGGGCTGCTGGAGCTGTACGACGATGCCCTGCCGCACGTGTACGGCTACCTGCTGACCCGGTGCGGCGACACCGGCCTGGCCGAGGAGCTCACGGCCGAGTCGTTCCTGGCCGCCGTGCACGCGGTCCGCAAGCCGGGCGTGCCCGATCCGTCGATCCCGTGGCTGATCGGGGTGGCCCGGCACAAGCTGGCCGACCACTGGCGGCGGATCGAGCGGGAGCAGCGCGGTTTGCGCCTGCTGAGCGGCGAGCCGGGCCGCGCGGACGACCCGTGGGAAACGCTCATCGACCGAATCCGTGCCCGCGAGGTGCTCGACCAGCTCGGCGCGCATCACCGGGCCGCGCTCACGCTGCGCTACCTCGACGGGCTGCCGGTGCCCGATGTGGCCCGGCATCTGGACCGCACCCTGCACGCCACCGAGGCGCTGCTGGTCCGGGCCCGCGCCGCGTTCCGCCGGATCTACGAAGGAGAGGAGGGCTCGCGATGACCGATCCGTTCGAGGCTCTGCGCGAGCCCGTCACGCCTGCCGATCCCGACCCCGACTTCGCCGGGCGGCTGCGGATGCGGCTGACCCGGGAGGTCTTCGCATCCCCAGGAGGAACCATGTCCCAGCCGACCGCCGCGACCCTGGCCGAGCGCGAGCCCGCCTGGCCCCCGGCGCTGACCCCCTACATTGTCGTGGCCGACGCCCGCCGCGCCATGGACTGGTACATCGAGGTGTTCGGTGCGCAGCGCCGCGGCGACCTCTACGTCAACGCGGACGGCACGATCGGCCACGCCGAGGTCGGCATCGGCGACGCGGTGCTGATGTTCGCCGAAGCGTCCGACCTCTGGCCGGACGTGCCCGTGCGCGCACCCGACTCCCCGGCGACGTTCAGCCACACCCTGCACCTGCAGGTCGACGACGTCGACGCGAGCACCGAGCGCGCCCGGCGCAGCGGCGCCTCGGTGGAACGCGAGCCGACCGACCAGCCCTACGGTCGCGGCTCGGTGATCGTCGACCCGTTCGGGCACCGCTGGATGCTGCTTAGGCCGCCGGCCCGGGCCACCAGGCTGCGCCAAGGCGACGTCGCGAACGTGACCATGACGGCTCGGGATGCGCACCGGGCCAAGGAATTTTACCAGGCCGTGCTGCAGGTGCCGTTCTCCTCCGGCCACCGCGGCGCGTGGCGCACCGAGGAGACCAGGCCGCCGCTGAGTATCTGGTCGCCGCCAGGCGCGGAGCCCGGAGTGGCGCTGTCCTACCGCGTCGATGACATCGCGGCCGCGGTCGAGCGGGTCCTGGCGGCCGGCGGCCGCGCGGACCAGCCCGAGCGCAAGCCGTATGGCCTGCTCGCTGTGTGCGTCGACGACCAGGGCGCCACGTTCAACCTCTGGCAGCCGGTCGACTGACCAAAACGGCAGAACGCGGGCTGAATCACTCCCCGGCCTGGCCTGGTCAGGTTGGCATGGCCGGTTACGGCTGGGCCACGACCAGGTGGGAGAAGTAGGCCGGGTACCAGCCGCCCACCTCGATGCCTGGTATCCCGTCGGCCAGCGTGGAGTCGGCCAGGGAAACTACCCGTTTACCGTCGATGCTGCCCTGGATGGTGCGGCCCGCTACCGACAGGGACAGCGTGTGCCAGGTTCCGGGGGTGAACGATGCGTGTCCTCGCGCCAGCAGCGTTCGGTGCGCCGGCGTGAGCTGTCGCTGCCCAGAGGCCAGGTAGGCGGCGGTGCCGCCGCGGTACAGCTGGAGAGCGAAGGTGCCGTCGGTCTTGACGTCGAAGAAGTACCCGTCGAAGTTACCGTGGGAGGCGGACACGGCGCGATAGCGGGCGACGAGCCCGGCCGAGCCGGACCGCGGAACCATGACGTCGGCGCGGACGACGTAATTCTGCCGGTCGCTGCCGATGATCGCGTAGGGGTGGCGTCCGGGGCTGGGGGACCACAGAACCGGCTGGCCAACCGCCGTCTGCTCGGTGCAGGTCCTACTGCCGTTGGGACTGTGACACGGGGCTAGCTCGAAGGACCCGTCCTGGGCGGCTAGCATGGCGGGCTCGCGGTCGCTTCCGGTGGACAGGTTGTTGGCGTAGGGAAGTGGCAGGTCAGCGGGCGGTGGGCTGGTTGCGGATCCCTTGCCCTGGCCGTTGGTAGTGGTGACCGAGTACACGTAGCCGGGCTTGATGGTGAGCGTGAACTTCCCGTTGACCGGGGTGACGTCGGGCTGGCGCACGAACCACTGCGCCGGGCTGTCGGTCGTGAAGTCGAAGTTGCTCGACCAGACGTGAACGGTCTTGCCGGCCAGCGCGTGGCCTCCGGTCACGGTGAACCGGGCCTGCTGGGTCCGGGTGACGCCCGCGGTGGTCTCGATGATGGTGGACCATTGGTCCCGGGTGCTGCGGATCAGGGTGACGTACGATCCGTCGGTGCGGTTGCCCTGCAGGTAGCCACTGGCCGAGTTGATGTACTGCCAGCCGCCGGGATTGGTCGGCCGCGGCGGCCAGGCGAACTGGGTGATGTGCGCGATCGCCCACGTCATCGCGTTGACCTGGTAGCTGCCCGACCAGGGCTGGTCCGCGGTCAGAAGGCCGCGGTTCTCATACGGCAAGACGGCGTCGGGCATGGCGTCAATGGCCGGCCACTCCAGGGCCCCGGTCACCCGGGCGTCGATGTATTCGCGGAGGAAGGCGCGGTCCATGGCCGGAGCGCAGGGGACCGTGCAGCCGGCTTGCGCGCCCGCGTCCATCGCGCCGAGCTCGCTGCCCCACAACGGCTTGCCGGACTGCTGCGCCGCGGTCGTGCTGGTGCACGTGGTATGCGAGCCGTCGACCCCGGTGGGGTAACCGCAGTTATCGTGGACCCCCAAGATTGCTACGTCCGGGCTGGAGGCGTATTTCCAGCTGTGATAGTCGCTGGCGATGAGCTGCACGTTCTGGTACCCCCCGGCGTTCAGCGCCTGGCGGAGGGCGTGGAACCAACCGGCGTTGCTGCCGTCGTCCCTTTCGTTCCAGCCGCCCAGGTAGCTGATGGCCAGGCCGTTTTTCCGCGCGCAGCCCAGCCAGTCAAGCAGGTACCTGATATCCGCGCTGGTGAAAAGCGAGCCGTTGCGGCCCACCCATCCGGGCGCTCCCCACTGCAGGCCGTAAAGCTTCAGGCGCGGGTTAAGCGCGACCGCTTGCCGGGCGATGGCGAATTCGTAACCCGCGGCGCAGTCGACGTGTCCGGCGGTGTGCTCCACGCTCGGCTCAGCCCCGTCCGTGGAGTTCCCGTCCCCTCCGATTTCCAGCTTGAGAAGCTGCAAAGACGCCCCATAGCCGGGCTTGAACAGGTAGTCAAGGATCTGCGACCGCTGGCGCGGAGGGTAGTCCTCGAGGTACCTGGCGTTCCCGCCCCCTCCGAGGATGGCGCCGACACCATCGTAAACGCGGGAACCACCATTACCATTCACCGTGATATAAGTCGTCGGCACCGTGCTGCCGCGCGCTGTACCCACCGCGGCAACTGACATCGAGAACAATAATGCGACAGCCCCGATAATAATTTTCTTCATCATATTCCCCGTCCGACATCGGCGGCTTTCGCCATCCGGCTGATGCCCGCATTTAGCGAGCCTCGTCAGACATGCCCCTGATGCGAGGACTGATCACTCGCGGCCCCCGCAAATTCATCCTCGTCAGCCATCATAGCCAGGCCAGGTGGCTGGGGTAAGTGGCCCGGTCTGCGGCTCTTTTAGGCTGTGGGCATGGGGCAGGTCCGGGTGGGCACGGCGTCGTGGACCGACCGGACGCTGATCGCGTCGGGCTGGTATCCGCCGGAGGCGGACACGCCGGAGAAGCGTCTGCGGTATTACGCCCGCCAGTTCGGCCTGGTCGAGGTGGACGCCACCTATTACGCGCTGCCCGCCGAGCAGACCGCCGCGGCGTGGGCCGCGCGCACCCCGGCCCGGTTCACCTTCAACGTCAAGGCGTTCAGCCTGTTCACCCAGCATCCCACCCGGGTCGCCGCGCTGCCCGCCGACCTTCGGCCCGCCGTCCAGAAGGCCGAAAAGGAGCGGGTCTACCTCAAGGACGTCGATCCCGAGGTGGCCGATCAGGCGTGGCAGCGGTTCCTGGCCGCGCTGGAGCCGTTGCGCCAGGCCGGGAAGCTGGGCGCGATCTTGCTGCAGTTCCCGCCGTGGTTTCCCATCTCCCGCGGTCACAAGGAGTACATCGTGTCGTGCGCGCAGCGGGCGGCGCCGGACCGGGTGTGCGTGGAGTTCCGCAACCGGACCTGGATGACCGAGGACAATCAGCGGGAGACCCTGGGTTTCCTGTCGGCGAACGGGCTGCCGTACGTGTGCGTCGACATGCCGCAGGGCTACCGGGATTCCATCCCGCCGGTGCTGGCCGCCACCGCGCCCGACCTGGCCGTCGTGCGGCTGCACGGCCACTCGGACAAATGGGAAAGCAAGGATATCCATGAACGGTTCGGCTACCGCTACACCGATCCCGAGCTGAAGGAGTGGGCGCCCAGGGTGAGCGCCCTGGCCCGGGAGACCGAGACCACTCATGTGCTGTTCAACAATTGCTACCGTGACTACGCCCAAGTCAACGCCCGCCAGCTTGCCACCCTGCTGACGAACTGACCCGCCGCCCGGATTCGGCTCCGCCGCCCGGCCCTGACCCAGTTACTGAGAGCCAGGTGTCGGGCATCGCTCTACGACACAACGCGCAGCATGTGGTTACCGGAGGGAGCAGGCCGATGAAGGCCGTTGTCTACACGCGCTACGGGCCGCCCGAGGTGCTCCGGCTGGCGGAGGTGAAGACCCCTGCGCCCGCGGACGACGAGGTGCTGGTCAAGGTGTGCGCGGTATCGCTTAATGGCTCCGACTCGGAGACGCTGCGGGGCACGCCGTTGTATTCCCGGATCGGTGGCCCGTTCCGGCCGCGCCGTCACATACTCGGGTCTGACATCGCCGGGCGGGTAGAGGCGACAGGCCGCGCCGTGACGCGGTTCAAGCCGGGTGAGGACGTCTTCGCCGACGTCCTCGACCGCATGGGCGGGTTCGCGGAGTACGCATGCGTGCCGCAGAGCGCGCTGGCGCCGATGCCGGCCGGGCTGAGCTACGAACAGGCCGCGGCCCTACCCCAGGCCGGAGCCATCGCGCTGCAGGGCATCCGGGACAGGGGGCAGGTCCAGCCCGGACAGAAGGTACTGATCAACGGGGCCGGAGGGGGCGCAGGCATGTATGCCGTCCAGCTGGCCAAGCTGGCTGGGGCCGAGGTGACCGGGGTCGACAACACCGAGAAGCTAGAGTTCGTGAGCTCCCTCGGCGCTGACCGCGCCATCGACTACACGCGCGAAGACTTCACCCGCACCGGGCGCGCCTACGACCTGGTTCTGGATCTGGCCGCCCACCGGTCCGCTTTTGCCTGCAAGAACGCGCTGGGGCCCGGGGGGCGCTATCTGTACGTCGGCGGATCAGTAGCCACTCTCCTTCAGATCCTGCTGCTCGGGCCGCTGATCGGACGCGCCGGGCGTAAGAAGATCCGCCTCTTGGCCGTCCGGCTGGGTGTGCAGCGCCTGGCGCCGCTGGTTGAGCTCTGCCAAGCGGGAAAGATCACTACGGTCATCGACCGCCGCTATCAGTTGAGCCAGGTGCCCGATGCCTTGCGATATCTCGGCGAAGGGCACGCCAAAGGCAAGGTCATCATCCTGGTCGCCTAGCTTCTGGCCGGCCGGCCCGCCGGTCATGGCCGTTCTCTGCGCGTTCGGCGGGCTAGCGTCCGTTCCGGTTCGTGGTTGCCGGCCGCCGTGCCGACGCGGTTTGACCTGGAGCGCGCTCTAGCATCCAGACTCTGGTCAGCGGCCGGGTGGGACCGGGCGGCTGGAGAGGAACCCCGCATGAAATACCGCACGATTGGCACGGACCCGAAGACCCGCCGCGAGGTGAGCGTGCTCAGCCTGGGCGCCATGCGCTTCGGCACGGCGACCGACGAGGCGACCTCGTTCGCGATCTTGGACCGGTACGTGGAGGCCGGCGGCACCTTCGTCGACACTTCCGACAACTACGCGTTCTGGGTCAACGGCACCCAGGGCGAAGAGAGTGAGGAACTGCTCGGCCGCTGGCGGCGCAGCCGCGGCGTCGGCGACGAGATCACGATCGCGACCAAGCTCGGCGCCCGGCCGCTGACCCCGGGCACCAGCTACACCGACAACCCCGAAGGGCTGTCGGCCCGGGTCATCCGCGAGTCCTCGCAGCGCAGCCGGGACCGGCTCGGCCTGGCCAGGCTGGACTTGCTCTACGCGCACATCGAGGATCCGGCGGTGCCGCTGGCCGAGACCGTGGAGGCCTTCGCCGCGCTGGTGGCCGAGGGCACCGTGGGGCTGCTAGGGGTGAGCAACCACTGGGCGTGGCGGGTGGAACGGGCCCGCAGCCTGGCCGCGGCGGCCGGGCTGCCCGGCTACGAGGTACTGCAGTACCACTACAGCTATCTGCGGCCTCGCACCGACCTGCCGGGCACGCTCTCCCCGGACGGCGAGCAGGGCGTGCTGGGCGGCAACCTGCTCAGCTATCTGCGGGCCGAACCGCGGCTGACGACGGTCGCCTACTCGCCGCTACTGAACGGCGGCTACGTGCGCCAGGACAAGCCGCTGGACGCCGAGTTCGACCATCCGGGCACGCCCGCCCGGCGGGCAGCGCTGCGGGAGGTGGCCAAGGACGCCGGAGCCACGGTCAACCAGGTGGTGCTGGCCTGGCTGATCGGCGCGGAGATCCCGATGATCCCGCTGGTGGGCGCCTCCTCGGTGGCGCAACTGGACGAGAGCCTGGCCGCGGTGGACCTGGAGCTGACCGGGGAGCAGCGCGCGAGGCTCGACGCGGCCCGGTGATGGCGGCGGCGGACGCCTGCACGATTTCGGGCCAGGCCCGACCGGCGCCCGGCCTCGCGGACGGCCTCAAGGCGGACCAGCCCGAGTGCGTGCCGGGCGCCCCGCCGTCAAGGTAGCCCGCCCGCGGCCGGGCGGCCCGCCGTCAAGGTAGCCCGCCCGCGGCTGGGCGGCCCGCGTCGGGGCCGGGGTGGCGCTGGCCGGCGGAGCGGGGTGGCTGGGCGCGCATGTGATCGCGGACGCGGGTCATGATGTCGGCGAGGTGGTGCAGGTCGTCCTCGGCCAGGGGGTCGAACAGCAGGCGGCGGATGACCTGAACGTGGCCGGGCAGGACGCGGTCGAAGAGGCCCAGGCCCTTCTCGGTGATCGTGACCAGGGTGGCGCGCTCGTCATCGGGGCTGGGGCCGCGGGTGATGAGGCCGGCCTTTCCCAGCAGGCCGGCCTGGTAGGTCAGGCCGCTGCGGCTGTACACGACGCCATCAGCTAGCTGTGTCATGGTCAGCGGGCCTTGGGCGTCGGCGAGGCGGGCCAGGAGCTGGAACTGCACGTAGCTGAGGTTGCCCTCGGCACGCAGCTGCTGTTCGACTTGGTACTGGAGCAGGCTGACGGCTTCGGTGAGCGCGAAGTAGGTCCCTAGCTGCCCGGGATCCAGCGCCCGGACGCCGTCAGCACCCGCGTCGGTACCGGTGTCGGTGTGAGGGTCGGTCATGCCGTCACCAAATCTGTTCGAATTCAAAGCATGTGACGAACGTCACTCACCTGAAGGGTATTACTTCGAAGTTGAATCAGGTTGCCGCTACATGCTTCAACTTCGAAGCACCAATCCAGCGGGCTCTGAGGAGAGATCATGAAAGCAGTGCGTTACCACTCCTACGGCGACAGCGCCGTCCTGGTCTACGAGGACGCCGACCACCCGGTAGCGGCGCCAGGGCAGGTGGTGGTCAAGGTGGCCGGCGTCGCGTTCAACCCATTGGACGTCGCGATCCGCGCGGGCTTCGTGCAGCAGGTGTTCCCGGTGGCCTTCCCGCACGTCCCGAACTACGACGTGGCCGGTGTCGTCACCGAGACCGGCGAGAGCGTGAACGGATGGAGCGCCGGGGACGCGGTGGTGGCGTTCCTGCCGGTAACCGCGCCCGGAGCGGCCGCCGAGTATGCCGCCGTGCCCGCCGATGCGCTGGCCGCCGCGCCCGGCGCCGTCGAGCTGGCCGACGCCGCGGCACTGCCCTCGCCCGGGCTGACGGCCTGGCAGTCGCTGTTCGAGCACGCCGGCCTGAAGACGGGGCAGAGCATCTTGATCAACGGAGCGGGCGGCGCGGTCGGCGGGTACGCCGTCCAGCTGGCCACGCAGGCTGGTGCCATCGTGACCGCGACCGCCAGCGGGCGGAGCACCGGCCGCCTGCGGTCCTACGGCGTGGAACGGATCATCGACTACACCACCGCTCCCATCCTGCGGGCGGTGGCCGGGCGGCGGTTCGACGTGGTGCTGAACCTGGTGCGCACCAGCGCGGAGGAGACCGCGCGGCTAGCGGGCCTGACCGCCGACGGCGGCGCCTTCGTCAGCACCACCTTCCCCGACCTCGACGACGCCGGGCGCGGGGTCCGGGTGGTGTCCGTCTTCGCGCGCAGCGACGCCACTCAGCTCGCCGGGCTGGTCGCCCGGGTCGATGCCGGAGATCTGCAGGTCGACGTCGCCCAGCTGCGGCCGCTGGCCGACCTGGCCGCCGTCCACGACGAGGCCGCCGCCGGGAAGCTGGCCGGCAAGGCGATCCTCATCCCGTGACCGCGGACACTTGCGCGGCCGTATTCATATTTCAAGACCCCGCCGCGACGTAATCGGAGCCCGGGCTCGGCGGCCGGATCGGTGCGCGCCGACGGGCTGTCCCGCTTGACGCGTGCTCGCCGGATGCGAGTAACTGGCCCTTTGATTATCCAGCCGACAATTACCGGCCTAGCCGAATTCATTCGCGCCTAGTACCATTCCGCGGATGACGGCAATGGGCGAGGGTGCCCATGGCTCCCCTGATCCCGGCGCCCCGGTGCTGGTGCTCAACTCGGGCAGCTCGTCGGTGAAATTCGCCGTGCTGTCGCCCGTCAGCGGGGAGCGCGTGCTGGAGGGAATGGCCGACAAGGTCGGCACGCCCGAAACCGAGCTGCAGGTCCAGCGGCATCCGCAGGACGTCGTCACCGAACAGCTGCCCGGATGCAGTTACCCGGCGATCGTCTCCCGGATCCTTGACCACCTGCCGGAGGCCGGCTTCGCGGCGGCCGGGGACGGAGCGTCCGGGCCCGGGCAGGCTCACCTGGCCGGGGCCGGTCACCGGGTGGTCCACGGCGGCGAGCGGTTCACCGCCTCGGTACTGGTGGACGACGAGGTGATCGCGGCGATCCGCGCGTGCAGTCACCTGGCCCCCCTGCATAATCCCGCGAACCTGGCCGGCATCGAGGCGGTCCGCGCCGCCTGGCCCGATCTGCCCCAGGTTGCCGTCTTCGACACCGCTTTTCACCAGACGATGCCGCCACCCGCCTTCCGGTACGCGGTACCCGAGGACTGGTACACCCAGCACGGAGTCCGCCGATACGGATTCCACGGCACCAGCTTCCGCTTCGTCAGCGAGCGGACCGCGGCCCTGCTGGGCCGGCCGCTCGCCGAGCTCCGCCTGGTCATTGCCCACCTCGGCAACGGGTGCAGCGCGGCCGCAGTGCGCGACGGCGTGTCGGTGGACACCACGATGGGGCTGACCCCGCTGGAGGGGCTGGTCATGGGGACTCGCTCTGGCGACGTCGACCCCGGAGTTTTCGCCTTCCTGGCCGACCAGGCCGGGCTGAGCGTCGATGAGCTCAACGACACCCTCTACACCGCCAGCGGGCTGCAAGGGCTTTCCGGCGTGAGCAATGACATGCGTACCGTTCAGGTCTCGGCCGCCGAGGGCAGCGAGCGGGCTCAGCTGGCCATGGAGGTCTTCGTGCACCGGCTGGCCAAGGCGATCGCCGGGATGGTCGTCGGCCTGGAGCGGCTCGACGCGCTGGTGTTCACCGCCGGCATCGGCGAGCACAGCGCCATCGTCCGCCGCGAGGTGCTGGCCCGCCTGGGTTTCCTCGGCCTGACCGAAGACGCCGAAGCCAACGAACGGCACGGCCGGCACACCCAGGGGCGCATCAGCCCCGATGGCCCGGTCGTGGCCATGGTCGTGCCGACGGACGAGGAGCTGATGATCGCCCGCGATACCGCCCGTCTCACTGCTGCCGGCTGACGCCTTCGGTGAGGACGGCGCGAGCGCGCTTGGCCGCAGGCCGGCCGCACACCGGCCGGATGGCGCGGGGCCAGGTTAGGTATGGCCAACGGGGGTACCCGGAATCGATGGCCGTCCCCGTTCGCGTGCTATCCGGCCGTTATCGGTCGAAAGGATATTCTGATGACTAGTGAAACGCGCCATACGCCAGGCCAGGTGGAGCCTGACGAAAGCGCGCAGGCCGTGCGGCGTACGCCCGCCCTGATCCCGCGAACCCCGAGAACGATCTTCCGGGCGCTCCTTGGAGTGCTGATCTTCTTCTGCGGCATACTTTTCGGTTTCTGGCTCATCATTCGTTTTCGCCGGGAAACTTAGGGCGGTGCCGCGCGGAGTCATGGCGAAACGTCAAGAGGCTCACCCAGGCACCCCGACACCGCGGCCGTCGTCGGCGCCTACGCGGGCCGGGTCACCCTGATCAACACGCGCGCCCGGCAGGTGATCGCCAAGGTCAGCGTGGGGCGGTACCCGCTGGCCGCCGCCATCGCGCGGTAACCCGGGCCCGTCAGCAGATCGCCCCGGCGAGCAGCCTGGTCGCCGCGACGAGCTCTGACTCACTCGGCAGCGCGAACCCGAGCAGCAGCGCCGGAGGAGACGGCGCGTGGGTCGTGCAGTGGCGGTGGAGCTCGTGCACGCCGACGCCGGACTGGCGGGCCCGCGCCGCCGTCGCGCGCTCATCGGCGCCGTCGGGAAGCCAGGCGAGCAGGTGCAGCCCGCCGGCGATGCCGCTGATGCGCACGTCGGGGAGGTACCTGGCCAGCGCGCCGATCAGGACGTCCCGCTTCGCGCGGTAGCGCAGGCGCATCGAGCGCAGATGACGCTCGAGCGCCGCATCCTCGATGAACGAGGCCATGGCGATCTGGTCGAGCGTCGGCGGTGTCACGCCGGTGACCAGCAGCACGTCCTCGACGTCATCGATCAGGTGCGAGGGAGGGACGACCCAGGCGATGCGCAACGCGGGGGCAAGCGTCTTGCTCGCCGTCCCCACGAACGCGACCAGGTCGGGCGCCAGGCCTTGCAGGGAGGCCATCGGATGCCGGCCGAAGCGGTACTCGACGTCGTAATCGTCCTCGACGATCAGCGCCTGGCGCTCGCGCGCCCAGGCGATCAGGGCGGAGCGGCGCTCGGCCGTCATGACGACCCCGGTCGGATAGTGGTGCGCCGGCGTCGCCACCACCGCGTCGACATCGGCGGCGGCGAGATCCTCGACGACCAGGCCGCCGGCGTCCACGCGCACCGGGACCGCCTCGAGCCCCGCGAGTTCGACCGTGAGCTGCTGCCAGCGGTAGCCAGGATCCTCGATCGCGACGCGACGCGCTCCGCGGCTGCGCAGGACGTGCCAGAGCACGGCCATCGCATGGGACGTCGAGCAGCAGATCACGAGGTGCTCGGGCTCCACCGCCACCCCGCGCATCCGGGCCAGGTATTCGGCTACGGCGTTCCTGAGCTCGGGCACGCCGCGGTGGTCGGCATAGGTCAACCGGACGTCGGGCAGGTCACGGAGCGCGCGGAGCAGCATGGCCTTCCAGCGTGCTCGCGGGAACGCGTGGAAGTCAGCCTGCCCGGGCCTCAGGTCGTAGCGGAACGCCCGGGGCGGGCTCACCTGCCGCCGCGGCGGAGCTCCCGACGCCGGCACCTCGGCGACGCGGGTGCCCGACCCGCGCTTGGCCGACAGGTAGCCCTCGGCGGCCAGCTGAGAGTAGCTATCGACCACCACGCCGCGCGATACGCCGAGCTCGTCGGCCAGATCCCGGCTCGGCGGCAACACCGATCCCGGTCCCAGCCGACCCGAGCGGATCGCCACCCGCAGCACGTCCTCGAGCTGGCGGCCGATCGGGACGCCGGCCCGAAACTCGATCTCCACGTCCACGCCCAGAAGTTACCCGAGCCTGGCCCGTAAGAAGCAGCGGGACTCAGTTACGCGCCGACGCCGGGTCACCTGGACGGGCTCCGGGTGCGGCTGAGCCGTTCCACCGCCTGGCTGATATCAGCCGGAGACACGATCCCGGCCAGGTGGCCGTCGGCGAATACCAGCGCCCGGTTGTCCGAGCACTCGTGGAGGCGGGGCAGCAGGTCGGCGGCCGGCTCGTCCGGGGTGCCGCGGGCGACCTCGGACAGCGGGCAGGCGATATCGCGCAGCGTGGTCCGGTCCCGCTCGGCGGCCGGCACCTGGCTGGCCCGGTGCACGGTCATCAGGCCTACCGTCTGGCCGTCGGGCGCCATCGGGATGGCTGAGTGCCGGTGCCCGGGCAGATAGTCATCGAATATCTGGGCGACCGTGGACTTCGCCGTCACGGTCACCGGATTCGGGGTCATGATCTGCCGCACGGCTACCGTGCGCAGCTGGGCCTGCAGCATCGCCTGCTGGCTTTCCTGGGTGGCCGCGCTGATCAG
>Ga0126381_100001467_pt1 | contig 25347 bp, 23 predicted proteins | sample PanSoiMetPlot_28_FD_96465 | JGI IMG/M metagenome (GOLD analysis project Ga0126381, IMG submission 96465) | Tropical forest soil microbial communities from Panama - MetaG Plot_28 | ecosystem: Environmental > Terrestrial > Soil > Tropical forest > Bulk soil | place: Panama | collected 2016-02-17 | reverse complement strand
CGGTCGCCCGGCTCGAGCCGTACAAGGGGATCGACACGTCGCTCAAGGCTGTGGCGCAGGTCCGCAAAGCGGGGCACGAAGTGGGCTACCTCGTGATCGGCGCGGGGAAGAAGAAGGACGCGTACAAGAAGCTCGCGCAGGAGCTGGGGATCGAAGAAGCCGTGCGGTTCATCGGCACCGTGCCCGACAAAGAGCTGCCCGCGCTGTATAACGTGGCCGAGGTGTACCTCGGCGTGTCGCGGCGGGCGGAGGGCACGCGGGTGGAGGGGTTCGGCATCGCGTTGGCGGAGGCGAGTGCGTGCGGCTTGCCGGTGATCGCGGGACGAAGTGGCGGCGTAGCGGAAGCGGTGAAGGACGGCGAGACGGGATTCGTCGTGGATCCCGAGGATCCGGCCGCCGCGGCGCAGGCGCTGACGCGGCTCTTGTCCGATCAGCTGCTGGCGCGGCGGCTGGGCCAGGCGGGTCGCAAGGCGGTGGAAACCAACTTCAATTGGGACCGCGTCGTGCGTGACCTCCGGGAGATCGAATCACAAGCCTCCTCCTGAGCTTCAATTTTCCCCCGCATGGCGGCGGCATCGCCAGAATGATGGGGGAGCTGGCCCTCCGGTATCCTCCCCACAGTCTCGTCGTTTCCACCGGCACGTATCCCGACAGCGCGGCCTCCGACGCGCGCTTCTCCCAGACCATCGACCGCGTAGGCATTCGGGCGACCCGGCTGCGCACCATCAATGGGCTGGCGCTCTGGACGTGGCGGGCATCGGCGTTGGCGCGAAGGCACCGGCCCGGGTTTGCGTGGTGCGGCGAGCTCAAGCCCGCGGGATATCCGGCGCGATTCATCTCGCGCCGGCAGGGCGTGCCGTACGGCGTGGTGGTGCATGGCACCGAGCTGCTCTTGCTCGACGCGAAGATCAGGCGTTCCCGGTTCAAGCGGTGGACGGCCGGCGGGCTGCTCTCGGGTGCGGCCGTCATCGCCGCGAACAGCACCTGGACCGGGAACTTGGCGAAGTCCGTTCTCGAGCTCCTCAACCGGCCCGACGTGGCGAAACGCGTGCGCGTGGTTCCCCTCGGGACCGAGCCGCGCGAGTTCCGTCCCGGCATCGATCCTGCCGGCGTGCGCGAGCGCCATCGGCTCGATGGCGGCCCCTGGATTCTCACCGTCGCGCGCATCGAGTGGCACAAAGGCATCGACACGATGATCAAGGCCATGCCGGCCAGCCGAGCCGCGCACCCCGGTGCGCGGTATGCGATTGCGGGCGCAGGGCCGCGTCAGCCGCAGCTCGAGGAGCTCGCGCGAGAGACGGGAGTTGCCGATGCGGTCCGCTTCCTGGGGCCCGTATCGGATGCCGACCTGCCCGCGCTCTACAACTCCGCCGATCTCTACGTCGGCGCGTCACGACGGCACGATCTGCTGGTGGAAGGGTTCGGGATCTCGTTGGTCGAGGCGTCGGCGTCAGGATTGGCGGTCGTCGGCGGCCGGTCCGGAGGTGTGCCCGATGCCGTGCGCGACGGCGAGACGGGAATCCTGGTCGACCCCGATCAGGTCGCGGCGGTCGCGGCGGGCGTGAATCAATTGTTGTCGGACGAGCCCCTGCGAAAGAGGCTGGGTGCGGCGGGACGGAAAGCGGTGGAGCAGTACTACAACTGGGACCGGGTGGCGAAAGAGCTGATCGACATCGACCGGGAGTTCCGCCAGACGACCTAGAGCTCGTCGATGGCTTGCTCGACCGCTTCAGCGTGTCCCTTCGGCTTCACCTTCTCGAACACCTTCGCGACCTTGCCGCGCTTGTCGATGACGAACGTGGTGCGCGCGATCCCCATGTAGGTCCGCCCGTACATCGATTTCTTCTGCCACACGCCGTACTTCTCGGCGATCGCGTGATCTTCATCCGCCAGCAGCGTGAACGGCAGATCGAACTTCTCCTTGAATTTCTGATGGCTCTTCACCGAATCGGGCGAGATGCCGAGGATCACGGCCTTGGTGCCCTTGAAGCGGGGGAACGCGTCACGAAACTCGCACGCCTCGACCGTGCATCCGGGCGTGTCATCCTTCGGATAGAAGTAGAGCACTACCGGACGCCCCTTGAGATCCTTGAGGGACAACTTCTCACCCGAGTCGGTGTCGAGTGAGAACGCGGGCGCGGACGTTCCAACCGAGACCATGGTCATCCTCTAGGCTTGTGCGCGCTCGGCGGCTTGCGGAGCCGGACGGGCGCTGATGGCGTACGTGGGACAGTGACGGATGAAGCCGCCGTCGGCAGGGGACCACTCCTGCTCCGGAGCCGTGACGATCGCCTTGCGGTCGTTGTCGAGCACGAACATGCCCTGCGGCGCCTGCACCAGGCACTGCCCGCAGCCGATGCAGCGGTCCCGCTCGACGCGGACGACCACGCGCCGCTTGGGGAACACGCCCACCGCCCCCGGTGCGGGCCACTCCGCGGGCCGGTCGAGCGCCGCGATGGTCGCGCGATATCCCTCCTCCACCAGCTCCCGGAGGTGGCTGAAGGAAAACATTTTGATGTGCGCCACGCGCGGGTGGATGTAGTAGAGCGGCGGTGTGGACCACTCCCGGAGCCGCAGCTCGAGCAGCGACTGCATCGCGATCTCCGTCGCCCGCGCGAAGACCGACGCGAATCCCTCCTCCTGCGTGTCCTCTCTCAGGGCCGTCGACGCCGACACATCAACCGCGAGTACCATCCCCCCCGAGACCGCTCGCGCCGCTCCGATGGGGAGATTGTCGGACGTCGCGCCATCGACGTAGAAGCGGCCGTTGATCTCGCGCGGCGGGAGCCAGCCGGGGAGCGCGCACGATCCGAAGATCGCGTCCACAAGCGGCGCGTCGTCGAGGCCGGGCAGACCCCAGAGCACCTGCATCCCGGAGTTGATGTCGACCGTGTTCACGATCACGGGCGGATCGAGATCGGCGAAGGTCGAGTCTCCCACCAGGGAGCGGATCAGATGCTCGAGGGGCTCGCGGCGGAAGAGGGCGGGGGAGTGCATGCGCTTGAACGCCATATCGGCATGCGCGACGACGAAGACGTCTTTCCGCTTCAGCCCAAGGGCCATGTCCTTCAGCTCGGGGACGCTGCGCCCCGCGGCCCAGGCGGCTCCGATCAGTGACCCGACACTGGACCCGATGATATGGGACGGACGGAGACCCCGCTCCACCAGCGCCTGTAGCACGCCGATGTGGGCCAGTCCCTTCATGCCGCCCCCGCCCAGGACGAGGGTGAATTCGGTACTGTCGTTCACCAGGGTATCCGCTTGTTTCGAGAGGTGCTCCCCGGGTAAGGTAGAAGAGTCCCCAGCACGTGCGCCACTAGGGCGCGAGGCCGTTTCATGACCGACGTCGTTTCTCATCCGACCCGCGTGAAAGCCGTGCGCGAATCCCTGCGCACCTTGCGAGCCACCGAGTTTCCGTGGACCGCGGATACGGTCTATCTGAACAACGCCTCGATCGGCCCACTGCCCGAACGCACCCGCCGTTACCTCGACCAGTTCAACGCCAAACGCACCGCCCCCCACCTGCTTCCTGACCGCGACATCTTCGCCGGCCTCACGGCCACGCGGGAAGCCGTGGCCCGGCTGATCAACGCCGAGGCGGGGGAGATCGCCCTGGCGACGAACACGACGTATGGGCTGAACGTCGCGGCCACGTCGCTGCCGATCGCCGCCGGCGAGGTCGTGCTGGTGTCGGACCGGGAATTCCCTGCCAACATGTATCCGTGGCTGATGCTCGAAAAGCGCGGGGTCGTCGTCGAAAAGGTGCCGACCACCAAAGAAGGGTGGCCCGACGAATCGCGGATCCTGGAGCGCCTCCGCGATCCCAAAGTACGCGTCCTCGCCATTTCCTTCGTCCAGTTCTCGAACGGTTTCCGCGCGGACTTGAAGAAGCTGGGCACCGCGGCCCGGGCGAACGGCACCTACGTCGTGGTGGACGGCATTCAGGGGGTGGGGAATTCGCCGCTGGACGTCAAGGAAACCCCGGTCGACATCCTCTCCGTCGGCGGTCAGAAGTGGCTGCTGTCGCCCTGGGGGTCGGGATTCACGTACGTCCGGAAAGAGCTGATTGCGAAGCTCGAGCCGGCGGTGGTCAGTTGGATGGCGTTCGAAGGGACCGACGACTTTTCGCACCTCGTCGAGTACAACCCGGTGTTCCGCGACGATGCCCGGCGTTTCGAGATGATCACTCTGCCGTATCAGGACGTGCTGGGCTTCGCGAACTCCCTCGAGCTGATCGAAGAAGTGGGTCTCCGGAACATCGTCGAGGTCACGCAGTCGCTGCATCAACCGGTGATCAAGTGGGCCGACGAGCACGGCGTGCGGATCGCCTCACCGCGCGACGAGCGTCACCGGTCGGCGATTCTCTGTGTGGCCCCACCGAAGGCGACCGAGGCGTTCCATGAAGTGAAGAAGGCCCGCGTCGTCTGCGCGCTCCGCGAGGGCGCGATCCGGCTCTCGCCGCACTTCTACAACACCGTGGAAGAGATGGAGAAGGTCGTCGAAGTGTTCGACGACATGCTGCACGGGAAGCCGTAACTCCGTAGAGACCTCGCTGTCGCCGCCTGTCGTTCCCACCCTCAAGACAGCTACAACTACTTCTTGACCTCGAGTAACGCGTAGTCCTTCTTGCCTTTTCTCAGCAGGGCGAAGCCCGAAATCCAATCGGCGGCTGCCAGCTTCCGGCTCACGTCGTTCTCTCGCTGCTGATTCAGGTAGATCCCGCCTTGCTCGATTGAGCGGCGCGCCTCCCCGTTCGATTTCGCGAGTCCCGCCGCCACCACCGCCTCGACCAAGGTCGGCGTCGCCGAAGGTGACTCGGCGGTCGGCACTTCGCCCGCGAGCACGGCGAACACGCCCGCGGGCGCCTGGTGGGGGTCGAAGTCTCCGAAGAGCACCTGCGAGGCGCTCATGACGCTCGCGAGCGCGTCCTTCCCGTGGACCATCTCGGTGACTTGCTTGGCGAGGGTGGTCTGCGCCGCGCGTGCCCCGGGGTTGCTCTTCATCTCCTGCTCGAGCGATTCGATGTTCTTCTGCTCGAGGAAGGTGAAGGTCTTGAGGTACCCAATCACGTCGCGGTCATCCGTATTCAGCCAGAACTGGTAAAACCGGTACGGCGACGTCATCTCCGGATCGAGCCAGATGGACTCGCCTTCCGACTTGCCGAACTTCGCGCCCGAGGCCGTGGTGATGAGCGGCGCGACGAGCGCGTGGGCTTCGCCCCCCTCGATCCGCCGGATGAGGTCGACGCCCGCCGTGATGTTCCCCCACTGGTCCGATCCGCCGACTTGCAGACTGCAGCGTTGTTCCCGGAACAGATGCAGGAAATCGTACGACTGCAGCAGCATGTAGCTGAATTCGGTGTATGACAGGCCGCCCTCGAGACGGGCCTGAACCGATTCCTTCTGGAGCATCACGTTGACCGTGAAGTGCTTGCCGATGTCCCGCAGAAAGTCCACGAGCTTCTGCTCGACCAGCCACTTGGCGTTGTCGAGCAGCAGGGCCGAGGACGGACCGGGATCGAAATTAAGGAATCGTGCCATCTGGTCGCGCTGGCGCTGGAGGTTCGCGCGGATCTGCTCCCTGGAGAGCAGGGGACGTTCGCTGCGCTTCCCTGAGGGATCGCCGATCAGGCCGGTGCCGCCCCCCATCAGGGCGATGGGGCGGTGCCCCGCGCGCTGGAGCTGCGCGAGGAGCATGATGGGCATCAGGTTGCCGACTTGCAGGGACGGCGCGGTGGGATCGAAGCCGCAATACGCGGTGCGCGAGTCCCCGGCCAGGTGTTCCGCTAGCTGGGGGGTCGCGTCGTGCACGAATCCGCGCCAGCGGAGATCGTCGAGGAGCGTCATACCGACGCGAATCGTAAGAGCGACCCCTGGAGGTGGCAAGCGCTTCCCCCCGTCAGTAGGTTGTTAAACCACGATGGCCGCTCCTTTTCCTTCTGTTCCCGCCTGGTGGCCGCGTTCGCTGACCCGGGGCCGCGTTATCCTGATCGCGTTGATCGGCTGCTTCTTCGCGGCCGGCACCGCCTTCGGCGCCTGGACCCGGGTGTGCGCGGGGACGCGCTGTCCCTCGATTTCCCGACTGGGCCCCGGGAAGGGTCCGTCGCAATCGGCGAAGGTTTACGCCGCTGATGGCCGCCTGATTGCCGAGTTGGGACTCGAACGCCGCACTGTGCTCCCGCTGAGCGAAATCCCGCTCTTCGTCAGGCAGGCGTTCATTGCCACCGAAGACAAGCGGTTCTACAAGCACCACGGCATCGACTATTGGCGGATCCTCGGTGCCCTGAAGGCCAACGTCATGACCCTGGGCTATAGCCAGGGATTCTCCACCATCACGATGCAGCTGGCCCGGAACGTGTTCACGGATCAGATCTCCCGGGACAAGACGCTCACCCGCAAGCTGAAGGAAGCGCGGGTGGCGGTCGAGATCGAGCACAACTTCCCCAAAGACACGATTCTCGAGCTCTATCTCAATCAGATCGACCTCGGCTCGGGCTCCCACGGGGTCGAAGCGGCCTCGCAGGTCTACTTCGGAAAGTCGGCGAAGGACCTGAACGTCGCGGAAGCGGCGACCCTCGCGGCGCTTCCCAAGGCGCCCGCGTCCTACAATCCGCGGCTCCACCCGGATCGCTCGGTGCGCCGGCGCAATGTGGTGCTCGACCTGATGCGCGATCAGGGATTCATCACGCCTGAAGACGCGGAGCTGTGGAAGGCGTACCCGCTGGTCCTGACCAACAATCGCACCAACTACGGCGACGTCGCGCCGTACTTCGTGGAATGGATCCGCCAGACGCTGGAAGCCCAGTTCGGCCAGCAGCTGTACACCGGCGGGCTCCGGGTCCACACCACCCTCGACCTCGACATGCAGGATGCCGCTGAGCGGGCGATCGAGAATCAGCTCGAGAATATCGAGTCGGGCGCCTACGCCAAGTTCCCTGGCAAGACCTACCGCGACGTCCTCGAAAACCAGAAGGCGGCCGGCGAAAACTCCAGCGGGTTCACGCAGTACCTCCAGGGAGCGCTGGTCTCTCTCGACGTACATTCCGGCGCCATTCTGGCCATGGTGGGTGGACGGGATTTCGACGACTCCAAGTACAACCGCGTCACGCAGGCCCTCCGGCAGGCGGGGTCGACGTTCAAGCCGTTCGTGTACTCCGCGGCGATCCGCGCCGGCCATCCGGTGACGGAGATCCTGGACGACACACCGTTGTCTCAGCCCATCCTCCAGAAAGACAGCCAGCCCTGGAATCCGAAGGACGACGACGATTCCACCTGGGGTGCCATTCCCATGCGGCGCGCGCTCTATGGCTCGCGGAACCTGGCCACCATCAAGTTGGGCATGTCCCTCGGCGAACAAACGGTGATCGGGGAAGCGCGCCGGTACGGCCTCACCACGCCCATCCCGAATGTTCCATCCATTCACATCGGCTCGGCGGCCGTGCGCCCGCTCGAAATGGCGTCGGCGTATACGTCGTTCGCGACGTTGGGGACGCGATCGGCCGCGTACGGCATCGACTACGTGGAAGACGCGAAGGGCAACGTGCTCATGCGCTCGTCGCCCGACCGCACGGCGGTGATGGACAGCTCGCACACGTGGCTGATGGTGGACATGATGAAGGACGTGGTCCGGCGCGGCACCGCGGCCAGCGCGGTGTGGGGATCGGGATTCACCATCCCGGCCGCCGGCAAGACGGGCACGACCGACACGTATACGGACGCCTGGTTCATCGGCTACACGCCGCAGATCGTCACGGCGGTGTGGGTCGGGTATGACCTGCTCCAGCCGATTCTCCCCCACAACGCCGGTGGTGGCCGCATGGCGGCGCCGGCGTGGACGGCGATGATGAAGGACGTCTACGACCGCCGTCCCGCGCCCGCCGACTGGCCGCGCCCCGATTCGCTGATCACCCGCGAAGTCGACTGGTCGAACGGCTTCCTGGCGACGCCATTCTGTCCCGATTCGTTGCACCATTGGGACTGGTTCTATCCTGGCACCGAGCCCACCAAGCTGTGCCCGGTCCACTCGGGGCTCGGCACCGGCATCAACCCCTGAGCACGCTCCGGATTCGCGCGGGGCGCGTACACCCCGTTACGGCGCCACCCATCGAGGACGGCGCCGTTCTTGTCGGGGATGACGGAAGAATCATCGGGGTCGGCCCCCACTCCCGAATCCCCAATCCCCCCGGGACGGAGTCTCTGGAATTCGGGGATGCCGAGCTGGTGCCGGGTTTCGTCAACACCCACACGCATCTCGAGCTGACGCATCTGATCGGCAAGAACGACCCTGAGCAATCGTTCCCGCGATGGATCCGACGTGTTCGCGCGCTCAAGGAAGAGACCACCGCCGAGCAGTTCGACGCGGCGGCGGAGCAGGGGCTCCGCGACTGCTGGGCGCAGGGCGTCACCTGCGTTGCCGACACGGGAGATTCCGGCGCGGCGATTCGCGCGCTCTTCCGGTTGGGTGGACGTGGCCTTGCCTATCACGAGGTCTTCGGCCCCGACCCCGCACAGCTCGACGCGAGCCTCGAGGCACTGAAGAAGAAGGTGTACGAGCTCCGGCGCTTTACTTCATTCCATGCCGGCCTCGGCGTTTCTCCCCACGCGCCCTACACCGTCAGCGCGCCGCTCTACCGGGCGGTCGCGGAATACGCCCTGCGCGATGGGCTGCCGATCGCCGTCCACCTGGCGGAGTCGAAGGAGGAAACGGCCTTCGTGCGGGATGGTGAGGGGCCCTTCGCCGCCGCCTGGGGAGACCGGGCGATCCCGGTCGAAGCCCACCGCATGTCACCCGTTCAGTTCCTCCATTCCCTCGGCGTCCTGCGGATCGGGACGCTGTGTATTCACACCGTCCAACTGGATGCGGAGGACATCGACATGCTGGCCGGGAGCCACGTCGGGGTTGCGCACTGCCCCCTGTCGAACCGCGCCCACGGCCACGGTACCGCCCCCCTCGCCGAATTACGGAAGGCGGGAGTGGCCGTCGGGCTCGGCACCGACTCGGTGGTCAGCGTCGGGTCACTGGATCTGTGGGCAGAGGCGATAGCCGCGGGGCTCGAGGGGGAGGACGCGCTCCGCGTGCTGACTATCGAGGGCGCCCGCGCGCTCTGCATGGAAAAGGTGGTTGGGTCGCTGGAAGCCGGAAAGCAGGGAGATGTTGCGGTGTTCGCCGCCTTCCCGTCGAACCGTCTAACCGCCTTGGCGACTATCGTCTCCGGCCGCATCGTCTATCAGGCGTGAGAGGGATACATTTCCCCGCGATGAAAACCCAGCGCCACGCCGCCATCTTGAAGGTCATCCGTCGCGACACCGTGGGCAGTCAGGAGCAGCTGCGTGAGCTCCTCTCCGCCGAGGGGTTCGACGTGACCCAGGCGACGCTCTCGCGGGACATCCGGGAGCTGGGACTCGCCAAGGTCGCGGCTCCCGATGGGGCGTCCTACTACTCGCCCCCGGATGAAGTCGGTGCCGCGCCCCGGCCGCACCTGGAACAGCTCCTCCCCACGATGCTCGTGTCCCTCGACGGTGTCGGGCCGCTGCTCGTGCTGAAGACGGCAACCGGCGCCGCACAGCCCCTCGCCGTCGCCGTGGACGGTTCAGGGTGGAGCGAGATCATCGGCACCATCGCCGGTGACGATGCGATCCTCGTGATTACGAAGAGCGAGCGCGCCCGCCGCGCCATCCAGACGCGGATTCAGGAGCTCGCCGGACTCCCCTGACGCCTGCTGGCCGTCCCCTTGCGTCCGTGTGTGCCCCCTGTATGTTTATGCATCGCGATGCATAAACCTCCAACTCGGCAGGCGCACTGATGGGCCCTCTCGTCGTCCTCGCGTATTCCGGCGGTCTCGATACGTCCGCCATTCTCCCCTGGCTCCGCGATACCTACAACGCTCGCGTGCTCTGCTACGCCGCGGACGTGGGGCAGGGTGGTGGTGAGCTGCACGGATTGATCGAGAAGGCCAAGCGCTCGGGCGCGGTGGACTGCGTCATCGAAGACCTGCGGGAGCCCTTCGTCAAAGACTTCGTCTTCCCGACGCTCAAGGCGGGCGCGATGTACGCGCGGACCTACCTCCTCGGGACGTCGATGGCGCGGCCCATCACCGCGGCCCATCAGGTGGCCGCGGCCCGCCGCGCGGGCGCGCAGGCGCTGGCCCATGGCTGCACCGGCAAGGGGAACGACCAGGTCCGCTTCGAGCTGACCTACGCTGCGCTGGCGCCCGACCTCAAGGTCATCGCGCCCTGGCGGGAGTGGGAGTTCAAAGGCCGGGAAGAGCTGATCGCGTACGTGAAGGCGAACAACATCCCGATCCAGGCGACGCTCGAGAAGCCGTACTCCACCGACCGCAATCTCTGGCACTGCTCGCATGAGGGCGGGATCCTCGAGGATCCCTCCGTCGAGGCGCCGGAGCACATCTTCGTGATGACGAAGGACCCGCTCACCGCGCCCGACCAGCCGCAGATCGTCCAGATCGGGTTCGACGCCGGCGTCCCGGTGTCCGTTGACGGTGAAATACTCGGTCCGGTCAAGCTCCTCGAGGTCCTCAATGAGATCGCCGGCGAGCACGGCATCGGCCGCGCCGACGTCGTGGAAGACCGGCTGGTGGGGATGAAGTCGCGGGGCGTGTATGAGACCCCCGGCGGCACCCTCCTCTACGCCGCGCACCGCGAGCTCGAGCAGCTGGTGCTGGACCGCCGGACCCTGAAGATGAAAGACGAGCTGGCGCTCCATTACGCCGACCTGGTCTATGATGGCCGGTGGTGGACCCCCGAACGCGAAGCCCTCGACGCCGCGGTGAACAGCACGCAGCAGAAGGTCACCGGCACGGCGCGACTCAAGCTCTTCAAGGGCGGGATCACGGTCGCCGGACGGGAAAGCCCGTACGCGCTCTACCAGCCCTCGTACGCCACCTTCGGCAAGGACAACGTCTACAACCAGAAGGATGCCGAAGGCTTCATCCACCTCTACGGCCTGGCGACCAGGATCTCCGCCGGCCTCGAATCCCAGCGTCAGCGGGAAATCGGAGCCGCGGCCGACTGATGGCGGACGGAAAGACTCCGGAGGCGCCCCCCCCCGCTCATCAGATGTGGGGGGGGCGCTTCGCCTTAGGACCCGCGGAAGCGCTCGACGCACTCAACCGGTCGCTGCCGATCGACCACCGCCTCTGGCCGCAAGACGTCACCGCCAGCAAGGCGTGGGTGCACGCCCTGGGTCGCGTTGGTGTGCTCAGCGCTGTCGAAGAGGTTCAGCTGCTCGAAGGGCTCGATCGCGTGGCCGAACGGCTCGCCGACGGTGCAGCCGTCGGTGCACCGGATGAAGACGTGCACACGCTCGTCGAGCGGCTCCTCTACGAAGAAGTCAGCGCCGGCGCCGGAAAGCTCCACACCGGCCGTTCCCGAAACGACCAGGTGGCGACGGACCTCCGACTCTGGACCCTCGAAGCCATCGACCAGCTCGATGCCGACCTCATCGTACTCGGCCGTACCATCGTGTCGCGCGCCTCGGAGGGCGTCGCCGAGTTGATGCCCGGGTACACGCACGGACAGCGCGCCCAGCCCCTCCGCTGGGCCTACGTCCTGCTCGCGCATGCCTGGCCCCTGATGCGGGACCGCCAGCGGCTGGCCGATGCCCGGCGCCGCGTCGCGGAGCTCCCCTTGGGATCGGGCGCGTTGGCCGGGTCAGGATTCCCGGTCGACCGCGTCCTCCTCAAAGAGGCCCTCGGGTTCCGGACCATCTCGTCGAACGCGCTCGACGCCACCGGCGACCGCGACTTCGTGGCCGAAGTGCTGTTTATCATCTCCCTGATCGGGGTGCATCTCTCGCGGCTCGCCGCCGAAATCATCCTGTACGCGTCGTCCGAGTTCGGCTTCGTGAAGCTGTCGGATGCCTTCAGTACCGGTTCGAGCCTGATGCCGCAAAAGCGCAACCCGGATGTCTTCGAGCTCACCCGCGCCAAGGCCGCCCGCCTGCAGGGCGACTTGATCGCCCTGCTCTCGACGCTCAAGGGCATTCCCGCGGGCTATCAAAAGGACCTCCAGGAGGACAAAGCCCTCTTGTTCGACGGCTTCGACACCCTCACGGCCGTGCTTCCCGCGCTCTCCGGCGCCCTCGGCACCCTCCAGGTCGACTCGGCGAAGATGGCCGGGGCGCTGGATGCGTCCCTCCGCGCCACCGATCTGGCCGACCTCCTGGTCGAGGCGGGCATTCCGTTCCGCGAGAGTCACGGGATCGTGGGAAGGCTGGTCCGGGAGGCGGAGAAGGCCGGCGTGTCGATCGATCGCGTGCCGCCGGGGACGGCCCGGGAAATCCACGCCGAGCTGCCGGGGGTGATCGCCCGGCTCGGGACTTGGGAGGATTCGGTGGAGCGCCGTTCCACTCCGGGAGGGGCGTCCCGGGCGTCGGTGGAGGCGCAAATCGAGGAATTGCGGAAGGGGTTCGTACCGGTCACGTAATCACTTAGCTCAGCCGCTTGCCTGCTCCTATCCTCTGGTGTACCATACCGTTGCCGCTTCAATGGGAAACCCTTTGCGCTGCTTGGCATTGAACGCCTCGTTCGAACCCCTCACCATGGTGCCGGTGAGGCGGGCGTTGCGCCTGGTGATCGACGGCAAAGCCGAGATCGTCGAGGCGGACCACGACGCTGTGATCCGCTCAGAACGGTTGCGACTACCACGGCCCGCGGTGATTCGCCTCGTCAAGTTCGTGCACGTGCCACGCCGCTTCCGCCGCCAGGTCACCAACACCTTCCTCTTCGCTCGTGATGAGTACCGCTGCCAGTTCTGCGGCCGTACCCAGCGCGATCTGCGTGAACGGGAGTGCCTGACCCGCGATCACCTGATTCCGCTCTCGCGCGGCGGGTCGAACGCGTGGACGAACGTGGTGACGGCCTGCTCGTCCTGTAACACGCGGAAGGGCAATCTCCTGCCTGAAGAGGTGGGGATGCACCCCAGGCAGGCGCCGGTCGAGCCGCACTTCGTCCACCTGTCGTGGGCCGTGCGCCGCCTGACCGCCATTCAGACCAAGTACATCCGCCTCTTCTACGGGTCGGACGTGCTGCGCACCCTCGAGCGCCTTTGAGCCCCAAACGGCTGCCCTGGATCATCGCCGGGGCGGCCGTCTTGCTTCTGGTCCTGATGGTCGCATTCCCCCGTCGCGGCGTCGCATCGCTTCACCCCGATCCCCGTCCCGGCATCACCGCCGATTCGGTCGTCCCCGCGGCGATGGTCATGCACACGCCTGGAGCAGCGGAGGCGTACGCCGTGGCCCGGCAGATCCCCCAGGTGCTGGACGGCCTCTACTGCCATTGCGATTGCTCGAAGCACATGGGGCACCGCTCTCTCCTGACCTGCTATACGGGAGATCACGCGGCGCAGTGCGATATCTGCATGGGGGAGGCGATGCTGGCGGGGCGAATGGCGGCGGCGGGAAATTCCCTCGATCAAATCCGGAAAGCCATCGACCAGCAGTTCGGAACGACTCGCTCCTAATTCCGTTCGATCACCGTCGAGCGGGCTTCCAACGTCAGTCGTGGCAGGCCGGCGATTCGCACCAGGGCGCGCTGCGCGCCTCGCGCGAGTGCGTCTCCCAGACTCCCCTCGCCCGACACCGCCGGTCCCACCTCTCCCTTGAGCCACCGCGTCAGCTCATCCAGGTCGCTGTCGGAGAGCGTGGTGATCTCGAGGCGGCAGACGTAGTAATACCGGCCCTCCGAGCGCGGGACGAGCTTCACGCTGAATGGCCGCTCCAGCGCGGTCTCCAGCAGCTCCGGGCTCGGGAAACGCTTGATTTCACCGGTCGACCGGTAGAGTACGAAATCGTCGGCCAACGGGTCGTGTCGCACGACGGCGTCCCACGACGCATCACTCACGAATTGATCGAACCAGCTGGAGCGCGCGCGCCACAACTCGAGCCGGAAGTGAAGGCGTAGCGGGAATCCCGATTTCAGGAGGTCCGGGAACCGCGGGTCCGACAGCAGCGCGACCGCCTGCACCCGTGGTGTGACCGAATCAGGGAGAGTGACGGAAAGCGTCGGATGGTCGGCCTGGGCGGTGGCGACGCTCGCCCCCAGAACGACCAACAGCAGCCCGCCCAACAGGGAGGGACTGCGCACTAGAAGCGGTGACGGAGCCGCAGGGTGAGCCGCACCGGCTGGCCGATCGTCACTGCCTTCGCGGCGTAGAGACCGACACCCCCCCAGTCGATGCCGAGCCCCAGGTCGGCGAGCCAGCTGCCGATGGTGGGAATCCGGTTCGACGGAATCCGTCCCGGTCCAGTCCCTACCAGCCAGGCCTGTCCCGCGTCACCGAATACGACCAGATCCGGTCCTTCCAGCCGGTACAGGAGTCCCGACTCCTGCTGGTCTTCGCCCGGGTTGTAGGCCCAGCGCAGATTGATGTGCCCGCGGTACTCGCCCTGGAAGAGCAGGATGCGGTCGCACGCGGCGGGCTGACTGGTCCCGAATGCGGGGTCGACGATCTCCTTGTTGCAGCCCGAGTACCGGAAGGGATAGCCAGCCATCGGATCGGGACCGCCGATACTCAGGCGGTCCTGCAGGGGCAGGGGGTCACCGCCCAACCACCCGCCCAGGAGCACCCGCAAGTTCGCGCGGCCGAAGCCGCCGATCCGCTGATAGGTCCGGGCCTCGACGAAGAAGCGGCTGAATTCGTACGACCCGTCAGTCGGGATGGACGGACGGACGAATGCCGGGACGCCGGTCTGTGGCGCGACGTCGGGTGACGTGGACCGTTCGACCTTGAGCCGCGCCCACCATCCGGTCGTCGGTTCTTCCGGATCGTTGCGCGTGTCGAGCGTGACCCCGAGGCCGAGTGTGTGGTAGTGGCCGCCGTCAATGGGCGGGTTGGGCCGCCAGACTTCGTCGTTGCGGAACATCGAAAACGGGTCCAGGGACGTGATGCTCCGCTCGGACTCCTTTCGCCACTCCACGTCGGTCGTGAGTTGTCGCTCCGGCTGGACGGAGACCTTGAGGGACAGGCCCTGATCGGCGTAGTAGTCGCGATAGTCCCTGCGGAAGAGGAATGCGGACCACCCCACTTCCGATCCGGAGAGGCTCCAATCTTCGACTGGTGAAACGACATTGAACGCGCTGAAGGCGAAGGCCACTGGCCGGTAGCGGCCGGTGCGAATCTCACCCCGCAGCCGGTATCCGAGATCGCTCCCGGCGCCGGACAGATCGCCGGCGGTCCGGAACACACCCATGGCGTCGACGTGCAGGTGATCCCGCGGGTCCACCTGCCAGTCGAACACCGGACCGAAGACCAGCGGCAGTCCCTCGACGCGGTCGTAGGTGCCGCCCGTGGCGATGGTCAGGGCCGACCGCGTCTCCGGCGTATTGAAGACATACTCCGCCGCGAGCTGGCCATATCGTCTCCGCAGATTCGGCGAGTACTGAAGGGAGTCGCCCTTCATGCGAAACCCGAGTGCCTCGTAGAAGACCCGCGCTTTTCCTTCCACCCGCGAGCTGTCCGATCCCGAGAGCTCGCCACCCACGACCAGCACAGTGCCGGTCACGACGGCACCGGGCTTGAGCACGAGGTCGCCGTTGATCACCAACAGCGAGCCGTCGATCGTGCCGGCGAGAATCACCGGCCCATTCCGCACCGCGACGTCGCCCTGCCAGACGGTGCCGGCGGGAATCTCCGTCCGCCCCACCAGACGGCTGGTGGTCTTGGAGTTGAAGAACCCGATGGCCGAATCGGCTACCTGGCGCGGCAGTTCGGGAGGCGCGAAGTGGACCCCGTTGGTCTCCGGGTTGATCACGATGGCGGTGTCCTGGGCAGCCAGGATGCCTGGAGCCACGAGGAGCGCCGCGCCCAGCATCAATGTCTTCATGGCGTCATCCCATCTCGTTCCCGCGGTGGCTCGATGCCGAGGCGCCGCATCCGGCGGTACAGATTCGCGCGGTCCGTGGAGAGCCGCCGGGCCGCGTCGGCGACGTTGCCCTTGGCTGCCGACAACGCGCGCGTGATCAATGACTGTTCGTACCGGTCGAGGGCTTCGGTGAGGGCCACGTCTTCCCAGCCGGTGGGGGAGGGTGTCGCAACGCCATCACGAGGCAGTACGCGGCTGACGTCCTCCGCCGTGATGGACGAACCGCCCGCGAGGATGGCCAGGCGTTCGACGGAATTGGCGAGCTCCCGGACGTTCCCGGGCCAGGGATAGGTCGCGAGCAGCTGCACGGCCCCGGTGTCGAGTTTCACCACCCGCCCCAGCCGGGCTGTCTGACGCTGGGCGAAGTGGGACGCGAGGGCAGGGATGTCCCCGGCGCGCTCGCGCAGGGGCGGGATGTGGACGGGGATCACGTTGAGCCGGAACAGCAGATCGTCACGGAAATGCCCGTCTCGCACCGCTTTTGTCAGATCCTTGTTGGTCGCTGCGATGACGCGGACGTTCACGGTGATGGGCTTCTCGCCCCCGATCCGTTCGATGACGCCCGTCTCGAGCACCCGCAGAAGCTTCGCCTGCGCCTCGCCGCCCAGGTCTCCGACCTCGTCCAGGAACAGCGTGCCCCCATCCGCGAGCTCGAACCGGCCCAGCCGCCGCTCCGTCGCGCCGGTAAACGCACCGCGTTCATGGCCGAACATCTCCGACTCCACCAGGTCCTTGGGGAGCGCCGCGCTGTTCACGGTGACGAAGGGTCGCGTGGACCGGCCGCTCTGGCGGTGAATGGCCGACGCCACGAGCTCCTTGCCCGTTCCTGATTCGCCCGTGATCAAGACTCGCGCCTCGGTCGGCGCGATGCGCGCGATCAGACCCCGCAGCTCCTCCATCGCGGGTGACGAGCCCACCAGCGGATCGCTCTGACCCAACGCCTCCCGCAACCGCCGGTTCTCGGCCAGGGTTCGCGCGAGCTCGAGAGCGCCGCGCACCGCGACGAGCACGCCTTCGGGGGTCAGCGGCTTCTCGAGGAACTGGAAGGCGCCGAGTTTCGTGGCTCGCACCGCATCGGCGAGTGACGCTTTGCCGCTCATCATTACCACGGGGATGTCGGGCATCCGTTGCTTGAGCCGTTCGAGCGTCGCGAGACCGTCGAGCTCTCCCGGCATCATCAGATCGAGCATGATCACGTCGGGAGGCGTGTCCGAAATGGCGCCGAGGCCGGCCGCGCCATTCGGGGCTTCCAGAGTCTCGAAGCCTTCGCCCTGAAGCAACGCACCCACCATCCGGCGGATGTTGGCTTCGTCGTCGATGAGCAGAACGCGTGAGCTCATGATGGGAACGCGATGGTGAAGGTGGCGCCCCCGCCGGGCGTATCGCCCACCGACACGCTCCCGCCGTGGGCTTCGATGGTCTGGCGGACCAGCGCGAGGCCGAGCCCGGTGCCGTCCGCCTTGGTGGTGAAGTACGGCTCAAAGAGGCGGGACTTGAGGTCCGCCGGCACGCCGGGGCCGTGGTCGGCAATGGTGACCTGGAAGCCGTTGAGACCGGCCGGCGCAACCAGCACGTCGACCCGTCCGGTGCCCCCCATCGCCTCTGATGCGTTACGCAGAAGGTTGGCGAAGGCCCGACGCAGCGGTTCGTAGTAACCCGCCAGCACGCGTCGTCCCCCGGTCCCCGTGACGTGGACCTTCACGCCATCAGGCACGCCCGTCTGCCCCAGCTCCTCCAGCAGCTCGACCAGATCCACGTCACTCCGTGGACCTTCCGGGAGGCGCCCGAACTCCGAGAACTCCTTGGCAAGACGCTCCAACCGGTTGGTCTCGGCGGCCATCACCTCGACGGCTGTGGTCGTCCGTCCATTCGTGGTACCGGCACGCTCGAGCTGATCGACGGCGATTCGCATGGAGGTGAGGGGATTCTTGATCTCGTGTGCCACGCGCCGCGCGACTTCCCGGAACGCCCGGAGCCGCTCCGATTCGAGCTCGCGTTCTCGCGCCGTTTCGAGTGCGGCCGCGAGCTCGCGCACCGCCTGACGCAGGGCTTCGAACTCCGGGGCGCCGCGCTGGGGTGGTCCGCCGGGGAGGGGCTCGCGACGCCGGATCAGTCGGGTCCACCCGACCAGCTCATCGATGGGGCGCGAGAGCTGCCGGGAGAGGGGCCCCGCGACGCGCACGGCGACGAAGAGCAGCACCGCGCCCAGCACGATGATGACCGCCGCAAATCCCGCCGACGAATAATTGCGGAGCGTCTGCGCGCGTTGAGCCAGCGTGAGGGAGGTCGAGATCTGGTCGAGATGCTGGTCCATCGCGCGACGTTCCCGCGGAGTCAGCCGCGTGGTGTCGACCGTCTTGAGCATGGTGCGCGCGGACGTCGCCACCTCTTCCAGGGAGGCCCGGGCTCCCGCCATCGGACCCGCGGCGCGTACACTGAGCACGAGCCCGGTCACCGCCATCGCGGTAGGGATGGCCGTCATCGCCACGAGGATCGCGAAGATCCGGCGGCGGAAGGGGAGTGGCATATTGGTGAAGCAATCTATGGAATCGGCAGGGGTGCGACAATTCGACACAGGTACAAGCGCGAGGCAGCGGTGGGGACTGGTCCTTGCGCGGCAAGTCGTTTACTTTTAACAGGTTCCGGCGGACGGTGACAGCAGCGTGGTGGCGTCACGCGCCCGACGGAACGAGGGTATGCCGGCCTGCGCCTAGCGCGCCGCTTCCCTGTAGAGTGTTCTGACAGCCACCGCGCATTTCTGGCCTGCCCCACGCGCCTCACTCGCGCACATGCTTCTCGCCTACGACAAGCAAGCGGGCCATCTCAGAAGGACAATTGATGCAACAGCCTCACGCGCACTTACCGCGGTCGGTGCACAAGGAACCGCCCGCCCACGCCCCCAATGCCGCCCTCCTCATCGACTTCGATAACGTCACCATGGGTATCCGGTCGGATCTCCAGAGCGAGCTCCGCCGTCTGCTCCAGTCGGACATCATCAAGGGGAAAGTGGCCGTTCAACGCGCCTACGCCGACTGGCGGCGCTACCCGCAGTACATCGTTCCGCTCTCCGAATCGTCGATCGACCTGATCTTCGCGCCGGCCTACGGGTCGAACAAGAAGAACGCCACCGACATCCGCCTCGCCATCGACGCGCTGGAGCTGGTGTTCACGCGGCCCGAGATCGGGACGTTCATCCTCCTCTCCGGGGACTCGGACTTCTCCTCCCTGGTTCTGAAGCTCAAGGAATACGGGAAGTACGTGATCGGCGTCGGGATCCGGGAGTCGTCGAGTGACCTCCTCATCCAGAATTGCGACGAGTACTTCTCGTACAATGAGCTCGCCGGCTTCCAGAAGCAGAGCGACGTGGTGCACGAGCGCTGGGATGTCTGGCAGCTCGTGGTCGAGGCGGTGAAGCAGATGACCGCCCACAACGACGTCATGCGGTCGGACCGCCTCAAGCAGGTGATGCAGGAGATCGACCCCGCGTTCGACGAGAAGGACGCCGGGTTCTCGCGCTTCACCAAGTTCGTCCAGGAGGCGGCGCATCGCGGCCTGATCCAGGTCACCCGCCGTGAGAACGGTCAGTTCGAGATCGCGTTAGGCGGGTCCGCGTCGGCGGCACCGGCGGCCCAGCCCGGTACCTTGCCTGAACCCGAAGCGCCCCAGTCTGAACGGCGCAGCTCGCTCGTCGGTGACGCCTTCGGCCTCCTGAAGCAGGCCCTCGGTCAGTCCCGCGAGGACGAGGCGTCGGAAACGGCCTCCGAAGACACCAACCATTCATCGGAAGAAGCACCGTCGCCGTCGGCGGCCGCGGCCTCCTCGTACCACGAGGAAGAGGATGAGCCGCCCATGCCGCAGAGCTCGGCGCCGCCGCCACCGTACTCGACGGCCGGCAGTGGCCAGCCGTTGGGGCGCAGTGCGCGCTTTCGGCGCGGCTCCAAGGGCGGGGTGCGTCCGATGAACACGCCGGCAAGCGGCTCGCCGCGCGTCGGCGCCGCGGAAACAACCGCGACCCCTGGTAACAGCGATTCGAACGCCGGCGGTGAGCGCCGGGACCGGTCGGAACGGTCGGAGCGGGGGGAACGTCCTCGCGGCGGTCGTGGCCGTGGCGGGCGGGGCGGCTCGCGCACTGAGCATGCCGAGGGCTCGGGGGAGCGTCATGAGCGGGGCGAACGCGGTGAGCGCGGCGGCAGGAGCCGTCGTGGTGGCCGCGGGCGGGGCCGTGGCGGGAACGGTGAGGGGCAGCGCGAGCGTCATGTCGCGGAGACCCCGCGTGCGGACGCGGCGTCCATGACACCGTCCGCCCCCGCTCCGCAGTCCCCACCGCCGGCTCCGAAAAAGGCGCCAGAACCTGACACGTCTGGTGAATCATTCTGGACGCGGGTGAAGCGTGGCCTGACCGGCGGAGGGAACGTCTGATCGGCCGTCCGGGGCGTCCCTTTCCCGACGATTTCTACGCGCGGCCGACTCCCTTGGTCGCGCGTAGGCTTTTGGGGCATTTGCTGGTCTCGGAGCTGGGTGGCCGGCGCACGGTGGGGCGCATCGTCGAGACCGAGGCGTATGTCGGTCCCGACGACCCTGCCTGCCACGCCTGGAATGGCCGTCGCTCGCCGATGGTGGAGTCGTTATACGGCCCTCCTGGAACGGCCTACGTCTACTTCACCTATGGGATGCACTGGTGCATGAATGCGGTGACCAGGCGGGAAGGGCTTCCGTCGGCGGTGCTGCTTCGGGCGCTCGAGCCTCTGGAGGGGCTCGAGGCCATGAGGAAAAGGCGTGGCAAAGGAATTCCCGATGGCCGGCTCTGCGCCGGCCCGGCCATGCTCTGTCAGGCGTTGGGGGTTACCGGACGGCAGGACGGGAAGTCCCTGGCGGCGGGGTCGCTCCGGATCCTCAGGGATCCGCGTCTGCCACGATTCAAGGTCGGTGTTGGGCCGCGGATCGGGATCACGCGGGCCGTGGACTGGCCGCTCAGGTTCTGGATCGCAGGCTCCGAATGGACGTCCAGATAGACAAGAAGGGCCGGCATTTCGCCGGCCCTTCTTTTTCTCAGGGAGGCCAGGACTCAGTGATCGTCGGTGATGTCTTCCTTCGAGGACCCCAGCGAGTAGCGAATACCGCCGACGACGCTGTAGGTCGGGCCGTCCAGCATGAACTGCTGGGCGGAGGAAGTCACGCTCGCCAGCCCGTAGAGCCCCAGTCTGCCGAAGTTGATCTGGAGACCGAAAGCGCCCCAGGCAAAGGCCTTACTCGCCTGGTCACTGGCGGCTTGCGCGGCCAGACTCGAGTCCGAGAACGAGGCGCAGGTGGTGGTGGCGTCCGCGCCCGAGCAGTCGATGGTCGGGTTCAGGATCTGCATGATCGAGAAACCGCCGCCGATCATGGGTTGGATGTGCCCGTCGATCGGCATCGCCATGACGCCGATGGAGAGGCGCCGGACGTTCGAGAAGGACGCGTTCCGCACCCCCGACCCGGAGTTCGCGTCGGCGATCTGGGCGACGGCGGCCGTGGTGAAGAAGGCCTGCTCGTAGCTCAGATAGAGCGCGGTCCGTTTCCCGGTGATCAGCCAGTGCCCGCCAATGATCGGGTCGAAGTGCAGGGGCTGGAGGTTGGTCTTGTAGAGGAACGCACCACCGCCGCCACCCCAGTACCACTGGAAGGCATGGCTTCCAGCCCCGGGGGTTTGGGCGGTTAGGAGGCGGGGGCTCGCCAAGAGCACCACCGCGAGGGCGCAAAGGGTCAGACGCGACACCGGCTTCATCGGACACCTCCCTAAGAGGCTCCGAAGGTAGGAATCTAGGCTGTTGCGCGCAAGTAGGTTAAGCCAGCCGATCGCGAAACTACTTTAGGTCCATACGTTCCCGGTGTCGACTGTAGTGACACTGTCGCTATGATGAATCCCTAAATCAACCCCAGCTGACCCCCCACCTTCTTGAAGGCAGCCAGCGCAAACTCCAGATCGTCCCGCGAATGCGCCGCGGAGACCTGGCAACGCACGCGCGCGTGCCCCTGCGGCACCACGGGATATCCGAACCCGGTCACGAACACGCCCTCCGTGAGCAGCATCTCGCTCATCTGAATCGCCTTCGACGTCTCGCCCAGAATCACCGGCACGATTGGTGTCTCACCCGGCAGCGGCTTGAAGCCGAGCTCGATGAGGCGGCCGCGGAAGTACTTCGCGTTCTCGTGCAGCCGCGTCACCAGCTCGGGATGCCGCTCGGCGTACTGCACCGCCGCGAGCGCGCTGGCCGCAACCGTTGGCGGCAGCGCATTGCTGAAGAGCTGAGGGCGGGAACGTTGTGTGAGGTAGTCGGTGAGCGAGGCCGGACCGGCGGTGAAGCCGCCCGCCGCACCGCCCAGCGCCTTCCCGAGCGTCGACGTGATGACGTCCACCTGTCCCAGCATCCCGAAATGCTCGGCGGTGCCGCGCCCCGTCTGGCCCAGCACGCCGGTCGCGTGCGAGTCGTCCATCGCCACCACGGCGTCGTACTGCTTCGCCAGCGCCACGATGTCGGGAAGCCGGGCGATATCGCCTTCCATCGAGAAGATGCCGTCGGTGAAGATCACCTTCAGCCGTGCGCCCGATGCGGCCTTCAGCCGGTCCTCGAGATCGGTCATGTCCGAGTGCTTGTAGACCGCGGTCTGGCACTTGGTTATCGCCTTCGCCAGGCGGATCGAGTCGATGATCGACGCGTGGTTCAGCTGATCGGAGATGACGATGTCCTGCTCGGTGAGCAGGGTGGGGCAGAGTCCTTCGTTAGCGTTCCAGCAGCTCACATAGGAGAGCGAGGACTCACACCCGACAAAGCGGGCCAGTGCCTGCTCGAGCTCCCGGTGGACCGTGAAGGTCCCGCAGATGAAGCGCACCGACCCCGTGCCCGCGCCGTAGTGATCGAGCGCGTCGCGGCCCGCCTGTACCACCTCAGGGACGTTGCAGAGTCCCAGGTAGTTGTTCGACGAGAGGATCACGACGTCGCCCCGGCCTTCCATCTTCACCCGGGCGCCCTGCGGCGAATCGAGGTAGTTCAAGCGCTTGTAGACGCCGTCCTTCTGGAACTGCTGGATTTCGGCGGCCAGGCGGGCGGCGAAGCTCATGAGATCTCCAGGATCACTTTTCCGGCGTCCCCCGAGCGGATGGCCGCGAGGGCGTCGTCGATTTTGGCGAGCGGGAAGCGGTGGGTAATCACCGGGCGGGGATCGAAGAGTCCGGTCGACAGGAACCGGCGCATCTGGTGCCAGGTCTCGTACATCTTGCGTCCGACCACGCCGTAGATGGTGATCCCCTTGAAGATGATCTCGTTGGCGAAGTCGATCGGCACCTGATCCTTCGGAATACCGAGGAGCTGGACCCGGCCGCCCATCCGCACGGCGGCGAACGCCTGGTGCAGCGCGCTCGGGATGCCGCTCATCTCACACACGACGTCCGCCCCTTCGCCCCCGGTGGCTGCCAGGACGGCCTTGGTCACGTCTTCCTTCCTCGCGTCGATGGTGACGTGCGCACCCATCTTCGCCGCGAGGGCGAGCCGCTTCGGGTTCACATCGGAGGCGATCACTTTGGCGGCGCCGGCGGCTTTCGCAATGCCCACCGCGAAGCACCCGATGGGGCCGCACCCCACAACGAACACCGTGCTCCCCGGGATATCGGCCGTCAGCACGGTGTGGAAGGCATTCCCCATCGGATCCATGATGGCGCCGATTTCCGTCGGGATGCCGTCGAGCGTCAGGACATTGCCCGCGGGCATGACGATGTAGTTGGCGAACGCGCCGTCCCGGTCCACGCCGATGATGCGCGTATTGCGGCAGATGTGTCCGTTTCCCGTCCGGCATTGAAGACAGTGCCCGCACACGATGTGCCCCTCGGCGGTCACGAGCTGGCCTTGGGAAAGCTCGGTGACACCCGGTCCGACTTTCACGATTTCGCCCGCGAACTCATGTCCAATCACCACCGGAGGATGCATGCGCCCCGAGGCCCACGCGTCCCAGTCGGCAATGTGGAGGTCGGTGCCGCAGACCCCGGCGTGACGGACCGCGATGAGGACCTCGCCGGCAGCTGGGGAGGGGTCTTGGACCGTGGTGACGGTGAGTCCGGGGGCACGCAGTTCTTTGACGATGGCTTGCATGGGGGCCAAGTTAAGGGGTGCCAAAAGGCCGGGAAGGGGTGGTCCTCATGAAGACGATGACGTGCGCAACTGCGGTGGCCATGGCGCTCCTGGCCGGCAGCTCGCAGGTCCGCGCGCAGGTTCCTGATACCGCCGTGGCCTTTCGTGGCATCATCATGCGGGACTCGGGGTCGACGTGGGGGTTGTTCATCCCGGTACCGGCACAGGTCGGCAACGTCCGCTTCAACTTCCTGCATCTGGCCAACAAGCCGGGCGGCATCGACCGAGACGAGAATCGGTACGCCGAGCTGCAGGGGCGGCTGGAGGCGGATGACGCGGGGAACCCGACGCTCGAGGTCGGGAAGCTCAAGCTGATGACGGTGCCGGGGGAAGGGGACAAGAGCGTCGAGCGCAGCTTCATGGAGCACGCGGAGGTCGCGACCGGGATCCTGCCGAACAAGATCGTATTCTCCGATTCCGCCTCACGAGCCGTGCGAACCAGGCCGGTCATCACGTTCGCGATCACCAACCATTCGGATGCACCCATCGATTTCACGTTCCACAACAACAAGGTGGTCTGCGCGTCCGTGTTGCCCAGTGGCCGGACCAGCGAGGCGTTATGGAGCGGGTCCTGGACCGTCGGCCCGTACCTCACCAGTCTCCAGATCAACCTGTCGGCGACGGTGCGGGAAGCGGTGACCATACCGGATTCCGTCACGTTCCCACCGGGGCACTACAAGCTCAGGGCGTGGCTGTGCGAAGCGGAGGATTACGGGGCGGAAACGTCGTTCGACGTGAGCAACCAGTAGAAAAAACAGAAGGGCCGGCTCAGCCGGCCCTCTTGATGTTCAGCGGTGGCGATCCAGCGGTAAATGCTGGTGCGGATGATCTTCTCCAGCCTCGTCGTCATAGCACCAGCAATAGGCCCAGATCTTCGCCGGCTTGAGCGCTTCGCGCCCCATCCGGAGAATGATTCCGATCGGCTCGTCTTCCAGGTACAGCGGGAGGCTGGTCATGCCCCTGCACAGGGCAAGACGCCTGCCAAACTGATCACTTTGTAACTTGTTGTTTTACAGAACGTTACAGAATTGCGCGTTGGGCAGATTCGTCAATCTGACACGCGTTACTATGTGTCGCTTTGACGCGGCGGCTTGGTCGCGACGAAGCCTTCTCCCCTCCCGCGCCGCTTCCGCCGCTCCACCTGCCAGTCCCCGTACAGCCCCTGGAGTGAATCCGGCGCGAGGGGTAGGACCCCCGGCGCATCAGGATCGACACTCAGGACGACGTGAATGCCCCCCGACTTGGTGCAGGCCTGGAGTCCGCGGACCAGCGTTTCGCGATCCCCGGCATCGGCGGACGCGAGGGCGTT
>Ga0126381_100001466_pt1 | contig 25352 bp, 24 predicted proteins | sample PanSoiMetPlot_28_FD_96465 | JGI IMG/M metagenome (GOLD analysis project Ga0126381, IMG submission 96465) | Tropical forest soil microbial communities from Panama - MetaG Plot_28 | ecosystem: Environmental > Terrestrial > Soil > Tropical forest > Bulk soil | place: Panama | collected 2016-02-17 | reverse complement strand
TCAATCGCGATTACGAACCGACATTGGCGCAGGCGGGCGACACGGTCAACATTCCGATCGCGCCTCAGCTTGTGGCCAACAACATCGCGGAAGGCGGATCCGTCACGCCGCAGAATCCGAATCTCGGCAACGCGCAGATCGTGCTCAACACGCACGCCGAAGCGACGTTCCAGATTCCGGATGTCACCAAAGTGCTCGCCGTGCCGGACCTTCTGAAGGTCTACATGCAGCCGGCGGTGATCGCGATCGCGGAAAAGATCGAAGGCGACCTTTTGAACCTCTATGCGGGTTTCACGGCGAACACGCCGCTCGGTACCGCGGCTACGCCGATCACCGAGGCAATCCTCGATCAGGCCGAAACCTCGCTCTTCCAGGCGAAGGTGCCGGCAAGCGAGTCGAAGTACCTGGTGGTCGATAGCAACACGTACTCGGCTATGCGCCAGATTCCGCGCTTCAGCGAATTCCAGACCTGCGGCGACGCGGGCCTTCCCGCCATCGTTGACGGGACCATCGGGAAGATCAAAGACTTCTTCGTGTTCCGTTCGCAGTATGTGCAGAAGACCGGCACGACCACGGTGAATACTCACAACCTCGCGTTCGTTAAGGACGCGATGGGTCTGGTGATTCGCCGCCTGCCGCAGCCTCTGCCTGGTACGGGCGCCATCGCCGAATACGCCGAACTCGGTAACTTCGGTATGCGCGTCACCATGAGCTACCAGCCGAACACGCTTTCTCAGCAGTTCACCGTGGATGTCCTCTACGGTTGCGCCGCGCTGCGGAACAATTTCGCGGTTCAGATCAACAGCTAATCCTTCGGGGACGCGCTCCGCACGGGCGCGTCCCTGTTTCATTTCATCGATACAGGAGAGTCACTGATGGATCTACGGTCTTACTACAGGAAAATCCGCGAAACAGAGGAATTGATTGACAGCGACGAAGTCGTGATTGTCAGCCTTGTGACGCCTGAAGGCGGCAAGGCGGGAGTCCTTACGGAAGCTCCGCGTGCCATCGCCGCGAGACAGATCGCCGAAGGACGCGCGCGCCTCGCGACTGACGAGGAGGATCTGGAGCACTACGAGCTCCAGCGTGAGTCCAAAGAGCGAATCGAGCGCGAGATGGCGGCGCGGCGCCTGCAGGTTGTCGTCGTTCCGGCTCACGACGCGCCGGCTCCAAAAGAGCGGAGCTGACGCGATGCCACTCTTTACCGACGGGCCCTGCGTTTCGGTGAACGATCTCGCGCAGGAGGATTCCGGTCTGCTTGACGTCGCGCAGACCGCTGGAATCAATGTGAGCGCAAAGATCTCTCTAGCGCATGATGAGATCGCGGCAGATCTTCAGTTGTGGCTCGACCGCTGGCGCAATTTTGGCCAGCTTTGGCGCACGTACGTGCGCCTCGATCAGGTCGCCGCAACTCCTCAGATCAAACGCTGGGAAACTCTGCAGGCGCTCGCGCTGTTTTATCGCGACGCGTATTTCACGCAGCTCGCCGACCGTTATCAGCCGAAGTGGGATGAGTACGCCCGGCTGACCCGCGTTGCGTACGATCGGTTCGTTGCGGCCGGCATGGGTATCGTGAACGATCCCGTCCCGCAGGCCGCGCCTCCCGTGCTCGGCACCGTGACTGGGCCGCAGAAAGGCGGCTCGTATTACGCGAGCGTCGCCTGGCTCAACGCCAGTGGGCAGGAAGGCGCCGCTTCCGTGCCTTCCTCGATCACGTTTCCCGACGGCAATCTGATGACAATATCGGCATTCGCGCAGCCTTCAAATGCCGTTGGCTTCAACGTCTACGCGGGAGTATCTCTGGATGCTCTCTACCGGCAGAACAATGCCCCGCTCCCGCCGAATGGGACTTTCACATACGTGCCCGGGGCCATAACGTCAGGCGCATTGCCCAGCGCCGGACAACGTCCCGATTTCATTCGTCCGCTGGTCCGGACGATCCCGCGAGGCTGACCATGGCGGGAATCACGGGAACTCTCACGGATGCGGTCGTCGGTCGCTTGCGTTCTTCGCAGGACGGCGTCAACGCCCGAATCGCAGCGATCGAGTTCGGCGATGCGATCTCAACTGGCGGCATCCGCTTCATCGGGGCGCTCAACGCGAGCGTCGAGATCGCCGAAAAGAACGGTCACGCGCACTATCCCGCGTTGCTCGTGTACTGCGACAAAATGTCGAACTCGCTGAAGGAAAAGTATCGGCAGTTCTCGGGCAAGGCGCACCTCGTCGTCGAGGTCCGCTATTCCCAGGACCGGCTCGAAGCGCTCGAAGCGAACACGCAGGTCTGCGCCGACGCGGTTTGCGCGCTGCTCGACGATTCGCGCGGCGATTGGGGAAACGGCGCCTTTTACTCAGGTGGATACGACGTCACTTACGAGCCCGTCGCCCGCGGCGGGAAGAACTTCATTCAGCGGGCAAAGGTCGGATTTGAAATTCAAGTGAGCAAATAACAATGGCATACATTTCATCGAACGCAAACCGCTGGTATTGCGCGAAAGAGAACGCTTACGGGCAGATTCCTCGCATTACCGCCGCGAATCGCATTCCCGCCGTCGGAATGAGCGCGCAACTGCAGCGGGCGAAGAGTCAGCGCAAGGACAAGACCGGATCGCGCTCCTGGGCGGGCTTGCCGCCGGGCACGCGCACTCAGGTGAACTTCGATCTGAAAACCTACATGCGCGATTGGGCCGACACCTCGAACCTCCCGCCGCACGGGCCTCTTTTCGAAGCCGCGATGGGTGCGGCGGGAAACCTCTGGATCGGCGGTCTCCCTGTGGGCGGTACGCAATCGAGCGTCAACTTTGCGACGCCTCACGGGCTCACGCCGGGTCAGGCCATCGTGTCGAATGGCGAGATCCGCTTCGTTGCCGCCGTCGCCGATCCTCTCACTGTGGTGCTGAACGCGCCGTTTTCGGCCGCCCCTGTTCCGGGTCTGCCGCTTGGCCCGACCGCGACGTATACTCTCGCGTCCTCGCTTCCGAGCGTGAGCATCTTCGATTACTGGGATCCTGCCACTGCCGTGCAGCGCGTGCTTGCCGGAGCCGCCATCGACCAGACAACCATCAAGCTCAATGGCGATTTCCATGAATTCGAGTTCAAGGGTTCGGCGCAGGATATCGTTGACAGCGCGTCGTTCATTGCCGGGCAGAGCGGCGCGACGGCTTTTCCCGCGGAACCCACGGTTGCCGCCTCCACCTACTCGCCCGTTCCGGGGAACCTCGGCCAGGTGTGGCTGGGTGTCATCGCGAATAAGTTTCTGAGCGTTTCGGCCGCATCAATTGAAATTGACAACAACATCGAGATGCGTGCGCGTGAATTCGGCTCCGCTCTCCCACAGGGCATCGCTCCGGGCGATCGCGAGATCTCCCTCACTCTCGAGCTCTTCGGCCAGGACGATGTGAACACGCTAGCGCTCTATCAGGCTGCGCGCCAGCGCACTCCAATGGGCGTGATGTTCCAGTTGGGCAACGTCGGCGGCCAACTCCTCGGCATCTATATGCGGAGCGTGGTTCCTGCGGTCCCCGCGTTCGACGACTCCGACACTCGCCTCAAATGGAAGTTTGACGAAAACCGTGCGCAGGGTACCTCGGATGACGAAATTGTCATCGCATTCGGATAGGAGATCGTCGATGAGCGAATGGCAAAGCAGGCGCACAATCGCGTCGAACAGCGCTCCCGGCGTGGAGTTCGTAATCGCGCGCATGACCTTCGGCCGCCGCTTGGAGCTGATGAAGCGCGTGCGCGATCTCGCGGTGCGGATCGAATACTTTGAGGCCGGGCGCGAAGAGAAGAATCGCATAGAAGCGAGTCTCCTCGGCGCGCAGATCGATCGCCTTTACGTCGAATGGGGCGTTGAGCGCATCCTGGGCCTCGAAATCGATGGCGAATCGGCGACGCCACTTTCTCTGATCGACAGCGGTCCGGAAGATCTCTTTCGTGAAGCGCTCGAGGCAGTTCGCGCCGAGTGCGGCCTCAACGAACCAGAAAGAAAAAACTGATCGTCGCGTTCCACTTCCAATCGGCCGCCGCCGAACGCAGCGGCCGGACCGGGTGGGACTGCGAAAGCTGCAGGAGGAACGGTCTGGAGCGAAAGCGCCGGTGTGGGTTCCTTCCCGCGGAACTGCGCGGCGAGCCCCGCATCGTGTGGGGCCGCCGGCAGACGCGCATCGAGGAGTGTCCGAAGTCGTTTATCACGGGTGAAAGCCTGGCTCTGATCGAAGAGTACGTCGCCACGCGCCGGCTCGGCATTCCGGATTCGTTCGACATCGAAGCTCGTAAAGTCGATGCGTTTTTGTTGCTCAAGGATCTGATCGCGAAAGAGGAGAGTCATGGCACACCGCAGTATTGAGGAAGTAATCAGCACGATCGCGCCATCGAGGCGCCGCGGTATTCCGAATCCGCCGACACTCGACGTCGGGATATCGAGCCAGAACGGCGATCTCGCGAACTCTCTCTCGCAGGCCGGACAGCAGATCGCGCAATTGCAGGCGGCGTACGCGCAGCAGGCGAATCTGATCGCCGAAAATACTCAGGCGCTTCAAAGCAACACCTCCGCGCAGTCGGGCCATTCGGCGGGAAGTGTGCTGAGTCAGGCGACCTCCGGCCTGTTCGGAGGCGCGCTGAGTTTTCTTTCCCCGATCGTCTCGGGCATTGCAAGTCTCTTCGGAGGCGGCGGCCAGACGCCAGCCGCGTTACCCATCTACACGCCGCCTCCGCCCGTTTCCATCAACGCGGTCCTGCAGTCACCCACGCCTTCGCCCGTCTCGCTCAACCCTGTCCTGCAATCGCCTGCGGCCCCGTCTATCTCACTTGCCCCGCTTCTCCGGTCGCCCGCGCCCGTCGCGCCTCCTCCGGTTTCCATTGCGCCACTCCTTCAACAGCCCGCGGCGTCCCCAGCCACGCAACCATCGTCCGCTCCAACGCAATCGAACTCCGCGGCCAATGTAACCGTGAACATCAACGCGATGGACAGCCAGTCTTTTCTCGACCGCAGCAACGACATCGCCAACGCTGTCCGTTGCGCCATGCTGAACATGCACCCGATCAATGACGTGGTGACGAGCCTCTGATATGGCCAGCTTCCCCACGCTTAAGACCGGCGCAGTTGCCCAGTATCCGTTCGATCGCGCGGTCGGATTCCAAACCCAAGCCGTGCGCTTCCTTGATGGAAGCAGCCAGCGCTTTCGCATCCGCGCGGCCTTGCGCAAATGGACGCTGGACCTCGATCTGCTGGACGAAGACGAACTTGCCTCAGTCGTTTCGTTCTTCGAAGCGCAGGGAACCGCGCCGTTCGCATTCACCGATCCGATTTCCGGCGATACCGCGCCCGCGTGCGTTCTTTCGGCGAACAGCCTGATCGTCGTTATGACCGCGGAGCAGCGCGCCCAAGCCACGGTCCTCATCGAGGAGATCGCATGAGCTTCTATCCACAAATCGCTTCCGGAGCCATCGCGCAGTTTCCCGTACGCCGCGCGCGCCAGTGGCGCGCCATCGCCAACCAAATGGAAAGCGGCGAGCAGATTCTCCTCCCGGATGCCGACGGAGGTCAGATCGGATGGGATCTCCGCTACGTAGATCTGTCCGATTCCGAGGCCACGGCGCTGACGAACCTCTTCGCATCCTGCTCGGGCAGTTACGCCTGGTTCACCTTCATCGATCCCATGGCGAACCTTTTCGGCTGGAGCGAGGACCTGACCCGATCCGATTGGCAGACCGGTCTTCTGACAACGTCCTATGGCGCGAATGATCCTCTCGGAACGCAGCGCGCCACCACGATCGTGAATGGGCAGCCCGGCGCCCAGCCGCTGATTCAAAGCGTCTCGATGCCGGGCGATTACGCCGCCTGCCTGAGCGCATGGATTCGCTCGGACGTCGGCGGAAACATCACTCTCGGACGAGACAACATCCAGTCGGTCGTCGCCGCGCCGCCCGCGTGGACCCGCGTTTATCTCAGCGTGCCGGGTATCGCGGGCGCAACGGAATCCACGTTCTCAATCGCGCTCCAGGCGAGGCAGTCGATCGATATCTGGGGCCTTCAGGTCGAGGCGCAGCCTTACCCATCGCCCTACAAACAAACCGCCGCAGCCCGCGGAATCTACGACGAAACCTACTTCGCGAACGACGATCTGACCGTAACGAGCACCGCCCCGGGGCTCTCGTCGTGCGCGGCGCAACTCATCTCACGAGTCTGAACGGACGACCATGCAAAGCGCCTTCACAGCCAAGGAACAACTCAGTGCCGATACGCCGCTGTTCTTTTTCGACTGCGTCCTCGTAGACGGAACCACGCGCAACTGGAGCAGCCGCACCATCGTTTGGAACAGCGTGTCCTACGAGCCGCGCGTTGTTCGCCACAATCTCTTCGAGGCGCAGCTTGCCTCGGAGAATCAGGTCGGTGGCGTGCCGAAGCTGACATTCGAACTCGCCAACGCTGATTCTGAGCTGTCGCAGATCGAGCACCAGACCGGCTTCAAAGGTTCCACGCTGACTGTCAGTGTCGCGTTTGTCGATGTATCCGCCGGCGCCGCAACCTCCGATTCGCTCGTTGTTTTTCGCGGCCTCATCAACCCACCGGAACTTATCACGGAAGATACCTTCCGCCTGAGTGCGATGAATCGTCTTTCCATGCAGCGCACCGTTCTGCCAAACGTAAGGGTCGAGCGCATGTGCCCCTGGCGCTTCCCCGCAACTCCGCAGGACCGCCTCGAAGCGGTCGATGGCGGATCAGAGCGCGGTCAATACTCGCAGTTCTATCGTTGCGGTTATTCGGCCGATCAGGCCAACGGCGTGGGCAATCTGAACGGCGGCGTCCCGTTCAGCTCCTGCTCCAAATCCCGTACGGACTGCGAAGCGCGCGGCATGTTTACTGCTGATTCCAACGGCCGCGCCACAGCCCGCTTCGGGGGCATCGAATTCGTGCCGCCCACAATTCTCGTGCGCGGCGCTGGTCAGAAGAACTATTCACTCTCCGCCGTTCAGTCGAACACCGCCGCCTACAACGACTTCGTACCGCTCATCTACGGAACCCAATGGCATGTGCCAGACGTGGTCTTCTCGCGCAACGATGGCAATCTCACCCGTATGGAAGTTCTGCTGGGCATGGGCGAAATTCAGGGTGTCCTAGCGGTCGTCGTCAACGATATCGAAATTCCGCAAGGAATCAACGGCGTCAACATGACGTCCAGCGGATGGTTCAACATCATCACGCCCGGCACGCGCTCCGGCGCGCAGGACCCGAACTTCGCCAACGGTTCCGGCGCCCCGATTGGCGATCCCTTCGGAAGCATGGCGTGTCTGTCCATCGTGGTTCCGAACCGCATCAGCGACGGAACAAGCATTCCGTCCGTGCAGGTCCTCGTGCAGGGCCTCAAACTCTGGCAGTTCGATACCTCGGCCAACTATATCGGCGCGTCGTTTTCCAGCAATCCCGCATGGGTGCTGCTCGATATCCTGATGCGCTGCGGCTACTCCTGGGATGACATCGACACTTCGAGCTTCGCCCGCGTGGCTGCATATGCCGATCAATTGATCACCGCGGATGACCCGGTCGGCGGCAACATACAGCTCCCGCGCTTTCAGTGCAACTTCGCTCTCAAACAGAGCCGCGGCGCGGGCGAGATCATTCGTTCCATACGAAACGCCTCGCGTATCTATCTCGCGCTTGGGCCGAGCGGTGTGATCACGCCGCGGGTCGAAGACACCTTCGCGTTGCAGCAACCCATCAAGCCCGCCGGAAGTAACGCCCTCGCGCCTTTCAACGGCGGATGGCCCGCCTACGAATTCGACCCGTCCTCGATCTCTCGGAAGTCAGATGGAAGCGCCAGTGTCCGCATCACATCGAAAGGTGCGCAGGATACGCCCAATCGCCTCTCGGTCGAATTTCAGGACAGCTTCAATCAGTTTCAGCAGGACAGCCTTTCGCTCGTCGACGAAGACGATGTCGATCTCTGCGGCCAGGAGATAGCGGCCTCCTACGACGCCGTTGGAATCTCAACCTTCAACCAGGCTTCGCGCATGCTGCTTCTGGGACTCAACCGCGCAATCGAAGGCAATCACTTCATCGAATTTGAAACCAGCGTCAAAGCGCTCGGTCTTTTGCCCGGCGATCTGATCACCGTCACTTATCCGAAAGAGAACCTGATTCGCACGCCCTTCCGCATCCTCCGTATCTCCGCCGGACCCAGCTTCCGCACCGCCGTAATCGCCGCGCAGTTCCATGATGACGCGTGGTATTCCGACGCGCCCACCGGCATTGTGGGCGGTCGCGGATGGCAAACAGGCCAGGGTTCGGGCCTCCCGAATCCGGTCATCGGGGCCGTCATCGACAACAACGGCGACATCCAACTGGGTGTCACCGAAACGGAAAAGACCGGCAGCGATGGATCGGCCGACGTCGAACTTGCGGTCGCTTTCACGGCGCCGTCCGGTCAGCCGGGCACGCTGCCCGCGCCGCTAATCGGCCTCGTCGCTGTTGTCAGTTCCACCGGAGGTACGCTCGCGGATGGAGTCGGCTACTTCTATGCGCTCACCACATTGGACCCGGATGGTGGTGAGAGCGGGCTCTCTTTCATGGCCCAGGCGGTCACCGGCTCGGGGACGAATACGAACTCCGTCGTGCTCGACGGCATTTCACTGCCCGCAGGCGCAACCGGATTCAATGTGTATCGCGGCACGTCCGCCGGGAGCCTGCTGCGCATCGCCACGGCACAATCGCCGCAGGCTTCATTCACGGATACCGGATTGCCCGTGCAGATCGCGCTTCCGCCTGACCCGCAGTTCGATCACGTCGATATCTACTGGCGATGGGAACTGCTGCCCGAAACCGACGCCGCGATCCACTCGACCACCACCATCGGGAACTCGCAGCTCGAAATGATCGCCAACGAGTACAGCCTGGCCGTCGTCCGCATCACCCGCGGAACCGGAGCCGGTCAGGATCGCGTCATCGCGAGCAACGATCAAACAACCATCACTGTTCAGACTCCCTGGACCATCGCGCCCGACGCCACGAGTTTCTTCGCAGTCTCTGAGGCCTCATGGCGCGTCGGAGCCAAAGGCTCGGCAAGCCCGATCCCGATCGAAGTTCCCGAGCGCATCGGAACGACCCTCCAGATCTCCGCTCGCGCCGCGAACGTTGGCGGCGACGAAGCCGATTACGCGCTCTCGCCGCTCACCCGCTGGACCATCGGATCTTCGCTCACCCTCACCGCTGACGCCGATGTGCCCCCCGCCCCGAACTTCGGGCTCGTCGTTTCGCCTACGCGCGGAGGCGTGCTGAATCTCAGCGCTGTCTCCTTCACCTCGCTCACGAACACGCGCAGCATCGTCGCAGGTACTTATCGCTTCCACTTCTACGACGAAGTCAACGGTCTCCCGCCGGTCGCGCTCGCCGCGCCCGTCGCCATCGACGACACGCAGGTTCGTTTCGCCTCAGCCGTAACGCCAGGCTCATTCGTTCAGATCGAGGCCGAAATCCTGCTCGCCGATGTCACCGACGCTGCCGGCAACACCGCCGTCACGCGGGCCGTTCACGGCACCACCGCCGTCGCGCATGACCCAACCGCCCTTGCTTACCTGCTCACCGAAAAAGTCGCGATCGTTCCGTTCGTGAAGAACTTCTTCGGTTCGCCCGCGAGCGGCGACTGGAAGTACAGCCTCGAACTCGCGAACGTTCGCCTCGCCAGCGTGGAACTCTACATGACCAATGCTCTCGGGGATGGCGCCATCGCCGTCCAGCCATTCACCGGCACGAACGACGTGGGTCTCCGCACCCTGAGCGGTGGTCAGTTCTCATTCCAGATCACGGGCTACCTGGCGATTCAAACTTCCGCCGCGCCAGCAGTGATCGTTGATGCCGACCGCAGCGTACGCGATATCTACGGCGTTCTTTCGATCCCGCCCTCAGGCGCCGCCGTCACCCTTCAACTGAATCTCAACGGCGCTCCCTATGCCACGGTTCAGTTCGACCCCAACACGACAACCTCCGCCGTAGTGCCCGGCTTCGGCCTGCCCACGCTGCACGCTGGAGATCTGCTGACGCTCGACGTTACCGGCGTCGGCACAACGTATCCCGGCAGCGATCTGACCCTCGTGATTCGGCTTTGAAGCATACACTGAAGCTTGCTGCTGGTTCAGAACGTCTCGAAGCTCTATCGGCTCTACAAAACTCCGTTCGACCGCATCCGCGAACTGAATCCGTTTCGTAAAACGCCGCTGCATCAGGATTTCTGGGCGCTCCGCGACATCTCCTTTTCGGTCGAAAAAGGCGAGGTCGTCAGCCTTGTTGGACCCAACGGATGCGGCAAGAGCACGCTGCTCCAGGTAATCAGCGGCATCCTTCGCCCTACCACAGGCCGGGTCGTCACGCGCGGTCGCATCGCCGCCCTGCTCGAACTCGGCGCAGGGTTCAATCCCGAGTTCACCGGACGCGAGAACGTCTTCATCAACGGCGAAATCATGGGCATCAAGCGCGCCGATATGGAGCGCAATCTCCCGCTGATCGAAGCCTTCGCCGAAATCGGCGCGTTCATCGATCGTCCCGTGAAGGAATACTCGAGCGGTATGTATGTGCGGCTCGCGTTCTCCACCGCCATCAACGTCAACCCGGACATTCTGATCGTGGACGAAGCCCTCGCCGTCGGCGACGCCGTCTTCGCCAACCGCTGCATCCGTAAATTCGAAGAGCTTCGCGAAAAAGGCATCACCGTGCTCTTCGTCTCGCACGACCTCGGCCTCGTGAAGCAGTTATCCCACCGCGCCATCTTCCTGCTGAACGGCCGCATCGAGGCCCAAGGCGAGCCCAAGCACGTCATCGATAAGTACATCGGTCTCGTCCTCGAACGCCAGAAAGCCTTCAACCACGCCGCCGAACATCCCAGGCTTCCTGCGTCCAATCGCCACGGCGACCGCACCAGCGAAATCCTCGACGTCATGCTCCTCGATGACCACGGCCGCCCCTGCGCCGCCGTTTCGAGCGGCGAGCGGATCACCATCCGCGTGCGCGCGGTCTTCAATCAGCCCGGCGCGAAGCCCATGGTCGGCATACTGATCCGTAATCGCATCGGAATGGACATTTACGGAACGAACACCAAAATCGAGCGCATCGATCTCGGCGAATTCGAACCTGGCGAAGAACTTGAAGTCGATTTCACCTTCGACTGCTGGCTCACCCCGCACCAATACACCGTCACGGTCGCGACTCAATACCTCGACGGCTCCAGCCACGACTGGCTCGACGACGTGATTACCTTCGACGTCTTCTCTCCCCGTCAGGCCGCCGGCGTCACGGACCTCCGCGCGCAAATCGACTGGCGCAAGAACGAATCCCACCGCGCTATTCTCGAAACGCATGGATCTGGCCCGCATTCAGGAAGCGCTCCGCCGCGAACAGGTTGACGCCTGGCTCTTCTTTGACCACCATCACCGCGACCCTCTCGCCTACAGCGTGCTCGGCCTGAACCCCCGCGCGCACGTGACACGCCGCTGGTATTACGCCATTCCAGCCGAAGGCGAGCCGCGCGGCCTCGTGCATCGCATCGAATCCGGCGTACTCAATTCGCTGCCGGGCGAAAAGCTTCGATATTCGAGCTGGCGCGAGCATCAGGGACGCCTCGCCGAAATCCTGAAGGGCAAACGCCGTGTCGCGATGCAGTACTCGCCGCGGTGCGCCGTCCCTTATGTCGCCATGGTTGACGCCGGCACCGTTGAGCTCGTCCGCGACCTAGGTTGCGAAGTCGTCAGTTCCGCCGAACTGATCCAGAAATTTGAAGCCTGCCTGTCCGAGGAGCAATTCGCCTCTCACCTCGATGCGGGTCTCGTCGTCGACCGCGTTCGCGCCGAAGCGTTCCGCTTCATCGCGGCGAAGCTTTCCACCGGGGTCGACGAACTCGCCGTCCGCGACTTCATTCTTCAGGAGTTCGCCGCCGCGGGCCTGGTCACCGACAACAGCCCCATCGTCGGAGTCAACGAGCATGCCGGAGATCCGCACTACGAGCCCCGGTTCGAAACCAGCGCCCTGATCAAATCCGGGGACCTCGTTCTCCTCGATATGTGGGCCAAATTCGACCGCCCCCGCTCGGTCTACTACGACATCACCTGGACTGGCTTTTGCGGCGACGCGCCCGATCATATCCGCAACGTCTTCGAAATTGTCCGCGATGCCCGCGACGCCGCCATCGCCAAAGTCCAGCAAGCCGTCGCCGCCAAACGCGAAATCCGTGGCTTTGAAGTCGATGATGCCGCCCGGGAACACATCTCATCGAAAGGATTCGCCGACCAGTTCGTTCACCGCACGGGTCATTCCATTGGCGAGGAAGTGCACGGAACGGGCGCCAACATGGACAACCTCGAAACGCACGACGAACGCCGCATCCTGCCCGGCGCGCTCTTCTCCATCGAACCCGGAATCTACCTGCCGGAATTCGGCGTCCGGTCCGAGGTCAACATGTTCGTCTCGCGCGACAAAGCGACTGTCACTGGCGAAATCCAGCGCGAACTGGTCAGGATCGGATAAAATCCCACGCCCGCGAAAACACGTCGTCGAGCATCGCCTCAGTCAGCCGTCCCGTCGAAGTGTTCTGCTGGCTCGGATGGTACGAACAAAGCAAGGCCGGTGCTAGATCCGGATAAAGCGCGTTATGCCCGAAGCGAACACCCGCGGTTCGCCCCAAATCCCCTCGCTCCCGCCGCACCGCCAGGTAAGCGTCCATCGCGATCTTCCCCAGCGCCACGACCAGCTTCAAATCGCGCAGCAAATCCAGTTCACGGTTCAGAAACCGCTGGCAATTAACGAGTTCCTCGCGCGACGGCTTATTATCCGGAGGAGCGCAGTGCGCCGCCGCCGTAATCCAGGCGTCCTTCAACTCCAGCCCATCGTCGGCCGCCCGGCTCTCGGGCTGGGACGCGAACCCCGCCCGGTGCAACGCCCGGTAAAGGAAGTCGCCGGAACGGTCTCCTGTGAACATACGTCCTGTACGATTAGCGCCATGCGCCGCGGGCGCAAGCCCCACGATCAGCAGACGGGCTGAGGGGTCACCGAACGAAGGCACTGGTTTTCCCCAGTAATCCCAATCCAGAAAAGCCCTGCGCTTGGTCGCCGCAGTCTCCCGGCAGTGGCGGATGAGCCGGGCGCAGCGGGTGCACGTCGCCACCTCGCGGTTGAGTTCGACTAAGTCATGAGCGCTGCTACAATTCACGCGATGAATACACCTTTCCGACTCGACGGGCGTGTTGCGCTCGTCACCGGCGGGGCCAGCGGCATCGGAGAATACACTTGCCGCGCGCTCGCCGGAGCAGGCGCATCCGTAATTGTGGGCGATATCGACAAGATCCGCGCTGAAAAGCTCGCCACAGACCTTCCGGGCGCCGAATTCCGAATCTTCGACATCACCGACGAAGCCGCCGTCCGCGAAACCATGGACGGAATCCCCAGGCTCGACATTCTCATCAACAACGCGGGGATTGGTCTCGTCGGCGGCGTTGAAGAAACCGAAGCCGATGATTTCGATCGGATCTTCCGCGTAAACGTGCGCGGCCTGTATCTCGTCACTAGATATTGTCTGCCTCTGCTGAAGGCGTCGAAGGGCTGCATCGTGAACATTGGTTCGGTCGCTGGTCTCGTCGGCGTCAAAAAGAGGTTCGCTTATTGCGGAACGAAAGGCGCTGTGGTGGCGATGACCCGTCAGCTTGCTGTGGATTATCCCACTGAAATCCGGGCAAACTGTATCGCTCCCGGTACCGTGGATACCCCGTTCGTCGAAGGGTACCTTGAAAAATATCACAGCCACGAAAAGGACAAAGTCCGGCAGGAACTCAACTTGCGACAACCGGTGGGCAGGCTCGGCAAGCCCGAGGAAATTGCCTGGATGGCGTTGTACCTGTGTTCGGATCAGGCTGCTTTTGTGAACGGGGCGGTGATGGCGATCGACGGAGGCTGGACAGCGGCATAAATCAGGAGACCGGATTTGCGGAATTCATTTGACCAGAAGGCTGAAAAGTTACAGAATGGATTGTCCGGCTGCTCCCCGGATCCGATAGTTACCCGTGTCGCTTCAGGCTCTCTCTTCGCGCCGCAGGTGTTCATGAAATTCATCGACTCCCTTCTGGTCTGTGCCCTTGCCATTGGGCTCACCGTGTCCGGAGCGTCAGCTACCACTACTACGAAGCACAAGAAAAAGAAGGCCACCCCGAAATCTGCGGCGGTCACCGCAACCACGGCGACGCGCGCCTCCGCCACTGTTGCCAGAGCGTCAGTTACTAAGGCAAGCCTGACCACCGGAACCGCCTCAAAGACTGTCGCTGCCCGAAGGAAGCGTTGGGTCCAGACCTGGGACGAACCTACCTATAAAGATTCCGCGGCCGGCGATTTCGTGGACGGCGATGACCCCGAAGTCCGTAAGGCAGCCGTTTCAGCGCTCGGTCCCTACAACGGAGCAATCGTTGTAACGGACCCGAATACGGGCAGGGTCCTGACGATGGTCAACCAGCAGTTGGCGCTCGGCGGTGGCTTCCAGCCGTGCTCCACTATCAAAGTGTCGGTGGCCTTGGCCGCTCTGCGTGAAGGCTTGGTGGACCGAATGACACCGGCGCATTTTTACAGCAAGCGCTCGCTGGATCTCACCGACGCCCTCGCCTACTCGAACAATTATTACTTCGGGAACCTCGGGGTCAAACTAGGCTATGAACGGGTGAACTATTACGCGCACCTGTTCGGCTACGGGGAAAAAGCCGGCTTGAACATCGAAGGTGAGCACCCCGGTTACTTCCCGCCCGCGCCCCCGAGGAACGGCGGGATGGCCATGCTGACCAGCTTTGGCGAAGAAATCTCTCAGACGCCTCTGGAATTCGCCGCGATCATGGGCTCTGTAGCTAATGGGGGCACCCTCTATTGGATGCAATATCCGCACAGCAGGGAAGAGATCAAGGACTTTCATCCCGAAGTAAAGCGCCACCTCGACATTCAGAGCCTGATCTCGGATATCAAGCCGGGCATGAAAGGCGCTGTGGATTTCGGCACGGCCAAGCGCGCGCGTCAGGACGAGGAGATCCTCGGCAAGACCGGTACCTGCAGCGAGGGACGCACGCACCTCGGTTGGTTTGGATCGTTTAATGAGGGAACTGGACGGAAGCTCGTCGTCGTGGTGATGCTCACGGGCGGAGCGCCTTCGATCGGGGCAACCGCCTCCGAAGTCGCCGGCGATTTCTACAAGCTCCTCGCGGCCCAGAATTATTTCAAGAGCGTCCCGGCACTCACGCCGGCATCTCTGTTCCCGCCCCTACCGCCTCTTCGCTGAAATTTCAGGCTGTTCAGCTGGCGCGGCGGAGTTTCCGCCGCATGCGGCGGTCTGCGCGTTGGCTGATGAGATCGGCGACTCCGGCCAGGAGTTGGGACACGTTTTCATCGCTAATGCTAACGACGTGCTCGCCGCGACGGTCGACCTCGTCAAAGTCGACCTCCATTTCGCTCAATTTCGAGGAAATGAGCGCCGTCGCGGGACGGAATTCCTTCTGCCGCGCGTAAGCGAGCAAGCGCGCGCCTGCCTCTTCAGACTCCGTCCGCAGATCCGCCAGTACCAGTTGATATTCGGTCGTATCCAGTCGCGATATTGCTTCGCTCGCGCTCGCGGCGCACTCTACGCCATACCCGGCCGCGCTCAGTAAAGTCTTTAGAGCCAGTCGGGAAGCGAGATCGGAGTCGGCGAGCAGCACACGCGCCACCGATCGGCGGGTGCGCGCAATCTCTCCCTCGAAAGTCGCGCAATCCAGTTCCGGCATCAGTCTGATCTCAATTTAAGGCAACTGTCCGAAAAATGAAATAAAAAATCGGATCCTCCGTAGTATTCCGGAGCGATTCGCGTAATGAACCGCATATGTGGTACTTGCGGTACTGTTACCGGGTCATTGCTTCAGCAAAGGTGTCAGATATTGCATAACTGTGCCTGCCACAATCTCGGCGCCGCGCGCAGTCGGATGCAGCCCGTCGGGCTGCATCAGGGAAGTGATTCCGCCCACCTGATCCAGGAGAAACGGAATCCGCGTCAGGTGGTACTCGCTCGCCAATTCGACGTACATCTGCTCGAAGTTGTGAATATATTCGGGTCCATAATTACGCGGCAGGGTCATACCCGCGAGCACAACTTCGGCGCCAGCCTTCTGCAGCGCCTGGATCATCTGCGCCATGTTCGCCTTCGCTCCAGCGACGGGTTGTCCCCTAAGACCGTCGTTTCCACCGAACTCGAGGATCACTATCGCCGGCTTCACAGCAAGCACCGCAGGAAGGCGCTCAAGCCCGTCCGTCGTCGTATCTCCGCTGACCCCCAGATTGGCCACTCGGTATCGGTAGCCTTTTGCGTCCAGCATTCGCTGCAGATCGTCGGGAAAACTCTTTCCCGGATCCAGTCCGAATCCTGCGGAAATACTGTCACCGAACGCCGCAATCACCGGTCGGTCATCGGTTTCGATCTTCGGCTCAACCGGCGCGGCCAGGCTGGCCGCGGGCGGTGGTTCCGGCGCTTTGGACTCGGTGCGGCCCCCTCCGCACGCGCCGCACGCAACCGCCAGCGCTGCCAGAAGCATCCATTTAAGCGACACTGCCATAATCATGACAGACGGTCGACAGGAGCCTCGCATTTCACGTCCGATCATAGAAGTCATCCGGCTGACCCGGACCATTGAGACGCCCACCCATCGCGTCGAGATCCTGCGCGGCATCGATATTGAAGTGCCGCGCGGCCAGTTCGTCGCCATCATGGGTCCGTCCGGAAGCGGCAAGAGCACGCTCCTCGGCCTTCTCGCCGGACTCGACAACGCCACCGGCGGTCAGATTCTCCTCGACGGAGAAGACATCACGCGACTCTCCGAAGACCACATGGCGGAGGTGCGCGGCCGCAAGATCGGGTTTGTTTTTCAGTCGTTTCAGCTCATTCCCACTCTGACTGCCGAGGAAAACGTCCTGCTCCCTGCCGAACTCGCCGGAGCAGGACCCGAAGCCGCCCGCCGCGCGCGCGAGCTTCTGAACCGCGTTGGCCTCGCGGACCGTCTGGATCATTACCCGGTCCAGCTTTCCGGCGGCGAGCAGCAGCGCGTCGCGCTCGCCCGCGCCTTCATTACCCGGCCCCCGATTCTCCTCGCCGACGAGCCCACCGGCAATCTCGACGGCAAAACGGGCAGTCAGGTGCTGGACCTGCTCCTGGAACTCAATCGCATCGAGGGCGCGACGCTCGTGATGGTGACGCACGATCCCGCGCTCGCCAGCCACGCCGACCGCGTCATCACTCTGCGCGACGGTCTCGTGGTGAGCGACGAGCTCGTTCGCGCACCGCAACCGGTAGCCGTCGAGCAGTAACGTGGCGTACTCTCCCTATCGCACTGCGGCGCGCATCGCGTGGCGCGAAACGCGCGCTTCCTCCGGACGGTTCCTGTTCGTGATCCTGGCGGTCGCGGCGGGAGTCGGCGCCCTCACCGGCGTCCGAGGATTTTCGCGAGCCTTTCACACGATCCTGTTGCGCGACGCCCGCGGCTTCATGGCGGCGGATCTGACCGTCCGTACCTTCGCGCTTCCCAATCCGCGTCAGACCCGTACCATGGAAAGCCTCGCCGCGCAGGGTGTTCGCCGCACGCAGGTCACCGAGACCCTGACTATGGCTGCCCCCGTGGGCGGAGGCACGCCGATGCTGATTTCGGTGAAAGCGGTGGATCCGAAGGTCTACCCGTTCTACGGACAGGTCAAATTCAGTCCTCCGCAGAGTATTCAGACGGCGCTCCAGCCCGACACGATCGCCGTCTCCGATGGGGTGCTGCTCCGCCTGAACGCGAAAATCGGCGATTCCGTCAGTATCGGAGGCAAGCCGTTTCGCATCGCAGGCGAAGTGACCGCGGAGCCCGACCGGATGACTGGCAGCATTAATGTCGGCCCGCGCGTCATGATGTCGCGCGCAGGTCTCGATAGAACTGGCCTGCTCATCCCCGGCAGCCGCGCGGCGGAACGCTTCCTCTTTAAGCTTCCGCCGAGTCTTCCGATTGGCCCGGTTCGCAACGCGCTGCGCAACAGTTTCCGCGAAGGTCTCATCGCCGACTACACGGAAGCTCATCCGCTCATCGAACAGGGACTGCGCCAGTCAACTACTTTCCTCTCGCTCGTCAGCCTCGTCGCGCTCGTGATCGGCGCCCTCGGCGTCGCGACCGCCATTCAGGCTCATCTTCAGCAGAAGATGGATTCCATCGCGATCATGAAATGCATCGGCGCGAAGTCGGCTCAGGTCCTGCGTATTTATATCCTTCAGACCCTGGGCTTGGGAATCGTGGGCAGCGCCGTGGGAATAGCGGTCGGAAGCCTCGTTCAGATGGTATTTCCGATCTTCCTCGAGCGCTACTTCAACATCGAAGCCGTGCCGCGCTTCGATGCCGTTTCCGCGTTTCAGGGACTGCTCGTCGGCGTGCTGACTGTTTTGCTGTTCACCATTCCGCCGCTCCTCGGCGTCCGTTACATCCGCCCCGCGCTGATCTTCCGGCGCGAAATGGCGGCGCCGCGTCAGTCGTTATCGCAGTGGTGGAAACGTGCGGCGGCCTCGGTCGTCTCGGGAATGCTGATCCTCGCGTTCGTCGGCGCCCTGGCCGCGTGGCTCAGCGATAGCGCCAGAACCGGCGAGTACTTCGCGTTCGCGATTGCTGCTGCGTTGGCCTCGCTCGCTGTCGTCGCGTGGTTGTTGCTCAGAGGTCTGCGCATTCTGAGCCGCACGCTTCCTCGCAGCGTTGGACCGGTTGTGCGCCAGGGAATCGCAAATCTCTATCGCCCCGGTAATCACGCGGGGGCTGCGGTAATGGCTCTGGGCGTCGGCGTGATGTTCACAGTCACGATTTGGATCGTGCAGCGCGGTCTGCTGCAGGACATCATTCGCACGGCCCCGCCGGGCATGCCGAATGTGTACCTGATCGACATCACCGCATCCAATCGGGACGCCGTCTACAACCTGCTCTCCGCTCAACCCGGGCTCGATGGAAAACCGGAACTGCTTGGCGCCGTCTCGCTCCAGATGCAATCGATCGACGGCGTTCTCGTGCAGCGCGACAAAATGCAAGGATTCGCCCGTCGTTACGCGCGCAGCATCAGCGTCTCGACTGCCACCGAGAAGCCTCGTTTCACCCAGGTTCTTTCCGGTAAATGGTGGGACGCAGGTTCCCATCCCGCGACTCCCGAACTATCTGTCGCAGAGGCCGCCGCAAAGGTCCTGAACCTTCACGTCGGATCGATCGTTGTCTGGACGTCGCCGCAGAAGACGTTTACCTCCCGTGTCGTGGCGATTCACAAGAGCGAATCCGTGCGGTTGACCGCCCGAATCGAGTTTTTCTTCACGCCCGGCGGGCTCGATGGGCTCCCGGCGATTTACTACGGCGGCGTTCGCGCGCGACCCGATGCCGTGGCCGGAATTCAGAAGGCCGTTTTCGACCGCTTCCCGACTGTCACCGTGGTCAACATGGCCGAAGTCCTCGACACGATTCAGTCCATCGTCGATCAGATTTCGCTCGTGGTCCGGTTCATTTCGTTTTTCTCGATTCTGGCCGGGGCCGTGATTCTCGCGTCGAGCGTCGCGGGCACCCGCTTCCGCCGCATTCGCGAAGTGGTCATTCTCAAGACTCTCGGCGCCACGCGCCGCCGCATCGCGCAGATCTTCTCGGTCGAGTTTTTCGTTATCGGCACCGTCTCCGGCGTGATGGGCGGATGGCTTGCGGGCGGCTTCGCCTGGGTCGTGCTGAACAGACTGCTTCGCGCAGAGGCTTCGCCCGATGTGCTGCCCATGCTCGTCGCTATCGGCGGTACGGCGCTGCTTGCCATCGCCACCGGATGGGCCGCGAGTTTCCGAACCCTGGGACAGAAGCCGCTCGAAATCCTGAGAGACGAATGACGCCTCTGGCTTTGCTTTTCCTCGCCGCAGCCACCTTGCATTTCGATGTTACGGATGGGCGCGGCAAGAAGCCCTCGGGCGTTTCAATCGAAGCCTCAGAGCCCGATGCAGATGGCTGGTATCGCTTGGCGGCAGTTTCCAAAGGCAAATCGAACTATGTCATCGTGTGGCCGGTGGACGCGCGCGCCAAAACGCCCGACGGTCCGGGTAGCGTTCCCGTTGTTGTCACGGAAGCGTCCGGGGCAGGGAACTCCCGAATCGCCGCCTATCGCTGCGCAGCCCGCTTCCTCGGCGTTTCCTCCTCAGATTGCGCGGGCCTCGAATTCTCGGCCGACCCGCTGATGGAAGGCGTTCGTCTACTGAATGAAAAGCGCCCCGCCGACGCCATCGACCTGCTCGATCGCGCACTGAAAGAACGTGAACGCCAACTGACCCGTGTACCTTCTGAAATCTACGCCGCCGCAATGCTCTACAGCCGCGCCCTCTTCGACGCGGGCAAATTCGACGCTGCCGCGGTCGCGGCGCTCAAAGCGCTCAATCAGCGTCCGTCCGACCCCGCCGCGCACACGGCGCGAAACGAAGCTCTTGTAAAGGCCGGCAAGGCCGAAGCGGTTCAATGAAGTGGGCATTGCTTCCGCTTCTGGCCTCTGTAGCATGGGCGGCGGAAGATTGCGCGGAGTGCCATGCGGATATCGCGGCCTCATATGCCCGAACCGGCATGGGCCGCTCCTTTCATTCGGCGTCGCGCGACTTGCGCCTCGACCACTTCGATAACGCGACAGTTGATCATGCGCCGTCTCGCGACCGGTTCACGATGTTCGAGCGCGACGGAACGTACATCGTTCGCCGTTCTCAGCCCACGCCCGCGCTTGAAGTACCGGTCGACTACGTTATCGGTTCAGGCAACCACGCGATCAGTTATCTCCACCGGACGCGCGACGGGAAACTGACGGAATTTCCCGTAACCTGGTACGCGGAAGGTGGCGGTCATTGGGGCATCAGCCCGGCATATGATCGTCCCGACCACCCCGGTTTCAGCCGTGCCATCCCCCTGCGCTGCCTTTTTTGTCACGACGGCTACCCGGCATCCAAACCCCTGGACGATTTCGATGGCGCGACACTCTTCCCCGAAAAACTTGCCGAAGGTATCGACTGCGCGCGTTGTCATGGCGACGGCGCGAAGCACATCGCGGCGGTCCGCGCGTCTCGCCCGTCGAAAGAAATCCGCGCGGCTATCGTCAATCCCGCGCGCCTCTCACCGGACCGCCAGATGGACGTCTGCATGCAATGCCACCTCGAGACCACCAGCCTTGCGCTTCCGGGGTCGATCACCCGCTTCGACCGTAGCGTGTTCTCGTTCCAGCCCGGCCAGGCGCTCTCGGACTACACCCTCTACTTCGATCACGCGCCAGGCTCTGGTCACGATGAGAAGTTCGAGCTCGTCAGCGCCGCGTACCGCTTTCGCCAATCGAAGTGCTTCCTCGCGTCCAAAGGAGCGCTGACCTGCATTTCCTGCCACGATCCGCATGTGCAGTCCTCGCGCGCCCAAGCGGTCGCGAAGAGCAACGGCGTCTGCGGAAATTGCCACGCCCCGCACCTTCCAGACCGCGACTGCGTCTCCTGTCACATGCCGAGCCGTCCCGCCGCCGACGCGATTCATATCGCGATGATGGATCATCGGATCGTCCGAACTCCGCCGCCTCCGGGCCCTGCTGTCGAAGAGCACGACGGCAATACGCCTCCGTACCGCGGAACCGTCGCGGCCTATTATCCGCCAAATCCTGACCCGATCTATCTCGCGATTGCGCAGGTCTCGCAGGGCGCCAATCCCGGCGCTATTACGGAACTCGAAAAGCTGGTTCGGTCTCAGAAGCCGCCCTCGCCAGAACTGTACTTCGAGTTGGCCGAAGCGACGCGTAACGCGGCCTATTACCGTGAAGCATTGCGCCTTGCCCCGGAGAATTGGCGATACCTCTATGGCTTCGCCCGCGCATCGGGCAACATCGCTTCCATGGAGCGCGCGGCTTCGCTCGCGCCTAACCGAATCCCGGTTCTCGAAGGCCTCGGCTTCCTGTATGCTGGCGCGCGTCGTTGGCCCGAAGCCGTCGCCGCATTCCGCGAAGCCCTCGATCTCGATCCCGAAAGCGCCGCATCAAATCACAATCTGGGAAACGCGCTCTCGCGCTCCGGGGATGCTGCGGGAGCGGAGAGCGCTCTGCGCGAAGCTGTCCGCCTTCAGCCGGAATTCCCGCAGTTCCGCTCATCTCTCGCCGACATCCTTGTTCGCAACGGCAAGTTCGCCGACGCCGCCGCGCAACTGCGCGAAGCGATCCTGAGCAATCCCGCGTCCGACGCGCTTCACAATAAACTTGGAACCGTCTACCTGTCGCTGAATGACCGCGTCGCGGCGATTGCGGAATACCGGCAGGCCGTCGCAGCGAATCCCCTGTCTGCTGACGCGCTGCTGAATCTCGGGTTTACTCTGGCCCAACAGGGTGACAGCGCCGAGGCGATCGATCGACTGAAAGGAGCCCTGCGCGCCGAGCCGAAGACCAGAGATCGCATCGGTCAGGCAGCGCGCTCCGACGATCGCCGCCTGGCTGAGGCGGCCTCCGCCGCTCTGCGTTAGCTGAGACTTCGAACGATCCCGCCATCCACTGGAACCGTCGTTCCGGTGATATAACCCGCTCGCTCCGAAGCCAGAAAGGCCACCAGCGCCGCCAACTCCGCAGGCTCACCCACCCGCTTCGCCGGAATCGTCTGCGCCAGATCTTCCAGCGCCGCCTTTTCGTCCATGCCGCGGTCCAACCTCTGCTTGAGCGAAGTCTGCCGCACACGGTCGGTGAGGATGATCCCCGAAGCCACGTTATTCACCGTAATGCCCAGGGCCGCCACTTCATCGGAAAGAAGCTTCGCCATCCCGATGATCCCCAGGCGCCCTGCCGTCGAAAGCACCGAGCCCGGTAGCACGCTCTTCGTCCCGAGGCTTACGATGTTCACGATTCGCCCCCAACGCGCTTCTTTCATCGCGGGCAACGCGAGCCGCGTGAACCGCACGGCGCTCATCAGATTCAGCTCCAGCGCCCTATGCCATTGTTCGTCATCGAACTGTTCGAACGGACCGAAAGGTGGCCCTCCGGCGTTGTTCACCAGAATGTCGACGCGCCCGAACGTGCGGACTGCCCCGTCGAAGATCACACGCACGCGATCCGGATCGGTTACGTCGCCGGGCTCGCAGTGAACCCGCATGCCAGTCTCGGCGCGAATCTCCGCCGCCGTCTTTTCCAGCAAATCGCTTTCCCGCGAATTTATGGTGACCGATGCTCCCTCGCGCGCAAGCGCCAGCGCGCATGCCCTGCCGAGCCCCTTGCTTGCGGCAAGCACGAGCGCGGATTTCCCTGCCAGACCGAAGTCCATTTTGGATTTGCTCTCCTGTTTGAAGAGGGCGCGTCTAGGCGCTCGGGGGTTTCTTTCCCGCCAGCGCCGCCACTACGCGTTGCGCTACCTGATCGATAAGCGAAGGCATCGCTGCATCAAGGGCCACCGTCACAGCCGCGCGAATCTGTTCGGGGTCGATCACCGCGACGGAGCGTCCCACAGACGGCGACCGTTGGGTTCCGCGCTCCCCGCTGTTTTTCGCGCCAGTCCTGCTCGTCGCGAACCGCCCCACGGCTTCGAGCAGGATGGTGGCCTCGAACGGCTTCTTCAGCACGCCGTCCGGACGCACGCGCTCGATTTCCTTGTCGTCCACCGGTTCGACGGCGCCTGCTGTGAGAAACACAGGCGCGCCTCCATGAGACTTCACGTATTCACAGAGTTCATACCCGGAAACCTCGGGCATCGAAACGTCCGCAATGATTACATCGGGCCGCGCGTCTTCGAGACGCAGCATCGCAATGCGTCCGTCGCTGACGGTGATGACTTCGTGGCCTTCATCCCGCAGAATCCGCTCGCCCATCCGCTGTGCATGCGGGCTGTCGTCGGCGAGCAGTATGCGGCTCATTGTTTCGGTGTCGGTGTGGACGACGTGGCTGCAGGCTGCGCCGAAGTTCCCGTCGCAGCAGCAGGCGTACTTCCGCTGCCGGTCGTTGGCGTTGCGGCCGCTGCGTCTGCAGGCGTCACGCCCTTCTTCTTGGCCTCACGCGCCGCCTTCTGCTGCGCTTTCTGTTGAGCTTTCTGGTAATCCTTGATCTGCTTCGCCGTGGCGGGGTGGTTCGTCGGCGGCGGAGCGGCCGGTTTGGCCGGCTCGGCGCTCGCAGTTGTCGCGGCGGTCGATTGGCCGTTCGATCCCACGCTGGCCGGCTGTTCGCCCGCCCCGACGCCCTCGGCGACGACCGCGCCGTTCTGCGAAGCCATGCGCGCATCCGGACTCTTATCGAGATTGGTGGAATCCGCAACCACGCCGCCGACTACGTCGCTCACGCCGGTCGGAGTTCCGGCGGCTGCCGCAGGCACGCTGACCGGCACGGCCGGTCGAATTGTTTCCATCGCGGGCGTCCCGCTCTTAGCCGCAAGGTGCATGTCGGGCTTTCCCTCGAAGATCCCCATCGTCTTTGCGAACATGCCCGGCTTGGTGCGGTTCTCGTACTCGTATTTCTGGTGCGCGTACGCGTCGGCGTTGGCCTGCGGCACGGGCTGCTTCAGCGCCTCCAGGCGCGCCTTCGCCTCATCGACATGCGCGCTCAGCGGATAATCTTTCACGATCCTCGTCAGCGCGGAGCCTTCTTCCTTCTCGAAGCGGTCCCCCATCTTGCGATACGAATCGGCCTCTTCCCACAATGCCTGGTCGGCCGCGCTGTAGAGCGGATACTGACTTGTCAGATATGCGAACCGGTTCGCCGCCGCCGGGAACGCGCCCTTGTGGTGATAGAAATCGCCCGCGCGGAATTCCTTATCCGCGAGCACTTCCTGCACGTTGCGAAGCATCTGTTCCGCTTTCTTTACGTACTGCGTCGCATTCGGAAACGCCTTCAGAACCTGGCGGCACTCATCTTCGGCGCGCGTCGCCTGCGCCGAGTCGCGGTCCGCCTTCTCCATTTGTTTGTAGTGGATTTCGCAGACCTTGTACTGCGATTGCGCTGCCTCCTCCATGTTGGGATAGAAGAGGATGAAGTCCTTGTACTCGGCTTCCGCCTGCGCCAGTCCGTGCGCGCCGCCTTCCCGATACCAGCTATCCGCGATCGCAAGTTTGGCTTTGGCGAGGTATTCGCTCGTGTCGTACGTATTAATCAGCGTGTTCAGCACGAGGCGCGCCGACTCATAGTTGCCGTGCTCGATGTCCTTGATTGCCCGGTCGAACAGCACCTTGTCGGGCTGCAGCGTGTCCTTCGAAATCGGAGCTTCGTACTTCTTCTTCTTGAAAGGGAAGCCGAAACCCGAGAGGAGCATCACTGCAAGCGCGCTCGCCGCGAGTACATATATGGGATTGCGTTTCTGCATCGGATAGCCGTTCTAATC
>Ga0126381_100001465_pt1 | contig 25362 bp, 18 predicted proteins | sample PanSoiMetPlot_28_FD_96465 | JGI IMG/M metagenome (GOLD analysis project Ga0126381, IMG submission 96465) | Tropical forest soil microbial communities from Panama - MetaG Plot_28 | ecosystem: Environmental > Terrestrial > Soil > Tropical forest > Bulk soil | place: Panama | collected 2016-02-17 | reverse complement strand
CCCGCAGGGCGGGCATCCAGAGGCGGATGGCAGCAGCATTGCGGAGGATTCCGCGGTCGCAGCGATATTTCGCGACTAGGACGTAGGCCGAGGCCCCGGGGACCAGCGTGACCGCGGCCGGGTCGGCCTTCATCGGTAGACTGCGCTGGGCGAGCGGGACGCCGTGCGTGAGGCGAAGGCAGGAAGGCTCACCAATGATCAGGCACGTGACGTTATTCGCCTGGGTTCCCGAGGCCACCGACGAGCAGAAGCAGCAAGTGGTCACCGAGCTCATGACGCTGCCGCCGTTGCTGAGCGGCCTGCGCGCGTTCCACATCGGCCCCGACGCCGGGATCGTCGAGGGCAACTTCGACTTCGCCGTCGTGGCCGACTTCGACGACGCGGAAGGCTACCTCGGCTACCGCAACCACCCGGCCCACCGGGAGATCATCCAGCGGGTGACCACCCCGATCGCCAAGGAACGCGTCTCGGTCCAGTACGAGATCTAACCGGGTACGCCCGCGGAGGGTGACCGGGCGCGATCGGCCGTTGGTAGCCAGGAACGCCGAGGGCCGGGTAGCCCGACATCGGCTACCCGGCCCTCGGCGCAGGTCCCGCTTGAATGCGGTGGCCCTTTATCAGGTCGCCGGGATGTAGAGGAAGTAGTGGTTCGTCACGTTGGCAAACTTGTTGCGACCGATGTGGGTGATGTTGCTGTTGAACGCGACGCCATTAACGTTGCTGGAGATCTTGTTGCCCGCGACCACGATCGACGTCGGCACGAAGTCCGAGAGCAACATGACTCCCGTGGGCGTCATGACGCCGGTATCGGGGTCACCGGCCAGGTTGTTCGGCCCGAACCGGTTCCCGACCACGACAATGCCGCTGACGTCCTGGAACGGCGCATGGCTGTGCAGGACGAAGCCGGAGTTCCCGTTGCCGCTCGCGCTGTTGTCGGCAAACAGATTGTCGTACGAGGCGGCCCCCGGGTAGGGCGCGGCGTCGAGCAGCCCGGCGGCGCCGTTGTTGTTCGAGACGTTGTCGACGACCCGGTTGTCATACACACCGCCCAGGTCGGGCTGGGGCTGGCCGGCGTTCGGACCGGTCGTGGCCACCGCGAGGAAGCTGTGGCCGGGCAGGGTGATCCCGCAGTCGAACAGGTTGTCTGTGGAACGGTTGAACGCGATCAGGTTGTGCGCGGCGGGCCCGACCGGGATCCCGAAACCGCCGTCGCTCACGAGGATGCCCCCGACGTTGTGGGACACGCGGTTGCCGATCACCTTTGACCAGCTGACCGCGAGGAGGTGGAGGCCCTCACCGCAGTCGTCGGCGTCGGTGACCGAACTGGGGCATTCCGCGAAGGGCGGGCCATTGGGGTCGTAGGCCTGGTCGTTGTGGACGACGATATTGTCGGCGATCGTCACATGCGAGATACCGACCGGAGGTGTGGTTGGTGACGGAGGCAGCCAGAGGTTCGGCGGAGGCTCGGCCAGAATGCCTTCCAGTAGGGCGTTCTTTACGGTGAGCCCGGTGACCGACACCCCGCTGGCCTGGATGAGGATGCCGTTGGCGTTGCCGGTGGCGTCAATGATCGTGCTGGCCGCCGACCCGAGGGATCTGATGCTGAGGCCCTCTAGTCCCGGCGGGACGACGTTGGCGTTGCCGGACTCGCGGTAAGTGCCCGGGCGGATAAGGATGGTGTCGTTCGGGCCAGCCTGGGTGAGGGCGTAACCGAGCGTCTGGCAGGGGTTCGACCTGCAGTTGCCGACGTCAGAGCCTCTGGTGGACACGGTGAGGGTACCTTGCGCGTGCATCGACGCCGCGCTCGCCGCTGTGGCGCCCAGCGGCAACAGCGCGCCGGTCCCGGCCACCAAGACCACTGCTGGCAGCCACATGAGGGCTTTCCGCGCCCGTTGCGCCACGATCTTCCCCGCTCCCGTCATCTGATCCCCTTCTGGTTAGCGACCGCTAGGTAGAACCTGGCGCCGGTCGGTCCGGCCGATCCACGACGGCAGTCACATCCACGGACGGGGTGCGTGCAGGTGCGGTTGACAGGCTGAGATCCCCCGCTCGCGGCGACCACCCGCATTGAGTCAAGTTCCGGCCAAAAGAGGCCTCGCGGTCGTCAACATGATGGACCCGCTGACCTGGTTGCGCAAGGGGCCCCGAGGCACGCTGAGCTGGGAGAAACCGATCAAGCGGCGGTCAGAAGGCTTCCTCGGGCAGGTCCATGAGGTCCAGCGTGGTGGCCTCCGCGATCGCGCGCTCGGTGGCCAGCCGGGGCAGCACGGTCGCGGCGAAGAAGCCGGCGGCGGCGATCTTCCCCTCGTAGAACGCCCGGTCCCCGGCGGGCCCGGCGGCACCGGCCGCCTCGTCGAGCCGGCCCAGTGCGATCTCCGCCTGCCGGGCCAGCAGCCAGCCGATGAGCAGGTCGCCGAGCGCCAGCAGCAGCCGCGTGGTGTTGAGCCCGACCCGGTAGATCTCCGCGGGCTGCTGGGCGCTGGCGCCCAGGAACGCGTGCAGCGCGGTCACCATGGCCTCGACGTCGTCGGCCGCCCGGGCCAGCGCGGCCCGCTCCGCCTTGAGCCGGCCGTTGCCGGAGTCGGCGCCGGCGAACTCCCTGACCTGCCCGAGCAGGAAGCCGAGCGCCTTCCCGCCGTCCCGGACGATCTTGCGGAAGTACAGGTCCATGCCCTGGATGGCGGTCGTGCCCTCGTAGAGGCTGTCGATCTTCGCGTCCCTGATGTACTGCTCGATCGGGTAGTCCTGCAGGAAGCCGGAGCCGCCGAGGGTCTGCAGCGAGTGGGTCAGCATCTCGTAGGCGCGCTCCGAGCCGACGCCCTTGACGACCGGGAGCATCAGGTCGTTGAGGGAGGCGGCGAGATCGTCGGCCTGGCCTTGCGCGGCGGCCACTTGCAGCGTGTCCTGGAAGGTCGCGGCGTACAGGACCAGGGCCCGCATGCCCTCCGCGTAGGCCTTCTGCAGCATCAGCAGCCTGCGGACGTCCGGGTGGTGGATGATCGTGACCCGCGGCGCGGTCTTGTCGGCCAGCTGCGTGAGGTCAGCGCCCTGCACCCGGGTCCGGGCGAAGTCCAGGGCGGTCAGGTAGCCCGCCGACAGCGTGGCGATCGCCTTGGTGCCGACCATCATCCGGGCGAACTCGATGATGACGAACATCTGCCGGATGCCGTCGTGCACGTCGCCCACCAGCGTGCCGATCGCCGGGTGAGCCCCGCCGAAGGTCAGCTCGCAGGTGGTGGAGGCCTTCAGGCCCATCTTGTGCTCGACGTTGGTCGCGTAGACGCCGTTGCGCTCGCCGAGCTCGCCGTCCGGCGAGACCAGGTACTTGGGCACCAGGAACATGGACAGGCCCTTGGTGCCCGGGCCCGCGCCCTCGGGACGGGCCAGCACCAGGTGGAAGATGTTCTCCGCCATGTCGTGCTCGGCGCTGGTGATGAACCGCTTGACGCCCTCGATGTGCCAGGTCCCGTCGGGCTGGCGGACCGCCTTGGTGCGCCCCGCGCCGACGTCGGACCCGGCGTCGGGCTCGGTCAGCGCCATCGTCGAGGTCCACTTGCGGTCGAGCGCGAGCTGCGCGAACCGCTTCTGCTCGGGCGTGCCCATGCGCCACAGGGCGTGGGCCATCGAGGCGCCGCTCGCGTACATCCAGACCGCGGGGTTGGCCCCGAGGATCATCTCGGCCACGGCCCAGTGCAGCGAGCGCGGGGCCTGGGTGCCGCCGAGCTCGGCCGGGAGCTCGAGGCGGAACCACTCCGCGTCCTGGAAGGCCTGGTAGGACTTCCTGAACGCCTCGGGCATGCGCACCGACGAGGTCGCAGGGTCGAAGACCGGGGGGTTGCGGTCGGCCTCGGCGAACGACTCGGCCACGGGCCCGGTGGCCAGCCGCTCCACTTCGGCCAGGATCTCGCGCGCGGTCTGTTCGTCGATCTCGGGGAAGTACTCCGAGCCCAGCAGGTCCTGGCGGTTCAACACCTCGAACAGGTTGAACTCGATGTCCCTGAGGTTGCTCTTGTAGTGCCCCAACGGTGGCCTCCCGCCCTTGCCGGCGAACCTTACTCGCCAGTAACAAGAGTATACTACCTGCGGGTAACCACGGGCCACCGGCGCGGAGGCCCGGCGCCGCGCTTACAGGATGTTGATCGCGCGGGCAATGACCAGCACGCCGACCAGGAGCGCCACTCCTGACTGGACCGCCATCGTGCACTTCGCCCACCGGGCCAGCGGCAACACGTCGGTCGGGCTGAAGGCGGTCGCGTTCGTGAACGACAGGTAGAGGTAGTCGATGAAGTGCGGCTCCCAGTCCGGCGGAGCCAGGTCCGGCGTCAGCCCCATCTGCGGGAACAGGAAGTCAGGAGGCCGCATGGTGGTGCCGCCCACGGTGCGCTCCACCGGGCCGCCGCGATCGAACTCCCAGTACCACAGCGCGAACGCGATCACGTTGGTGGCCCAGACGGACGCGCCGGAGGCGAGCAGCGCCGTGGCGGTCGCGGTACTCCCCGGTTTCAGGATCGCGTGGACGAGCAAGATGGCCGAGGTCGCATTCGCGGCGGTGATCAGCACGATCAGCGCGATGCTGGCCGCGCGCACCACCTTGCCCCGTCGCTCGATCCGGACCGGGTTGGCGACGCCCAGGCCGACGCCCAGGGCGATCTCGAGCAGCGGCAGGAGCAGGTGCGGCAACGGCTTGGTCAGCGCGTCCGACAGGCGGATCTGCAGGACGATGGCCACCACCACGGTCACCGTCACCGGCCACCGGTGCTCGCCCCGGGTCGGGCGCCGCCAGGCCGGGACCAGCGTGCGGGCCGCGGCGACCTGATCGGCCAGGTGCATCACCTCATTCCACGGGTCGGGAAGCCGGTGCCCGCCGCCCGGGCGGGCGGCCCCCGCTCCCCCGTCTTTCCGGCTCGCGGGCTCGCCCGGGCCCGGCCGCATCCCGGCCGGTTCCGGCGCGCCCTGATCCCCCGGGTTCTGCGGCGCCTGCTCGCCCGGCGCTCCTGATTCCGCCATCTGACCCATTCCGTTCGTTGTGCTGCGGCCGCGGCCAAGACCCGGACCGGGTCGTCAGGTTTCCGTCTGTTCAGCTTGCCACCTGACCATCCCGCGGTGTGAAGTTGCTGTGCACGGAAGAACGAACCTTTTCATCTGCCGATCTCGGTCGGGGCACGTGGGCCGTCGGGGAGGATGAAGAGGCTCGACGGACAAATAGCAGACGTCTCATGGCGCGGGGGATGGTCTGGCTGGTGGCTGACAAGGACAAGCGCGAGGACAGGCGCGAGCCGTCTGACGCGACGGGGACGGCGGCGCTGGTGGCCGGCTGGTCGCACGGCCACCGTGACGTATCCGGCGGCTGGCTCCGGCCGACCGTGTTCGGCGCGGTGGACGGCCTGGTCACGAACGCGTCACTGATCGCCGGGCTGGGCGGCGGCGGGGTGTCGGCGCACACGGTCGTGCTGACCGGCGTGGCCGCGCTGGTGGCCGGGGCCTTCTCGATGGGCACCGGGGAGTACATCTCGGTGACGAACCAGAACGAGCTGGTGCACGCCGAGGTCGCCCTGGAACGCCAGATGCTGGCCCGGTTCCCCGCGGCCGAGCAGGACGAGCTGGCCGGTTACTTCCGCGAGTACGGCGCCGACCCGGAGACGGCGGCCCGGATGGCCGCCGCGGTCTCCAGCGACCCCGGTACGGCGCTGCGGATCCACACGCGCGAGGAACTCGGCGTCGATCCCGACGAGCTGCCGTCCCCCCTCCTGGCCGGCACCGCGTCGCTGCTGGCCTTCTCCATCGGCGCGCTGGTGCCGTTGCTGCCCTACCTGCTCGGCCTGCCCGACCTGGCCGCGACTTTAGGGATCACGGTGGTAGCCCTGCTGGCGGGCGGGATGATCGTGGGCCGGCTGACCGGCAGGCCCGTGGTGCGATCCGGCCTGCGCCAGCTTGCCCTCGGCGCCCTGGCCATCGGCGTGACGTTCGCGGTCGGCAGCCTGATCGGCGGCCACCAGGCCTAGGCCAGCCCGCCCCGGCTGGGTGGACCCTGCCCGTGAACCGTTCCGCTCTGGCGGACGTGGAAAAGGTAGGGGCCATGGGCAGTTGCCCAGTGCAAGGGGGCTTTATGTTGTGCTCGACAGTTGCTGTCGGAGCCGTGGCGGTCGTCGCGCCAGTTCTCGGAGCCGTTCCGGTCGCCGCGCCAATTCTCGGGGCCAGTACAGCGCAAGTCATCGCCGTTATCACGCTAACGCCCGCACCTATTCGCCCCGCGCCCGTTTCTTCGGGGTGGTCCGATCTGCCGCCACCGAAACCCCGGCGAACTCACTCGATCGCCTGAACCACCAGCCGGTGGTCCCGCGGGACCTGCTGCGTGCATCGGCCTGATGCGCGGTCCCGCGCGGGGCGGAGTCTTTTCGACCAGTGCGGAGGCCAGCGTGCCTGTCATATCCGTTCCCCACGCATTCAACCAAGATGATCTCTATGTTGATCTCCGGTCGATCATCGGGCACTCGCTGTTCCTGAAATGCGAAGGCTTCAACTTCGCCGGCTCGATCAAGCTGAAGGCCGCGACCGAGATGGTGGAGGCCGCCGGCCAGGACGGCCTGCTGACCCCTTCATCGGTCCTGGTCGAATCCTCGTCAGGAAACCTGGGCGTGGCGCTGAGCATGATCGCGGCCAGCAAGGGCTACCGGTTCCTGTGCGTGACCGACTCTCGCTGCAACCTGTCGACCAGGATGCTGATGGAGGCGTTGGGCAGCCAGGTACACATCGTGGCCGAGCCGGACGCCAGCAGCGGCTTTCTCGGTGCACGGATCAACTACGTCCGCGCGCTGTGCGCTTCTGACGACCGGTACGTGTGGCTCAACCAGTACGCCAATCCGGGCAACTGGAAGTCTCACTACCGCACGACGGCACCGGAGATCGCTCGCCAGTTTCCCGGCCTGGACGTGCTGTTCGTCGGGGCCGGCACGACCGGGACACTCATGGGCTGCGCGCGCTACTTCCGGGAATGGCGCCGGCCGGTACGGGTCATCGCCGTGGACAGCGTCGGCTCGGTGACCTTCGGCGGGCCGGCCGGCCGGCGGATGATCCCCGGCCTGGGGACGAGCGTCCGGCCGCCGCTGCTCGACGAGTCCTACGTGGACGAGGTGATCTGCGTCGAGGAGGCGGACACCATCCGGGCCTGTCACCGCCTGGCCCGGCGCGGGTTCCTGTTCGGCGGCTCCACCGGCACCGTGGTCAGCGGCGCGGCGGGCTGGCTGACCCGGCACGACACGCGAGAGCTCACCGCGGTGGCCATCGCGCCCGACCTCGGCGAGCGCTACCTGGACACCATCTACCACGCCAACTGGCTGCACGACCTGTACGGCGACGACGTCCTGCACCCCGAAAAGTTTCCTGTCGGCTCGAAGGGCTTCACATGACAGGGGAATCGGCTGTGGCCGCCGGCCCGGCTGGGCCGCTCACCATCCCGAACGGGTCCTGCGCCGCCGACAGCATCGAGGAAAGCCTCGCCGGGGTGCTCGCCGACGTCATGCACGTCGAGCGGGTGCCGGCCGACGGCCACTTCTTCGATGACCTGGGCGCCGACTCACTGGTGATGGCCCATTTCTGCGCCCGGGTCAGGAAACGGCCTGACCTGCCGTCGGCCTCGATGAAGGACATCTACCGGTATCCGACGATCCAGAGGCTGGCGTCGGCGCTCGGGGGGTCCGCACCGGCCGCGGCCCGGTCACCGGACCTGGCCCAGCCACCGGACCCAGACCGGGCGCCTGCCTCGGACCGGGCGCCGAGCCCCGCCCCGGCACCGGCCCGCCCGGCGCCCGAGCCCGTGGCCCCGGCCAGCACCCGGCAGTACGTGGTATGCGGGACGCTGCAGTTCCTGTTCTTCCTCGGCTATGCCTGGATCGCCGCCCTGGTCGGCGCCCGGGCCTACGCGTGGATCTCAGCCGGATCCAGCCTGGCCGGCATCTACCTGCGGTCGGTCCTGTTCGGCGGCGCCGGCTTCCTGCTGCTGTGCCTCCTGCCGATCCTGGCGAAATGGATGCTCATCGGCCGGTGGAAGCCCCGGGAGATCCGCATCTGGAGCCTGGGCTACGTCCGCTTCTGGGTCGTCAAGATGCTGGTCCGGTCGAACCCGATGGCGTTCCTGTCGGTCGGCTCGCCGCTGTACAGCGTCTACCTCAGGGCGCTGGGCGCCAGGATCGGGCCGGGGGTCGTTATCTTCTCCCGCCAGGTGCCGGTGTGCACCGACCTGCTGACCATCGGCGCGAGCACGGTGATCCGCAAGGACGCGTTCCTCCTCTGCTACCGGGCGCAAGAGGGCCGGATCCAGACCGGCCCGGTCACGGTCGGCCGGAACGTGTTCATCGGCGAGAAGAGCGTGCTCGACATCAACACGTCGATGGGCGACGTGTCCCAGCTCGGTCACGCCTCCGCGCTGCACAGCGGTCAGCAGGTACCCGCCGGCCAGCGCTGGCACGGGTCACCGGCCCAGCGCACGGACCTGAACTACGCCAGGGTCACGCGGGCGCGCTGCCCCGCGCTGCGCCGGGCCCGGTTCTGCGCCGTCACCCTGCTCTGCGTGTTCTTCCTGTACCTGCCGCTGGCCGAGGGAGGCCTGTTCCTGCTGCTGGCCAAGGTGCCGCAACTGGGCCGGGTGCTGGATCCGCGGACGGACGCGCTCACGTCGCCGGCGCTCTATGCGGACGCGCTGCGGGTCTCCCTGGTGGGGTTCTTCGGCCTGCTGATCGCCGGCCTGCTCTTCGTGGTCACCGTCCCGCGCCTGCTGAGCATGGTCGTCAGGCCGGCGGTGGTCTACCCCCTGTACGGGTTCCACGACCGGATCCACCGGACGATCGCGCGGATGACCAGCGTGAAGTTCTTCACGCACCTGTTCGGCGACAGCTCCTTCATCGTCTACTACCTGCGCTGCCTCGGGTACGACCTGTCCCGCGTCGAGCAGACCGGGTCGAACTTCGGTACCGAGGTGGGGCACGAGACCCCGTACATGAGCACGATCGGCAGCGGGACGATGGTCGCCGACGGACTGTCGATCATGAACGCCGACTTCTCGAGCACGTCGTTCCGGGTGTCCCCGGTGTCGATCGGGCCGGGCAACTTCATCGGGAACAACATCGCTTATCCGGCCGGCGGCCGGACGGGGAAGAACTGCCTGCTGGCCACCAAGGCGATGATCCCGCTCGACGGGGAGATCCGCGAAAACGTGGGCCTGCTCGGCTCGCCGTCCTTCGAGATCCCGCGGTCGGTGGAGCGCGACCTGGCGTTCGACGACCTGCGGACCGGGGACGAGCTGCGCAAGCGCCTGCGCGCGAAGAACTGGCACAACCTCCGGACCATGGGCTTCTTCCTGGCCGGCCGGTGGCTGCACGTTTTCATCGTCACCCTGTTCGCCCTGGCCGCCTTCGACGCCTACGGCGGGTTCGCGCAGCTGGAAATGGCCGGGCTGCTCGCGCTCAGCATCCTGGCCACCCCGGTCTACTTCGTGCTGCTGGAGCGCGCCATCAGGGGATTCCGCCGGCTGCGGCCCCGGTACTGCTCGATCTACGACCCTTACTTCTGGCGGCACGAGCGCCTGTGGAAGGTGCCCGGCGAGGGCTACCTGCACATGTTCGACGGCACCCCGTTCAAGAACCTGATCTGGCGCGGTCTCGGCGTCCGGATCGGCAAGCGGGTCTTCGACGACGGCTGCTATCTCACCGAGCGGACGCTGGTCACGATCGGCGACGACGCCATGCTCAACACGGGCAGCAAGATCCAGTGCCATTCGCAGGAAGACGGCACGTTCAAGTCCGACCGTTCCACGATCGGCGCCGGCGCCGCCATCGGGGTCGGCGCGATGGTCCATTACGGCGTGACCATCGGCGACGGATCCGTGCTCGCCCCCGATTCCTTTCTCATGAAGGGCGAGGAGATCCCGGCCCGCGCACGGTGGGGGGGAAACCCGGCCAGGGAGATGTGACATGACCACGACCAACCTGCATGACCTGACGAGCCCGGCGGAGGGCCGCCCGGCGGAGACGACCCCGGGACCGGCCAGCCGGGAGTTCTGGCGCGACGTGCTGCTGGCCGGCGGGTTCGCCCCGATCCCGCGGTGGACCCTCAACCCCGCGCCAGGGCTCGGCGAGCATGAGGCACCGATCCCCGGTGACCTCGCGGCGGCGCTGCGCCGGCGGGCCACGGAGCTGGCCGTGCCGCTGCGGGCGGTACTGCTGGCCGCGCACGCCAAGGTGCTCGCCGGGCTGTCGGGCGAGCCCGAGGTCACGGTGGGCTACGCGGTCGGCGGCGGCCAGCCGCTGCCGTGCCGGCTGACGGCCGGGCCCGGCTCGTGGCGGGCGCTGCTGCGGCACGCCCACCAGGCCGACTCGCAGCTGCGGGCGAACTGGGGCTTCCCCGTGGGCGATCTGCGGCGCGAGCTGGGCCTGGCCGGCCCGTGGTTCGAGACCGTCTTCGACGCGGGCGACGGCGCAGACGGCGGTGACTTCGCCGAGGGCATCGTGGCGTGGGTCGGGATCCGGCCGCGCCGCGGGCGGCTCGTGCTGCGGCTGCGGTATCGCACCGACGTGCTCGACGCCGACGCCGCCGCGAGGATCGCGGGCTATCACCTCACCGCGCTGACCCTGATCGCCGCCGATCCGGAGGCCGAGCACGGGCGGCAGAGCCTGCTGTCCGGCGAGGAGCTCCGGTTCCAGGTCGAGGGCCTGGCCGGGCCGCGCCGGGACCTGCCGGACCGCCGGTTTCACGAGCTGTTCGAGCAGCAGGCGGCGGCCTGCCCGGACGACATCGCGGCGATGTGCGGCGGCCGGCAGTGGACCTACGCCGAGCTCAACGCCCGGGCCAATCGGCTGGCCCGGGCCCTGCTGGCGCGAGGGCTGCGGCGCGAGGGCGTGGTGGCGGTGGTGACCGAGCGCAACCTGGACTGGATGGCCGCCGTCCTCGCGGTCTTCAAGGCCGGCGGCGCGTACCTGCCCATCGAGCCGCACTTCCCGGCGGACCGCATCGCGGCCACGCTGGCCCGGGCCGGGTGCGGGCTGGTGCTGACCGAGCCCGGCAGCACCGCCACCCTCGACCGGGCCCTCGGCCCGGTGCCCGGGATCGAGACGCTCTTCATCGGCGCGGCCTACGCCGAAGGCCACTCCGGCGGTGACCTCGGGGTCAGCGTCACGCCGGACCAGCTCGCCTACATCTACTTCACCTCCGGCTCCACCGGAGAGCCCAAGGGCGCGATGTGCGAGCAGGCGGGCCTGCTCAACCACCTCTACGCCAAGATCGGCGACCTGCAGATCGGCCCGGGGCAGGTGGTGGCCCAGACCGCGCCCCAGTGCTTCGACATCTCGCTGTGGCAGCTGGTGTCCGCGCTCCTGGCCGGCGGGCGGACCCTGCTGATCGAGCAGGAGGTGATCCTGGACGTCGAGCGGTTCGTCGACACGATCACCGGCGGCCGGGTCAACGTCCTGCAGGTCGTGCCGTCGTACCTCGAGGTCGTGCTGACCTACCTGGAGCAGCATCCGCGCGAGCTGCCGGACCTGCGGTTCGTCTCGGTGACCGGCGAGGCGCTGAAGAAGGAGCTCACCCAGCGCTGGTTCGCCAGCCAGCCCGGGATCAAGCTGGTCAACGCGTACGGGCTGACCGAGACCTCGGACGACACCAACCACGAGGTGATGGACCGGGTCCCGGACACCGACCGGGTCCCGCTCGGCCCTCCGGTCAGCAACGTGCACGTCTACGTCGTGGACGACAACCTGTCCCCGGTGCCGCTCGGCGCCCCGGGCGCGATCGTCTTCTCCGGGGTCTGCGTCGGCCGCGGGTACGTCAACGACCCCGAGCGCACCGCGCTGGCCTTCATGCCCGACCCCCACCGCCCCGGCCAGCGCCTCTACCAGGCCGGCGACTACGGCCGCTGGCGACCCGACGGCAAGCTGGAGTACTTCGGCCGCCGGGACTCCCAGGTCAAGATCAGCGGCTTCCGGATCGAGATCGGCGAGATCGAGAACACCCTGCTCCGGGTGCCGGGGGTCCGCGACGGCGCGGTGGTGGTCAGCGAGCTGGCCGGCCAGAGCAAGCACCTGATCGCCTTCTACTCCGGCCCGCGGCCGATCGACGCCGGCGTGCTGCGGGGCAGGCTCGGCGCGTCGCTGCCTGGGTACATGGTCCCGGCGGCCTTCCACTGGCGGGAGCGCCTGCCGCTGACCGGCAACAGCAAGATCGACAAGAAAGCACTGGCGGCGCTCGCCGGGGAGCTTGCCGCCACCGGGGACCGCCGTCAGCAGCCCGTTACGCTCACGGAGCGGCGGATCGCCGCCGCCTGGGCGAAGGTGCTCGGGGTTCCGGAGGGCCAGGTCGGCCGGCGGGACCACTTCTTCGACCTGGGCGGCACGTCCCTGTCAGCGGTCAAGCTGGCGATCGCGCTGGACCGCGCCGTGTCCCTCAAGGACCTCACCCGTCACCCGGTCCTCGCCGACCTGGCCGCCCTGGTCGACGGCCAGTCCGAGCGGCGGGGCGGGCTGCTCCAGGCCCTGACGGAACCCGGCAGGGCACCAGCGGGCGCCCTGGTGTGCTTCCCCTACGCCGGCGGCAACGCGGTGAACTTCCAGGCGATGGCCAGCGCGCTGCGCGGCAGCGGGCTGGCGGTATACGCCGTCGAGCTGCCCGGTCACGACCTGGCCGCCGAGACCGAGCCGTTCGCGCGGCTGGCCGAGGTCACCGACCAGGTCACCGCCGAGATCACCCGGCGCGGCCTGACCCGGGTCCTGCTCTGGGGCCACTCCTCGGGCACCGCGTTCGCCGTGGAGACGGCCAGGAAGCTGGAGCAGGGCGGGGCGGACGTGCCGCGGGTGTTCCTGGCCGCGCAGCTGCCCGGCGACGCCACGGCCCGGCGCGCCGCGGCCGCCGGGCTGGCCGGCCTGAGCAACGCCGAGATCGCCGCCGGGCTCACCGCCGACAGCGGCTATACCGGACTCGCTGACCTGGCCGGGAGGGACGATCTGGGCCTGGACACAGGGGGCGCCGAGCACGTCGGCGCGGCCTACCGGCACGACTGCGTGTCCGCGCACCACTACCTCGCCGACGCCCTGGACACCCCGCCCGCGGCCCGGCTGTCCGCGCCGGTCACCGTGGTGGTGGCCGCGGACGATCCGTTCACCTCGCAAGCCGGCCATGCCTACCGCGACTGGGAGCTCCTGGCCACCAACGTCAGCCTGCACGAGCTCGCCGACGGCGGCCATTACTTCCTGCGCACCCGCCCGGCCGAGGCGGCGCAGGCCGTCCTGGACGCCGCCGGGCTGCTCACCCCTTCCTAACCAAGCAGAAAGGACACCCTCGATGTCACCCTCATTCCCGACGTCACTTCTCGATGTCGGCCTGCGGCCGGGCCAGCTCCCGCTGCTGCGGGCCGACGCCGCCGGCGACCCGCCCGGCTGGGCGGCCGGGCACCGGGACGTGCTGCGCGCCGTGGTCACCGAGCACGGCTCGGTCCTGGTCCGCGGCCTCGGCCTGCGCGACGCGGCCGAGACCGGCGCGGTCTTCCGCCTGCTGGCCGCGGGCCTGATGACCGAGAGGGAGGCCTTCGCGTCCCGGCAGGCCTACTCCGACGGCGTGTACTCCTCATCGAAGTGGCCACCGAACCAGCCGATGTGCATGCACCACGAGCTGAGCTACGCGCTGGAGTTTCCCGGCCTGATGCTGTTCGCGTGCCTCACCGCACCGGCCAGCGGCGGGACCACCGGGGTAGCCGACGCGCCGGCCGTACTCGCCGCGCTGCCCGCCGACCTGGTCGGACGGTTCGAGCGGGAAGGCTGGCTGCTGACCCGCAACTACAACGACGACATCGGCGCGTCCGTGGCCGATGCGTTCGGCACCGACGACCGCGGAGCGGTCGAGGCCTACTGCCGCGACAGCGGGATCGAGTTCGAGTGGCAGCCCGACGGCGGATTGCGGACCAGGCAACGCCGCAGCGCCGTGGTGCGCCACCCGGTCACCGGCCAGCGCTGCTGGTTCAACCAGATCGCCTTCCTCAACGAGCGGACGATAGACCCCGAGGTGCGCGAGTACCTGGTGGACATCTACGGCGAGGACGGGCTGCCGTTCAATACCCGCTTCGGCCACGGCGACCCGGTCGGCGAGGACGTCGTGCAACTGCTCAACGAGGTCTACGAGGCCAACACCATCCGCGAGCCCTGGCAGGCCGGCGACCTGATGCTGGTGGACAACGTCCGCACCGCCCACTGCCGGGACCCCTACCAGGGGCCGCGCGAGGTGCTCGTGGCGATGGCCGACGCGGTGCGCCTGGCCGACTGCTCGCCGACCACGGAGGTGACCTCCCGATGACCGCCACCGGTTCCGCCGCCATCCATGCCGCCCGGCCCGAGCCAATCGCCGCGCCACCGTTCGCGGTGATCTCGGGCGCCCAGGTCCAGCGTGCGCTGCAGGGACGGGAGAGCCAGGTCGTCGAGCTGGCCGAAGCCGTCTACCGGCTGCACGGCGCGGGCGATTCGGTGAACCCGCCGTCGTACTTCCTGCGCTTTCCCGACCGCCCGTCCGCCAGGATCATCGCGCTGCCCGCCTCGGTCGGCGGCCAGGTCCGGGTGGATGGCCTGAAGTGGATCTCCAGTTTCCCGGACAACGTGGCGGCCGGCCTGCCCCGGGCCTCGGCCGTGCTGATCCTCAACGACCACGACACCGGCTACCCGTTTGCCTGCCTGGAAAGCTCGATCATCAGCGCCACCCGGACCGCCGCGTCGGCGGCGCTGGCCGCGGACTGGCTCAGCCGCGGCCGGAAGCGCCCGGCCCGCGCGGGGTTCTTCGGGGTGGGCCTGATCGCCCGCTACATCCACGCGTTCCTGGCCGCCACCGGCTGGTCGTTCGACGAGATCGGCGTGCACGACCTGTCTGCCGTCCACGCGGCCGGCTTCCGCGGCTACCTGGAGCAGTCGGGCGTCGCCAGCCGGGTCACCGTGTACGACCGCGCCGAGCAGCTGATCCGCTCCAGCGACCTGGTGGTCTTCGCCACGGTCGCCGGCCAGCCGCACGTCACCAACCCGGCCTGGTTCGGGCACGATCCGCTGGTGCTGCACATCTCGCTGCGCGACCTCGCGCCGGAGATCCTGCTCGCCTCGGCCAACATCGTGGACGACGTCGACCACTGCCTGAAGGCGAACACCTCGCCGCACCTGGCCGAGCAGCTCACCGGCGGCCGGGGCTTCCTGCTCGGCACCCTGGACGACGTGATGGCCGGGCGGGTGACGCTGCCGGCGGGGCGGGCGGTGGTGTTCTCGCCGTTCGGCCTGGGCGTGCTCGACCTCGCGGTCGGCAAGTACGTCTACGACGAGGTCGCCCGCCGCGGGGAGCTGCAGGTCATCGACGGCTTCTTCCACGAGCTGCGCCGGTACGGCTGAGCGGCCGGGCCCGGGCCAGGCGGCGTAGAGCCTCCCAGCCCCGGCCGGGCGGTTCACCCGCGGGCCGGGATGGCTGCGGCCCGGCGGGCGGTCACGGGCAGCGCGCGGGTCACGAGGCGGGCGTGGTCTGGAAGACCGGCCAGCAGACCTCGGTCACGTGACGGGGCTCCTCATCGGTGTCGAACGCCGATACCAGGTAATGCTCGCGGATCGGCCCGTCCACGCCGATCTCGCGCTCCGCCACGTAGGTGCCCAGCGCGCCGTAGGTCAGGTCCAGGTCGGCCGTGCTGCCACGGTGCACCGCCACGGCGAGCTCGGCCGGGGGGATCTCCAGCATCCGGGGCCGGCCGCCGCAGCTCACCTCGCTCGCGACCGGGAGGTACGCCACAACCTCGCCGGCCCCGAGCTCGAAGAGCTCGGCCGGGTACAAGGCGGCCCGGGGCCCGGCCGGTGACCCGGCAGCGGCATCCAGCTCGCGCAGCGCCGCGTCCAGCCACGGGTCCAGGTCCGGCATGGACAGGTGCTCGCCGATCGCGAGGGCGAGCAGCGGGCCCACCGACCGGTGCTCCACCGCAATGGGCGCCGGCGGTCGCTCCAGCAGCGACCGCAGCGAGGCCACGACCGACTGGGTCACCGCGAGCTGTGACTCCATGCGCTCCAGGTGCGCGACGATCACCTGGTTACGGGCCCCGACGTCGGGCGCCCGCAGCACCTCCCGGATCTCGTCCAGCGGCATGCCGAGGTCGCGGAACCTGCGGATCACCTGCGCGATCGGCACCTGCTCCGGCTCATAGAAGCGGTAGCCCGAAGCCGGGTCGATCTCGGCCGGTGTGAGCAGCCCCACGTCGTGGTAGTGCCGCAGCGCCTTCACGCTCAGGTGGGTCATCCGGGAGAAATCGCCGATGGCCAGCCGTACCCGCATGGCAGAGATTCTCGGCCCGGCCAGGGAGGCCGGGTCAAGCCCGCTGGCCGGCCGCCACTGCTGCGGTCGCGCCGTCACCACCGCGCCACCCGGTAACGCGGCCGCGGCCGCGGCCGTACCGCGCGGCGCCGGAACCCGGCGCCGCGCCGGGACGCCCCGGGCCGGCCCGCCCGGGCCGGGTCGCTGAGCCGGCGCAGCCGATCCGCCGCCGCCATCATCTCGCGCCGCCGTTCCCGGCCGATCAGGTCTCCGAAATACGGGTGCATGGTCATGCATCGAGCGTCAGGTCTCCCGTAACCGGAGAGTCAACCGCTGTCCCGAACGTGGCCTCAGCCGGTCCGCCCGTCAGGTGCGGGCGTCAGCCGCGAGGCGTCGGGCAGCTTGCGCTCCAGGGTGAGCGCGGATACCCCGGCCGCCGCGGCCGCGGCCGCCGCCACTCCGAACAACGCCGCCGGCGCGCGGCCCAGCAGCGGTGCGCCCAGCGTCGGCGCGATCGCCAGGCCGGCCCACCAGGCCAGCCCCATCGCCGCCATGTACCGCCCGCGCAGGCCGGCCGGGGCGAGGTCGGCGACGAGAGGCGTCAGCACCGTCGTGTAGAAGCATTCCCCGACGCCGACCGCGACCGCCGCGATGACCAGGGCCGCGTAAGCCACGCGAGGGCTGGTACCCGCCACGACCACGAGCAGGCAGGCGATGACAAAGATCGACGCAGCCAGCGCGATCATCACGACCCGGCGGCGGCCCTCGGCGAGCTTGGCCACCGGCACCTGGGCCACGACGACCGTGGCGGCGTTGGCCAGCAGCAGCAGCCCGATCAACGGCGTGCCGATGCCGATCTGGTTCCTGGCGTACGCGGGCGCGAGCCACGAGAAGACGCCCCAGCCGGCCGCGATCATCGCCACGTTGATGACCAGGAGGCGGACGAAGGGCCGGTCCCGGGCCACGATCCGGTACCCGCCCCGCACCGGCTCGGGCCGGGCCGGGTCGCGTACGACGGCGACCAGGACGCACACGTAGGCGAGGTACGTGACGGCGTTGAACACGAACAGGGCGACGAACCCGGTCAGGCCGCGCGCCGCGACCAGGCCGCCGAGCGCGCCGCCGATCCCGATCCCGGCGTTCGTGGCCACCCGCGAGACCGCGGTGGCGCGGTGGCGCCGGTCCGGCCGGGTAAGCGTCACTAGCAGCGTCGACTGGCTCGGGTTCAGCGCGCCGTTTCCGGCGCCGGCCAGCGCGGCCGCCGCGAACGCGTACGCAGGCAGGCGGGCGAACGCCAGGCCGGCGTAGCCGGCGGCGAGCGCGATCCCGGCCCCGGCCGTGACCGCGCGGGCCCCGAACCGGTCGATCAGCGGGCCGGCCAGTGGCGCGGTCACCACCGCGGCGCCGGTGATCGTGCCGACCACCAGGCCGGCGACGGCCAGGCTGAACCCGCGGCCGTCGTGCAGGTAGATGATCTCGAAGGGCAGCACGGCGCCGTAACCCAGCATGTTCAGGAAGATCCCGACCTCGACGAGCCACAGCTCGCGCGACAGGCCGAAACCGAGGCGGCGCGCCACGCTGGGACGGGTCATGCAGCCACCTTCGGGTCTCCCCCCACCGGAGGGTCAAGCGGGTCCGGCCCGGCCGCCAGTGGTACTTCGGCCATCCCGGCGAGGTACGGACGATCCAGGTACGTCTGTGAACTCGGCCGTCTCGCCACGGTACGGTCCCGTTATGGATGATCTTTCCGCGTCAAGAGGAGGCCGCCGTGAGCCCGCGCCCGCCGTTCCCGCCGTTCACCGAGCAGACCGCGCGCCAGAAGATCCAGGCCGCCGAGGACGCGTGGAACACGCGCGATCCGGAACGGGTGGCGCTGGCTTACACCGAGGACTCGGTCTGGCGCAACCGCGATGAGTTCATCTCGGGGCGGGCCGAGATCGTGGAGTTCCTGCGGCGCAAGTGGGCTCGCGAGCTCGACTACGCGCTGCGCAAGGAGCTGTGGAGCTTCCACGGCAACCGCATCGCCGTGCGCTATCAGTACGAAAGCCACGACGCCGCGGGCCAGTGGTTCCGCAGCTACGGCAACGAGTTGTGGGAGTTCACCGACGAGGGCCTGATGCGCCGGCGCGAGGCGAGCATCAACGACGTGCCGATCGACCCCGCGGACCGCCGCATCCACGGTCCGCGGCCGGAAGCCGAGCACGGCGTGCCGTTGCCGTTGCGCTAAAGGGGCGGGATTTCTCAACGGGCGGCGTCGGCGCTGACCTTCTGCCCGATGCAGTCGAGCAGCCGGTGGTAGGAGTCGCAGAACGACTGGACGCCCTCGCGCTCCAGCTCGGCGGTGAGGGCGGCCAGGTCGATCCCGGCCGTCGCGGCGGCGCCGAGCGTGCGCTGCGCGGCGTCCGGGTCGGCGTCGAGGGTGCGCGCGATCGTGCCGTGATCGGCGAAGGCGTGCAGCGTGTGATCGGGCATGGTGTTGATCACCCCGGGGCCGATCAGCTCCGACACGTAGCGCACGTCCGAGTAGGCGGGGTTCTTGGTCCCGGTGCTGGCCCACAGCGGCTGCTGCGGCCGGGCCCCGAGTCCGGCTAGCCGCTCCCACCCGGCGCCGGCGAACTTAGCCTGGTAGCGGTGGTAGGCCACCCGGGCGCTGGCGATCGCGATCTCGCCGCGCAGCGGTGACGCGGGGTCGAGCAGCGCGTCGGCCTTGGTGTCGATGCGCGACAGGAAGAACGACGCGACCGAGGTGATCTGGTCCACCGGCTCGCCTGCGTCGGCGCGCGCCGTCAGGCCGCGCAGGTACGCGTCGATGACCTGCTCGTAGCGCTCGACCGAGAACAGCAGCGTGATGTTGACGTTCACGCCGTGGCGGGTCAGCTCCTCGATCGCGGGCAGGCCCGCGGCCGTGCCGGGCACCTTGATCATTACGTTGGGCAGGCCGAGCCGCCGCCACAGGCTGGTGGCCTGGTCGATGGTGGCCGCCGTGTCGTCGGCCAGGTCGGGCGTGCACTCGAACGAGATGAACCCGTCGCTCCCCCCGCTGGCCTCGTAGGCCGGGCTCAGCAGCCGGGCGGCGGCGCGGACGTCGTCGAGCGCCAGCGAGAAGAACAGCTCCTGCAGGTCTCTCTGTCCGCCCGCGACCAGGTCCCGCAGCTGGGCGTCGTAGCGGTCCGAGCCGGTGATCGCCTGGGCGAAGATCGTCGGATTGGACGTCGCGCCGGTGACGCTGTAGTCGCGGATCAGCCCGGCGAACCCGCCGGTTTCGAGCAGCTCGCGGGACAGGGTGTCCAGCCAGATGGAGACACCCGCCTCGTGCAGCCGCTGCAGGTTGGGATTCGGCGCCATGGCAGCTCCCCGCTAGCTTCCTGACGCCAGCTTATGAGCCAGCTCGTCCAGCGGAGTGCCCGGGTCGGCCAGCACGGCCGCGGCCACCGGCTGGCGGGCCCGGATCAGCGCCTGGACGTGCTCGTTCACGTCCCAGACGTTGACGTTCATGCCCGCCTGGACGCGCCCGTCGCGCAGCCAGAACGCGGCGAACTCGCCGCCGGCGCGGTCGCCGCGGAAGACGACCTCATCCCAGGACGGCGCGTATCCCGAGTACTCCATCCCGACGTCGTACTGGTCCGAGAAGAAGTACGGAATCTGGTCGTAGCTGACCGGCTGGCCGAGCATGGCCCGGGCCGCGGCCGGCCCCTGATGGAGCGCGTTGGCCCAGTGCTCGACGCGGATTCGCTCCCGGTAGAACGGATGCCAGGCGTTCGCGACGTCGCCGGCCGCGAAGACGCCGGGCGCCGAGGTCTGCAGCGCGGAGTTCACCACGACCCCGTTTCCGACCTGCAGGCCGGCGGCGCTGGCCAGCCCGGCCCGCGGCACGACGCCGATGCCGACGACCGCGAAGTCGCACTCGATCCTGCGGCCGCTGGCGGTCCGCACCGCCGCGACCGCGCCGTCGCCCTCGAACGAATCGACCCCGTCCCCGAGCACCTGCGTGACGCCGTGCTGGTCGTGCACGTCCCGGTAGAAGGCGCCGATGTCCCGGCCGAAGATCCGCTCGTTCGGCAGCGCCTGCGGGTCCACGACGGTCACCTCCAGGCCGTGCTGGCGGGCCGAGGCTGCGAACTCGCTGCCGATCCAGCCCGCGCCGACCGTGACCACCCGCCCGCCTGCGGCCAGGCGCGCCCGCAGCAGGTCACAGTCGGCGAGCGTGCGCAGGTAGTAGACGCCGTCGAGATCGGCGCCGGGCACGTCGAGGCGGCGCGGCTCCGCGCCGGTGGCGAGCAGCAGCCGGTCGTAGCCGAGCTCGCGGCCGTCGCCGAGCCGCACCCGGGACGTCCCGGGCTCGATCGCCGTCACCTGCGTGCCGGTCTCCAGCTCGATCTCCTGCTGCGCGTAGAAGTCGTCCGGGTGAACATAGGCCTGGGCGCGCTCGGACTCACCGCGCAGGTAGTCCTTGGTCAGCGGCGGGCGCTCGTAGGGGCGCTCCGGCTCGGCGCCGATCAGCGTCACGCGGCCATCAAACCCCTGCGCGCGCAGCTCCTCGGCGGCCTTGGCACCAGCCAGGCTGGCGCCGACGATCAGGAACGTCGGCTTGGTCATCGGGACCCCCTGGTCTAGCGGATATTAAGTTGTACGATAGAAGGACGCTGATAATTTAGTCAATAGATTTATCCTTTAGAACTTGTCCGAGCCAACGGGGCGCGCCGCCGCCTGGACCGAGGAGCCAGGGGAAATGACACAGTTTGACGCTGATGTGGCGGGGCTGGCCAGCCTGGCCGAGCCGACCCGGCGCGCGCTGTACCGGTACGTGCGCGATCAGGGAACGGCGGTGAGCCGGGATGAGGCCGCCGCCGGGGTCGGCGTGCCGCGGCACCAGGCCAAGTTCCACCTCGACAAGCTCGTCGACGACGGCCTGCTCGAGGTGGAGTTCGCGCGGCGCACCGGGCGCCAGGGCCCGGGGGCCGGGCGTCCCGCCAAGCTCTACCGCCGCGGGTCGCGTGAGCTGGCCGTCACGCTGCCCGAGCGGCGCTACGAGCTGGCCGGGCAGCTCCTGGCCCGGGCCATTGCCGACGCGCAGGGCACCGGGCAGCCGGTGGCCGAGGCGCTGGACCGGGCGGCCCGGGACCGGGGCCGCGAGCTGGCGGGCCTAGCGCTGGCCGAGGCCGGGGACAACCCGCCGCACGCGGCGCTGCTGGCCGCCGCCCGCGCGGCCCTGGACCAGGAGGGATACCAGACCCGGAGCGACCCGGCCGGGCTGACCCTGGCCAACTGCCCGTTCCACGCCCTCGCGACCGAGCACACGGCGCTGATCTGCGGCATGAACCTGGCGATCATGGAGGGCCTGCTGGACCGGCTGGGCGGGCTCGGCCTGGCCGCCGTGCTGGACCCGGCCGAGGGGCGGTGCTGCGTCCGCCTGGCCGAGCGAGACGGAGGGACGCGGCGACGCCTGGACTGAGGAGCGAGGGAGCTTGCGACTGAGCGACGAGGGAAGGCGGCGCAGTGAAGGGGAACGGGGAGGTGGGCGGGGTCCCGTAGACGAGCGGGATACACAGCCGCGGCAGGTGACGGCCGAAGCGGGTGACTAGCCCGCCAGGAGAATGCCGAGAAACAGGGCGGCCAGCGCGCTGACGCCGGTGAGCGCGCCGAAGATGGCCAGGCCCGCCGGGCTGCGGGCGCGCGCGTGCAGGGCGGCCGTGACCCCCGAGATGACCACCACGATCAGCTTCACCACCAGGGTGGTCTCATAGCTCCCGGTGATCTGGGACCGCACCGCGATGATGTTCCAGATCCCGGTGATCACCAGGATCCCGAAGGCGGGCCAGGCGACCTGGTTGAAGCGGCGGGCCGCGGCGCGCGGGATGTCGGTGCCGGCCCGGCGCAGGACCGGGACCAGCACCGCCAGCGTGATCTGCCCGCCGACCCAGACGGTGGCCGCCAGGACGTGCAGGAACAGGCGGATCGTGTCCCAGTTGACGCTGAGCATCCCTGCGCTTTCTCCTCGTCCCGCGGGATGGACCATCGTAGGGCTGAACCCTTTCATCCGCCGGCCGCGGGCTCAGAGTGCGTGGGCAGACCCGAGGAGGATGAAAAGGGTTCACCGGCATCCCGGAGGGCGGCGGCCTGGGCGGAATCCGAATCTCGTTCTAGAATTGCCGTCATCAGCTACCGTCGCCGTTTCCCGGGGTGAACCATGACGCTCGGCCTGACCGAAGAGCACCTGCAGCTAGCCGAGGCCGTCAGGGGCTGGGCGCAACGCCACTGCCCGGCGGACGTCGTCCGCGCCGCCGCCGAGGCGCCGGACAGCGGGTCGGCGCTCTACCTCGACTCGCTCGCCCCCGGCCTGGCCGAGCAGGGACTGCTCGGGCTGCACCTGCCGGACGAGGACGGCGGGCAGGGCTACGGCCTGCCCGAGCTGGCCGTGGCCGCGGAGGAACTCGGGCGCGCGCTGGTGCCCGGGGCGTTCCTGCCGACCGTCTGGGCCAGCGCGGTGCTCGCCGCGGCCGGGGTGACCGGCAAGCTGGTCACCGGCCTGGCCGACGGGTCGAAGACCGGAGCGGTCGGCCTGGTCGCGGGCCTGACCGGCTCCCCCGGGCCCGGCGGGGCCGCGGAGGCGGCGGGCACCGGGGCCGGCCCGGCCGCGGGCGGGCTGGTGGTCGAGGGCGAGTGCGGCCCGGTGCTCGGCGCCGGCCTGGCTGACCTCGTGATCGTCCCGGTGCAGACGGAGGACGGCGAGGTGTGGGCCGCGATCGACGCGGGCAGCCTCGGCATCACGGTGGCGGAGAGCCTGGACCTCACCCGGCCGGTGGCCCGGGTCCGCGCCGAGCAGGCCGCCGTGCCCGCGGACCGGCTGCTGACCGGGCTCGACCGGCGCGCGGTGGCCAGCCTCGCGGCGATCCTGTTCGGCGCCGAGGCCTGCGGCATCGCCGACTGGGTGACGCGGGCCGCCAGCGAGTACGCGAAGATCCGCCATCAGTTCGGCCGGCCGATCGGCCAGTTCCAGGCCGTGAAGCACCGCTGCGCGCGGATGCTGACGGCCGCGGAGCAGGCCGCCGCCGCGGTCTGGGACGCCGCGCGGACGGAACCAGCGGGCCCTCAGCGCGAGTTTGCCGCCGGGGTGGCCGCGGTGGTGGCGGTCGACGCCGCGGCCTGGTGCGCGCACCAGTACATCCAGGTGCTCGGGGGGATCGGCTACACCTGGGAGCACGAGGCCCACCTGTACTACCGGCGGGCGCTGTCGCTGCGCGCCCTGCTCGGCTCGTCGGACGAGTGGGCGGAGCGGGTGGCCGGGCTGGCCCTGTCCGGGGTCAGCCGGCCGGTCCAGGTGGAGCTGCCCGGGGGCGACGCCCAGCTCCGGGCCCAGATCCGCGAGGAACTGTCGGCGATCGCCGGGCTGGCCGGCGCCGAGCGCACGCGGCGGCTGGCGGCCGACGGCTGGGTCGTGCCGCACCTGCCCCGCCCGTGGGGACGGGACGCGGGCGCGCTCGAGCAGGTGGTCATCGCCCAGGAGATGCGCGCGGCCGGGGTCCGGGTTCCCGGCCTGGCCATCGGCGCCTGGGTGGTCCCGGCGCTGATCCAGTACGGAACCTCCGAGCAGCAGCAGCGGTTCCTGCCGCCGACGCTGCGCGGCGACTTCCTGTGGTGCCAGCTGTTCAGCGAGCCCGGCGCGGGCTCGGACCTGGCCGGGCTGACGACGCGGGCGGTGCGGGCGGACGGGGGCTGGAAGCTGACCGGCCAGAAGATCTGGACCTCGCTGGCGAAGCAGGCTGCCTGGGCGATCTGCATCGCGCGCACCGACCCGGCGGCGCCCAAGCACGACGGGATCACCTACTTCCTGGTGGACATGTCCTCCCCCGGCGTCGAGGTGCGCCCGCTGCGCGAGATCACCGGCGACTCCCTGTTCAACCAGGTCTTCCTCGACGAGGTGTTCGTCCCCGACGACTGCGTGGTCGGGGAGGTCAACGGCGGCTGGCGGGTGGCCAGGACCACGCTGGCGAACGAGCGGGTGTCCCTGTCGCAGACCTGGACCTTCGGATCCGGCGTGCCCGAGCTGCTCAAGGTGGCCCAGGCCGCCGCCGGCCCGCCGCTCGGGCAGGTGGGCGCGCTCGTCTGCGAGGGGCACGCCATCGACCTGCTCGGGCTGCGGGTGACGCTCAAGCAGCTGTCCGGGACCGAACCCGGCGCGACCGGCAGCGTCCGCAAGCTGCTCGGCATGCGGCACGCCCAGCAGATAGCCGAGCTCTGCCTGGCCATGTCCGGCCCGGACGGAGCGCTCGGCGGCGGCGGCGCCAGCGCCGGCGTCAGCAGGTCCGGCACTCCGAACGGGGCGCACTGGGCCAGGCAGGTGCTGATGACCCAGGCGCTCACGATCGGCGGCGGCACCACCGATATCCAGCTGAACATCATCGGCGAGCGGATACTCGGCCTGCCCCGCGACCCGGAGCCGCCCGCGGGGTGACCCGGAGGCGAGCGGATTCAGTGACGACCCGCCGGCGGCGGAAGCGCTGCCCGGGGAAGCGGCCGCGTTAGCCTACGAGGAACGGCATCCCTGGGGAGCTGATGACCGGCACTGACGACGGCGCGCGGGACAGCGGGCCAGGCCCGCGCGGCCGGGTCGGCGCGCCGTCCCGGCCTGGGCCGACGGGACCGCAGCCCCGGCCCGCGGTGCCGCCCGGGCAGCGGCGACAGCAGCTGATGACGCGGATCTCCGCGGGCCGCCGGGCGCGACGGCGCCGTACCCTGCTCGTGGCGTGCGGGGCGCTGTCCGCGCTGGTCATGCTGGTCTCGGGTAGCGCCTGGGCCCTCACCGGCTACGTCAACGCCCACCTCGGCCGGGTGAACGCGGGCACCACGGGCACGCCGTCCAGCGGGCCGCTGAACATCCTGGTGGCCGGCCTTGACGAGAGAACCGGGCTGACGCGGCTCCAGCAGGAACGGCTGCACGTGGGCGCCAGCACGGGCGAGACGAACACCGACACGCTCATGGTGGTGCACGTGCCCGCCGACCACCGGTTCGTGCGGGTGGTCAGCCTCCCCCGCGATTCCTGGGTGAACATACCCGGCCACGGCATG